>Ga0209300_1000186_pt1 | contig 37984 bp, 28 predicted proteins | sample Shrwel_input2_RT_FD_187535 | JGI IMG/M metagenome (GOLD analysis project Ga0209300, IMG submission 187535) | Subsurface microbial communities from deep shales in Ohio, USA - Utica-3 well 1 S input2 RT (SPAdes) (version 2) ... | reverse complement strand
TTCATGAGGAGTCCTCCTAGTGGTTTGGTTTTTATTTCGCTAATAAATAATTCAACCACTTAAAGAAGGATTCCTCTTTTTTATTTTAAAAAAATCGTTAAATTTAATTTACACAACTTATTATACAATACTCTTAAAGAAAATGAAAAACAGAGCATAAATGCAACAATTAAACTAAATCAATTAAATAATGATTTAGAATCAGAAATTAATGATTCTGAAATAAAGCTTAAAGTAGAAAATTTAAATTTCTCTCACTGATTCCCTTTCAATCAATTCTGTGGGGATAACTGATTTAGTTGATTTCTTTTCAGGATTTTGGATGCGCTCAAATAATTTTCGTGCAGCTTCCTGGCCCATTCCTTCTTTATCGACAGAAATAGTGCTAATTGACGGCGAAGTAAAAGCAGTGAGTTCAATATTATCAAAGCCAATAATTGAAATATCCTGAGGAACCTTAACTCCATATTTATTAAAGGTCTGCAATAGCCCAATCGCAGTTGCATCATTGGCCGCAAAAATAGCAGTAGGAAGTTTTTCTTCCTTTAGGAATTCTTTTGCCAGTTTTTGGTCCATATCCTGGCCAAATTCACTTTTAATTTTTACGAAATGACTATTAATTTCTAAATCATTTTCCATCATTTCTAATTTAAAAGCCTTGTATCTTTCTTCAAAACTGGGATGGCTCAGAGGTCCTCCTGCATAACCAATATTTTTGTGGCCCATACTAATTAAATAATTAACTGCTTTCATTGCTCCCGAAAAATTATCAGAAACAATGGAATCCATAATCGGAGAGCTTAAATAATTATCAACTAAAACTGTTGGAAACTTAAGTTTTTCAATGGCTCTAATCATTTTTTGATTGATATCAGCTCCAGCCAGAATTAAACCATCAACTTTATTCTGACTGATAATAGCAGGAACTTCTTTATTATCCAGGGCATCAAGTATAATTGTAGAAAACAAAAGATTATAATCAAAATTTTCAACTTCTATTTCCACTCCTGCAATAACCCTGGTATAAAAGGGATTATTAAAAATAGGAATATGATTTCGACTCATGAGAAAAGCAATATTATGAGTTTTTAAATTTGCCTGAGAATGGAAAGAAAAATAGCCCATTTCTTTAGCAATATTTAAGACTTTCTGTCTGGTAACAGGAGAGACACCACCTTTATCATTCAGTGATTTAGAAACTGTTGAGATTGATACTTCTGCTTTTTCAGCAATATCTTTAATTGTAACACTCATAATAATTCTTCCTTTCTATTGTGTTATTCTAAATTATAGAAACTAATAAAACTAAATAATTTGTACTCCATTTTATCTTTTGATATAATTTATTCGGGATGGAGTACATTGCGGCTCTTTTAAAAGAGTAACGCTCTAACATTGTGTACTCCGTCCTTTTTTTCTTTTGTTTGATAAATTTGTTCATAATAGGTGGATTAGGCTAGTTCCTTTCTTGCGGCTCTATTTACTAGAGTAACGCTTTCTTTAAGACTGCCATCCACCTGTTTCTATCATCAGAGACGTCAAATAGGACGCTGCGAATCAACGCTAATCCAATAGGGCACGCCTGATGATAATTTAAATAAATCTAACCAAGGAGCTGATTATTGTGGAACATCAAAACTATGTATTTGTCGGTGTTGATACTCACAAAAACCAGCATACTGCCTGTGTCTTAAGCTGTTTTCATCAAAAATTGGGTTTAACTCAAACTCCCAATAACCCAACCAATTTCGACAGTTTTATTCAGGATATTAATTCATTTAAATCTCCTGATAAAAAACTTGTCTTCGGCCTTGAAGATACCCAAGGACTCGGCCACTCTCTTGCACAGTGGCTTTTAGATCAGGGCTATACTGTTAAAGAAATTAACCCTGCTCTAACCAAAAGAGAAAGGCATCATAGTGCTAACCCTGACAAATCTGATGAAATTGACGCTGAAGCCATTGCTAATGTATTACTGACAGATTTCAATGAGCTTCCTGATGCTATCTATGATGCTAATTTTAAAGCAATCAGACAGCTCAATAACCAGCGTCAGACTTTTATTAAAGAACAAACTAAACTTAAAAACAGATTCCACAATTTAATTCACCAACAATATCCTGAATACAAAAAGTTCTTTAGTGATCCATTTGGTAAAACGGCTATAGCTTTTTATGAAAAATTCCCTCATCCCGCAGATCTTAATTATTATGGAGAGGATAGGCTACAAAAATTTCTTAATAATCAGGCTAAATCTATAGGTAACGATAAAGCTGCCACTATACTTTCTCTGGTAGATAAAGATAAAAAGAAAACTGCTGATGCTGAAGCCAGAAATACTATCATCATAGGTATCATTGAGCAATTACGAGTACTTTCTAAATCACTTGAAAAGATCAATGATCAGCTTGAAAAAACCGTTAAAGAAAGTCAATATCAGCTGACAACCATGCCTGGTATTGGTTTCAAACTAGCTGCACTATTTATCTCCAATATTAAAAATATTGATAGATTTGAATCAGCCAGTAAATTAGCACGTTTTGCAGGTTTAGCCCCAGTAGAACATAGTTCTGGTACTTCTAAAAATTTAAGTTACAAAAAGTATGGATGTCGTGATTTAAACCATGCTTTTCATTTGCTTGCAGTTCAACAAATTGGCAGCAGTATCAATGGTAAGATTAAAAATCCTGTTTCCTACAAATACTACCAGAAAAAGCTTCAAGAAGGCAAATCACAAAAAGTAGCTTTAACCTGTCTTGAAAGACGTTTAGTTGATATTATCTATGCCATGATGAGGGATAGATCCGCCTACAAATTACCTAAAAATATTAATTATGAAGTGCTAGATAAAGCAGGCTAAATCAAGTTTCTAGTAATCTTAAAAACTAATATTTAATCCTTGGATATCCCTATGCTAAATTTCAGTACCATTCTTTACCATGGAAATTTTTAACTTGACATAGGACGTCTTAAAAAAATGATTACGAAATTAATTCTTAATAAATTGTTTTTTTCTTTCAAAATCAGCGAAACTTATTTCTTTTAGTATAACATATGTTCAAAAATAAATAAAATCAAATTATTTTTTAAAATAGTTTGAAAAAACGAAAAAACAATGCTATAATAAAAGAAAGTTATTTCGTTAATCACGAAAATCAACCTAGGTGGCGACTAATAACTTTCGTACATTGAAAATTAAATAAAAAAATTAAAAAATTAGCTTGAATTGTCTACAAATTTGCGCTATAATTAAACTAAGAAATCGTTTTAGTAATTTTTAGCGCAAATTCTTTTAAATCTTCGTCAAAGTTTTAAGCATTAAATTAAATAATTTAATGAAGATTAGTGGAATTGCTAAAAATTTGCTCACTCTTACTTTTTATAAGTTAATAATCCCTTAAGACAAAAGAGAGTGACATTTTGCATCACAAAATAATTTAAAGGGGTGTTTATTAATGATGAATGTTGGTAAGAAGGTTTTAATTTTGACTCTAGCTTTTCTATTTTTAGTTGGAGGAATGTCTTTAGCTCAGGATCTTCCTAGAGAAGAGACATTAGTCGTTTCTGGAGCTATGTGGGGACCTCCATCAACTTGGAATATTTTAATTCCTAACCCTACACCTGGTACAGGTGGATTAGTTTATGAAACAATGTTCTCTTACAACCCACTTGAAAACAAGTATGAGCCATGGCTTGCTGAAAGTGGAGAATGGGTTTCTGACAACGAATATGTTGTTGAGTTAAGAGAAGGTATTAGTTGGGAAGACGGAGAAGCATTAACTTCAGAAGATGTTGTCTTTACTTATGAAGTAGCTAAAGATAACTCAATTATGTATTCTCCAATCTGGGACTGGATGGAATCTGTAGAAGCAGAAGGAGACTATACAGTAAGATTTACATTCAGTGAACCACATTATGCCGAATGGGATGCTGAATTATACGGACGTTATATTATCCCAGAACACATCTGGAGTGAAGTTCCTTCTGATGAGTTAATCACTAAAACAATGCAGGATCCAGTTGGAACTGGACCATATACTGCCAGAGAAGCTGGTCAGGATAGAATGGTCTGGGAAAGAAATGAAGACTGGTGGGGTAATGATGTTTTTGGTCAGCCTACACCAAAATACATTGTTGACTTAGTAAACCAGAGTAACAATGTTGTTATGGGTATGCTGATGAAGGGTGAGGTTGATTTAAGTAATAACTTCCTACCTGGAATCCAAAAAGTTAAAGACCAATTTGGTTTAGAAACTTGGTACGAAGAAGAACCATATATGCTTTCCTGGAACACAGCTAATATGTACATGAACACAACCAGAAAGCCAATGGACGATGTTAAATTTAGAAGAGCAATGGCCTTTATGGTAGATCAGCAGGCAATTGTTGATCGTGTATATGGTGGTTTAGTACAGGCTGCTAATCCTACTGGTTTATTTGGAGAAGGTTGGTTAGAATATTTAGATGAAGAAGTAGTAGAAGATTATGGTTTTGAATATAATACTACTAAAGCCAAAGCATTATTAAATGATGCAGGTTATGTAGATGCAGATGGTGATGGTTGGAGAGATATGCCTAATGGAGATCCATTAGAACTAAGTATTATTGTTCCTAGTGGCTGGACAGACTGGATGTCAGCTGTTAGAGTTATTTCTCAAAATGCTGAAGAAATTGGGGTAAATATTACACCTAACTTCCCAGATTCCTCACTATTTGATAATAAGCGTTTCAATAAAGACTTTGATATGCTGATTGGTAACTTTAACACTACTCTTTCCTCTAATCCATTTGATTACTGGAATGGTGTAGCAAATGAGAGTATTCATGGAGAGACAATTAGTAATGGTAACTGGGGTGCTTATGATAATCCAACATTATTCAGAAAAATTGATACTTTCAATATGACTAAAGATGAAGAAGTTAAGCAAGATTTGGCTTCCGATATTCAGAGAATTTTATTAGAAGATATGCCAACAGTTCCACTATGGCACAATGGTCTTTGGGCACAGCAGACAACAAATAATTGGACTAACTGGCCAAGCGAAGATGATCCATATGGTGTACCAGTTAGTTGGGGTAATGCCTATCAGTTAGGTATGATCCATACCTTAATCGGATTGGAACCTGCTCAGTAAAGATCACAAAACTGAATTTAGTCATTAATACAGGTCCGATAGTTACTATCGGGCCTGTTATTTAGAAAGGAGCAAAATATGGGTAAATATTTACGAAAAAAATTAATCATTTATATTATTACTTTTATAATAGCAGTAACTATTAACTTTGCTATCCCCAGAATGATGCCCGGAGATCCAATTCAATCACTTTTATCACGTTTTTCTGGTATGGAGGGTGGACGTGAAATTTTAGAAGAACAATTAACCTTACTCTTTAACTTAGATCAGCCGATCTGGGAGCAGTATTTAAACTTTTGGAAATCAGTTTTTACATTTGATTTTGGAATTTCAATTATTCAGTTTCCAACACCAGTTTTTGATATTATAAAAAGAGCTGTAGTTTATGATCTTGCCGTTCTGTTTCCCGCAATTATATTAAGCTGGATTGTTGGTAATAAACTAGGTGCTTATTCTGGAACAGATAAAAAGGTAGATAATGCTTCAATGCCGTTCTTTTATTTTTTAGCTTCCTCACCATATTTTTGGATGGCAGGTATTGTGGTGTTTTTCTTTGGAGTGGTGATTGGTTGGTTCCCAATCAGTGGAGCTTATGGTTCGACAACTTCCCCAGCTTTTACCTGGAATTTTATAGCTGATTTTTTACACCACTGGTTTTTACCATTCTTTACTATGTTTTTAGTTCAGCTCGGTGGTTGGGCAATCGGTATGCGGAATATGATTATGTATGAGAAGAGTTCTAATTATTCAAAGTATATGGAAACACTCGGAGCCTCAAAAAAATTAATTCGTAATTATGGTTTTCGTAATGGTGTTTTACCTCAGGTTACCGGTCTTGCTTTAAGAATTGGAAGGATTGTTGGTGGAGCAATCACTGTTCAGGTAGTATTTAACTATCCTGGCCTCGGTAGAATGATGTTAGACGCAGTACAAAATCAGGATTATTTTTTAATGCAGGGAGTATTTTTAACAATAGTAACTATGGTTTTAGCAGCAAACTTTTTAGTAGATATTGTTTACATGTTTATTGATCCTAGAGTAAGACTTTCATTCACTGAGGAGGTGTAGGTTATGGCAAAAGATTTTTGGGCAAAACATGAAAATTTATATTATGCCCTTACAAATAAAAAAGTTATTTTTGGTTTGACAATTGTAGCTATTGTCTTTTTGCTGGCAGCATTTGGACCTTTAATTGCACAATATGAATATGATGAATATGCAGGACAGGGGTATTTACCACCTTCCTCAGATCATTTTTTCGGTACAACTATCGATGGTAAGGATGTATTTACCCGGACAGTTCACGGTCTACGTTCTACTCTTTTGGTTGGAGCTGTTGCTGGTACAATTGCAACATTAATTGGTTGTATTATCGGTTTCGTTGCCGGTTATTATGGAGGTACAATTTTCGATGAGTTATTAATGATGTTAACAAATATCTTTGTAGTTATGCCTCAGCTTGCACTTTTAATTGTAATTGCAGCATTTTTAGAAGTTAGAGGTACATTTGTTATGGCAGTAATCGTTGCTTCAACAGCCTGGCCCTGGACAGCAAGAGCTGTTAGATCACAGACTCTTTCTTTAAAAAATCAGGAGTATGTATCTTTATCCAGAATTTCTTCAATTAGTGTTAGTAGAATTTTAAGAGAAGATATTGCTTCAAATATGTTCTCCTATGTATTTATGGTTTTTATCCAGCAATTTAATGGAACAATGCTGGCAACAGTTCAGTTAGAGTTTTTAGGACTTGGTCCAACTAAGGGTATTTCTCTTGGTCTTGTAATGCAGAATGCTGTTAACTGGAATGGTATCCAACTTGGCATGTGGTGGTGGGCAATAATTCCTGGTCTGATTTTAACAATTTTAATCACAGCTTTATACTTTGTTAATACAGGATTAGATGCAGCCTTTAACCCACGTTTAAGGGAGATGTAAGATATGAGTGAAAATATACTAGAAGTCAAAAATCTCAAAGCATACTATGATATTTTAAAAGGACAAGTTAAGGCAGTAGATGATGTAACTTTCAATCTTAAAAAAGGCGAAATTTTGGGTTTGGCTGGAGAGTCAGGCTGTGGTAAAAGTACACTTGCCAGTTCATTTATTTCTCGTAAAAAGCCTCTCAAATACATATCAGGTGAGGTTGATCTTGTAGGGAACAAAATTATGGAAATGAGCGAAAAAGAATTTAAAAAATTGCGTTTAAGTACTATTTCTTTAATTCCTCAGTATGCCCTTGATGCTTTTAGCCCAACTAAAAAAATCAAAACATATATAGCAGATTTGGCCAGACAGCACGGAATCAAAACTGATAAAAAGTTTTTTAATAAAGTTAAAGAAAGACTTGATTTAGTTAATCTGGATGAGTCAGTTTTAAATCGTTATTCAATAGAATTATCTGGTGGTATGAAACAGAGAGTAATTATGGTAATTTCGACAATCTTAGATCCAGAGTTTTTAATAGCTGATGAGATTACATCTGCTTTAGATGTGAGTTCACAGCGCTTTGTGGCAACAATGCTTGCTAATTTAAGAGATTTAGGCATTATTAAGTCTTCAATTTTTATTACCCATGATTTATCAATTCTATATCAGATAGCTGACAGAATAATGATTATGTATGCTGGTAATTTTGCTGAAATTGGACCGACAGATGAGATTGTAGATAATCCTCGTCATCCTTATACTAGAGCTTTAATTGATTCTTTACCAAAAGTAGGAATTCAGTATAAAGATAAAAGATTGTCCGGGATTGATGGAACACCACCTCATTTATTAAACATTGGTGAAGGATGTCGCTTTAGACACCGCTGTCCTTATGCAATAGACAAATGTGAAGAAACACCTCAGCGGGAGCAGGTAGCAGAAGATCATTATGTATCCTGCTGGAGATGGAAAGAGTTAGGAAGTGATTTAAGTGGCCAAAAATAAAGATATAGTAATGTCTGTTCAGGGTTTAACTAAAGTTTTTAAAAGTGGAATTTTAAATCCAGAATATACTGTAGCGGCTAAAGATGTATCTTTTCATATTGAAAAAGGAAAAATAATTTCTTTGATCGGAGAAAGTGGTAGTGGGAAAACTACTGTTGGTAAATTGATATTGAAACTAATTAATCCCAGTGAAGGAAAGATAATATATAAAGGCAAAGATATTGCTGAAATAAATGATAAATCTGAAACTCAGAATTATTATCGACGAGTTCAGGGAATATTTCAGGATCCATTTGCAACATTTAACCCTTTATACAGAGTGGATAGAGTTTTTGATCTGATTTTCGATTCCTTTGATTTAGATTATGAAGATAAAGATAAGGCAATTAGAGATGCTCTTTATGATGTTAATTTAAATCCCGACAGAACTTTAGGTAAGTTTCCACATCAGTTAAGTGGTGGCCAGCTGCAGAGACTGTTAATTGCTAGAGCACTGCTGATGGATGTTGATGTTCTAATTGCAGATGAGTTAATCAGTATGTTAGATGCATCGACTAGAATTGGAGTTCTAAACTTATTGGTGGAATCCTGTAAAAAACATGGTATGTCAGTTATATTTATAACTCATGATTTGAACCTTGGTTATTACATCAGTGATAAATCACTTATTATGTACAAAGGACGCCTGGTTGAAAGAGGAGACACCAAAAAGATATACGAAAACGCGACTCATCCTTATACTCAGATGTTATTTGAAGCAGTACCTGAGATTGGTGAGCGCTGGGATCCAGACGAAGAATTCTTGCCAGAACAAGTTGTCCATGATGTAAATGACTTTTACCAAAATAATAAGGGTAAGGGTTTTGTAGAGATAGAAGAAGATCACAGTGTCTTATTCAGTGATCAATAGAAGTTAATTATTATTTTTCCGTTAAGCTTAGATAAAAGAAAGTGTTGAGCTGTTCGGAAGAGTATATTTAGCAGGGAGGCATTTTAATGACAATGATTAAGTTCCCCGAAAAATTTGAATGGGGTGCTGCTACTGCATCTTATCAAATTGAAGGGGCATATAATGAAGATGGAAAAGGAGAATCTATCTGGGATAGATTTACTCATCAAAAGGGAAATATCTCAAATAATGATACAGGCGATCTTGCCTGTGATCATTACCATAGATTCAAAGAAGATGTAGAACTAATGAAAGAAATTGGTTTAGATACCTATCGTTTTTCCATTGCTTGGCCGAGGATCTTACCTGCTGGTAAAGGAAAGATAAATCAAAGGGGGATTGATTTTTACAAATCCCTGGTTGATGAGCTTTTGCAAGCAGGAATCAAACCTGCTGCAACACTTTATCACTGGGATTTACCCCAGAAACTTCAGGATAAAGGTGGCTGGGAAAATCGAGATACTGCTAAATATTTTAATGAGTATGCTCGGATTATGTATAAAGAGTTTGGTGATCTTATTCCCCGCTGGATAACACATAATGAGCCAATGGTAGTTTCGATGGTTGGTAATCTATGGGGAGAGCATGCTCCTGGTTTTACCGATCCTCAAAAAGCATTACAGGTGGCACATAATCTATTACTTTCACATGGAATGGCAGTTAAGAGCTTTAGAGAAAGTGGTATCGATGGTCAAGTTGGTATTACTCTAAACCTAAACCATGTTTATCCAAAAACTAATAGCACAGAAGATCAGTTGGCTAAAGATTATTGTGATGCTTTTAATAATCGCTGGTTTTTAGATCCAGTTTTTAAAGCTAAGTATCCGGAAAAATTAATGTCTTTATATCAGAATGAATATGATAATCCTTTTGAAATGGAAAAGGGAGACTTAGAAATAATAAGCAGAGATATTGATTTTTTAGGTATCAACTATTATTCAAGAGCAGTGGTTGAATATGATGAGTCTGAAAAACTTAATTTTAAAACAGTAAAACCAGATGGTGTAGAATACACCGAAATGGATTGGGAGGTATATCCAGAGGGCTTAACTGATTTATTATTAAGATTAAACAAAGAATATACTAAAGCTCCAATCTTTATTACCGAAAATGGAGCTGCCTATGATGATCAAATAGCAGAAGATGGGCAGGTTCATGATAAGAAACGAGTTGAATATTTGGAAGAACATTTTAAAGCAGCCAAGCAGGCGATTGAAGCTGGAGTTAATCTTGCTGGTTATTACATCTGGTCATTAATGGATAATTTCGAATGGGCATATGGTTATGATAAACGCTTTGGAATTATATTCATTGATTATGAAAATGAGCAGACAAGAATTTTAAAAGATAGTGCTAAGCTACTGCAGGATGTTATTGCTAAAAACGGTTTAGATAAATAAATATTTGTTCTAAGGCAATAAAAGCTTAGAGTGGTTTAATTATAGAGCAGGTTCCCCTATACCAGCTTAATATCCCTTAACCACTTTAAGCTTTATTGACTTTCAAGACAATTAATGTTAATTTAGTTATACTCATTTTAAAAATTTTTAATTTTATTAATTTGATCCAAAAAATTAAGCAGGAGGAAATAAAATGGCTTCCCAAAAAGGAAAACTCGGATTTTTTCACTCACTCAAATGGAAGATTTCTGCCATTATAGTTTTAATTTTATTATTAGTTTTAGGAACGATCAGTTACATAACTTTTAATTCAGCATCTGAGATTGTGAGAGAACAGATTGATGAAAATATTAATTTAATTGCTGCTTCTTATCAAAGCAATGTTGATGCAATGTTAAAAACACTTAATCGGCAAATAGACTCAATTAGCTCTGATAGTAGTTTTAATGGTTATTATACTCTAATGGAAGGACTTTATCCCGGAGGAGAAGTAACTGCTGAACAGAGAGAAGAATTTTTAGCAAATATTGATTCCTTTTTAAGTATGGAATATTCTACTGCTTCAGCCCTGGGTTCAGTTTCCAAAAACATAGAAAGTATTGAATATGCATATCTTGCTATGGCAGATGGAACTGTTATTGCCGATTCTCGTGCTTATTCAGCTCAGGCTGTAGAAGATAATGAGAATTACTTAAGAGAACATCTGAGTCAAGATTTATATAAAGATATTAATTTTGGTACTATCCATAGTGAGGGAGAAAACAACTACTTATTATATAATTCTCCACTATATGGAGATGATGGGGAGACTATAACTGCTTATATTGTTCTTGCCCTAAACCCAGAAATTGTTTACTCTGAGCTCCAGAGTCTTGCTGTTGATAATGCAGATAATTATAGGCTTATTAACGCGAATGGACAAATAATTAGAGCTCAAAATAGAGATTTATTTGCCCAGACAATTGATAATCAGTGGTTTATAGATAATCAGGTAGAGGGAGAAAATATAATAACTACTGAGATAGATAATAATTATTTACTAAAAGAACAAATTACTGAAAACTTAGCTCTGGCAGTAGAAATACCAAATTCTGAAATGCTGGCACCTGTAAATAGTTTAGGCCAGAATATTTTAACAGTATCAATAATTTCATTGTTTTTAGCTTTAATTATTACAGTCTTATTTATTAGCTGGCAGCTTAAACCACTTTCAGCCTTTATGGAAGCATTTAGGAATATGAAAAATGGTGATTTAAGAGATCAGGTCAAGATGGAAGGCAAGAATTTAAAAAGAAAAGATGAAATTGGAATTATGGCTGGTATTTTTAATGAGATGCTGGATGAACTTAAAGGCCTGGTAATTGATATTGATCAACAAGCAAGAAATTTAAATCAGTCAGCAGAAAAAATGGATAATAATAGTCGTGAGGTTAGTAAAGGAGCAGAAGAAGTTGGTCTGGCAGTAGAAAATTTATCAGCTGGTTCAGAAGAACAGCTTGCTCAGATAGAAGAAAGTAATAATAATGTTCAGCGTTTAAATAATGAGATAAAAGAAGTTGATAGTAATGCGGAAGAAATTTCAAAAGGTGCTCAAGAAGTTTTAAGCAGTATCGAAAAAGGGAATCAAACTGTTGATAGTTCTATTAAAAATATTAATGATCTGAGTCAGGAGACATCGGAAGTCGCAAAGCTAATTCAAAATTTAGGGACAATGTCAGAAGAAATTGGAGATATTGTAGTTTTAATCAATGATATTTCTAATCAGACTAATTTATTAGCTCTTAATGCGGCAATAGAAGCTGCAAGAGCTGGAGAAGCAGGGCGAGGTTTTTCTGTAGTAGCAGACGAGATTCGTTCTCTTGCAGAAGAATCAGCAGATGCAACAGAACAAATATCTAAGCTAATAGAAAAAATTCAGTCTGGAGTTAATCAGGCAGTTAATTCTATGGATGAAAATGAGGAACTTGTAGATGCCAGTGTGGGCAGTATTGAAGAGACAAATGACATCTTTAAAGAAATTAGAAATGTATCAAATGATTTAGGGAATTCAATTAATAATGTAGTTAAGAGAATTGCATCAATGCGAGAAGAAAGCGAAAATGTTGAAAATGCAATTAATGATATTGCAAAAGTAACCCGCGATTTTGCTTCCAGTTCAGAACAGATTTCGGCTTCAACAGAAGAACAGTCTGCTTCAACAGATGAGATTTTAGATACAGCTGTTGAGCTTAAAACTATGTCTGAAGAATTAATTAATAATATCAATGATTTTCAGGTAGAATAACTAATAAAATATAGAGGTGATCAGATGAATAATCTTAGTCTAAATGGTAAGTGGCAGTTAAATCAGAGTGGAGAGAATGATGTTATCACAGCAGAAGTTCCTGGTTGTGTTCATACTGATTTAATAAATGCTGGTCTAATTGATGATCCATTTTATAGAGATAATGAAGAGAAAGTTATGTGGATTGGTGAGAGTGATTGGGATTACAGTCGTACTTTTAATCTTGATGCTGACTTTTTAGCAGCTAAAAAAATTCTTTTAAGTGCAAAAGGTTTGGACACTCTGGCTGAAATTTATTTAAATGAGCAAAAAATAGCTTCTACTAATAATATGTATCGGGAGTGGGAGTTTGATGTCAAAGAATATCTGAAAGAAGGAGAAAACGAAATAAAAATTCATTTTAATTCTCCTCTGCCATATCTAAAGCAAAAAGATGAGGAATTCCATATTCCAGCTTGGAGTGTTGGTGACCACCGTCTGCATGGAGGTGGCTGGCTGCGAAAACAGCCAAGTAATTTTGGTTGGGATTGGGGTCCGATGCTTGTTACAATGGGAATCTGGAAAGATATTGAACTAATCGCACTTGATAAAGCACGTATAGAAGCAGTTCAGATAGAGCAAAATCATTTAGAAAATGGTGATGTTGATTTAAGTATTGATCTCGAATGTGAAAAAATTGCTGCTGAAAATCTTACTGTAGAAATAGACTTTTCACTGGCAGGAAAAAAGGAATACCACAATAAATTTGAAATTGAAGGTGAAAAAGCAAAAATTGACTTTGAAGTAGAAAATCCAGAAATCTGGTGGCCTAATGGAATGGGAGAGCAGCCTCTCTATAACTTAGAGATTACCATTTATGATAGTAATGGCCAGTATTTAGACAAGAATCAGAAAAAAATAGGTTTAAGAACTCTTGAATTAATTACTGAAGCAGATGAATGGGGAGAATCTTTTAAATTCAGGGCAAATGGAGAGGACTTTTTTGCCAAAGGAGCTAACTGGATTCCAGCTGATGCTTTTGTCTCTCGAGTTAAAAGAGAAGATTATAGAGAGCTTTTAGAATCTGCAGCCGCTGCTAACATGAATATGCTCAGAGTCTGGGGTGGTGGACTATATGAGACTGATGACTTTTATGAAATCTGTGATCAACTTGGATTGACTGTCTGGCAGGATTTCGTATTTGCCTGTGGAACCTATCCGAGTTTTGATGATGATTTTATGGAAAATGTTAAAGTTGAAGCAGAAGATAATGTAAAAAGAATACGCCATCATGCTTCTCTGGCACTATGGTGTGGTAATAATGAGATTGAACAGGGAATTGCAGCTGAAGAGTGGGACAGTGAAAAAATAACAATGCCCTGGGATGATTATAAAAAGCTTTTTGATGAACTACTGCCCGAAATTGTAGCAGATCATAATCCACAGACTGATTACTGGCCAGGTAGTCCTCACACTCCTCAGGGTGATCGTAATGATTATAATAACCCTGACTCAGGAGATGCTCATCTCTGGGATGTCTGGCATGGTTTAAAACCATTTGAATGGTATCGTAGTTGTGAACATCGCTTTAATAGTGAATTTGGTTTTCAATCATTTCCTGAACCTAAAACTAGTTATGGATATACTGAAAAAGAAGACCGCAACATAACTTCATATGTAATGGAACACCATCAACGGAGTGGAATTGGTAATTCAGTAATTATGCATTACATGCTCCAGTGGTTCCGTTTACCTGTTGGTTTTGAAAATACTATCTGGACCAGTCAAATTCTGCAGGGCCTCGGTATTAAATATGCTGTCGAAAACTGGCGTCGTAATATGCCAAGAGGAATGGGAACACTTTACTGGCAGTTAAATGATAACTGGCCGGTAGCGAGCTGGTCTTCCCTAGATTATCACGGCCGCTGGAAGGCCTTACACTATATGGCTAAAAAATTCTATGCACCTCTACTAGTTTCTGGAATTGAAAATCCAGAAGATTCAACAGTAGAAATTCATATTACCAGTGATTTAATGGAGAAGCAGCAGGGCGAGTTAAACTGGCAGCTTCGCGATGTAGCTGGTAAATTAATTAAGTCTAATAATTTTGCAGTGGAAATTGAAGGGCAGAGCAATCAAAAAGTGCTCAAACTTAACTTTAAAGAAGAAGTTTCTGAATTTGGAAACAGAGATTTAATGCTTTGGGTGGAATTAAAAGTAGAAGGAGAAATTGTCGCAGATAATTTTGTTTCTTTTGCTAAACCAAAACATATGCAGCTTAAAGAGCCTGGATTTGAAACTAATATTGAAGCTTTAGAAGAAAATAAATTTAAATTAAATCTTAATGCTCAAAATACTGCTCTCTGGACCTGGCTTGAGCTTAGTGAGATTGATGCTCAATTAAGTGATAATTTCTTCCATATTTACCCTGGGAGAGAGATAATAATTGAGATTAAGCCGGAAAAAGAAATGACAGTAGAAGAAGTAGAAGAAAAATTAATGATAAAATCACTTGTTGACACATACTAAATTTTTTAGATTTAGTCATTTGAGACTAAGTTAAGCTGATATTTTGGTAGTCAACTTAGTTTTATCTTAATTAAAATTAAATAATAGGCACACTAATAGGGGTGGATTATTAAAAGCTAATTTTTAATAGTACACCCTTTTATTTTTAAGAAGGGATGATAATTATGCAAAAAAAGCTTCAATTAAAATTTCTCGATTCATTAATTAAAGAAAAAGAAAAATTATTAAATTTCTGGCTTGAAAACTCGATTGATCAGAAAAATGGAGGTTTTTATGGAGAGTTAAAAGTTAATAATCAACCGGTACCTGCAGCTAATAAAGCTCTTATTTTAAACAGCCGTATTCTTTGGAGTTTTAGCAATGCTTATCGGGAAGATAAAAATATTAAATACAAAAAAATGGCAGACAGAGCCTATAATTATCTGCTAGATAATTTTGAAGATAAAAAAAGAGGTGGTTTTTATTGGTTGCTTGATCAAAATGGTCAAGCTCTTCAAACAAAGAAGCAAATATATGGACAGGCTTTTTGTATCTATGCTTTTAGCGAATATTTTCGCGCTTTCAAAAAAGAGGCAGCAATTAATAAAGCAATTGAGATTTTTTCTTTAATTGAAGATAAAAGCTATGATTCAGAATATGGTGGTTATTTTGAAGCTTATAGCAAAGACTGGTCACCAGTAAATGATATGAGCCTAAGTGAAAAAGATATGAATGTTGCTAAATCAATGAACACTCATCTTCATATTTTAGAAGCTTATACCAACCTCTATCGAGTCTGGCCTGATAAAAAATTAGAGGCTAGATTGGAAGAATTAATTAAAGTAATGATTAATAAAATTGTTGATTCAAATAATTACCAATTCAAACTTTTTTTTGATCAAGACTGGAGTTCTAAGTCTGATATAATCTCATATGGTCATGATATAGAGGGCAGCTGGTTGATTTTTGAGGCAGCAGAAGTGCTTGGAAATAAAGCTCTAATCGATAAAACTGGTGTTTATGCTAAAAAAATGGCTGCTGTGGTTTTAAAAGAAGGAATAAATCAAGATGGAAGTGTTATTTATGAAAAAGAAGCTCAAAAAATTGACAGTGATCGACACTGGTGGCCCCAGGCTGAAGCGGTAGTAGGATTCATCAATGCTTATCAATTAAGTGGTTCTGAAAAATATCTGGAAGCAGCCTTAAAAAATTGGGACTATATATTAAACAATCTTATCGATCACCAAAAAGGAGGCTGGTATTGGTTGGTTGATCATCAGGGAGTGGCTTCAGATAAAGCCAAAATTAACCCTTGGAAATCACCTTACCATAATAGCCGTGCCTGTTATGAAGCTATTAATAGAATTAAAACAATTAGAAAATAACTAATTTTGTTAAATCACTAATATAATAAAAATTGAGGTGGGAAAAATGGAATTAATGAAAAAATTAACTAAAGATGAATTTCAGACAAGACTGCGTTTATTGGAAAGAGAGAGAAGAAATATAGTTGAAAAAGAAAATGAAAGGATTGAGCCAGGAAATGGTATTTTTTATCGTTATAAATATCCAGTCTTAACTGCAGAGCATACTCCGATTTACTGGCGTTATGATTTAGATTATGAAAGCAATCCCTATTTAATGGAAAGACAGGGGATTAACGCAACATTTAATCCTGGTGCCATTAAATTAAATGGCAAATATTATTTAATGGTCAGAACTGAGGGAAATGACCGCAAATCATTTTTTTCGATAGTAGAAAGTGATAATGGAATTGATAATTTTGAGTTTTGGGATTATCCGGTTGAGATTCCAGAAACCAAAAGACCAGATATTAATGTTTATGATATGAGGTTGGTTAAACACGAAGATGGCTGGATTTATGGTATTTTCTGTACTGAGCGAAAAGATCCTGAAGCAGATGCTGGAAATACCACTGCTGCAGAAGCTCAAGCTGGTATAGTCAGAACAAAAGATTTAAAGGAATGGGAAAGACTGCCTGACTTAAAAACTCCCTCAGCTCAGCAGAGAAATGTTGTTTTACATCCAGAATTTGTAGATGGTAAATATGCATTTTATACTCGTCCTCAGGACGGATTTATCAGTACTGGCTCCGGCGGTGGAATTGGTTGGGGGCTGGCTGATGATATTGAAAATCCAGTAATTAATAAAGAAGAAATTATTGATCAAAGATTTTATCATACTATAAAAGAAGCAAAAAATGGCCAGGGTGATGCTCCAATAAAAACTGATGAAGGTTGGCTGCATATTGCCCATGGTGTTCGTAATACAGCTGCCGGACTGCGTTATGTAATTTACGCTTTTATGACAGATTTAGATGATCCTACTAAGGTGATTTATAATCCTGGTGGTTATTTAATTGCTCCCCATGGAGAAGAAAGGGTTGGAGATGTCTCAAATGTAGTTTTTGTTAATGGAGTAATCAGAGAAGATAATGGTAGAGTTTTAATTTACTATGCTTCCTCTGATACCCGAATCCATGTGGCAGAGACTTCTGTAAATCGTCTGCTTGATTATGCAAAAAACACCCCGGAAGACAAACTTCGCTCTGCAGCTTCTGTTAAGACAAGAAAAGAATTAATTGAAAAAAATCTAAAAATAATGAATAGCTAAGAAGTTTAAGCTTACAGGTCTTTTTGGCCTGTTAGTTTTTTGAGATATAACTGAGTAAATTACAAAAAAATCTGAATTATATTCATGTTCAAATTGATAGTTTTATAATATTATTAATTTACAGAATTAAAACAAATTGAAGGAGTGTTAATTTATGAGTGAAGAAATCAAAATTTATGGAGAAAGCCTGCCAAATATTCCCTGGGAGGAAAAACCTGCGAATTGTGACAATGTAGTTTGGCGTTCAAAGAAAAACCCAATAATTCCGCGTGATGCGACTCCAAATTCTAATAGTATTTTTAATAGTGCTGTTGTTCCATACAAAGAGGGTTTTGCTGGTGTCTTTAGAGTTGATGATAAGGCAAGAAATATGAATATTCATGCTGGCAAAAGTAAAGATGGAATTAATTGGGACATTGAGCCAGAACCGATAGAATTTGACTATGATAAAGACGAAATTGGTAAGTCAGAATATAAATATGATCCAAGAGTGGTAGCAATGGATGGGAAATATTATGTAATGTGGTGTAATGGTTATCATGGCCCAACAATTGGACTGGGATACACTGAAGATTTCAAGAACTTTACTCAGATGGAGAATTCTTTTTTACCTTTCAATAGAAATGGGGTTTTGTTTCCGAGAAAAATAAATGATAAATATGTTATGCTAAGCCGTCCCAGTGATAATGGCCATACACCTTTTGGTGATATCTTTTTAAGCCAGAGTAATAATTTAGTGCACTGGGGAGAACATAGATATGTAATGGGAAGCAAAGGTGGTTGGCAGAGTACAAAAATAGGACCAGGGCCAGCTCCAATCGAAACATCAGAAGGATGGCTTTTAATTTATCATGGTGTTTTAAATTCTTGTAATGGTTTTGTCTACAGCATGGGTGCTGCCTTATTAGATTTAGAAAAACCATGGCAGGTAAAATATAGAACTGAACCTTATTTACTTTCCCCACAAGAAGATTATGAATGTGTTGGAGATGTACCTAATGTTGCTTTCCCTTGTGCAGCTTTACATGATCCTGATACTGGTAGAATGGCAATTTATTATGGTGGAGCAGACACAGTAGTTGCTCTTGCTTATACTAAAATAGATGAACTGGTAGAATTTATTAAGAATAATTCACTTTAGAATAATATGATATTTAGTGTTCAAGATTATAAAAATCTCAAACATAAGAAAGGAATAGCTAATGGATAAATTAACTATTATTTCTCTTATCTTATTGATTATGTTTTTTAGTACGTCAGTTATTGCAGTTGAGCCAACAAAAATTATTAGAACTGAACCTATCAATTCGGAAGCGAGTAAAGAAGTTCGTGCAGTACTTAATTATCTTCATACTATTAATGGAGATAAAATGCTCTCAGGACAAATGGAGTCTACTTGGGTGGATGGACCTAATTATGAACTGGAATATATTAATAAACACACAGGTAAGCAGCCAGCTATTAGAGGCCTAGATTTTATTCATGAAAAAGATAATCAAAATGTTGTTAATAGAGCAATTGAGTGGTGGCAAAAAGGTGGAATCCCGACAATTATGTGGCACTGGGGAGCACCAACGATTGGAGAAGGTTATGAAAATAGCAAAAAAGAAATTAACATTGATCAAGTTTTAACAGAAGGAACAAAAGAATATAAAGCAATGATTTCAGATTTAGATAGAATTGCTAATTATTTAAAACAATTAAAAAATGCTAATGTTCCTATAATCTGGCGCCCAATGCATGAGCATAATGGTAGTTGGTTCTGGTGGAGTAAAGGAGGACCAGAGAAGTTTAATAAACTATGGAGATTTATGTATAATTATTTTACTGAAGAAAAAGGCTTAAATAATCTTATCTGGTTTTTAGGTTTTGCAGGTAATGCTGATAAAGATTGGTATCCTGGAGATAAATATGTAGATCTAAGTGGTGCTGACACTTACAATGTTGATTCTAAACCACAGAAAAAAATGTATAACTCCGTTCGAGATGTAGTAGGATTAGGAGAGCCGGTAGCTTATCATGAATGTGGAGTAATGCCTGATCCAGAATTGTCAAAAAAAGATAATATTGATTGGATTTGGTTTATGACCTGGCATTCTGATTGGCTTATAGATAATAATTCAATAGAACATCTAAAAAAAGTATATAATAGTGAATATGTAATAACCTTATCTGAACTACCAAATATTATGGATTATTATATTACTGAAAAGGTAGAAACAAAAATTGCTAAAATTTATACAATGGCAAAAGGAAATGGTAAAATTAAGAGTAGTACTAATAATACAACAGTAGATAAAAGAACTGAAGTCTGCTTTGAGGCAGTTGCAAATAAAGGTTTTGAATTTACTAAATGGTCAGGAAATATTAGTGGTCAACAGAATCCCATTAAAATAAATGCAAATGATGATATTAAAATAATTGCTCACTTTAAAGCGGCTGCAAATACCAATCTGCTAAGTAATGGAGATTTTTCTGATGGCTTAACTGGTTGGAGTAGCTATATTTTTGAAAATGAGGGAGCAAAAGCTGAACTGAAAACAGATAAGGGAAAAGCTAAAATTAATATTCAAAATCCTGGTAAAGAAAAGTATCATGTTCAATTAATTCATTCTAATATAAAATTAGAAAAGGGTATTAAGTATAACCTAACTTTTGACATTTATTCAGATTCTGAGCGAAAATTATTTGTGAAAGTTGGAGAGCAGGGTGGAGATTATTTAATGTATTTTGGTGATGATTCAATTGAGATTAGCCATAATAAAAAGACAATTAAAAGAACTTTTACTATGGAGGAAGCAGATGATCCTGATGCTCGTATTGAATTTAATGTTGGATTAGAAAAACCAAATGTTTATATTGATAATGTTAGTTTAAAACGGGTAGAAAATTAAGAATACTAAATGGCAGAGTGTAATAGCTCTGCTTTTTTTAGAAAAAATCTGAGTTTATTACAAAATCATTTGAGATTATTACATTTTTATTTGAAATTTTCTGATATATAATTATATTAAGTTAAATAACAGGCAAGATTATAAGTTTATAAGTAATCATAAATAGCTTACCGGTAGCTAAACTAAACTCAGGAGGAAAAAAAGTGAAGAAAAAAATTGTTTTATTATTAGTTTCACTATTATTAGTGTCTTTTATGTCAACTGCTGTGATGGCTCAGGACGAGAATTATGAAAAAGAGTATACTTATGTAATTAATACAATGAATGTAGATTCTCTACTTGAAGACCCTCGTTTGGATTTAATTAAAGAAAAGTTTAATGTTGATTTTGAATTTAGACCAGTAAACTGGGGAAATTGGGATGAAAGGGTTAGAATTTGGACTGCTTCTGGTGATATGCCAGATGTTATGTGGACTGATTTACAGAATAAATTTACTGAGTATGTCAATTGGGCAAGTCAGGGAGCATATAAACCTATTCCAAAATTTGGTGATAAATATCCTAATTTACAGGCAATCAGAGATAAATTAAAATCAGACGATTATTGGGAGATAAATGGAGAATTATATGCAATGCCAGTACCAATGGGAACGGTAGATTGGAGAGATCCTTTGGTAGATACTTTTAACTTTATCTATCGAGTTGATTGGGCTAAAGAGGTTGGTCTTTTTAACAAAGATCACGAGTATAGCTGGGATGAAATGGTAGAGATGGCTGAAGCTTTTATAGAAAAAAACCCTGGTGAAAACAGAAAAACTATTGGTATAGGTGGTATTGGTTGGGCTTGGCCCTGGTTTGCAGGTTTAAGACAAACTCATCAAATGAATACTTATACTGTTAAAGATGGAGAGTATGTATGGGCGCCTGCTCAACCAGAATTTCTTGCTGGAATAAAAGAAACAAAAAAGTTATATGATCAAGGAATAATTTGGGAAGATCAGCCGATTGCTAACAATGATGCTGCTAAGAATAAATTCATTGCTGGAGAATTAGGAATATATTTTGATAACATTAGTGTTGGAGATTATTCTGGAATAATGAATTCTATTACTGCAGCCGATAAAAATGTAGAACTTGCCGACGTTTCCCCTATGTTTGTTACGAGTCCAAAAGGCAATTATTTTGCAGAGGAACTTTTAGATCACTGGAGTGCAACAATATATAATCCTGAGATGTCTGATGCTAAACTTGCTAGATGGTTAGAAATTGAAAATTATATGGCTGGAAAAAAAGGACAGCGACTTTCTACTTTAGGTATTGAAGGTAAAGATTATCAAATAGACGAAAACGATGAAGTTGAAATACTCTGGGAAAAAGATGAAGACGGAAATTTAATTAATCCCTATGATACAGGAGTAAGATTTTTTCAATTAACCACAATGCATGATGAATTTGACTTAAATAATCCTAATTTAGCTGATAAAATTAAAAATGATGTAAAAAGTATATTAAGAAGAAAATTAGAAGATGATGTTTATGTGAATCCTCAACCATATGAAGTAACCTGGTTTGCTGGAGATGATTATACCAGATATAATTCTAGATTAGGAGACACGATGGCTGAAGTTAGTGATGTAATTGTATCAACAAATAGCATGGAAGAATTAGAAAATAAATGGCAAGAATATATTGATTCTAAAAGAGACACTGTTGATATAATTTTAGAAGAATTAAATCAAGAATTATTAAAAGAATAAGATTCTTTAGTCCAGGAGTTATAACTCCTGGACTACAAATCATTAACTAATATTGAGGGTGAAATTTTTATGAAAGCTAAAATTAATAATTTACTTAGTAGTATTTTTGAACATAAATATATTTATCTAATGTTAGTTCCAGGTTTAGCTTTTTTATTAGTATTCAAATATTTTCCGATGTATGGAATACAACTTGCATTTAAAAGGTATATGATAAATGAGGGGATAACAGGCAGTCCCTGGATTGGTTTAGAAAATTTTCTGTATATTTGGAGTGAGCCAGCATTTTGGCGAGCTTTTAAAAATACCATTGTCATTTCTTTAATGAAATTAGGTTTAGGATTTCCTATAGGTATAATTTTGGCTTTATTAATTAATGAACTGAAGATGAAAAAATATAGAAGATTCTTGCAGACTATTTATACTTTTCCCCATTTTCTATCCTGGGTAATTGTATCTGGTATAATATTTAACTTTCTGGGTAATACTGGTGCTTTAAATAGTCTTTTAGAAAATTTAGGTTTAGGACAGATTAATTTTTTAATGAATAAAGGAATTTTTAGATATTTACTGGTTTATTCAGAGGTATGGAAGGAAGCTGGCTGGAGTACAATTTTATATTTAGCTGCGATTGCAGGTATTGATCCTACTTTATATGAAGCAGCGACTGTTGATGGAGCAAATCGCTGGCATAAAATTAAATATATTACCTGGCCGGGAATCCAGAATATAGTTGTGATAATGTTCATCATGACAGTCGGTAGTATTATGGTGGCGGGTTTTAATCAGGTATTTAATCTTTATAATGAAGTAGTCTATGATGTAGGAGATATTATTTCTACATATGTTTATCGGATATCTTTTCAGCAGGCACCAGACTATGGTGTAAGTACAGCAGTCGGATTATTTAATGGTGTAGTAAACTTTATGCTTTTAATGATTGCTAATACTGTAGCTAAAAAGTTTGGTAAATCAGGTATTATATAGGAGTTGATATGATGACTAAGAGAAAATTTACAGTGGTAGATATAATAATATTGATATTATTGACGATTTTTGGGCTTGCTGTTTTATATCCATTTTATAATGCTATTTTAGTTTCTTTAGTTCCTCAACATGTATATGCTGAAAGTCCTTTTATGCTCTGGCCAGATGAAATTACATTGGATGCATATAAACAGGTTTTTAATGATCAGACGCTTATTAATGGTATGAAAACAACAGTAATAGTAACATTTCTTGGAACGGTATATAATATGTTAATAACAATTTTAACTTCATATGCTTTAACAAAAGATATACCTGGACGTAAGTTTATTAATTATCTAATTTTGTTTACAATGTTTTTTTCAGGAGGTTTAATACCATATTATTTATTAATTAAAAATTTGGGTCTAATAAATAATATTTTAGTAATGGTATTACCAATGGGTTTTAATATTATGTATATGATTGTATTACGGAGTTTCTTTAATGATATACCAGATGCTTTAGAAGAATCAGCAAAAATTGATGGAGCAAATGATTTTATAATTTTGTTTAAAATAATTTTACCTCTTTCTTTACCAATTCTTGCAACATTATCTTTATATTATGGAGTAAATCGCTGGAATGAATGGTATCATGGTATGTTATTTATTAATAGTCCAGATATAATGCCTTTACAGCTTGTTTTAAGGAATATTGTTCAAGATGCGAGTAAATTTCTTCAGGGAAATACAGCTGCAATGGCAAATGTTGAAACTTTCTCAGAAGGAATACAAATGGCCAGTGTTGTAACTACAATGTTTCCGATAATGATGCTTTATCCATTTCTGCAGCGTTATTTTTTATCAGGTTTAACTTTAGGGGCTGTAAAAAGCTAGTTATATCATATATAATTTTAATGATGGATGCAGATATTTATTATTTGTATCCATTTTTCCTGCTTATTTAATCGAAAAAGGGGGTAAAAATGTATCAGGTTGTAGTTGTTGATGACGAATGGTGGATATTACAGGGAATATTAAAAACTTTTAATTTCAAGCAAATGGGGTTTAATGTATCTATGTCAAGTACTGATCCCAAAGAAGTGTTAAGATATTTAAAAAACAATAAAGTTGATGCAGTTTTTACTGATATTAAAATGCCAGAGTATTCTGGCATTGATTTAATAAAAGAAAGCAGAAAAATAGACTGCCGTTGTGAATTTGTAATAATTAGTGGCTATGCAGAATTTTCTTATGCCCAGGAAGCAATTAGAGAAGGTGCATTTGATTACTGTCTCAAACCAATTAAACAAGAAAAAGCTGATTCTATATTAAATTCACTTAATAATAAATTAAATAAAAGAAATAATAAAACATCCAAAAAAGAAAATATTGAATTTAAAAAAATTGATAATCCAGAATTTAAAAAAATGTTGAGATATATTAATAAAAATTTCAAAGAAACACTTTATTTGAAAAACTTATCACAAAAATTTGGTTTTAACTCAAATTATGTTTGTCATTTGTTTAATAAATACTTAGACAAAAGTTTTTCAGAATATTTAACAGATTTACGAATGGAAAAAGCGGAAGAATTATTAAAAAAAGAAAAATTGAGTATAAAAGAAATAGCTGCTCGAAGTGGATATAATGATTATTATTATTTTAATAAGGTTTTTAAAAAATGTCATGATTTAACAGCTTCTGAGTTTAGAAAAAAATTAAAATAACAAAATAAGGAGAGAATAAAATGCCAATTAAATTTGATCAACAGAATAAAATTTTTCATTTATATAACGATAAATTCTCATATATTATTCAGGTAGCAAAAACCGGACATCTGCTGCACTTATACTGGGGTAAAAAAGTTAATCCTGATCTTGATTATACGCATTTATTAAGAAAAGAAACAAGAGATGAAAACTTAAAAGGGGAAGCAGAGAATGAATTTTTACTCGATAATATACCCCAGGAATATCCTGCCTATGGACATTCCGACTTTAGACAGCCTGCCTATCAGGTTGAGCTGGCAGATGGAAGTAGAGTTAGTAATTTAAAATATAATGGACATCAAATAAAAACTGGTAAAGATCAATTAAAGGGATTACCGGCAACATATGTAGAAGCTGATAAAGAAGCAGATAGTTTAATTATTAATCTTTTTGATGAGGTGGCAGAATTAAAGGTTGAGTTAGTCTATAGTATTTATAATGAATATAATGCTATAACACGTTCGGCTAAATTTATTAACCAGTCAGATAAGAAGATTGAACTAAAAAGAGCATTTAGTATGTCTGTAGATTTTGCAGACTCTAATTTTGATTTAATTACAACTTCCGGAAGTTGGAGTAGAGAAAATCATATTAAGAGAAGATCTTTAATATCTGGAATGCAGTCGGTAGAAAGTACAAGAGGTGCCAGTAGTGCACAGCATAACCCATTTATGATGCTGGCCCGAAAAAATACTGATGAAAATCAGGGAGAGGTTTATGGATTTTCTTTTGTTTACAGTGGTAACTTTTTTGCTGGAGTTCAGGTTAATACTTTTGATAAAGCCAGGGCCTTAATGGGAATAAATCATTTTGATTTCAACTGGCTTTTAAAAAGTGAAGAAAGTTTCCAAACTCCAGAAGTAGTAATGAGTTATAGTGATTCTGGTTTAAATGATTTATCACAGATTTATCATAAGTTATATCGAGAAAGATTGGTTAGAGGGAAGTTTCGAGATAAAGAAAGACCAGTTTTAATAAATAATTGGGAAGCTACTTACTTTGATTTTAATGAAGATAAAATTCTTGAAATTGCTAAAACTGCTGCTGATTTAGATCTTGAATTATTTGTACTGGATGATGGTTGGTTTGGAAATAGAAATGATGATACAACTTCACTTGGTGACTGGTTTGTTGATCAGGCAAAGTTACCTAATGGACTTGCACCCTTAGCTGAAAAAATTAATAATTTAGGTTTAAAATTTGGCCTCTGGTTTGAACCAGAAATGATATCTCCTGCAAGTAAACTTTATCAAGAATATCCTGATTGGTGTATTCATGTAGAAAGTAGAACTAGAACTTTAGCCAGAACTCAGCTTGTTTTAGATTTGAGTCGAAAAGAAGTGAGAGAAAAAATTTTAGAAATGTTAACAAATATCTTAAGTAGTGCCAATATTGCTTATGTAAAATGGGATATGAATAGAAATATGACTGAAATTGGATCAGCTAAATTAGACTCAGAACGCCAGCAAGAACTGGCTCATCGTTATATTTTAGGACTATATGAAATTCTAGAAGAACTTAGAAATAGATTTCCAGAAATTTTATTTGAAAGCTGTGCCAGTGGTGGAGGCCGTTTTGACCCAGGAATGCTTTATTATATGCCTCAGACCTGGACAAGTGATAATACAGATGCTGTAGAAAGATTAAAAATTCAATATGGCACCAGTTTCATTTACCCATTGTCGTCAATTGGAGCTCATGTATCTGCAGTACCAAATCATCAACTTGCTAGAGTTACACCTTTGAAAACAAGGGCTGAAACTGCTTTTTTTGGTAATTTTGGTTATGAACTTGATCTCAGTGATTTATCTAAAAAAGAAAAGAAACAGGTCAAAGAACAGGTTAAATTTTATAAAAATAAGAGAGACTTAATTCAGCAGGGTGAATTTTATCGTTTGCTGAGTCCATTTTCAAATAGTGGAGATACAGCCTGGATGGTTATTTCTGAAAATAAAGATCAGGCTTTAGTTGGTTATTACAAAGTACTGGCAGAACCAAATGCCCCCTTTAGACGTTTAAAACTTAAGGGTTTAGATTCTAATGCGATCTATCAGATAAATAACAATGGTAAATTGTATGGTGGAGATGAATTAATGTATATCGGTATAGATCTACCAAAACAGTTTAATGGTGCTCAACCTGATGGGACAGTTTTTAAAGGAGATTTTCAGTCAAAAATATGGGAGTTAAAAAAAATTAAATAGTAAAATTGATTGAGAAAGGAGGTGAAAAATATTATAAAACAAATGACTTTAAAGAGAAAAATATTTAGCTTGATTGCTGTAGCTGTTTTCTTCATCATATCTTTTCAAACAGTAAGTTATTTGAGTATCCAAAATGTGATAGAAAATAGAGCCAAAGATTATTCTCAATCCACAATCTTTCAAACTAAAACAGCTGTCGAACAGACTTTAGATAAAGTGGAAAATAGAACACAAAAATTTGCTTATAATACTTATCTAATTGATTTTTTAAAAGCAGACACTATTGAAGAAAAAATTAAGGTTCATCCATATGTAGAAAATGTTATAAATAATCTTTTGGAAAACAATACCGAATTTAGAGCTGCTGCTTTAGTAAAAGAAAATAACTGGAGAAATTTTTATGGAGATTTAGATTATTTTATTTACCAAAAAGTTGTCAATGATTTAGGGGAGAAATTTAATAATTTGACAAGAGGCCAGTTTGAGATTATAGAACATAAAGGGGAAATTATTCATTTTTATTTATACCCAATTTTTGATTTACATAGCAGTTCAAATGAAAATAATAAACTGGGAACTGCTGTTATTAGAATTGACTCTAATAATATTAATAAAAGCATTAGAGATAGTTCTGCTAATCAATATACGACTTTTTTTATTGCAGATGAAAATGATAGATTTATTACTTCCAGTTTAAAAAGTAATTTAATTGATAATAGTAAAGCTTTTGAAAACTATAATCGGAATTCAGAATATATTGTTCAAAATGAAAGAATAAAATTTGCTAACTGGAGAATCTATGGCTTTACTTCTCGTAATAAAGTTGCGGAAGATTTAAAGCAATTTCCATTGATGATTATTTTTAGTAGTCTAACCTTTGTTATTTTACTTCTAGGGATTGGTTTTATCCTTAACCAAAATATAACTAAACCCGTTATTAAAATTGCTAAAAGTATGGATCTAATTGGAGAAAATAAAGCTAATCAAAGAATAAATTTAGATATCAATGGAGAATTAGGAATTATTGTAGAAGATGCTAATAATATGCTAAAAAAAATTGAAAACTTAAAAAAACATGAAATTGAAATGCAAACACAAATTTATGAAACAAAAATTTCTAGGCATAAAGCTGAATTATCTGCTCTGCAAAGTCAGATTAACCCCCATTTTTTATATAACACTTTAGAATGCATGCGTAGTATAGGTGCGGTTTATGAAAGTCAAGAAATAATGAATATTTCAACTGCTATGGCTGATATTTTTAGATACAGTATTAAATCAAATAGATTTGTCAAAGTAAAAGAAGAAATTGAAATTATAGAAAGTTATTTAAGAATAATGAAGCTCAGATTTCCTGAAAGAATTGACTACGAAATAGATATCAAAAAACAGATAAAAAATAAGAAAATAATAAAAATGTTATTACAACCAATTGTCGAAAATGCTTTTTATCACGGGCTTGAATCTAAAACTGATGGTGGTAAAATTGTGATTAAAGCAGAAATTAAAGATAAAAATATTATATTCTTAATTTCAGACAATGGTAAAGGTATTAAGGAAGAAAAATTAAATTTATTAAATGATAGTTTAAATAGAGTTTTAAAAATTGAAATTGAAGACTTTAAAAAACATGGGATTGGAATTTTAAATATTAATAAAAGAATAAAACTTAATTATGGAGAAGAATATGGTTTAAAATTAGATAGTAAAATTGATCAAGGAACAGAAGTAGAAATTATTATTCCTGTAGAGAAATAAAGATCTAAAAAAAGCATTAAAGAGATAAAATGAATTTATAGAGGTGAGAGAAAATGGGCATATTTAATATTAATGGTCCAATTTATAAAATATCAAAAATTATCTATAATTTATTAGTTTTAAATATTTTTTGGTTTGTTTTTTCAATTGCAATAATAACAATAGGGCCTGCAACTATAGCCTTGTTTTTTGTAAGCGGAAAAATAATAAGGGGAGAGAGCTATAAATTAGTCAGTGATTTTTGGAAAAGTTTTAAAATGAATTTTAAGCAGGGAATTATTATTTTCTCTGTATTTGCGTTAGCTTTTTATTTGATTTTAGTAAATATTAGAAGTGTAAATATGCTTTCATTAAATAGATTTTTACTTCCAGTGCAATATTTTATTTTATTTGAACTTATGGCTGGAAGTATTATTATTTACCCGCTTTTAGCGAGATATCATCTAAGTATTCTAAGAAGCTTTAAAATGGCTTTTTTTATTGCAAATAGGCATTTAGTTACAACAATTTTATGTCTTGGTGTTTTACCGGCTTTATATTATTTAATATACTGGAAGCCAATTTTCTTGTTTTTTATAATGGGAATTTATGTGTTTTGGATTAACTTTCTTTTAAAAGATATATTTAATCGATATCATAATAGATAAATTCTAGTAAATAACAGGTCAATCTTGGACCTGTTATTTATTGTTTTTAAAAAAATTAAATTAATTTTAAAATAGACTTGCAACTTTAATTTTAAAGTGATAACTTAAGAGATAAGAATTAATTTAATAATTAAATAAAGTAAATAAAAATTTTGAAGAAATATTTAGTAGTTATTAAATCATTTTAACAATTGTTAAAAAGGAGAGATGCAGATGCTTTTCGAAATGTCATTAAAAGAAATGAAGGAATATAAAGGTTCCAGTCCAAAAGCTGATGATTTTGATCAGTACTGGGACAGGGCTCTGGCGGAAATGAAGTCAGTTGATCCAGAAATTGAAATTAATGCTTCAGCTTTTCAGACTGAATTTGCTGAGTGTTATGATCTATACTTTACCGGGGTTGATGATGCCCGGATCCATGTTAAATACATAAAACCAAAAAATATTAAAACAAAACAGCCAGCAGTAATCGAATTTCACGGTTATGGCTGTAAAATTGAAGACTGGTCAGATAAGCTGCAGTTTGCTGCTCGCGGTTATTCTTACTTTGGAATGGACTGTCGGGGTCAGAATGCAGGTTATTCTGAAGACCGCGGGGGAGTTAAGGGAAATACCCGCAATGGTCATATTATTAGAGGGCTTGCAGATGATGCTGAAAAACTTTATTATCGCAATGTCTTTTTAGATGCTGCACAGCTGGCTGGAATTGTGATGGAAATGGATAATATTGATCAAAAGAGGGTCGGAGTCTTTGGTTATTCTCAGGGAGGAGCTCTAACAGTTGCCTGTGCAGCTTTAGAACCACGAATCAAAAAAGCGGCTCCAGTTTATCCATTTTTAAGTGATTACAGGCGGGTAAGCCAGCTTGATATTGATGCCAGCGCCTATGCTGAAATCAAAGATTTTTTTAGAAAATATGATCCCCTACATATTAAAGAAAAGGAGATTTATAGAAAATTATCTTATATAGATATTCAAAATCTCGCAGATAGGATAAAGGCTGAAGTTTTAATGACTACTGCAGTTGCAGATCCAGTCTGTCCACCTTCAACTCAATTTGCTGTTTATAATAAAATAACATCTAAAAAAGAGATGCTAATTTATCCTGATTATGGACATGAAGATCTGCCGGGTTTAAGAGACAGACACTACAGATTTTTTAATGACTTATAAATAAAAACAAGCTTTAATCTGTTAGGAGAGATAAAGAATGGCTGAATTAAAAAAACTCTGGAATTATGTGCGCAATTATAAATTGTACCTTATTGTCGGCTTAATATTTATAATTTTTAATGTGCTGCTTTCAATGATTCCAGGCTATCTAAATAGAAGAATAATTGATGATGTAATTACCGCTGGAAAAATGGAACTTCTTTTTAGTTTTTTAGTTGCTTACATCATCGCTAATTTACTAAGAGCAACAGTGATTATGGTCCACCGCTATTACACGGAAAGTCTTTCTCAAAATATATTGAGAGATTTAAAACAGGATCTTTATGATCATCTGCAGAAACTTTCCTTTAATTTCTTCAATAAAAATCGAACTGGAGAATTAATGTCCCGGATGACCGGTGATATGGAAGCAGTTAGAATGCTATTTGCAGAGGGAATGTTTCATTTTGTCAGATCTATTTTTTATATAGTTTTTGTAATGGCTGTTTTGATTCCCGAAAGTCTAAAACTATCTCTTGTTTCACTGGCTTTAAGTCCTTTGATTGGATTTTTTGCTTACCGTCTGGGAGTAAGGATCAAGCCGGTTTTCAGACAGGTTAGGCGCCAGTATTCTGATCTGAACTCAACTGTACAGGAAAATATATCGGGAATTAGAATTGTTAAAGCCTTTCATCAGCAGTGTTATGAGATGGAAAAATTTGATGAAGAAAATAATGATTATTTTACTAAAAATTATAATGCCGCCAAAATCTGGTCAAAATATTTTCCGATAATGGAATTTTTGGGCGGAATGAGTACAGTTCTGCTTTTATTTTATGGTGGCCGCCTGGTAATTCAGGGAGAAATCACTCTTGGGGTCTGGATGCAGTTTAATTCGTATCTCTGGATGTTAATAATGCCAATGCGGATGATTGGACATATAGTTAATATGTTTTCCCGGACCAGTGCCTCTGCTGAGAGAATCTTTAATATCCTGGAGACTGAGCCTGAAATCAAAAATAAAGATAAGGCAATAAAAGTGGATAGAATTAAAGGTGAAGTTGAATTTAAAAATGTTTCACTAAGTTATGGAGATGAAGATATTTTAAAGGATGTCTCCTTCCATGCTAAGCCAGGAGAAACTGTTGCTATTATGGGAGCAACCGGTAGTGGTAAATCATCATTAATCAATTTAATTCCCCGCTATTATGAACCAACAGAGGGAGAAGTTTTAATTGATGGAGTTGATAATAGGGATTATGATCTGCAGAATTTGAGATCACAGGTTTCTATTGTAATGCAGGATGTATTTTTATTTTCGGAGTCAATTGCCAATAACATTTCCTACGGACAGCCCGGTCTTGACCTGGAAAAAATTAAAAGGGCTGCCTCAATCAGCAGCGCCAGAGAATTTATTGAAGAAATGGAAGGTGGATTTGAGGAAGTTATCGGAGAAAGAGGAATGGGACTTTCAGGTGGTCAGAAGCAGAGAGTTTCAATGGCCAGAGCAATTGTGGAAGAAAGTCCAATCTTAATTCTAGATGATGCAACTTCTGCAGTCGACATGGAGACTGAACATCAGATTCAGCAGGCACTGGAGAGTATGGAGCAGCGAAGCACCTTATTTTTAATTGCCCACCGAATCTCTTCAGTTAGAAATGCGGATCAGATTTTAATTTTAGATCATGGAGAAATTATAGAACGAGGGACTCACGAAGAATTAATTAATAATAAAGGGCACTATTATACAATGTTTAAGGAGCAGTACAAAGAAGTAATTGGCGAAGAAGAAATTGAAGAAAGGTGGGTGAATTAAATGGCCTATAATCGTTATTTTGAAGATGAGGAAATGGAAAATCTTGATCCCAATAATATAAAAAGAGTCCTTGCTTATTTAAAACCATATAAATATAAGGTTGCATTCTCACTATTTTTAATGGCCATGGCCGCCTTTGCAGATCTTTTAGGACCTTATTTAACTAAAGTTGCAATTGATAATTACATTACTGCCGGTGATTTTCGGGGGCTGACAATGATCAGTCTGCTTTTTATGGGGCTGCTGGCAGTAAACGGCTTTGCTGTTAGGTTTCGTGTTTTAATTATGAGTAAGGTTGGACATAAGGTTGTCCGCAATATCAGGCAGGATCTCTTTCAGCATATCCAGAAACTATCTTTCAGTTATTTTGATTCTATCCCGGCCGGTAAAATTATTGTGCGGGTAATGAATAATGTCAATTCACTGCAGAATCTACTGGAAAATGGTTTAATTAACATCATTACTGATACATTTCGCTTTCTGGCAATTTTAGTTATCATGCTTAATCTGGATCTGCGTTTAACTCTGATTTCAATCACTGTAATGCCACTCTTGATTTTTATAATCTTTTTACTGAAAAAGAAGATTAGAGTTGGCTGGCGCCGGGTACAGAAAAAGCGCTCCAACATGAATGCCTATATCCATGAGAGCCTGACTGGAATGCAGATTACTCAGGCCTTTGTGAGAGAAGAAAAGAACAGTAATATTTTTAAAGACCTTCAGGATGATTATGTAAGCAACTGGATGAAGACAGTTATGATGTCCCACGGAATTTTTCCGGTCGTACTTTTAATTAATACCACCAGTGTTATTATCATGTATTTAGTTGGTATTAGAGATTTAAATGCCGGTCTGGTTACAATAGGTACTCTGATAGCGCTGCTCCAGTATATCTGGCGTTTATGGCAGCCGATTATTAATATCAGCAACTTTTACAATCAGATTTTAGTTGCTAACTCAGCAGCCGAAAGAATTTTTGATGTGCTGGATACTGATCCGGAGATAGTTGATCTACCGGGAGCAGAAAAAATGCCGGAAATTGACGGTAAGGTTGAATTTAATAATGTAAGCTTTAGTTATGAAGAAGATGGAGAAACTGTTTTAAAAGATATGAATTTTGAGGTTCAGCCTGGAGAAACAATTGCCTTTGTGGGAGCAACTGGAGCCGGTAAAAGTACTATCATTAATTTAATGACCCGCTTTTATGACATTGATCAGGGAAGTATTTTAATAGATGATATTGATATTCAAGGAGTAAAAGTAGCTTCTTTAAGAAAACAGATTGGAGTCATGATGCAGGACACCTTTATTTTCTCCGGCTCAATTGCGGATAATATTCGTTATGGAAATCTTGAAGCAACCCGAGAAGATATAGAAGAGGCTGCCAAAATGGTATATGCTGATGGTTTTATTAGAGAAATGGAAAATGGCTATGATACTGAAGTCAATGAGCGCGGATCCCGACTTTCTGTTGGTCAGCGGCAGCTGATCTCATTTGCCAGAACAATTCTCTCAGATCCAAAGATTCTGATTCTGGATGAGGCTACTTCAAGTATCGATACTCAGACGGAAATCTTAATTCAAAAGGCAACTCAGGCAGTATTAAAAGGAAGAACATCATTTGTAATTGCTCACCGCCTCTCAACAATCCGCAATGCTGATCGAATAATGGTCCTTGAGGATGGAGAAATTATTGAGACAGGCAGTCACGAAGAATTAATGGCCCGAAAAGGACACTACCATGATCTCTACATGGCTCAATATAACCGGGTAATTTAATTATTCCTGTAAAACAAAATACAATTTAAAGGAAATCAGTAATTATTCTTGACAGTCAGAAATATATCTGTATAATAACATTATAAGAATTATAAGAAAATCACTAATAATTAATAACAAGCTAATAAGAAAGGGTGATTGATAATGTTTAAAAGAGTAATCAGATTTTTTGACGAGGTAAGTTCTGAGGGGCAGAGAATAGAAAATAACCTCAGAGAGGTCAAAGAACAATACCGCAACGAAAACACAAGCAGTTATATGCAGTTTTAGGAAATAAGCTTATAATGAATACAGCAGTTAAATATAATAATTTTAATCAGACTTAAGGAACACTTCCTTTTAGATAAAGGGGTGTTCTTTTTTTTGTTTTTCAGTACATTTAATTCTTTAAATATAGGGGAATAAATGGTATAATAAATTCAGATAATTTAGAAGTTAAAATAACTTTTTTCAATTAGATTAAATTTCAAGGAGGTAGTATTAATGAAATATAGAAAATTAGGAAAAACAGGTTATGAAGTCTCAGAAGTTTCTTTTGGTGGCTGGGCAATCGGCGGTACCTGGGGAGATGTAGAAGATGAGCAGTCACTGGCCGCTCTAAGAGAGGCTGTGGATCAGGGGATAAACTTTTTTGACACAGCAGATGTTTACGGAGATGGCCGCAGTGAGCGTCTAATGGCTAAATTAAGAGAAGAAACTGATGAGGAGATACATATAGCTACCAAGGCAGGTAGAAGATTAGATCCGCACACCGCTGAAGGCTATAATAAAGAAAACTTAAATAAATTTGTGGACCGCAGTCTTAAAAATCTGGATGTAGAGACTATAGATCTGCTGCAGCTTCACTGTCCACCAACTGAAGTTTATGATCAGGAAGAGGTATTTGAGGCTTTAGAAGAGATGGTTGAAGCCGGTAAAATTAAAAATTACGGTGTCAGCGTAGAAAAGGTAGAAGAAGCGATGAAAGCTTTAGAATACGAAAATGTTGCCACAGTACAGATTATCTTCAATATGTTCAGACACAAGCCTGCGGATGAATTTTTCGCTAAGGCTAAGGAAAAAGGGGTAGGAATTATCTGTAGAGTACCGCTGGCAAGTGGACTTTTAACCGGTAAATTCTCTAAGGATTCAACCTTTGCTGAAAATGATCACCGCAACTTTAACCGTGATGGAGAGGCCTTTGACAAGGGAGAAACATTCTCCGGGGTAGATTTTGAGCTCGGTTTAAAGGCTGTTGATGAACTGGAAAAAATTAAACCAGAAGGTTTAACTATGGCCCAGTTTGCTCTCAAGTGGATTTTAATGCATGATGCAGTTAGCTGTGTAATTCCTGGTGGTAAAAAGCCATGGCAGGTAAAAGATAATGCAGCAGCTTCTGAAGCTGACGATCTCTCCGATGAAGTAATGGAAAGAGTAGATGAAATTTATGACGAGTATATCAGAGATAGTGTCCACCACCTCTGGTAAAAAAATTGATAAAATAAATGAAGAGTAATTAATAGAGTCTCAATAGCAGCTGATAGATTTCAGTGCTGTTGAGGCTCTTTTTTTGTTTATTTAAAATTAAAATACGACATTTTTATATATTTTTTGACAATTTTAGTGAAATTTTATACGAGTAGTGGTATAATAAATTATAATTTTTTATTTTAAATATTTTATAACAGGGGGAATACATATGATGATGAAAAGAAAAATCTGGGGATTTGTCTTTGTTATGCTGGCTTTGATGGTTATTTTAAGCGGCTGTGAAAGTGGGGGAGAATTAAGTGATTACAAAGATACTCGCAACTTTGCTGGAAGTGTTGGACCTGGGGACTTTATCAATATTGAAGTAAATGTCACAGATGGTTATTTGGATTATGAGGTAAAAGCTCTTACTAACCCTTCAGTAATTGTGGAACAAGATAGAATAGGATTTTCCAAACCAGGATCTGATTTTTATGTAATGGATAATGATGACCGATTTCTAATGTTGGGTGATGAAGTTTTAATTGCTACAGATAAAGCTGTAGATGAAGATACAGGAGAAGAAATAATCACAGCCCTAAAAGAAATGGATTCAAATGAAGCTAATCAAATTAGTGGCAAATATAATATTATAACTTCTTTAGAAGGAGCACCAGGTATTGTTGATTTTCAATCAGGTGGAATTGTGGAAATCAAAATAGATTTAGATGGAAATGGATCTTATTCAGAAGATGAAGAATCATTTACTGCTGATTATAGTTATAGAGAAGAATATAAAGCTTTAGAAATCATAGAAAATAATAATGGATTATTTAAGCATTACGGTGTTTTCTTAGATGGAGACATCGGAATATTTGATTCCTATGTAGAAAATGATAGTGGTTCTCTGGAAGGTGATGGGATGTCGATTTTAGTAAGACAAAATCCTGATTTACAGTTATCAGGTTTTGCTGGGACTTATAATTTTATAGATGTTGATGGTTATAATGGTGAGATAAGTATTTCAGTTAATAATGATGATACTATTGATATAACTTTCCCAGCTGATGAAGGTCCAGTAACAAAGACAGTAGGTCCAGTTTCTAATTATGATGAAAATACTAATCCTGGTTTATGGAGTTTTAAAACAGACATGAGTGATAATGGTTCTGAAGAATTATGGACAATGATGCTCTTTGAAAAAGTTGGAAAAGAAATCTTAATAGTAGGTGTTACAGAAGATGGTGGAACTATAAATGAAGCTGAAGATAAATATGATGGGCTTTTCGGATGGGATGGCGACGAATCTCATGGTGGAATGATTATTGGAGTTAAGCAATAATTAACGTAAAAGTCTGTAAATTTAGACTTTAATAAAACCCTTGACAGGAGATTTAAAAGCTGTATAATGTAATTAAGATAAGAAAAATATAAGTAAATCACTTATAATTAATTAACAACAATAAGACTATAAGAAAGGGTGATTTAATAATGTTGAATTCTTTATTCACATTCATTAAAGCAAGTAATAGTGAGGGTAGAAGAATCGAGAGCAATATTCGTTCAGTTAAAGAAAAGCAGCTCAGACATGATTCTTGTGCTCACTTAAATCAGTACTAAAGACTGTTTCATTAAAAGCAAATAACTTTTAAAAATATAAGACAATCAGATTATAACTAATATAACTTTATAAGAAAGGATGATTGCATATGTTTAATAGCATGTTCAAATTCATGAAAGAGGCTAAACTTGAATCTAATGAGAATCAAGCAAAGCTTAATGCTTTTAAAAACTTAGGTAACTACTAAGCAAATTATAAGAGCCGATCAGGCTAAAATATAACTAAAGTAATAACAATAACTAAAACTAAAACTAATAAGCAAATAATTATATAACCCTTAAATATATAATGATAATTAAAGCCACCCTTCCCCGGGGTGGTTTTTCGTGGTTTGCCTGGCATTAATA
>Ga0209300_1000185_pt1 | contig 38269 bp, 40 predicted proteins | sample Shrwel_input2_RT_FD_187535 | JGI IMG/M metagenome (GOLD analysis project Ga0209300, IMG submission 187535) | Subsurface microbial communities from deep shales in Ohio, USA - Utica-3 well 1 S input2 RT (SPAdes) (version 2) ... | reverse complement strand
CCGTCGAGTTAAACGCGGACTCTATTGGTTTCGCCATCAGTGGCTACGATTCGATGCTGACGGATAGAGAAGGAAAACAAGTGGCCATTGATTCCGCGCAAGAGTGGGAGTCGCATGTCAGGTTTGTCCTGAAACAGGCCATTAACGGAACAGCCCGGAGATAGTATGAACACCACCCCTCAAGGGAATGAGCAGCATTCCAGCCACATTCCGGCCCTGGCCACCCTGATCAATCTTGGCTGGACATTTTTGCCGGCCACAGAGTGTCAGACTCTACGGGGCAGCCAGCGGGATGTGGTGATGAAACCGGTGCTGGAGCAGGTGTTGCGCCGGCGCAAGTTCGAGTTCAAGGGCGAGTGGTATCCGCTGTCCGATCAAGCCGTGGATCAGGTGATTCGGCAGGTCACCACGCCTTCCATGGCCCAGGGCCTGATGGCCGCCAACCAGTCGGTTTACGACGACCTGACTCTTGGCATCACGGTGACCGAGTTCATCGGCGGCAAGAAGGCCACGCCCACGATCCATCTGATCGACTGGGAGAACCCGGACAACAACGAGTTCCATGTCACCGAGGAGATGGAAGTGTTGTCCGCCCAGGGCACCCACACCCGCCGGCCGGATGTGGTGGGCTTTGTGAACGGCATTCCCCTGGCGGTGATCGAGGCCAAGAAGGCGGCCTCCGGCAACCCCAACAAGGACATGGTGGAAGAAGGGATCAGTCAGAACATCCGTAACCAGAAAAACGATGAGATCCCCTACCTGTACGCCTTCGCCCAGCTGTTGTTTGCGATCAGCCGCAACGACGGCCGGTACGGCACCACCCATACGCCGATGAAGTTCTGGTCGAAGTGGCAGGACGAGGAGTACGACGACCGGTACGTGCAGGGCATCAAGAACCAGCCGCTGTCCGCGTCGGACAAGGACGCCCTGTTTCAGGATAAGCCAGGCAAGATCCGCGACTACTTTGAAACCCTCTGGTCGAAGCCGGTGATGCCCACCGAACAGGACCGGCTGTTGGTGGGCCTGCTCGACCGGTACCGCTTTCTGGAATTTCTCCGGCTGTTCATCCTGTTCGATCAGAAGATTGGCAAAATCGCGGCCCGGTACCCACAGGCTTTCGGCATCAAAGCCCTGCTGGAGCGGATCTCCGACTTCAAACCCTCGGGTGAGCGTAAAGGCGGCGTGCTCTGGCATACCACCGGCTCCGGCAAGTCCTTCACCATGGTCTATCTGTGCCGGGCCCTGCTGCTCAGTGACGCGCTGAAGAACTGCCGGATCATCGTGGTCACCGACCGGGTGGATCTGGAGAAACAGCTGTCCAAGACCTTCCTTACCGGCGGGGCCTTTGGTGGCGACATCGCCGGCAAGAAGAGTGGCGATTCACTGGCCAAGACCCGCTCCGGTAAAGATCTGGCCAAGCGCATTGGCCAAGGCAACGACCGGATCATCTTCACGATCATCAACAAGTTCGCCTCGGCCGCCAAACAGCCGGAGTGCTACAACCCCTCCGAGAACATCATTGTCATCGTCGATGAGGGACACCGGAGCCAGGGCGGCGAAAACCACCAGCGCATGCGCCTGGCTTTGCCCAATGCATCATTCATTGCCTTCACCGGCACCCCGCTTCTGGACAAGGAAAAGAGTGAGACCGCTGAGAAGTTCGGCGCCATCATCCACGCCTACACCATGAAGCGGGCCGTGGAAGACGGGACGATTACCCCGTTGCTGTACGAGGAGCGAAAGCCGCTGTTGAACGTGAACCAGGAGGCCGTGGATACCTGGTTCGAGAAGGTTACAGCGTCCTTGTCGGACGACCAGAAAGCCGATCTCAAGCGCAAGTACGCCAAGCAGGGCCAGATCTACACCGCCGAAGACCGCATCAAGCTCAACGCCTTCGACATCAGCGTGCATTTCAGTGAGAACTTCAAGAAGGCCGGACTGGAGCTGAAGGGCCAGCTGGCCACGGACAGCAAGCTCAGTGCGATCCGCTACAAGAAAGCGCTGGATGATCTGGGCCGGGTGACCAGTGCCATCGTGATTTCCGCCCCGGACACCCGGGAGGGCCACACCGAAGTCGATGAGACCAGCCTGCCGTTGGTGCAGGAGTGGTGGAAGAAAAACGTCACAGGCGACCCGGAGGACTACGAGAAGACCATCATCGAGCACTTCGGCACCGACGGGCCGCCGGACATCCTGATCGTCGTAGACAAACTCCTGACCGGCTTCGATGAGCCCCGGAACGCGGTGCTCTACATCGACAAGCAATTGAAGGGACACAACCTCATCCAGGCCATCGCCCGGGTGAATCGCCTGCACCCACAAAAGCGCTTTGGCTACCTGATCGATTACCGGGGCATCCTCAAGGAGTTGGACACCGCGATCCGCGACTACCAGGACTATGAGCATCAGACTCAGGGCGGCTTTGCCATCGAGGACATCGATGGGCTTTATTCCAACGTGGACACCGAATACAAGAAGCTCCCTGCCCTGCACGACCGGCTCTGGGGCTTTTTCTCTCACATCGAGAACCGGCTGGATCAAGAGCCCTACCGCCAGGTGTTCATGCCGAAGTACGAGACGGACGAGGACGGCGTGGAAGTGGATCGGCACCAGGCGCTGCGCGAGGACTTCTATGAAGCGCTGACCGAGTTTGGCATGTGCCTGAAGACCGCCCTCTCCACCCAGAGCTTCTTCGAGGACAAGGCGTTTTCCGAGGCGGATATTCGCCGGTACAAGGAAGACCTGAAGTGGTTTGCTGACCTGCGCAAGACCGTTCGGATGGACGCTCAGGAAACCGTCGACTACTCCGAATACGAAGGCCAGATCCGGGATCTGATCGACCGGTACGTGACCGGCGTGGATGTGGCGCCCGGCGACGAGCCCGTGTTGATCGACCCGGTGGATGACAAGCCGGAGGAATGGTCGGACGAGAAGACCAAAAACGAAACCGACAAGATCAAAACCCGGACGAAGAAAACCATCGAGCAACAGCTGGGCGACGATCCCTACGCCAAAGAGGTGTTCTCAAAGCTGCTCAAGGATGCGATCAAGAAAGCTGAGTCCATGTTCGACTTCCACGCCCAGTTCAAGATGTTCAGCGAGCTGGAGGCCATGGTAGACAACCGGGAGGTGCCGGACCTGCCCACTGACCGGTTCGACGGTAACAAGCACGCCCAGGCCTACTATGGTGCGTTCAAGCTGGTACTGGGCGATGAGTTCCCGGAGCTGGAAGCCGAGAAAGGCGAGGAGCTGATTCAGGAAGCCTTCGAGATCGACAAAGTGGTGAACCGGGCCGTGGCCGAAAACTCCCTGAACCCCGTGGGCATCGAACAGGACGTTCGCAAGACGCTCCTGCCCAAGCTGTTCAGTCTGATCGGGCTGGATAAGGCCAAGGCCATGCTGGATGAGATCGTGCAGATTCTGAGAAATGGAGTGGCGAAGGGATGACGGCGGTCGATCCGACACAGGACGACAAGCCAAAGGAATACCGGTGCCAGTACGGGGACCGGACCTTCCGGTACCATCTGTGTTACCTGTCCGGCCACAAGCGGGCTTCCATCAAAGTGCATGTCCACCCGAACGGTCAGGTTCAGGTGGATGCGCCGGAGGGAGCGGGTCTGCCGGCCATCAAGGCGGCGGTGCAGCGCCGGGCCCGGTGGATACTCAAACACCTGGATGCCATTGAGGAGCGCACCCGCTACGTCCAACCCCGACAGTGGGTAAGCGGCGAGAGCCAGCTATACCTGGGCCGGCGGTACGTGCTGAAGGTGATCGACGCCCCCGACCAGCGCCGGGTGACTTGCAAACTGATCGGCGGGCAGCTGCGCGTGCAGGGCAAGGATCTGAGTCCGGAACGGACCCAGAAAGCGGTAAGCCAGTGGTACCGGGACAAGGCCCGGGATGTGTTCGAGCGACGGCTCAAACTCATGGTCGACGCCCTGCCCTGGACCAATACTGTGCCGCCCTGGCGCATCATGGAGATGCAGACTCAATGGGGAAGCTGTTCACCCGAGGGCGCGGTGCTGCTGAATCCGCATTTAGTCAAAGCCCCGACCCGGGCCATTGATTACGTGTTGCTACACGAGTTGTGTCATCTGGAGGAACACAACCACAGCAGGCGCTTCTACGGTCTGCTGGATCGGTTTATGCCTGGTTGGCGAGCGATAAAGGAGCTTTTAGATGGACAGTCAGAAATTATTTTGGGAAAGGAGTAATCACGAAATGATCCAAAGAGAACGCCATATTATTCATTTTGAGCATAAAAAGGTTTCGTGATATTATTTTTAGGCAATAAAAAACCCGCTTTGGGCGGGTTTTTTAATAGTCATATGTCTACGGGGGGAGGCATCTTGCCAGCAAAGTCCCGTAGCGCACATCGCACATACTAGGAGCTATTGCTTTTGGCGTCAATAGTAATAGTAGATGAGCAGAGCAGAGCGATCGCGCAAACATTGTCTCCTGCGCGAATGAGCACATACGAACGAGCTGCGGGGTGCGCACAAGGTGGCGCCGAAGCAATAGCTCTATACACGTGGAACGCACAAGTATCTGCAGCACTCATGCATCCACTGCATGTCTGTGAGGTTACTATTCGCAATGCCGTGGCTGATGTTCTTTCTAAAAAGTACGGCGAACAGTGGCCATGGTCCCAAGGCTTCGAAAAAAGCCTACCCAACCCCACACAGGCTTACAGCCCTACTCGTGACCTCCAAACCGTCAGGAACCGATGCAACAAAACCTCAGAAGTGATCCCTGAATTGAAACTTGTTTTTTGGCAGATGATGTTTACAAAACGTCATGATGATCGTCTTTGGAATGCCAATCTCCAAAGTGCTTTTCCCAATTTGCCCTTCCAAGCCGTAAGGTTGAGCCGTGCGATTATCTATGAGGATTTGGATCACATTCGCCAGTTGCGTAACCGAGTAGCTCATCACGAACCGCTTCTGCGACGAAATTTAAGCGATGATCTCAACAAAATTTTCCAACTCATCGAATTTCGTTGCTCTGAGACAAGAGAATGGGTAGAGCAGACTCAATCTGCCACACATTTGATCCAGGCACGGCCTTAAATACTGATCAAAGCTGTTCACTAGCTCTTGCTAATGATGCGTTTAATGTTGTTCGACAAACACCAAAGTGTTTCGCCACTTCTTGTTTGGTGATTTTGGGATCGGACAACATGGCAATCGCTTTTCTCACGTCGGAGCTGGACATAGCCGGTTTCCGTCCACCTTTCCGTCCTCTGGCACGGGCGGCCTGAAGCCCAGCCATTGTTCGCTCCCGAATCAGGTCGCGCTCGAACTCAGCCAGGGCCCCAAAGATATGAAAAACCAGACGGCCACCGGAACTGGTGGTGTCGATGGATTCCGTCAGGGATTTAAAACCGACGCCTCGATCATGGAGGCCTTGGACAATCTCAACCAGATCCTTCAAAGACCGGGCGAGACGATCCAGTTTCCAGACGACCAGAACATCTTCCTTCCGCAGCATACGTAAGCATTGCGACAACTCGGGTCGCTCTTTCAATGTCCCGGTAAATTTTTCTTGGAAGACCTCTTCTGCTCCAGCTTTCTCCAAAGCATCCACCTGGAGCTCCGGATTTTGGTCGTTTGTGCTGACCCGTGCGTAACCTATGATCATAAAAGGTACCTTTTCTGCTCATAGATTGTTGTACGTGATTGTTGGACGCTAAACAAGCCGAAATCGGGTATTTTTGAGGGTTGAACGAGAGCGTCCAACAAACGACCGTTTTCTGACACACGCATAGTCGGACAAAGGATGTGATCTGAGATCGGGATGCGTGAGGTCCGGAACAGTCGAAAAATCCCCAACGACGGCAGTCCAAGCCAGCTTCTAAACAGAAGCGAACATTCGATGCATCCCCAATTACCGGTCTTCTCACTCCCCGAAACGGGCAAAAATCGCCTTTCAAGACCCCGGCAATGGAACGGGCGGACACACGGTTCTGGCACGTCGATCGCCAGTGTAATGGGTGCATGTCCGGTTGTTCGGGTGAGGCACCACAGGAATACACCAATCGCATGTCCAGATAATTCCTGATTTGATGCACAGACAGGGTGCAGCGACGGAACGCTTTGGAAATGACATGGCCTAGCTCCTGGGTGCTGACCTACGTTCAAGATTGGTATCGAACATTCAGGTATTAAAGGTCATGTTGGTAACGCCTTGCTCTGTCGAGCATAAGGTGCGCAATCCGCTGTCCCAGTTCGAAACCTTCCTGCACAGTCACCAGCTGCGCGCTTGGTTTATCTCGCCCCCAGGCCTCCCCGGCCTGTCGAGAGGCAAAGAAAAGGACATCGCAACAAAACGCACTTCGAATGTCTCCCGATGCGGCCACCGACACTAAAGAGACGACCGCGTCCTCCGGCTCAAGCGAAACCACTCTCTGTGGCGTAATCGTCATGTTGATCGGGTTGTTCGTCTGCGGGCAACGCGATTGCACCTGCGCCCGTTCGCCAATAACGGTTGGAAACATCAAGGCATCCAGTGCACACCAGGTGTAAAGGGGCCGATCGTTGATGACAAATGCATGCGGGGTTTCTCGCAGTGTGATGCCGGAGCCGATCAGCCGTCCCTGGCCGTCGTACTCGATGGTCCCGCAGGGCAGTTTTTCCAGCACCAACTCTGCCTCATCAGTCGTCCAGTTGAGCGACTTCGCGAGCCGCTCAACAGTGACCGGTTGTCCCAGGGCAAGCTCGCGCAACAGCGTCACATGAAGCGCGGCTTCCCTTTCGCCGGTCAGACCCAGCCGTTCCACGATCTCATCCATGTTATACATTGGCGGCACCGTCTTATCCCGCACAGCACGACAATTGCTTCACGTCCTTGGTGAAGGTTTGGGCACAGAGCTTGAGCCCCTCCACCATGGTCAGGTACGGGAACAGCTCATCGGCAATGTCGTTCACGGTCATACGCGCACGCAGCGCCATGACGGCCGTCTGGATCAGCTCACCGGCTTCGCCCGCGACGGACTGGACACCCAGCAATCGTCCGCTGCCACGCTCAGCGACCATCTTGATGAAGCCCCCGGTATCGAAGTTAACCAGGGCCCGGGGCACGTTATCGAGGGTCAGGGTGCGGCTGTCGGTGTCGTATCCCTGAGCCTGGGCCTCCGCCTCGGACAGACCGACGGTGGCCACTTGTGGATCGGTAAAGATCACCTCGGGCATGGCGCTGAGGTCGAGGCTGGCGTCACCGCCGGTCATGTTAATGGCGGCCCGACTACCACCGGCGGCAGCCACGTAGACGAACTGGGGTTGATCGGTGCAGTCCCCGGCTGCATAAATGCCGGACGCGGTCGTTTGCAGGTGGTTGTCGATCCGGATCGCGCCGCGCTCGGTAGCCACGCCGACGGCCTCCAGGTTCAGGTTCTCGGTATTGGGTGTGCGGCCACTGGCCACCAGCAGTTGCTCCGCCTCCAGGGTGCCGGCGTTGGTTTGGAGGGTGAATACCCGGCCATTGTGGGTAATCTCACTGGCCTGGGTCTGCTTGAGCACCTCGATGCCCTCGCGACGGAAGGCCGCTTCCACGGCTTCACCCACCGCCGGGTCTTCCTGAGACAGCACCCGGCTGCGGGCCAGAATGGTGACCCGACTGCCAAGGCGGGCAAAGGCCTGAGCCAGCTCGATGGCCACCACCGAGGCACCAATCACAACGAGGCGCTCGGGAATGTGATCCAGCTCCAGCGCACTGGTGGACGTGAGATAGGGCGTCTCGGATAGCCCCGGAACAGGCGGTTCGGCGGGCCGGGCACCGGTGCCGATAAAGGCCCGGTCGAAGTGCACCGTCTGCTCGCCGCCGTCGTTGAGCGTAACCGTCAGTGTGCGCTCGTCCACGAACCGCGCCTCGCCCTTGAGGACGGTAATCGCGGCATTGTCATTGAGAATGCTCTGGTACTTGGACTCGCGCAGCTCCTCCACCCGGGCCTGTTGCTGAGCCAGAAGGGCTGAACGATCCACCACCGGTGCCTGGGCACTCAGTCCGTCGTCAAACGGGCTTTCCCGGCGAAGGTGGGCGATATGCGCCGACCGGATCATGATTTTGGACGGTACGCAACCAATGTTGACGCAGGTTCCGCCGATGGTGCCGCGCTCAATCAGCGTCACCCGGGCACCGCGCTCCGTCGCTTTCAGGGCCGCAGCCATGGCACTGCCACCGCTGCCAATCACCGCAATGTGCAGGTTGTTGTCACTCATAAACGTTACTCCTTGGTTGAAGGGCTATCGCAGCAGGCGTCGTGTTTCTTTTTACGCCAGACGGCATAGCAGGTCAGGCCAATAAAAAAGACCAGTGCGGGCAAAAGCACGTAGTCGAGATAGCCGGTGAGGGCTGCCAGGCCTAAGGTTCCCAGCAAAACCACCAGTATTGGGGTAAAGCAGCACAGGGCGACCAGCACCGTGCCGATGACGCTCACCCGCAACAGGGTTTTGGGGTTTGCCATGGTTACTCCTGTTTTGCCTGAGATTGTTTCAGCGTGGACGGATAGCCGGCGTTGGTGGTGGCTTGCGTCAGTGCCTCAACGGTCGTTTTCTCGTCGTCGAAGGTGACCGTCGCATCGCGTTCTTCATAACGAACATCCACAGAGGTCACGCCCTCCACCCGGTTGAGAGCGGCCTTGACGGTGATCGGGCAGGCCGAACAGGTCATGCCAGGGACTGACAGGGTGACGGTTTGTGGTGCTGCCAGGGCCGGCAGGCTAACGAACAGGAATAACGCTGTGGCGATCAGTGATTTTTTCATGGTGCTATGCCTCTCAGTAAAATAGGGGTAAAACATAAGGGAACGCCAGCGCAGTCAGAATGAGCAGCGCGACAATCCAGAAAACAACCTTGTAGGTTGTGCGTACTTGCGGCACCGCGCAAACATCGCCCGGCTGGCAATCCTGTGCAGGCCGGTATATCCGGCGCCAGGCAAACACCATGGCCACCAGTGCCGCACCGATGAACCAGGGCCGATAGGGTTCCAGGGCGGCCAGATTGCCGATCCAGGCGCCTGAAACTCCTAACGCGATTAAAACCAGGGGACCAAGACAGCAGGCGGATGCCAGGACGGCGGCAACGCCCCCTGCGATCAGCGAACCGCGACCGGATTTGGGCTCAGACATTACGTTGGCTCCTTTCATGAGATGGATGACTGAGATAAGGTTACTCCCGTAGTCAGCTACGGAATCAACCCCCTATGTCCAAGAAACCACGTTCAATGACCATTGGCGCCCTGGCCAAGGCCGCCAATATCGGAGTGGAAACCATCCGCTATTACCAGCGCCGGGGACTGGTGGCAGAGCCTGACAAACCCTATGGAAGCATCCGCCATTACGACGATCAGGCGTTGGCGCGTCTTCAGTTCATTCGAACGGCCCAATGGTTGGGCTTCAGCCTGGATGAAATCGGAGGACTGCTAACACTGCAAGACGGCACCCATTGCGATGAAGCACGGGTACTGGGCGGACAGAAGCTCGCCAAGGTGCGTGAGAAAATTTCAAGTCTGCGGCGTATCGAGCGAACGCTGGAGGGGCTGGTGCAGGCATGTTGCACTGAGCAGGGTGACGTGAAGTGCCCGCTCATTACGTCTCTTTATAAGGGCGTAGAGGAAAACACGTCGTGAGCTTATCTACGAGAGCCAACTTCTCTGCCGGGGTCGGTTATGGCAACCAGCAAGGGGGCCGATCCGGTCGGCATCATACGTCGCCGCTTATCCCCGAGCCTACGCCAAATCTAAACGTTCGCTTTGCGACCTTACCGGACAACTTATGATGCCGGTTTCAGGGCACTTTATATCGACGTGAGCAATTGCCAATAACGGGCGTTATGTTCAACGCTGTTCGGTCCCAATTCCTGTCTGATCTCTATTGAAGTGCGCCTGGGCTTCAGTCACCAGTAGTCGGGTTTGTCGGCTGGCTTTTTGCGGGTAGGCACGCGACCTGGAAACTGGTGGATCTTCAGTTCTTCTTCAGAGATCGAATGCCTCATCCAATCGGCATTCTTGCGAAGAGAGCCGGCCGGACGATCGGTTCGTTTTCTGTCTCGAGGCAGAATGATTCCCATCCGAAGGTGTGGGTAGTCTGTGCGTATGGCCTCTAAAGCAGGCGTCATATCTGTGTCACTCGAAACCAGCACCAGTTGTTGAACGTCCTCTCCGCTTTGGCACTGTTGGCTCACCGCGAGGCGATACATCTCGATCGCAATGCGGACGTCGGTTTCCTTTTCCTCTAAATGCCAGATATCGACCTTGTCTTCTCTAGAGGCTGGGGTGTTGTGGCAAACAAATCTTGGCGCCTTACGATGATCGAGGCGGTGCCGGCCTAAATGTACTTCCACCTGGTGTGCTTTCAAGGCGCGGATATAGGTATCTTGAGCCTCTTTTGACTTCATCCCACGAGTGGCGAGCTTGGGTTGCACCGAGGCGGTGAAATAATGGACGCCTACCAGCTGGCCAGCTGGATCTTGTTCGTGAATGATGGAGGCTAAAAGAGAGGGGAGGTTCAGCCACTTGTACGGAGTGTCGGAAAGGAGTCCGTAATATAGGTTGTATCCGTCAACGAAAAAAACTGTTCTCACAAACCAATCCCTAGAAACGAAAAAACCGGCCTTTGGGCCGGTTTTTTCACCCTAACGGCCGACGAACTTAATCATCGCGTACAGGGCTGAGTAGTGACTGTAATTATGATTGATTGTGGCCGCCCCTTTAAATATCGTTTTGGAATAAAAAGCGAACCAATGGTTCATAAAAGTTTGCTTTAGAGTTAGGAGCTGGGAGGTCGACAACCGCCACCCTTCCATCGGTATTCTGAGCCTGTCCTTCACCGAGGGAGATTAACCAGGGCCAGTCCCACCGTGTGTATCCGAACACTGTTAGCCCCTGATTTTTCGTCCAAAAACGCAATGTAAGGTTATCGTGCCACCCTTTTCCCGGATTCTCGAAATCATGTTGCCTAAAGTATCGGTAGGTCGTTTGTTTATAAGATCAACCGGTTAAAAATGGTGATTACATTAGTCAGGCGCCAAAAATCGGAATTTGAGCGACGATCTAGGCCCATTTCTGGTGATTACATTGGGTCACTGATCTCCAGCGGGGAAAACCAGGCATACCTGTTAAACCCACTGGTGATTACATTGCTCCAAAAACGCCTTTATTACGTGCATTCTGAGCCAATTTTCCGTTCCCATTTCTGAAACCTGTACTAAACCGGACACGAAATTTTTACATTTACCAAAAAGCGTGAAGTTTTCCCTGCTTAAAATCGCAGGGTCGGTGACGGTGCTAGCTGACTGGCTCGATGAGTGAAGCCGCATTATTATCAGGATCTGGTCGGTTTACTGCGGTCGACACAGGCCAGAAAGCCAGGTTGTCTCCGGGAGTGCGCTTGATCTGGCCTTTCATGTCCTCGGCGGTTTTGTAGGGGGTGAGCCACTGATCCAATGAGTCTGGATGGATCAGAGTTGGTTGCCGGTCATGAATGTGCTGTATGCCCTTCGCCGCAGGCTCGGTGATTATGGCAACCCGTGTTGCGGTACCCTCCCCTGTTGGCGTGTAAAGGCCGGCAAAAAATAGCACCTCCCCTCTCTCCAGATTTGGGCAAGTTATGTAATAAGGGCGCTTCTGGCCGTCTTTGGTCCGCATCCACTCATACCAGCCATTGGCCGGGATAACGCATCGCTGATGATTGAATGCGTCCTGGAAATATTTGGATGTCTTGAGCGATTCGAGGCGAGCATTGATGGGTGTTGGCGATTTTTCATCGGCCCAGGGCGGCCGGAATCCCCACCGGGCGCAATCAAACCGGGGTTCCCCGGAAGGCTCCTGACGAATGGCCGCAATTTGGGTACCCGGAGCAATGTTGTAACGAGCTACCATGTCGGCGGTTGCCATTTGGTAGTCCCAGTAGCGTTTGGCGATCAGGCTTAATGGAGTATGCAAGACAAACCGTCCGCACATGTAGAAACTCCTGTTTGTCGCTGACGTAATTTACCCGGAAATTGGAATGGCTCCTCGACTCATCCCCGGTGATTTTGAGCAATGTAAGAACCAATTCTCACCCGTACACACCATGTAAGAACCACTTTAAGCCTTCGAAACCTGACAACCTCGATTAAATGGCCGGATTGCCGGCTGAAAACCGGCTGACAACGCCTCAACTGGTTCTGCACCGGACATTTTTTCTTACATTCTGCAGGGTCATTGGTATAGTCATGCATTAACCTTTCGCCTTTCGCGGGCTGATTTCGATCCTCCATGAAATCATCGGTCACCCCTTCGGACTCAAAATACTCATCCCAGGTCGCCGACTCATTCGGCCGGTTAAAAGGGGCAGCTCGCTTGGTGAGAATGGTGTAGTGATTTTGTCTGAATGGGCTGTATAGCAGTTCAGGCCCCTGAATAATTCATGCTCGGTCGGACGCTTGATCTTCACGGTGTTTCTCCATTTTCACGGAAATATTTCCTCCTCTCTCTACTCTTGTCGCCCCAAAGATGCCCGCGGCCTCCTGATGAATTTTAGTGGATTTCCGTTGTGCCGGGTTGGGATCGATTATTCTATGAGTCTCTCAGTGAACTTGGCATCGGGGGGGGGAGTTGATGACGCCGGCGAAAAGAGACGAATTTTTAAGACGGATTCTTGAACATCCGGGAGTAGAAAGTGAAAGAATTACGGAGGCAAAGTATCTAATTTGCTATGAAGGCATGGCCTGGTTCTTGTGGCCAAAATCGGGCCGGTACCAGTTTGTTGAAAAAGGCTCCCCATCCTCGGATTTGTATTTTGAGAGCGTAAAGCGCTTTTATCACCGCTACATTACTAAGACGCTCTATTTTCCCAAAAATTTTGGGAAACGCTGGTCGCAGGATGATGAAGACGTTCTTTACGAAATGGTGGAAATGGGTTGCTCAATTCGACAAATTGCTGAAGAGCTTGAAAGGGATCCGGTTGCCCTTGCCAGCAAGCTAGCAACACACCTTGATGAGCCAAGGCTGGCTTGGTGTGAAGGAGACTCTCTCGATATAGGCGTTGATGAGTTAATGCGGGCTTTTCCACCTAGAGAGAGCTTTCATGGCAATTGACGCCTACGCTCGCCTATCTATTCAAAGGCAACAAAGTTGGGGTCAGAGGCAACACAAACCGGGTTGGCGGCAACAGATTCAGGGTCAGAGGCAACAGAATCAGGGGGGGAACAAGTCAAATTGGTTGATTTGTGACCAAAAAGGTGCTCTTTGGAGCGTATAATTGTCTAATCTGAGGCAACAGACCCTGAATCTGTTGCCTCTGGTAGAGGAATATCAAAACCATTTTCTTGTCCCCCCATGTAAGAACCACTTTAGCTCTGTGAATAGCGGCTAGGCTTGAATCGGCATCCCGAAACCACATGAAAAACCGACGGAACAGCGAAAACTGGTTCTCCAGCGGACATTTTAGGCTTACATTGGTTCTGCACCGGGCATTTTTTATTGCATACAGCAGTTGTTTATCTAGAGCCAAACGGTTGAGCGTTCACGCTATGTGCTTGTATTCGTAGATACGGGTTCCCGATGATACCTTTGGCCAATAAGTCCAAGCTGGTGTTGGATATACCTTTTTTACTTCAACGGGCTTCTCAGATCCCGATTTATAACGTTTAGATGGGATACCAGAGACAAATAGTCAGTCGACGCTTGGGAGCTGGGACCAGTCTGTTGTGTACGCTGGCGATAGATGTTCACGACGCATCGCATAAGCACCGGCCCCGGTTTCCCTTGCCATGCAGAGAGTTGCCCGGGATTCCCGATTGATCGAATCCATCACTGCCATCAAACGCTCGGAGCGCTCATCCCTGGGATTTGCGGACTCAGAGACTTCGAATAAATCGGACTGAAGCCCAGAGCCATCGACCAGATCTCCGAGCATGACCCCGGCTTTGGCGTAATCAAAACCTTCCTGATAGAGCGTCCGGAGCAGCGTGAGCGCCTCTTTGGCAATGGTCCGGGAATCCTGAGTAGCCTGGATAAAACGAATGCTGGCGCTGCGCGAATACTGGGGCGCATCGGCTTTGAAGGGATTGGTTCGGATAAAGACCATCAGCTCGCCCGCGTACTGCTCCCCTGCCCTGAGCTTTTCGGCCACCCTGGATGCATAATGCGCCACGGCCTCTTCCAGATCCGACAGCGCCCGGATGGGCTGACCGAAAGAGCGTGAACACATGATCTGCTTCTTCGGTGCCGGCACTTCCTCCCAGGGGAGGCAGGCGATGCCGTTCAACTCCCGCGCCGTGCGCTCCAGTACCACCGAGAACCGTTCCCTCAATGTGGCCAAATCGGTGTCCGCCAATTTGAGAGCGGTGTCGATACCCATGCCCTGCAACTTCGATGACAGCTTGCGACCGACGCCCCACACTTCATCGACGGGGACTCGGGCCATCAGCCGGCGCTGCCGGGCCGGGTCGGTTAAATCCACCACGCCACCGGTGGCCGGGTATTTCTTGGCCGCGTAATTGGCCAGTTTGGCCAGTGTTCGGGTTGGCGCGATGCCCACGCAGACCGGCAGGCCGATATTGTGATGCACTGTCTCCCGCACCTGTCGCCCATACGCTTCCAACTCAACAAGTCGCCCCATATCGGTCAGATCCAGGAACGCCTCATCGATGGAATAGACGTCCACCCTGGGGGCAAGGGTGTCCAGTGTGGTCATGACTCGCCGGCTCATGTCGCCGTACAAGGTATAGTTGGAGGAAAAGACCTGAATGCCGTATCGGCGGATATCATTTTTGATGTGATGAACGGGTACGCCCATCTTGATGCCCAGGGCTTTGGCCTCTTTCGACCGGGCAACCACACAGCCATCATTATTGGACAGCACCACCACCGGGACATGACGCAGGTCGGGGCGGAACAACTTCTCGCAGGAGGCATAGAAGTTGTTGCAATCGACCAGTGCGTATACCGAGCTCTTCATCCTGCTTTGGCCTGCTCCCGATACAGTGCTTCACCCAACGATGCAAAATAGGTCTGGAAAGCATCATTGATCACTTGGCGCTGGCGTCCTTGCGGATACAATCCGGCCTGCGCTTCGTCCGAATACACGGTGCCATCTACCAGAAAACGGTTGTCCGGTTGGTTGTCTTCCACAAAGGCTTCGAATGCTCGGGCGCACACCTCTTCCGGTCTGGCGTAATACAGCACACCCAGACGGGCATCCGCCTTCTGGGAGCAGTCAAATAACGGACTGGGCCCGGTGCCGTCGTCCGTCAACAGAATGGCTTTCAGACAATCGGTCAGCCGGTCATTCAGCGCGTGGGGCTTTTGCAGTGCGCCTTCCAGCCAGGCACTGGAAGCGAATTTGAACGGGCCAGTGTGGCGAAAGGCCTTGCCGCCCATATAATGATCAAACGCATGAAACCATTCATGCGCCAGGCTACCGGCCCTGGCGTTTTTAGCGAGTGCTAGTTGGCGTGTGGCCGGCAGATAATGGGCCGCGACACCGGGCCGGCCACCGATGCCATATTGCAGACCCAACGTGCTCCGAAGAGAGATCAGGTGTTCCGGTCCCTGAAGCACAGCCATCAGGTCATGCAACGCATGGTAGAACCGATACGCCGCCCGGTCTCGCTCCGCTGGCGCCACCCAACGGCCAACCTCAATGGTTCTGAAATCAAACTGCCGACGCACGGTGACAAAGGAAATATCGGACTGAGTCATCCCGCTTGCCCTCCCCGGCTCAATGAGCGGACGACGTTGGTGACTACCCCGAAGACTTCTAGGGTTCTGTCTTCGTCGATAATGATGGGCTGATAGGCAGGGTTACGTGGCACGAGCCGAACCGGCCTGGGCGTCAGGTGCAATTGTTTAACCGTCATCTCCGATTCAAGGCTGGCAATGATGATGTCACCATGCGTGGCCCGCAAGGAGCGATCCACTACCAGCACGTCGCCCGGGAAAATACCGGCCTCAATCATCGACTCACCCTGAGCCCGCACGAAAAACGTCGCCGCCGGATGCCGGATACACAACTCGTTCAGATCCAGAGTCTTTTCGATGTAATCTTCGGCCGGCGAGGGAAAGCCGGCAGAAACCCTTTCCAGGAATAACGGAATGCTCAAGCGAGAGAGGGCTCGATAATCTCCCAACAAAGTGCACGACATACCAACACCACGACTGTTTATTTATACAGTATTCTGGTGTGTAAACGGAGGAAGGTCAATTGAACTCAGTCATCAAGACTGGTAGTGCTCCTCGAGCAGCTCATCCACTGCATGCAGAACGATTTGCGGCAACTCCGGCGGTGTGGAGGTTATCCGATTGATTTCTTCTCGCTTCCATTGCTTACGGCACCACAGATCTCGCACCACACTGATTAATATCACCACATAGGTCGCTGTGACCAACGGCACCACCACGGCCAGCCACCCGGGGTGATTCATCCAGTCAAAGGCAGGATGTGAAGACAGGTAAAGTTGTGCCGAGAACACCAGGGTGCAAAGCCACCAAATCCAAAGCCAGTATTTTTGCCGGGCCTTCAGTCGTCGACCGGATTCAGTTTCGTCGAACAGATTGCATCGCTCATAGAGGTGTTCGAGGAAGTAATCGTTTTCAGCCTGCTCCCGCTCCAGCTGCGCGGTATCACATTCCAGGCGCCGGAGTACATCCGACCGAACTCTGTGAAGCGCCCCGGTTCGCCGATGCATCGGCATAAAATCTAACACGGCGCGCAGAGCCGTTTTCTGTTTCTCGATTCGGTGCTGGGTATCATCCACTGACAGCTTCCTCCGTTGGTCTCCCCGAAGCGTGCTCAGTCATGAAACGGCGGGCCATGAGCCAGATCAAGCCTCTCACGACCGCTTGCAGCGTCAGGATCTTATGCTAGCCTTTGTTTGGGTCGGGTTGATACACATCGCTCGTCCAAGTCCGACATTGGATGTCAGGCATACGCGACACCTGCTCAGTGGTGTGACCGGTCAGGGAGAGACCTGGCATCTTACCGTTCCCGTCTCTCAGTCTTAACTCAGCGACTCTGATACTCTGCAATTTCCTGCTTTAAGCTGGCGTACCAGCCCAACAGATCGTTCTCGGTCACTTCGCCCTTCGTTTGCTTCCGGGCTTTTTGCCGCTCGAGCTCGGCTCGCTGTTCGGCATACACATGGTGCAGAGCTTCAACGGAAATGTTGCAGCCCTCGTGATCGTTGAGCTGGTTTCGAAGGGCTTTGAAGGCTGAAGGGCTGACGGGATTCTTGAGTTTGCATTTAATGTCCTTGGGACGAATACCGAACACCTGGCCCCAGTGCTCGACGGCCTGCTGCCAGGCTTGAGATAAGGTGCAATCCTCGGTGATGTAGAAGCGCACTGGCCGTCCCGGCTCGTTTACCGAGAAATAACAGTGCTCCTGATCCACCCGGTCACCGGTGGTAATCCCCATCGTGATGCCACGAAACCCAACGCCACGACCCGGGCGCGTGTTTGGATGGTTTGTTTTCAAGGCATCAATGTACTGCAAAGCTGCGGATCGGGCAGACCACCGAGCATCGTAATAGCGTGCCCGGGTTTCCTGGTAGCGATACCAGACCTTGGCGGGAATCGTCGGTTTTGGCGGTCTCAAGCTGAGATATTTTTGATAGCGCTTTCCTCTGAGTGTCGCTGTCACGTGCCAGCCGCAAAAACCCGACGAAAGCTGGCCTTTCTCATAAAAATGGATGGCCATAAGTGAGTATTGGTCTCCGTTGTTGTTAATAGAAAAAAAGCGTCTCAAGCGTCCAAATTTGGACGATCCGAACGGACCCAGTATTCTGTGTCCCGTTCGGCGCTCAACGCCTGTGCTGACGCTTACTTGTCGACTTGAAAGGAATCCAAACGCCATGCGACTGAGGATCGGCGCTCTTGCCGTTATTTTACTACTGACCAGTACGCCCCTGACTGCTGAACTGATCAAAAAATCTAGAAGTGGTTTATGCCATCCGCCGGAGAGCGCCTGGTACGATCGCACCCAATCCTACTACGGCTTTGACTCACTGCAAGACTGCCTTGATTCGGGTGGCCGACTGCCTAGCGGCATCAGCCTTGATAGCCATAGCTCAGATCGCACCGAGACAGGCGGCAAGGCTGATTATGAACGAAGTGCCTTTGGTCACGGTTGGGATGACGCCGATGGCGACTGCCAGAACGCCCGGGCAGAGTCGCTGATTGAGACTTCGACCGTCCAACCGGTTCAGTTTGCCAGTGCCGATCGCTGCCGCGTGACACGCGGTCGCTGGATTAGTCCATTTACCGGCGAAGTCATTCAAAACGCCTCGGATATCGACATTGATCATGTGGTTCCGCTCGCCTGGGCCTGGGAGCACGGCGCCAGGCAATGGAGCGACGAGAAGCGTGAGCGGTTTGCGAATGATTTAATCCACCTGTGGCCTGTCGAGCTCGGTCTCAATCGTAGCAAGGGCGCGCAAGGGCCCAATGAATGGCTGCCTCCCACAGGCCAGTGTGGCTATGTCAGCCGTTTTGTTCGCACCGTCAAAAAGTACGACCTGTCGTTCACGGTTTCCGAATCTCGTTGGATAAACGACTTTCTCAGTCGGTGCCGTTGATCAGCTGATCATCGGTCAGCCTCGTTAAGAATGGGATCAGCTCCGTCCTTTACGCCGGTACTCAACCGTACCGGCGCTCATTCAAGATAACCACCACGCGCCCATCGACGTTCATCACCTGCCCGGCACCCAGCGCCATCAGCCAGGGCCACTGCCAGCGGGTATGGCCGAACACCGTCAGGCCTTCGTAACCGGTAGCCAGTGATAGCGCGACGTCCAGATCACCACGACGCCCACGCTCTTCATCCGTTGGCCCCTGGTGAAGCAATAACAAATCCGGGCGGCGACGGGTCACCTTTTCAACCGCTGACAGGAAATCCGCTTCGGTGCGCCGTTGATTCCGACTCGGGTTACCGACGATGCCGGAGACGCCACCCACAGCAAGCTTGTCTACCGACCGGAGATCGCCATCCAGAATATGGACGTTCGCAGGTAACGCATCCGGCTTTGCCAGCTGGTCGTGGTTGCCCATCACACCAAAGACTTCAGGGGCTACTTTGGAGAAGGCTTCATACACCTCATCAACGGGGCCGGTGCCACCGAGTTTATGACAATCCGGGTAGTCGTACAGATCCCCACACAAACACACCCCTGCGGGCTGCGGAATTTCCTGTTTGTGGATCATGGCATTGAGAGCCTCGGCGACCGGCACACCGAGCAGGCGGTTTTGGCCACCAGTCTCCCGGCCCTGGAGATCCGAAGTAAAAATCAAAGCCTCCACGGTATCCGGCAGACCTGCGGCGTAGGCGCGGTAAAACGGCAGGTGATTACGGCGTACTTTACCCTTCGGACCGCTGGTGCGGTGTGGCAATAAAAAGAACGGCTCGTCCTCAACCCGGGCGATGCGCAGCATGACCAACTCCCTACCGATCCAGATTCAAAGCTGCCCTCTTACAGTAGCCGGATCGATCATTCATTGCTAGGATGAAAAATGCAGATTTACTATATGCAGTGCTCGACATAGGCGTAACGCCTACATATTGTAGTTACGGTTAAGCCCCATGAAACTCGTCACCCACCAGACCATTGCACCCAGCCCCGCTGGTATCGACTGGGTTTGCGGCGATGTGCACGGCCACTTGTCGATGCTTCAGGAGCAACTGAAACAGGCAGGGTTCCGTTATGGCGTGGATCGATTGTTCCTGCTGGGCGACCTGATCGATCGTGGCCCGGATTCCGAGGCGACGTTGAACTGGGCGCTTTCGACCGAAGGCGTGTTCAGCGTCCTGGGCAATCACGAGTTAATGTTTCTGGCTCGTTCCGAGCACGAGGCCTACCGGGTAAAACATCGCCTGATCGGTGGCTCATGGGCGGACGAGTTGTCCTTTGGTGCCTACCGGCGATTGGCTGAGGGCTGCGCCCGGGAATTGCCGTTGTCGATGACGGTTCCATTCGGCCAACATACAGCTGGGCTGGTTCACGCTCAAAGCCCTTTTGATGACTGGCGCCAACTCCAGGGTGCCGTCTATTCGGAAAAACTTGCCATCGATTGCACCTGGCCCTGGGATCGAGCGCAGGGGCCGGAACAGATCATTGCGGGTGTCTCCGCTGTGATGTCCGGCCACATCGGGACCCCCGAGGTTGTGACTCGCGGCAATCAGATCTGGATCGATACCTTTGAGGCCACTGGCGAATTCACGTTGGCCCCCATAGAGAAGATTTTCACACTGTCATCGTCCAAATTTGGACGATTTGAGGTGACCACACCATGAGCAAACCATTGACGGAACAAGAGCTCCTGAAAAACCTGGATGCCCATACGGCGCATGCGGACGAACTGGCAACGCCACTACCGGAGGAACTGGAGCCACTGGAACGGCTGAAAGGTTCGGTAAAGCGGTACGATCGGCCGTTTGATGGGTGTTGGGAGACTGATTCAGACGATACGGACGTAACGGACCCTACTCATGGCGATGAATCTCCTAGGGAATCGGGAGAAAACCACCGTGGTGAATGAGTCGCCGGTTCTTGTCGTCGATCTTGAGGCAACGTGCTGGGCGGATCGCATGCGATCTGAGGGCGAACCGCAGAGTCTCGATAATATGGAAATTATCGAGTTTGGCTGTGCTCTGGCCACCCGGCAGGGGGAACTTCTAGCTAGTCGATCGTTTCTGGTCCAACCCACCTGGAACCGGACACTCAGTGATTTCTGTACCTCGTTGACCAGCATCACCCAAACGATGGTGGATGAAGCGCCACACTTCCCCGAGGCCGTGCAGGCGCTGGTGGCATGGCTAGGTTCACCGCCGGACGATTTTATCTGGTGCAGCTGGGGTAACTACGACCGTCTGCATGTGTTGGCCGACAGTGAGAAACACGGGTGCACACCGAGTTTCATGGCGTTCCCGCATCTGAACCTCAAACGCATCTGGCGCCGGACAACGGGGCAGAAACGCAAAAATGGACTAGCCCATGCACTGGCGTACCACGAACTGGACTTTGAGGGCCATCATCACCGGGGCGTGGATGATGCCCGAAACATGGTGCGCTTGCTGCCTTTCATGAACTGGGCACTGGAGCCGGAATTACGAACATGAGACTCGTCTGCCTTTCAGATACCCACAGCCTGCACCGATCCATTCCCGCGATACCGGATGGTGATGTGCTGATCCATGCCGGAGATTGTCTGGGAGCCGGCACGCTGGACAATGTGGAAGATCTGAACGACTGGCTGGGAACCTTGCCCCACCCCCACAAAATCGTGATTGCCGGCAACCACGACTGGGTGTTTCAGCAAGCGCCTGAGCTGGCCCGCGAAGCGCTGTTCAATGCGACCTATCTGGAAGACAGTGGGATTGAGATCGATGGTATTCGATTCTGGGGCTCACCCTGGACACCCACCTTCATGGATTGGGCCTTCATGCTGGAACGGGGTGAACCGCTGCATGAAAAGTGGCAACAGATTCCCGAGAACACGGATGTGTTGATCACCCATGGACCGCCCAGGGGTATTGGCGACCAAGTGGCAATGGGATTCCGCTGTCAGAATGTTGGCTGCATTAACTTGCTGGACCGTATCCACCAGCTTTCACTGAAGGCCCATATTTTCGGGCATATCCATGAAGGCTATGGTGAGTACACCCTGGACAAGACTCGCCTGATTAACGCCAGCACCTGCACCGGTCGGTACGAGCCCACCAACCCGCCCATTGTGCTGGAACTCGATTAGCCATGGAGCATCAAAATGACGGCTGACGAACTGATCAAACGACTGCAAACCCTGCCGCCGGAAACGCCCGTTCTTGTTGAGGGCTATGAGACTGGCTATGACGATATCGTGGAGCTGAAGACGCAGGACGTGTTCCGGTACCGCAAGGCCCAGGAATGGGATGGCGAATATCAGAAGCCGGATGAGATTTTCGGGCAAGGAAGCAAAACTGTGCCAGCTGCCGTGATTGTGGGGCGGCGCGGGCCGTTGAGATAAAGGGCCACCTTATGACTAAAAGAAAATCCTACAAGCTCAGTGAGCTGGTGGCCCAGTGTGATCCTGATGCACCCAGACCGTCAGAGCTACAGGCTTGGGAGGAGACAACGCCGGTTGGGCTGGAACAGGATGTCATGGGAGATCAGGTTGATATCCGGCAGGCCGTTCTGGTGTTTGCCGAGATGATACGTGAGCAGTACGAGGCCACTCAGTTAATTCTGTTTGGCAGCCGCGCCCGAGGGGATTACCACACGGAGAGTGATGCTGACGTCGCAGTTATCTTGCCAGGTAACCCTGGTGACTTCGTGGAAACGAAGCTGGCGATGGCGGACCTGGCGTTCGATACCTTGCTGGAGACGGGAGTTCTAATTCAGGCCTTTCCTGTCTGGGAGAGTGAGTGGGATCATCCAGCTAAATATTCCAATCCGGCCATTCTGCGAAATATAGCTCGCGAGGGCATCATTGTCTGGCGCGAGTGATGTAGCTTTTAACAACCATTTCCGAACTTGGGTGCTCGCTAGACCTCAAAGTGAGCGCCGGAGCTATCTTTTAAATCTACTCAGCTAAGTCCTTCGTGATTCCAACTATGTTGGAGTTAAGAATCATTGGACTAAATTATAATATTAGCGAAAAAGCGAAAAAGCGAAAAAGCGAAAAAGCGAATAATGGGGCGTGCCCCACTCCTCACAGGCCTGTTTAGGCATTTCGTTACCGTTTATTCCATGGCCCTTGAGATGGTGAGACCGATTAACTGGGCATGTGCCTCGGTATATCTGGAAGATAAACAATCACTCTGCTATCGTTAATTAGCGTATTAGCGTATTAGCGAAAAAGCGTTTTAACGAAAATGAGGGTTCCATGATTGTCGCGGTAGTTAGTCAAAAAGGTGGAGTTGGAAAAAGCTCGCTAAGTAGAACGTTAGCGGTGGAGTTCACCCGTGCTGGTTGGAGCGTTCTCTTGGCTGATATTGATGCTAGCCAGATCACTTCCAACCGTTGGGCTGAGAAACGTCGTAACGCCGCTGGCATCGTTCCTCAAATCGAAACGGCGGTTTATCCAATGGCTGCATTGGCGGTCGAAGCAAGTAAGGATTACGACCTCACAGTGATTGATGGTGCACCACACGCCACGCAAGGCACCTCTGATGCAGCGTCCGCTGCAGACCTCGTTGTGATTCCTACGGGAAGTAGCATGGATGACCTGGAGCCTTCGGTAATGCTCGCTCGCGAATTAGCTAATTCGCTAAAAAGCGAAAAAATAGTTTTTGCCCTTTATAAAACCACGAGCGAGGCGCAAGAGCGGGAAAGTCGGGAAACGTTGTCGGATTTTGGCTTTGAGGTATTGCCCGGTTCGGTGCCAGTTAAAACTGGGTACATTGATGCGTTTGATCGAGGCTTCTGCGCTACCGAAACAAAGTACGACAACCTTAACCAGGCTGCCGGCAGATTGGTTAAAAGCATTGCAGATAAACTAAGGGGGGCTTGAACGTGGCAAAATCTTTGGATTTAGATATCGGCCAACCGAAAGAGAAGCAGAAAACCGCCAACCGTTCTTCACTCAACACTAGAAAGCGAGAGTCAGGTGCATTGGTTGACCTGAACTTCAAGGTGTCACCTGAGTTCAAACGTGAATTCAAGCTTTGGGCGGCCTCCCATGACATGAAGCAAAAAGAGGTTCTGGAAGAGGCCTTCAAAGCGCTTAAGAATGGTACTTTATAGCTAGAATTTGGCGTTAGCGCTAAATAGCGAAAATGCTAATTAGCGCTATCTAACTGTCTGTTTTCTGAGATGTTACCTACCCATCCCTTCCTTTATATTCTGTAGCGCGATTTCGAGCATATTCTCTTGATAGTAGACCGCATGAACACCTCGGGTGATTCCGGTATACAGGGAGCTGATGATTCGGCTTCGAGTCTGAGGAATCTTGTAGTTGCCGTAACGAATGTCCGAGGTAAGGACGACGTTGTCGAATTCTCGGTTCTTTGCCTCTTCGACAAGGCCGACTTGAAGGGCTTTGGAGTTTTTGGGGACTGCTTTCTGGAGGGATGCTTCCAAATCTGACTTTTGGAACCCCCGTTCGAATATCGACAGAAGGCTCTCGACAACGATGCCTTCTTGGCTTCGAAGGTCTTCCCAGGTTTTGCAATTCAGTGTGTGTGGATCAGTGTTCAAGTGAGCATTCCCTTCATAGATCTTAAGAGCCCCGTGGATCGCATTCAGGAGTTTTGGGGGAGACGTCAGAAGGCTAAAGGGAATGCCATTAGCCGCTAGTCGCTGGACAACCGAGAAAACCATCCAGATATTGCCACTCAAAACAGCCTTCGTCCCCGGCTGCATAGTAATGTGCAAGAGCGTTTCTAAATCCAGGCGCTTGTATGGGATCTGCTGTGTTTCCCGCTCTGGATTGCCAACGAACTCATAGCCTTCAAAGTTGTTGTGAAATTCCAACACGTTATTCAGGAGACTGCTCACATTGAGACCGGAGCGTAGCGAATGTTGAAAGTAATACGGCCTCACTTTCTCGGCACGCCGCCCGGGCTCCCCAGTCCCTAGATACTGGTACCTGTCCCCCAGGCTAATACCGGTTAACCGGCTTGCGTCGATGAGTCGGAGCATCGCTGGAGCAACGTCGTGGCCCTCATCGAAAACGAGGTGCGTAATGCTTCCGGCAGCTAGAGGTTGATTGTTTAGGTCCAACCACTTCATAAGGTGGTGACTGCGTACTGGTAGCTCTGAAAAAGTATGTGGTGGGCGCATAGTCGCTTCCCACAACGCCTCAGCAGCATGGATCAAGGACCAACGGTCGGCGTTGGTAGTGAAGTGTTTTTGTAGCTTCCAGGGGAACAGCTGCAGGTCAAACCGGGTATAGTTCCCATAACAGAATTTACGCACCACATCGTTAGCCAGACGAGCAACATTGGGTGGGGATTGGTTCTTGATTTGGGGAAAGCCCATCGCAGACGCCATTTCTTCCATGCTTATGGTGAACTTGGGGTGGTACCTTGGGGGCAGCTGTTGCGGACGAATTCCATGTAGGTCTGCATAGCCTTCGCGCACAAGTGCTGCAAATGTGGACCCTCGGAACCCTGGAAGACGATTCTTTAGAGCTTGTAGCTGAAATGGCGTCGAGGCCACGAGCAGGGTCGTTTTCGGCGATAAGATTTCGCCTAATGCGGACGTCAGATAGGTCTTGCCCGATCCGGCCAATCCTTCGATGTTCATGTGTTCATTTTTTTCGCTTTCGATAATGCGCAGCGCTCGATCTTGATCGTCTTGCAGGCGCCAGGCTGTGCCACCCTGCACTAGGCTCCGCTCGGTATAGCGAATGCTGAAGTCTGGGGCAGGGGCTTCTACATCAGACTGTTGAGATGACTGAAAGCTGAACCCTGCCTGGTAAATACTCTGAACGAAGCCCTGCACATCGGGTAGCTGACGAAGTGCATTCACGGCCTTTTTACGAACCTGTTCGCTACCCTCTATACCGGCTTGAGAAGCGTCTGAGAAGAGCTGTTCAATGACTCTAGGGATAAGCTTTCTGGAGTTCTCTTTCCAGCCCGTTTTATGGGCTGCTGCTAGGGCGAACAAAATGGCACCTTGCTCAAGATCCAGCGATTGATAGCTACGAGCGCGTTCGTAGATCTCTTGAATCACATTTTCGTCGAGAGGTATCTGCATCGCGTTGTACCGGTATTTTGCCGAAAAGATCTGGTTACCAGTTTACCTAGCATGAAAGGGAACTGAGCATTTGAGGCAAAATTAGTCATACCAACCTATAAAATGACAAGATTGTAATGTTTGACTGATGCAGGCTGCTGGAAAGCACTGCTTCCACCATGATCAAATGATCATTTGATCATGGTGTCGATTCTGGGGGATGTAAAAGGAGATCTCAATGATTCTGACAGTAGGTGGGCAAAAAGGTGGTTCTGGGAAATCCTGTATGGCCCAGAATCTCTCGGTTGCTCTGGCGCAAAACGGTCAATCGGTGATGCTGATTGATGCAGATCCGCAGCGAACGTCGGCGGATTGGGCAGAAGAACGTGCGTTACAAAAGAATGCTACAGGTTTGAAGTTCCAGGCGATGAGCGGCGATATCAGTGATACAACACTGGCATTATCAAAAGCTTACGACCATATCGTGATCGATTGTGGCGGTCGTGATACCAAGGAACTGCGTTCAGCAATGATTATCGCGGATGTGTTTCTGGTACCTCTACGCCCCAAACGAAGAGACCTTAAAACCTTGGACTATGTATCCAATTTGGTTGACCAGTCTCGGATTGCGAATCGTTCGATGACGGCGTTAGCCGTTGTCACTCAAGCGCCTACGCTGCCCAACCAGGCTCAGCGTATTTTAGACGCAAAGTCAGTGGCGTCTTCCTTCGGCTTGCCCCCGCTTCAATCCGTGATCTACACACGAAATGTCTACGACGACTGTGAAGAAGCTGGCTTGAGCGTTTTTGAAGCGGAGGATGAGAAAGCCAAAGAGGAAGTGACGGCCGTTCTCCAGGAAATTATGACGCGTTTGGAGGCCCAAAATGCCCAGTAATTTGAGCAGCTTAACGAACAAAAAGTACGCGAAGAAGTTCATTGATGGTGCGGACCGGGACGCGGCCAAGCAAGATGCACCGGTTGAAGAACCTGAAAAATTGGTGCGCTTGAATGTCGATATTCCGGAGTCGCTTCGTCAAGAGCTGAAAAAATTTGCTGTCAGTGAAAATACGACCGTCAGAAAGCTTGTTCTATCCGCTTTGGAGTCGAGCGTCAAAAAACTGAACAAAAAACACACAGATCCCTCTCATTAATGCTGGCGAACGCCAGCACTAATGATAATGATCAAATCATCAAATGATCATTTGATCATTATAGCCTGCCTTCGTATGAACCAACATCTTGGCTAACTCCGCATTTTCAGCGGCTTAGAGGGGTTTGACACCCACCCCGAAAACGATAAGACTATGCGAATTGATCTTCGACGGGCGTTTGGAAAAACGGTGTGAGTATCGAATAGCAGACAAGAAAAAACCCGGCAGGGCCGGGTTCTCAGAATATCAGGATGCTGCTGTGTGATTTGGCGATCCATTCAGCATCCATCAGCAACAGGCTTTGGGAAGCCATCGCAGTTCTTGAACTATATGCGATTTACCCAAGGGCCGCAACCTCTGCACGCCTAAAAAGTGTGTTTAAGAGGGTCTGGCCAGGCTTCCCAACCGCAAAGATAATCCAGCAGAGGGATGCTGTTTTGGGAAGCTTTGGAAGAAAAACTCTTTTGGTAGAGGCGTGCAGGGCGGTCGTCCCGCCTCCAAAAATTACGGGCCCTACCTCTCCCCGCCATAAATTCTTGGCTGTCAATCAGACCCAGCTGGCCCTGGGGATGTCTCCGACCACTAACAGTTTCGGCCATGACCGACTGAATCCCGTTTTCCTTGCGGTTGACGAGGTTAGGACGGGTGGTCGTCCTCCGGTTTTGACACGTCTAGCCCATCGCCTCCCCCAACTGTATGGCATGCTTACGCGAGCCCAATGGAAAGCGCTAAGCTGTGCTAAGGTCAGCCGAAAGCGTCGTGAACGTCGGCAGCGTCAAATCTACTCTCAACGCCGTGAAGCTGTGGTGAGATTGCTCCAAGCGATGGTCACATCTTTGGATCTACGCTCGATGGCAGTGGTGTGCCCCGATGGCCGTACCGGCAATTTGGAGCCCGTTACACTTGCATGGCTCGCGGAGAGAGCCGGACTTGGACTGAAGCGGGCTGATCGAGCGATGGCTGATATACAGGCCATGGGCCTTGTATTCGTTAAACAGCGGCGTGAGCGTACAGAGGAAGGAGGATGGCGTAGTAAAGCGGCCATTCGGCGTGTGAGTAAATTGCTCTTTTCGGTGCTCGGCCTTGGCGATGAGCTGGACAAAAGCCGCAAAAATAAAAGCCATCAACAGCGCCTTAAGCGGGAAAAGCGCGACATGGCGGATGAGCGAACGAAAACAGAACAGGCGCGCGGCGCACTGATGACACGAAATATTCTAAGCGGCGTGCTTGGGGAATCATCCCGTCGCTTCGACCGGAAGTCTAAATCTGGCCACTCACACAACCCTGATCCCGACGAGACTGAGTCTCGCCGCAGAGGTGCATTGAAAAAAATACAGTTATTGGAGGCAATGAAAGCATCGTTGTCGACCTAGCATTACCACTCTCTCTTACCCTATCCCCGTCCTTGCCTATCCCAATATCTTTACGAGTATTCAGACTCTCCCGAAGAGATTCCCAGAGTTTCAACGGTAACTGAGCGCTCCACATGGAGAATTTGACTCCCTGTTCCAAGATAGCCAGCTCATTATCCACAGCAATGAAAAGATATCTGTCCCCCATGAACTTGATAGGTGTCCACTCCCCATCAAGACGTTTAATAAATCAAAAGATCGCCATAACTGACATCACCAGTCTCCATCATTAGGAACAAAGTTCTCGAAACCTTGAAAGGGAAGCGGGCAGCGCTAGCGCGCACGCACAAACAGTTAAAACCAACTTGTTGTTTCTGATGAAAAGGAGGGTCGTTTTTTAACCTCACAGCTCCATGAAACCTCTCGATGCCTCAAATTCTGTGGCTTCGATCGGGCGGGCCTTTCGGCCCTTTCTACGCCCCTTTGGGGCTTTCTGGGCTTTGCCCAGCCCCGTTAAACGCTAATATTTTTGACGACATTGAAAATAAGCGTCACAATAAAGGTACGGTGTATTGCCGTACAAAAACAGCTACATACTTAATCACACAAAGGGAGCGACTGGGAGCAAAGAAATACCCAGTGGGACATCATGCAAAAAGCGAGTACGCGAATGGATCTGAGAATGGATCCAACAGTCAAAGAACTGGCGACGCGTGCTTCGGCCTTAATCGGCAGTAAAAGCCTGTCAGAGTTTGTCGTGCAGGCGATCCGGGAAAAATCAACCCGGGTCATCGAAGAAGCCGAAGTCATTCGGCTGAACAATGAAGCTTTTCACGGGTTCATGGCGGCTTGCGAAGCCGAAACAGATCCTAACGAAGCTTTATTGGCAGCTCAGCGTCGCCGTAAACAAAGGATCGAAAACGGTGAAATTGACCGTAGAGTTACTAGATAAGAAAAAACACGACCGGCAGACTTTCGATTGTGGTTTGCCGGTCGTCAATGAGTTTCTCCAAAAACAAGCTAGTCGTCAGATGCGTCAAAAGATCAATCGAACCTGGGTGTTAGTCGATCGATCAGATTCTGACCAAAGTAATCCTACTCCGATTGCTGGATACTTCACTCTCACAACAGCCACGGTTGTGAAAGATGAATTGCCCTCCAAAGAGCCCAAAGGACGGTTCCCAGGTTATCCTATTCCAGTGTTCAAGCTTGCCTGGATCGGTGTCGATTCAAGCTACCAGGGTAAAGGATATTTCCTGGGGGAGACTCTTTTGTTGGAGGCTCTACACCGATCCTATTCGCTCAGTGAGTACGGCGGGATGGGGGTTGCGGTTGTGACAGATCCGCTGACGGATCGGAGCGAAAGTTTTTTCCAGCAATACGGTTTTCGCCAGATGAATCGACCCTTTCGTGATCGTGACAGCTTGTATTTATCAATGGGGATCGTAAAAACTCTGATTGAAGAATCAGACCCTGAGTAGATGACCAAAAAGCAGGTTTTCTGCATATTTATATTTGATGAAACTCAGGATGGCTAATTCGCTAAAAAGCGAAAATGCTAATATCTTACCCAGTATGCGCTTATACACACCAAGGCGCTGAGCCTTCGCTTGGTGTCTCGCTTCGATCTGACTCGGGTGAGAGTAAAGGGTTTCCAAAGTTTCCCTGATGACCTCAGGTGGCTCGCCACTCCGCATTGCCTCGATAGAAAGAGCTTCGATTCCATCGATTCACGATCCTAGTTGAAATTATCCTGGTCTCCATGAACGCCAAATTGCTGTCATGAAGGCAATCCCTCCAAACACCATCACAACTAACCCTTGCTTCGTGCCCAGTATTGCGCCAGCTATTAACAAGCTAGCGCCGGTTTCCATTAGGTAGCTCTGGTTGTTGTCAGTTTTATCTTTTCCCGAGTTCATGCCTGGCCCCCAACATCTTCGTTAACAGGATTGAGCCAGATATTTCTGTACCTGTCCTTGCTTTCCATTTGTCCCGATTGACTGCACAACCGCCCATCATATTTTTGGGTGACTGATTCATTAATTTATTAGTTTATTAGTTTATTAGTTTGTTTGTTTCTTTGTTTTCGTCTATAATGTCGGTATTGGTTAATCATGGAGGTTAAAGATGCGACCACCGGAAATTGAAGATGCTCAAATCATTGAAGCCGGGAATCGACTACTGGAGGATGGCCGGCGAGTAACCGGGTTTGCCCTGCGTAAGACTGTTGGAGGCGGTAACCCGAGCCGCCTGGTGCGAGTATGGGAGGATTACAGGCGTTCCCAAGAGGTGGTCGATAGTGAGCCAGTGCAAGAGTTGCCGGTTGAGGTGGAAGAGGCCTTGAATGAAATGACGGGCAGCTTCCTCGAGCAGGTGCGCAATCTGGCGCAGAACCTCAATTCTCGGGCTGTTAAAACCGCAGAGCGCCGGGTTGCGGATGTCATGCGTTCGGCCAAAGAACAGCAAGAGAATGCGGAAGCCGAGTTGGTCGATGCGGCGGACACTGTGGAAGATTTGGAGACGCAGTTGGAAACGGTAAGAGCGGAAGCTGCTAAGTCACAGTCCGATCTTTCTCAGTCCCAGGGAGAGGCCGCAGAACTTCGCAAAGTGGTGTCGGAGCTAGAGCGTAATTTAGCTGTTAGCCAAGAGAAGTTATCCAAAGAGTGTGAGCAGCGGCAGTCTGCCGAATCAGCATTGGAGGAAATTCATTCTAGGAACGCTGATCTCAAGCAAGATAAGGATGATTTGCGTCAAGAGCGGGATGAGCTGAAAACCGAGCTTTCCCAGCTGCAGGATCGTGCATCCAGCGTCATCTCCGAGCGAGATCAGTTAATCAAAGAGCAAGCGGAAGCCAAAGCACAGTTGGCGTCTCAACATGAACACCTAGAGGCGGCACTGAAAGAATCCAAAGCCTTGAAAGCTGAGTGGGATAAGGAATCCAAGGCCCTGAAGGCTGAACGGGATAAGGCAGTTAGAGCAGAGGCCGAAGCCAACAAAAAAGCTCTTAAGCTTGAAATCCAGTCATCCCATTACAAAGACCATCTTGACCAGCTCATGGAACGGTTTTCGATCACGACGCCGGATTCGGATTCGGATTCGGAGAAAGGGTAAGAGGGTAGCTCAGTTGAGTGGGCGAGATTTTTGGATATGACTGCACTCCGTTGGGAAACGGCAACCAGGTTCTATCGCGTCACCGTGCAAAAAGATTTGTTCGGTGGCCTATCGGTGCTGTGTGTTTGGGGAAGCAAGTCGAGCCGGCATGGTCGTTCCCGATTGATTCCATGCTCTGATTTGAAAGAGGTGAGGGCAGCTGTTCGAAAAGTTGCCCGTACCCGTCGACGGCACCAGTATGAGTTCTGTCCTTCTAAATAGTTGCCATAGGACCTCTTACTTTTACGCCAATTACTTGTCTTCCGGGAATTTTACAGAGGCAGAGTGTGTCCGCATCAGATAACGTCATCCAGTCTTTGACCACGGTTAGTGCGCTCTTCACAGGCCGGTGCTTTCGGGTACCTGACTACCAGCGCGGGTATGCCTGGGAAGCTCAGCAGGTAGAAGCTCTTCTGGAGGACCTGGAAGTCCTTGCTAAATCGGAGGGTGGTCTAAGTCTGCATTACACCGGAACCCTGGTACTTGTTCCTTCCGCCACGCCAGAGGAAGGCCGAGATGTTTTCGACATCGTGGACGGCCAACAGCGCTTGACCACTTTGTCGATGCTCCTGAACATCCTCATAAAAAAATGTGTCCGTGAGGGGAGCGATCAGGGGCCACCAGATGACTTATACCAGAAGTACATCTCGCGTGGCGTAAAGGGGATAAATGAGGCCCCGACGCTAAAGCTGAATAGTGATATTGAACCGTTTTTCCGCCGGCTATTGGATGATAAAGCTGAGGGCGAGAACATTGAGTTTCTTTCTGAGAAACGTCTGAAAGATGCCTACAAGAGAATGAATGTCTGGGCTGAAGAAAACGCCAACACCGAGGCGAGCGCCCGTACGTGGGTTGATGTTGTCACCACCGGCCTTGGGCTGATCGTGTATCAGCCTCAAGATGAGAATGAAGCCGGAATGATGTTTGAGGTGATCAACAACCGTGGGAAGCCGTTGACGGAGCTTGAGAAGGTCAAAAACTACCTCATTTACTACTCAATCAAACAGAAAGATGGTGCATCCACACTTAAGAATACAATCAACGAAGAATGGGGGCGCATTCTTAAGCACTTGGCGCTGGCCCATCAAATGCGGGATATCGATAACCAGCAGCTTCTGCGGTCAGCCTCTATCGTTTACTTCGGTTTTAGGAAGCAGGAAAGCAATGCCGCATACAACAAGATCAAGGAAGAATTTTCCCTTCATAACAGTGATATAGGGCACGCAAAAAAACTTTCCAGATTTGTTGAGTTTTTGTCCCGGTGCGCCCGATATTATGAGGCCTTGTTCAATTATGATTCCCGATTTCGGCATGATGGTTTGTTCAAAGGAACAAGCATTGTTGAGCAAATTGAGCTGATCAGGGCGCAAACTGCCCATTCTGGGATTCTCCCACTATTTCTCTGTCTGATGTGGTTCTATCACAATCGCGTGATAGACGAGAAAGCTCTTCATGCCAAATTAGCTTTGATAGAGCGAGTAAACTTTAGGGTTTACATGATACCTGTTGGTGCTGTTCGCTCAGACAGTGGCCATGGGGAATTATTTCGGATAGCCCATCATCTTTTCTGTCGGTTAACTGATGATGCCGATAAGCAATTATCGGATTACGACGTCGAAAGTGCCTTGGCGGAATGTGACTCCTGGCTTAAGGAATTCGCTGCCGAGTACGGTCATCGGAATCTTGATGAGTTCAAAGAGTGTTTCAGGTTAAATCCGTTGGACACAAATCAGGATTTTTATAGATGGCGTGGGCTTCGATATTTTCTGGTGAACTATGAGCAACACCTAGATGGTGGCCGAAAGATCAATATTGACCTGGTTAAACAGAAACGGGACTCCACCAGCCGGCACAACGACTATTTCTCAATAGAGCATATTTACGCTCAGAACTGCGTAATCACAGGCAATGATGAATTGGAAACGGCTCGCCAAAAGCGTCGACTTGGGAACTTTATGCTTCTGGAGTTGGGCATCAATAGCAGTGTTAGCAATAACCCGATCGAGGATAAGTTAGAGCATCTGGAGCTCAACGCCAACAAAGAACAGGGTACGAAGCTTGCCCAGGCCGGCAGGCTATTTGAGGACTTTGAGGAGATATTTGGTCAAAAACCCAGAGACTACAAAAAACGGTTGAAGACCAAAACCCGTTTTAATAGGTACACCAAGCTTCTAGACCTTGTTGAGGCAAGGTTGATTGAGTTCGCCGAAAAGCGATGGGCATTCGACTCTGAAAAAACAAATCAAGGCTAATGCCTCAGTGTCCAATGACGGCCCAGATTTGACCAATGACGACCAGGATGTGGCCAATGACGGACCGCATGTGTCCAATGCGAGCTAGACTTTTTCCTGTGTGCCTGCCGTGCCCACTCTTCCCTCACTTTTAAGAGTCTGTTCTACCGATTCATTTTAGGGTTTTCCACAGGCGGGCCACCTGGGTCATCTGGGTCATCTGGGTCATCTGGGTCATCTGGGCCGCTTGGCCCAAGTGGCCCAATGTTAGTGCTAGAAGGGAAATTTCTCCTCTCGGTAGAGGAAAAAAGAGCAATCACAGGGATGCTTAGCGGTGCAAAAAGTCTGGTATTCTTGCTAATCTGTAATTGTCTAACCTACTAGTCATTAAGGATTCGTTTTGATACGGGCAAATATGCCCCTTTCGAATCACGACAGGAGACTTGGCTATGGCAGAATCCCCCTCGACCTGCGTTCGAGTTAAGCCACTCAAGGCCCGCGCTGCAAACGGTCACCGGAATCATTGTCTAAGGCTCACTGATTACCCCGATCATGTTGATTGTGGTCGCACCATATCGAACACGACGATTGTTCCCATGCCGCCAGTTGAAGATGTGTCTGCCGAATGCCTGCGGCGCCGGCAAGCTGCTTTTGTGCCCACGGAAGGTTCTGGTGCCAAAAGTCGCATGGCGAGAACTATGGGAAAAAATACCACGCCTGTTATTAGCGGTCTCATCACGTTTTCAACAAACGCGCAACCTGCCATAAACTGTTTGTCGGTCGATGATCAAAACCGCCGCTTTCAGGAAGCTGCAGAGCTGGTAGCCACAGAACTGGAAACCAGTTTGTGCGGCCTTGTGGTGCATCGAGACGAGTCGGCGGTCCATGCGCACTTTGCATTGCACGGCTTCGGAGAAAATGGCGATTCAATTTCCAGAAAATTAAAAAAGGCCACACTGTCTAAGCTACAAGATTTAGGTGCTAGCGCTTATGCCGATATCGGCATTCATCGTGGCAAGTACATTGGGCTGAGAATAAAGGATGGCGATCCAAAGCACAAAATAGTGAACCGAACGGTTCACCAGCTCCATCACGATCTTCCGATAGAGCTGGCTGCTGCCGAACAGCGACTGAGAGACATGCAAGGAAAGGTCGACACAACCATCGCCAAACTGGACGCGGCAACTGCCGATGCTGACGATAAAAACCGGGAAATAGACAAACTGAGAAAACAGTTAGATGACCGAACTACCGAAATCCAGCGCCTAGATGCCCTAGTGAACGAGAAAGGCGTCGCCATAGACAGCTTGGACAAGCTGCTAATCGACAAAAAAGCTGAGCTTCGGGCAGTGGGTGCGCGGATAGAGTTACCGGAACCAAAGACTCGAACTTTCCGGACCAAGCCCCAAAAAAACGGTCGGCTAAGCAAAGGGAAGCAGCCAGAAACCCAGACAATTCGGTACTACGATGTGCCACAGGTGCAAGAGATTATTGGTAGCCTAAAAAGCGCGGCACAAACAGCTCAAGAACGCCATATGCGGCTTGCCAGGGAGGTGAAAGAACGCACGGAAGGTTACCAATACGTTCAACAAGAGCCTTGCCAAAGCAGCGATAGAGCTCGACTTGATGCTATCGGAGGAATGCTCGTTGAGAGGGATGGTTTGAGGATAACGGACACCGAAAAGCAAGTTACAGTGCCGCCGCAAGAACTCGTTACATCGAACCAAATCGCTTCCGTATTGTATCGTGAGAGTTTTAAAAAATGGTCAACAGCGCACTTTACCGTTACCGATGAAGTGGCTGAAAAGATTGTCATTATAGCGCTTGAAGACGGTCGTACAGGCGTGATTTCGTTTAGCGACCAGGGTCAATGTGACCATCTGGAGAGAGCGATTAAGGAAGCCGATAAGCCAGTCAACGCAATTCCAGAAGCTGCACAAAAGCTAGAGTCTCCAAAAATCGATATTTTTGGTGAGGATGATGATGAATACAAAGGCCCATCATTAGGGTGACTGGACGGCGCAGAATTATTCGGGCTTTGTTTGTCGGCCACTACAGACTGGTCACTGCAGCGTTTTGTGGCGGAGGCGCCGAGGCAGAGATGAGGTGATAGCTCCCATGTCCTTTAAGGAACCATCAAAACCAGAAGGTGTGAAAAGCTCAGGATCATCTGGGCGACTGATTGTCAGGCAAAAAAGCCTCCAAGGCATCTACCAGCCATAGAATGACCAATGACCGCCAGGGTTTGGCCAATGACAGCCCAAGTTTGCCCAATAGCGGCCCACGTGTGACCAATGCGAGCCAGACTTTGGCCAGTGACAGTCATTTCTCCCAAATCAGTAGTAAATGGCTTAGCGCGTTGTACACAGCAATTACTCGAACACGAAAACTCTGCGTCGTCATTGGAACACAGGAGATGTATAACGAAGCGCTGGTTAGGCCGCCTCGTTATGAAACGGTAGAGTGTGGCTTCTCACCGTCTTTCCAGTCAGCCACTTAAACGTATCTATGCCAAGATTAAAGGTGTAACTGGATCCCGTCTACACCAATCAATCGCGCATTGAAAGGTTCTTAGGATACATATGTCGATCAATGACCTTCCCAAACGTAGCCCCTCCCGTGGCACGGAAGAAGCAGCAGAAGCAGCTTTCTTCTCAGCTGTAGAGGCTTGCGGTTTATTTATAAACCAAGGCTCTGACCGGCAGGATTATGGTTCAGACGTACAGATTGAAGCTGTTCGCGATGATGCCGTCACAAATGTTCGGGTCCATGTACAGTTAAAGGGGACTAATCGACAGGCAAACATGGACGGCTCCGTTAGTCTTTCGGTTCAGAGGACGAACCTAAATTACCTCCTCGCCCATGCCGACTCGATCTATGTTTGTTATCACCTCCCAACTGACCGGCTTCTTGTCTGTTACGCCGATGAAATACACCGTCAGTACAGCCATAGAGAGGACGAATGGGAGCAGCAGGAAACCATCACTGTTAATGTACGAACTCCATTCGATGAGGCGTTCCAGCGTAGTTTGAGCAAACGGGTTATAGCTAAGAACAGTTCGTCCAGGGATAGGCGCCTTTCTTGGGCAGTGACGCCACCTAAGCAAATTAGCACTCTGCTTAGAAGAGCCGCCCCAACCCTTGATGTTCCGCCTAATCCCGAGTTAGCCCGAGAGATTCTTGTTGAGCTATACAACGATGGCCAAGATGCTGCTATTAGTTCCGTGTTTGACCAATTTGAAGCCGTGCTGGATCCATCTTCCTCTGCGCTCGATTTCCTCTACATGGCAGAAATCAATTTAGGCATTAATGGTCAGCCTATAAACGAAAGCCGTGTCAGGGAGGGTGTTGAAGTACTTCAACAGTCACTGAAGTCAGGCAAGGTGTATCCTGGATCAATTCTCTATTGTATCGGAAATGCCTGGTTAGCTTTGCAGGAGCATGAGAAAGCACAAGCGACGTATCGTGCTGCCCTTCGTGAACTGGATCAACCTGGACTCAGCAAAGTAGCTGCGCAGTGTTATAAGAATTTGGGCTCGGTGATGGAGAGCTTTGGTGATAACGAGGAGGCTCGAAAATGTTACGTTCGGGCGCTTGAACTTGATCCCGGGCTGAATGAAGCACATTTTGCTCTTGCTCTTTGGTATCGGGGCGAAGGTAACAATTTAGAAAGAGCCTTGAACCACCTTGATAGAATCCTGCCTAGAGGTAATTCCGAGCTGAAAATGACTGCCGTTCAAGGCTGGAGAATCAACCTATTGTTCAGATTAGGGGCGATCTCTGACGGTTTCAGGGATCTAAGAGCTTTGCTGGGAGAGGCCGATAGCTATGACTGGATATGGCCTTGGTGTGCCCGGGAGGTGTTTGAGTTTGGTCGAAAAACAGTGGAAGCGACCCGGCGTGCGCTCCAATTTTGGCAGGCCTACTTAGAAAAGTACCCAACGCACCATGTTGCCCAGTGCGAAGAGCTAATGTGTCATTGGAGGCTTAAATCAGCCGGTGAATCTTCCGGATTAGATTTTGACGCTTTCAAGAAAAAGGTCGGAGAGGTACTAAGTGTCGACGATTCTAATGAGGCATTTCTGTGGGATCGTGTCGGGCACTGGGCCCAATACGATGGCGATTGGGTGCAAGCAGAGAAGGCATACCGAAAAGCGTTTCAAATAGATCCGGAGCTGTATGGTTACTGTTTTGGAACAGCTCTGAACTACCTGGGGCGATACACTGAGGCTTTGCCAATTTTGGTCGACCAAGCAGAGAAGCATCTGCCAGACGCGATGAGCTGGTTCCAGGTTGCAGTGGCCTATGACCACACCGGCGATGTAGAACGCAGCATCGAGGCCTACCTCCGCGCAATTGAGCAGGACGAAGATTATGATCTGGCCTGGTTCAATTTGGGTGGAGTTTACTGGAATTCGGAGCATCGAGTGCGAGCACTGTCGGTATGGCGGGAGGCGATTGAGAGATTCCCGGATCATTGGCTGGCAGACAAGCTTCGCCAAGACTTCTCAGAGTTTTTCTGAAAAGTCTTGTGTTGGTTTTTAACGATCTCTCACGGGCTTTTCAGAGATAACGCCTTTTGTCACCACCTGCTACACGTAAACTGGTTGGGAGTTGGTTAGTCAGGGTGCGTATTCCGGCGAACGTGAACACCCATACCGGTTGAACGTGAACACCTCATTTCTTAACGCATCACCCACCGGAGTTTGTACTCCGGGTGTTCACGTTCAGTCAATTTCCTGAAGTCGTTTTCT
>Ga0209300_1000184_pt1 | contig 38424 bp, 40 predicted proteins | sample Shrwel_input2_RT_FD_187535 | JGI IMG/M metagenome (GOLD analysis project Ga0209300, IMG submission 187535) | Subsurface microbial communities from deep shales in Ohio, USA - Utica-3 well 1 S input2 RT (SPAdes) (version 2) ... | reverse complement strand
CGAGCAGCGACTCGCGCAGCTGTTCCTGCAACCCGCGCTGGGTATCGAAATCGAGATGGAAATAATGGTCGAGCATCGCTCTCTCCCGATGAGGCATTACACCGGAATAGATGCAAGGAGCGCGCCATGACACGATGCTCGCTGACTGGGCACATGATTAGGCGCCGAAACATCTGGCCAATCGGCGCCCCTCAACTGGCTCTATAGCGACCAACGTCGAATTCTTTAGGGTGGACTCACCACATTCGAGATTGCCCCGCACGGCGAGCCGTCTTCGGTCTCAGCCAACGATCTCAACAACAACAGCAACAGCGAAGGTGATTATGATGCTTCCCACGACTCGCAACGCAGGTCGCACTACAGGTTCCATTCCCCGCCGCCGTTTTCCAAAGGTCCGTTTCTCCAAGACCATTGCCGCTACCCTGGCCGGCACTTTGATGTCGTTATCGCTACCCGCCCTGGCGGCGGATCTTCCGGAGATCCAGGAACGAGGTTACATGGAGGTGGCCACCGAGGATAATTACGCGCCCTTCAACTTCATCGAGGCCGGCAACGCCAAGGGCTTCAACGCCGATATGCTCGAAGAGCTGCGCGACTACGCCGACTTCGAGATTCGCCAAGACATCCTGCCGTGGACCGGCCTATTGGCGGCGGTTTCCAACGATCAATACGACATGGCCTTGACCGGCGCATCCGTCTCCGATGAACGCTTGCGCGTGTTCAACTACACCCCGCCCTACGCCTCCGCCCAGCACTTCGCCATCAAGCGCGCTGGCGATGACAGCCTTCAGAGCGTGGCCGACCTGAGCGGTAAGACGCTCGGCGTGCAAGCCGGCAGCGTGTTGCTATCGCGACTGCCCGAGCTCAAGACCATGCTTGAGGAAAAGGACGGTGAGCTAGGCGAGGTCGTGCAGTACGCGTCCTACCCAGAAGCCTTTGCCGACCTGGCCAATGGCCGCCTGGATTACGTCATCGATTCGGCGGTGCCGGTGAATACGCTAGTGGCCTCCAAGCCGGACGTCTTCGCAAAGGGGCCGGCGGTTTCCGGGGCGGGCTACGTCTCTTGGCCGATCCCCAAGGATAGTCCAAAACTGCTCGATTACATGACCGGATTCCTCGATCACATGAAGGAAACCGGCCGCCTCGCCGAGCTGCAGAAAAAATGGTTCGGCGAAAGTTTCCCCAACCTACCCGACGAGCCACTTACCAGCGTCGCACAGTTTCACGAACTGGCCGGCCTCGACGACTGAGCCGCCGGTACGCGCCAAGTGTCAACGCGGCGCCGTGGCCAGTCCTCGGCGCCGTCCTTCTTTCCTTAGCTCGGGGGCTCTGTCATGAACACCAGCGCCTGGCAAATGTTGCTGGAAGGGGCTTGGACCACCGTCTGGATATCCGCTGTCTCGATTGCCATCGGGGTCGTGGCGGGTTTGGTCATCGCTCTGATTCGCCTCGCGCGAATTCCCATCGTCGATCAACTGCTAGTGCTCTACATCAGCGTGGCTCGCGCCACGCCATTGGTGACCCTGGCACTGTTCATCTTTCTCAGCGCCCCCGACCTGGGGCTCGACCTCAACCGCAGCGTTGCCGGCATTCTCGCGCTGACGCTCAACACCACCGCCTTCAACGCCGAGATATGGCGCAGTGCATTTCGCAATTTTTCTCGCGAGCAAAGCGAGGCAGCCATGGCCACAGGGATGACGCCATGGATCACTTTTCGACGCATCATGCTGCCCCAAATGGTCATCACCAGCTTGCCTGGGCTAGTCAATGAGATGTCGTTTCTGATCAAAGGCAGCCCCGCCATCGCGGTGATCGGCATCGTCGATCTGACCCGCGTGACCAACCGTATTTCGGCGGTGACCTACGAGCCACTGCCACCCATTCTCGTCGCCGGCGCGCTCTACATGGCAATAATCGGTTGCCTGGTATGGCTACAGCGTCTCGCCGAACGCCGTGCCAACCGGCTGGCAATGTGAGAATAGAACGGTGAGGACACGACCATGAGCAACTGGGACATCCTGTGGGATGAACGCGCGCAGTTCTGGAGCGGTTTTCTGAGCACCCTGGAAATATTTGGCCTGTCGATCGTGGGTGCCTTTGTGATCGGCTGCAGTCTACTTTATTTACTTGAAGGCAGTCGCAAGCGGCTGACCATGCCGCTACGCATTTTTATCGACGCCATGCGCATGCTGCCGTTTTTGATCCTCGCCTATCTGCTGTATTACGGCTTGCCAAGCGTCGGTATTCGCCTCGATGCCTGGTGGTCGGGGGTCGGCGCGCTGGCGGTGTATCACGGCGCCTATTTCGCCGAAATTTTCCGGGGGAGCCGTTTGACTTTTCCACCGGGGCAGATAGAGGCCGCCAAGGCGCATGGCTTCACCAAGGGCAAGATGTTCTTTCGCCTGATTCTGCCACAGGTCATCATGCAAACCCGCCCGTTATTGGGCAACCAGCTGATCTACGCGCTCAAGGACACGGCCTTTCTCGTCATCATCACCGTGAGTGAGCTGACCGCCGCCGCCAACAGCTTATCGAGCACCTATTTCATTCCCACCGAGGCATTCATCGTCGTGATCGGTTTCTACTGGGCGATCAGCGTGACGATGGAAATCATCATCAAACAATGCGGGCGTTTCAGCGCCAAACGGGGATTCGACAATGTCTGAAGCAAACACGTCTGAGACGGCGGCGGTTTCGATCCGCCATCTTTCGAAAAGCTTCGATGACGTTGAGGTATTGCGCGATGTCGAGCTGGAAGTAAAAACCGGCGAGGTAGTGACGATCATCGGCTCGTCCGGCTCGGGAAAGTCGACACTATTACGTTGTATCAATTGGCTGGAAAAGCCCGACCGCGGCAGTATTCATATCGCCGGGCAGCGCATCGGAGTCCACGATGACGGCCGACCGATGCCCGTGCGTGAGCTCGCCAAGGTCCGCGCTAAAACCGGCATGGTGTTTCAAGGCTTCAATCTGTGGCCGCACCTCAACGTACTGCACAATGTCACCGAGGCGCCCATCCACGTACAAGGAAAGTCCAAGCGTGAAGCCGAGGAACTCGCCACGGCGCTGCTCGAGAAGGTGGGCATGTCACACAAGCACGATAGCTATCCCAACACGCTCTCGGGCGGCCAGAAACAGCGCGTGGCCATCGCCCGGGCACTGGCCATGCAACCAGCGGTGATGCTCTTCGACGAGCCCACCTCGGCGCTCGACCCGGAGCTGGTGGGCGAAGTTTTGGCGGTGATCAAGGATCTTTCCGCCGAGGGCTACACCATGGTCATGGTGACGCACGAGATGGCCTTCGCCCGTGCGGTGTCCGATCAAGTGGTCTTCCTGGAAAAAGGTCTGATCATCGAACGCGCCGACCCGGAGACCTTCTTCACCTCCCCCAAGACCGATCGTGTGCGCAAGTTCCTCGAAAACCACGATAACCCCTCGCCCGCCTGAGCGGACGAGGGTGGAACGACGGTCCTCGCTCATCCTGTCTGAGCGGGGTCAGGGACGGTCGGGAAGCGCGGCGGGTACGCCTGCATGAAGGCATGGCAGGCACGCAGGACGCGGACATCGTCGAACTTGCCACCCGCAAGTTGGAAACCCACCGGCATGCCCGTGTCGGTGAAGCCGCACGGCACGGAGGCGGCGGGCTGCTGGCTAAGGTTGAAGGGGTACGAGAACGGCGCCCATTCTTCCCAGTCGCGCATGCCGCTACCCGGCGGGACTTCGTGATTGGCCTCAAAGGGTGACACCGAAACCGACGGCGTCATCAGCAGGTGATATTTCTGGTTAAAATGCTCGAGGCGTTGCGTCAGCCGCGCACGGGATTCCAGGGCGCGGAAGAAGTCCAGCGCGCTCCAGCGTTCTGCGATGCGTGCATTGGTCACCAGGCCGGGGTCGAGCAGGGTGCGTTCGTGTTCAGTGGACCGCGACCAGACCTCCAGCGAGGCGGTGAACCATATCTTCTGGAATATCTCGATCGGCGACTCGAAGCCGGGGTGAATCTCCTCGACCTCGGCCCCCAATGCCTGAAGCTTCTCGGCCGCTTCGCGTACACGGGCGGCGATCTGCGGGTCGACCTGGGCGTAGCCGAGATCCGGCGAATAGGCGATGCGCAGGCCGCGCAGGTCACAATCCAGGTCTACGCCCCAGTCATCGGGCTGGCCACGCGTGGCGTAGGGATCATGATAGTCATAGCGTCCGATCACGTTGAGCATGCGCGCAGCGTCAGGCACGTTGCGCGTCAACGGGCCGATATGCGACAGCGTAGGCTCCGTGGCGGGCGGCCATTGCGGCGTCCAGCCAAAGGTCGGCTTGAAGCCGAACACGCCGGTAAACGCGGCGGGAATACGGATCGAGCCACCCGAATCACCGCCCTGATGCAACACGCCCATGTTGAGCGCGGCTGCGGCCGCCGCGCCACCTGACGAACCGCCCGGCGTGAGGCGTGTATCCCAGGGATTGTAGGTGGCCCCGAACACGCGATTATCGGTGACGGCCTTCCAGCCGAACTCCGGCGTATTGGTCTTGCCCAGGAAGATTGCGCCCGCCTCACGCAGCATGCGCGCCGGCGGCGCATCGCTTTCGCAGGGCGCATCCGACGTGGTCAACGAACCGTCGCGAGCCGGCATGCCGGCCACTTCGGTCAAGTCCTTCATCGACACCGGTACGCCGTCGATGGGACTCAGCGGCTTACCTTGCCCCCAGCGGCGCGCCGAGGCCTTGGCGGCCTGCTCGGCACCTTCATGATCCACGTAAACATAGGCGTTGACTGCGTCGTTGAAGCGCTCGATACGCGCAAGCGAGGCACGCGTGGCTTCCAGCGGCGAGGCCTCACCCGACTGAAACAGCGCCGTGAGTTGCCCGGCATCCATCATGCCCAGGTCAGTTTCTTGCATAACACCCTCACATCCTTGTTTGGTGAATGACGTTCATTGGCTTGTCTTCCCTAGGCTAGACGCGACACCCTCGACAGGGCAACGCGACGCTTCATATCGATGCAGCTTCCACGCGATCGAGAACCATGGGCACGCTTCGCGCCAACGCTTATCATCGGCCTATGTTTACGTCGGCCTGGGAACATCAATGCCCGAAAATCCCTTCTATATACAGCTTCGCGACCGCCTGGTGAAGCTGATCGAGACGGGCGAGTTGCCGCCCGCTAGCCGATTACCCGGCGAGCGCCGTCTGGCCGAGCGCTTCGCGACGACGCGTGTCACGCTGCGCCAGGCGCTGACCCAGTTGGAAAGCGAGGGGCGAATACATCGCCGCAACCGGCGCGGCTGGTTCGTCTCGCCCAGACGCGTGGAATATTCGCCGAATCACGATCAAAGTTTTACCCAGTACGTGAGTGCGCAAGGGCGGCAACCGCATACCGAGGTGTTGGACGTGGGGTGTCTACCGGCCTCTGCTGAAGCGGCACAAGCACTCGGCATTAGCTGCGGGCAAGCCATTTTGCATGTAAAACGGCGTCGTTACATCGATGGCCGGGCGGTATTGTTGGAGCGTATCTGGTTGCGCGACGACCTTTTGCCAGGCCTCGCCGAGGGCAATTTCTCGACATCGCTGTGGCAGCGCCTATGGGACGAGTACGGCCTGGTGTTGGCGCGCAAATCGCTGCGGCTCTACCCCACCGCACTGACCGGCGACGAAGCCGAGACACTCGGCGTGCACAGCGGCTGCGCGGGCCTTTGCGTGACACGCGTCACGCATGACCGTGGGGGGCGCGCCCTCGAGTATGACGAGGATTACTGGCTACACGATGCCATCTGTCTGCGCGTGGAGGTGGCGATGCCGTGAGGCCCACCGGGACGCCTCACTGGCCGGAGCCCATGGCGACCACGACGCAGTCCACGCCCTCGCGTGCCAGCTGCCGACACCCACGGCGCGCCTGGGTTTCCTCGAGATCCACCAACTGTGCCCGAAAGATGCCCCCATCGCCTTGCACCGATGACACGGCCACGCGACCGTCGAGCTCGGCTGGCAGGAATTCGGCGGCTTGGTCAGCCTGCCGACGCGCCCGGGTACGATCGCTGAACGCGCCCACCTGCACGGCCCAGGCGCCGACATTTCCGGCCGCTGTCCTGGCATCACCGTGCTCGTATTCCGCCTGGGCGATCACGTCACGAATGGGATCATCATCAGGCGTGGGCGCAGGGGCACTCGTTGGGGTGGCCTGTAAGCGGTCACCGTAAATGTCTGCCTTCGCGATCCAATCCCCCTCTGCGATCGCTTCGGCACGCACGAACCCACGATCGAGCAGTTCGCTCATGTGGGCGTCGCGTGACTGGGCGGTAAAACCGCCCATGACCACGGACAGCAGGCGACGCCCATCATGGACGGCGGAGGTCGCCACATTGAATCCCGAGGCACGAATGTAACCGGTCTTGAGGCCATCGGTGCCGGCATAGTTGTCGAGCAGTCGGTTGTGTCCTTTGTAGCGCCGCCCCTGCCACGTGAACTCGGTCTTGGCGAACACCGGATAATAACTCGGGAAGTCCTGCATTAGGCGCAGCGCGAGAATCGCCATGTCGCGGGCGGTGGTGACTTGGCGGTCATCGGGCAGCCCCGAGGCATTGCGAAAAGTTGTGTGTACCATGCCCAAGGCGCGTGCCTTGTCGGTCATCTGGCCGGCAAAGGTGGACTCGCTACCGGCCAGCCCCTCGGCCACCACCGCCGCCACATCGTTGGCGGATTTGACCACCAGGATATTGATGGCATCTTCCACCTTCACCGTCTCCCCAGGCCTCACCCCCATCTTGGACGGCGGTTTCGCGGCAGCATGCTGCGAGACCGGCAGGCGCGAACCCATGCTCAGCGTATCGTCCTCGAGCGCCTCGAACAGCAAGTAAAGCGTCATCATCTTGGTTAACGACGCGGGGTAGCGCGTTGCATCGGCGTTTGCCGAGTACAGTACCGCACCGCTCTCGGCATCGATGACAATGGAGGCATAACGTGGATTGGGTGCCGCCTGGGCTGCAGGGAGCATGCACAACGCCATCACGAAGGCGATCAAAATGAACAGCGTAGGCACCGTACGCGATCGATGAGGAAACGAGGACGTCATTTGTTATGTCCTTGAAGGAGGGTCCACTCGTAACATTTGCCGCGACATTTTTGTTATGGCGACGCCACAAAGTGCAATGACATAAGGATTATGAGCGAGAGACACGCTCTGTACAGCCCATATCGGCATTTTGGGCACCCTTCGTGACATTGCGCAAACATTTGTCACGCGATGATGGGGCCAATGGCGACGCGAACGCTCGGTTGCGATCACGCCAGGCGTAGTGGAAGATGTCACCATCCATCTGGTATATACCAGAAAGAAGCCATCCCACTTAACGCCCTTTGAACCTGCCCGGAGGCACACGCTGAGCACACTTGCCATCGCCTTGATCATCGTGTCCGCAGTACTCCATGCCGGCTGGAACCTGCTCGGTAAGCGCGGTGAACCATCGCTGGCGTTTTTCGCCCGTGCCATGGCAACCGGCAGTGTGCTGTATGCGCCGCTCCTGCTCTGGGGGCCTTCGCCATTGCGGCTACCCGACGTCTTCTGGGTCTGGCTCATCGCCACGGGAGCGTGCCAGGCGCTCTATATGGGCGGGCTCGCCTGGGCTTATGCACGCGGCGAAGTGAGTCTTCTCTACCCCCTGGCACGCGCCCTCCCGGTACTGCTCGTGCCCGCCGTCGCGCTCCCATGGCTTGCCACAAGCGCGCTTAATAGCGGAGACATCCTCGGCATGGCATTGATCGCCGCGAGCGCCCTCGTCATGCCCCTGCCCCATTGGCGCGCCTTGCGCCTGTCGCGTTACCTCACTCCTGCGCTGGGCTTCGTCTTGCTCGCCGCAGTCGGCACCACCGGGTATTCACTGATCGACAAGCACGCCCTGGGCTTGATGACCACGCATGGCTACACCCCGCTACAAGCCGGACTGCACTACATGGTGCTGCAAGCCATGACCACCTGGTTATGGATGTGGCCACTCGTACGAGCATTGCCCAACGAGCGTCATGCAGCACGACGACTGCACCGCTCCCCCGCCGCGCGTCGTGCCTGGCTGGCAGGCACCATGATCCTAGGTACCTACGGGCTGGTGCTGATTGCCATGTCCACCAGTGCCGACGTCAGCCACGTCGTCGCCCTGCGCCAGCTCTCGATCCCCCTCGGCGTGCTCGCCGCCGGTTACTGGTTTAGAGAACGTCTCACCCCGTTACGACTCGGCGCCATCGCCGTCATGCTCGGGGGACTGGCGCTCGTCGCGTGGTGAAGTAGGCTTGGAATTTAGGGTTTCGCCTTTCAAGCATGCTTGGCGTGTGCTCAGCACTTCCGACAGATAGGAGAAAAAAGCCATCACCCGGGCGGTATGCCGCAAATCGGGGTGCGTCAACAGCCACAACGGCGTCTCCAATGAGGCCAGCGACTCACCGACTTTCATGAGGCTATCGTCCCTATCGGCGAGATAACACGGCAGGACACCACGCCCTATGCCACTCCGCACTCCCGCCAGCATTCCCAACATGCTATCGACACGATAACGGCAGTCAGCCTCTATCCCTTCATGCGCCATCCATCTTTCCAGGGCGGGATATCCCAAGTGTGAATCAGGCCCTACCCAAGCACTTGTCTCAAGGTGGTGCTGATGGACATAAACAGCCTGAGCGATTTGCCCCACTTGGCGGCCCACTAGTGTTTCCGGCGGTGATTTCGTTGGCCGAATCGCGATATCCGCGTCTCGTTGCGATAAATTGTATTCACGATTAGAGACTTCCACTTCCAATACAATATGGGGATATTCATGCTGGAAACCTGCGAGGACATCACTCAGTAGCCCCATGAGCAAGGTGTCAGTCGTGGTGACACGCAACGTACCGGACAACCTGGCGTCCTGCCCCATGAGACGCCTTTCCACGGCATCGATATCTGTCGTGACACGTGCTGCGGTCGTCGCTAGATCGTCACCCGCCAGCGTCGGCACATAGCCCGTGCGGTGACGCTCGAATAACCGTACCCCCAAGTGGGATTCAAGCGCTCCTAAGCGGCGAAATACCGTCGCATGAGTGATTCCTAATTCTCGACCGGCCCCGGCTAGAGACCCCTGCCGCACGATGGCCAGTACGATCCGTAGGTCATCCCAAGGCATGACCTGTTCATTCATGCAAACCTCACTTTCATTCATGGGGGATGTCATTTCTTCTATGCAAAGCCTAGCGTAATTAGTCTCATGTCGTTACAAGGCTTTCCCATGAATATTTTGATCGTGCATTGCCACCCTGAGCCACACTCATTCAATGCGGCATTAAGCAACCTCGCCGTGACTGCATTGACACGTGAGGGGCATGACGTCTGTGTTTCAGATCTATACATCGAAGGTTTCGACCCCGTGGAACGTGCCGAGCACTTCGTCGGTCGTGCAGATCCCCACTACTTCTCGGCGCTGACCGAGCAACGTCACCATGTTCAATCAAACACGCTACCTGGCGACATCCAGCGAGAGATCGACCGACTGCGACACGCCGATCTCGTGATCTTGCAATTCCCGCTTTGGTGGCACGCTCAGCCCGCCATGCTCAAAGGGTGGTTCGATCGTGTATTCGTCTATGGCGGGCTTTATTCGGGTACACACCGCTACGACCGGGGGCCGCTAAAGGGCAAGCGGGCCATGTGTTCGGTTACCACGGGGGCGCCAGCATCGACGTTTACTCCCGGCGGCCGAAGCGGCGATATCGCCACACTGATGTGGCCGATCCTCTGCTCCCTCTATTACGTCGGTTTCGAGGTACTTTCCCCGCACATCACATACGGCGTGCAGGGTGGTGGTTTGAGCTATAAAGACGAACCGGCCTTCCACGATCATCTGGAACAGGCCAAACACCAATGGGAAACACGTCTGCGCCACTGGCAAACGGAGAAAGCGATCCCCTTCACCGGCTGGCAAGACTGGGACGAACAGGGCCAAACCGTGGACGAGCACCCCTTGCGTTGGCGTAAATGACCACGACATACGCCCTATCGGTTGTCTGATCGTCCTTGAGCTCGTCCCGACATGGCACCTACCTTGAAGGAACACGGCACATAGAGGTGCCGTGCTTTACTCACGACGAGGAGATGACGAATGGAAATCATCATCGAGAACGCCGGCATGGAAACCGACGAGTTCCACATGATCGCGGGCGGCGAGATGGGCGATGCCTTACGCAAGACGGCCAAGAACTACCTTGGTAGCCATGAAGTCACCGAGCACCAGCTCGAGGAATTGCGCATGGCGGGCGGCGAAGAATATGAGGCGCTGCGCCGTGACATGACCCAACACGCCTTGAGTGTGGTCAACGTCCCCAAGGACACCGCTATCTCGTTGGATATCGCCTTCCAAGGCGGCGCCAAGTCGTAATTCGGCGAGTATATGCCAACTGCTATGACAGCATGGGGGCAGGCGCTCCCATGACACTTATCTCTGCGCTATCATGCTCTTTCCCTGCCCCGTTGTTCATACTTCTTGATACATTCGAGTCGATACCGCCTGTCGCGAGGAGCATGTATGACACCGCGCCATGACCCCATCGAAGAGCCCCCCCTGATCGACGCTGGCGATAGCGTGCCAGGAGAAACGGTCGATTACGCAGACACATTCCAGGAGCAGCGTTTCTGGCACAAGATCACCCGCTACGGGCGCCGGGCAGGTCGTGAAGTCACTCGACGGGCGCTGCAACTGTACTTTGTGCTGCAGCGACCCGATGTTCCGGTATGGGCGAAGACCACGATCTTCGGCGCACTGGGGTATTTCATCTCGCCGCTGGATGCCATCCCCGACCTGATCCCCGCAGGCGGTTATGTCGACGACGCCAGTGTCCTCGGCGCGGCACTAATCGCGGTGTCGGTCTACATCGATGACGACGTCAAAGCGCGTGCCGACAACGCCATGCCCAAGTGGTTGTGACAATGTCAGGGGCCTCTAGCGTCACATCGGCATGATCTCGTCGCTTACTTCTCGACGAAAGCGCGCTCGATGACGTAGTCGCCGGGTTCGCCCATGCGCGGGGAAATGTTGAAGCCAAGCTCGTCGAGCATGGCGCTGGTGTCGTCGAGCATCGCCGGGCTGCCGCAGATCATCGCGCGGTCCTGCTTGGGGTCGAGCTCGGGGAGGCCGGTATCGGCGAAGAGCTTGCCGCTACGGATATGATCGGTCAGGCGCCCCATGGTGTGGAACTCTTCACGTGTCACCGTGGGGTAGTAAACCAGCTTCTCGCTGATCTCCTCGCCCAGGTACTCGTGAGCCGGTAGCTCCTGAGTGATGAAGTCGGCATAGGCCAGCTCGCTGACCGTGCGTACACCGTGGATCAGTACGACCTTCTCGAAGCGCTCGTAGACTTCCGGATCCTGAATCAGGCTCATGAATGGCGCCAGGCCGGTGCCGGTAGAAAGCAGGTACAAGTTGCGACCCGGTAGCAGGTCATCGACGACCAGCGTGCCGGTCGGCTTGCGGCTGACCATGATCTGGTCGCCGACCTGAAGATGCTGCAAGCGCGAGGTCAGCGGGCCATCCGGTACCTTGATGCTGAAGAACTCCAGGTGGTCCTCATAGTTGGGGCTGGCCACCGAATAGGCCCGCAGCAGCGGCTTGCCCTCGGCTTCCAGACCGATCATCACGAACTGGCCGTTCTTGAAGCGCAGGCTACGCTCGCGCGTGGTGCGGAAGCTGAACAGGGTATCGTTCCAGTGATGAACGCTGAGAACTTCTTCGAGTGCCAGTTTACTCACGACCGCTCCTTACCTTATAACCGGAAAGCATTATCTGCTGAAATTGAAGTTGCACCAATTATAAGACTGACCCAATATATCTGTTAAATGAATTGTATGGATATCGGTTATCTATCTGACCGATATAGAACGATCGATGAGATCGCCGGGAGATCGTCATGCGTTACACCCTTCGCCAGCTCGAAGTCTTCGTCGCCATCGCGCAGCACGAAAGCGTGTCCCGCGCGGCGCAGCGCCTGGCGATGTCGCAATCCGCTACTAGCACCGCCCTTGCGGAGCTTGAGCGACAGTTCGACTGCCAGTTGCTCGACCGCATCGGCAAGCGGCTCAAGCTCAATGCGCTGGGCTTTCAATTGCTGCCCAAAGCCGTGGCGCTGCTCGACCGCGGTGAGGAAATCGAAGAGCTACTCAAGGGCCAGCGTGGCATCGGCTCGCTGGACGTCGGCGCGACGCTGACCATCGGCAACTACCTGGCGACGCTGTTGATCAGCGACTTCATGCGTCACCACCCGGGCAGTCGCGTGCGCCTGCATGTGCGCAACACGGCCTCCATCGTCGAGCGCATCGCCCATCATGAGCTGGACCTCGGTCTGATCGAGGGGGACTGTCAGCACGAAGATATCGTCATGCAACCCTGGGTCGAGGACGAGCTCACGGTCTTCTGCTCGCCACGGCACCCATTGGCCAGCGCTGGTGAGGCGGATCTGGAAGCGCTGATGCGGGAGGACTGGATCATGCGCGAGGAAGGCTCGGGCACTCGCCGTACGCTGGACCAAGCGATGCGCCACCGGCGTGGACGGCTCAATGTGCTGCTCGAGCTGGAGCACACCGAAGCCATCAAGCGCGCGGTGGAATCGGGACTGGGCATCGGCTGCGTCTCACATTTGGCCCTGCGCGACGCCTTCCGGCGCGGTAGTCTGGTGCCCATCGCCACCCCGGCGCTCGACCTGACACGTCAGTTCGCCTTCATTTGGCATCGGCACAAATACCTGACCACGGCCATGCGCGAATTCCTGCGTCTATGCCGCGAGATGACCGCAGGGGTCCAGCGCAGCGACGACATCGACCTACCCGCCGTTCCCTAGGTCCCCCTTGTAGAAACGGCCCAACCAAAAAAGCCCACCGGCGCATGCCGGTGGGCCGTTGATGGCGCGGGGGATGCCGGTTAGGTCTTGGTCAACGCCGGGCGCGTCTGCGTGTGACCGTCTTCACGCAGGCTGAAACGGCCCACGACCTCGGCTAGACGCGAGGCTTGGTCGCGCATTTGCTCGGCGGCGACGGTGGATTCCTCGACCATCGAGGCGTTGTGCTGGGTCATTTGATCCAGGTCGTTGACGGCCTGGTTGACCTGGGTCACGCCTTGGCTTTGCTCCTGCGTGGCGGCGTTGATCTCGGCGAGGACGTCGGAGACCCGCGCCACGGCGGTGACGATTTCCTGCATGCTGTCACCTGCCATGCGCACCATGTCGGTCCCCTCGCGGGTCTGGGTCACCGAGGCGTCGATCAACTTTTTGATGTCATCGGCCGCCGAGGCCGAGCGACTCGCCAGTTGACGCACTTCATTGGCGACCACCGCGAAACCGCGACCTTGCTCGCCGGCGCGCGCCGCCTCGACCGAGGCATTGAGCGCCAGAAGATTGGTCTGGAAGGCGATTTCGTCGATCAAGCGCACGATGTCGGAGATCTGCGTCGTCTGGGCATTGACCTCTTCCATGGTGTTGACCGCCTTGCGCGCAATATCGCCGCCATGATTGGCCGCCGTGGTCGCCTCCCGGGAGAGCTGGTCGGCCTGACTGGCAGACTGCGCGGTATTTTCCACCGTGCTGGCGATCTGCTCCATGGCGGTAGACGTTTCCTGCAAGCTGGAAGCGGCCTGCTCGGTGCGCCGTGAGAGATCCTGGCTGCCGTGGGCGATTTCGCTGGAGGCCTCGCTCACCGAGGTACTACTGGCACGGACTTCGAGGAGCACCTGGTTGACGGCATCGGCGAAGCCATTGAAACCCTGGGCGATTTGCGCCACCTCATCGCGACCGTCGATCTCGAGCCGGCGTGTCAGATCACCTTCACCGGAGGCGATATCGAACATGGCATCGCGCGCCAAGCGCAGGCGGCGGAAGATCGGCGACAACAGCGCCCACAGCAGCAAGGCGGCAATCAGGCCGGACAAGACCATCGCGATCAACGTGGCGTGCAACATGCCTTGCACGCCGGCGTTGGCTTCGGCGAGGTCCAGCGCGATGACCAGGCGCCAGTCGGTTTCCGGCACAGGCACGGCATACAACAGCACATCCCGACCATTGACGATCGCTTCTTGCGGGCGACTCTGCTGGCTCAACGCGTTGAGCCGCGCGGGTGTCAGGTTTTCGTCCAGTGCCGTCGATGGCTTCAATGCCAGGCTGGCGTCACGATAGGCGACGATCTTGCTATCCTGATTGACGAGGAACGCGAAGCTGCTTTGAGTCGGACGGACCGAGGTCACGTTCGCGTTGACATCGGCCAGGCTGACATCGGCGCCGATCACGGCCTGGGTCTCGCCGTCCTCGATCACCGGTGTAGCGAAAGATACCACCAGGCTGTCGGTGACCATATCTAGATAGGGCGGGCTGGCAATGCTCTCGCCGGCCTCGACGGCCGAGCGGTACCAAGGACGCTGCGTGGGGTCGTAATCTTCCGGCGGTTGCCAGTTATCGTTGGTGATCAGGCGCTTGTCCGGCAGCCCTACGTAGACCTGGCTGAAGCCCCCGGCCGTCGCGGCTTGTTGCAGCGCAGGAACGAGCCTATCGCTCCCGAGGGCGGGAGGCAGCGCTTCAATCAGGCGCTTCTTGCTCACGGCCCAATTTTCGATGGACTCGACATGACCGCGTGCCACGCCGTCGAGCATATCGGCATTGATGGTGCGCTGGTGCTGGCTCACCAGCCAGTAGTTGACGCCACCGGTGGCGGCCAAGGCGACCAGAATCATGGCGACACACGCCACCATGATCCGGGTGCGAAGCGATGTGAACATTAATGAGTGCCTATCGTTGGAGGAAACCTCCTTTGATTAACGGCACTCATGGAAAAAACTTTAAGCAAGACGCTTATTCATGTTGATTCGAATGCTCACATCAACTGAGGGGCGGGCGAAATTTCTCGGCCAACTCTTCCTCGTCGGCACTCGATAGGTCTTTATCCAAAGTATGGATGACGCAGGCCTGGGTCGGCTTGTCGAGTTTCTGGCGAATCAATCCCAAAAAGTGCGGCGCGGCAGCGATGATAAACTCACCGGCTTTCCCCTGGGTACGTGCCTGACGGAGATAATCAGCGACCTCCTTGGCGAAGAACGCGGCGTGTTTTTCCATCGTGGCATCGTCATTACCGGACTGACGCGGCGAATGCGACGCCGCACCGTCGGCCTCGCCTTTGCCGCCCGTACGCAGATCGCCGGTATGCAAACGGCCCTCGGGATGAATCAGCGTATCGACTTCACTCACTACACCGGCTTGATGCGCGAAGACACGCGCACGCGAGGCATTGGCGGTCACGATATAACGCTTGTTCATGTCTGACTCCTTGATCGGGGGATGACCGGCATCTCGGGACAACGGCGCTTCCTGCGCCGTTGATATCCCACCGCCTCTTCGCGCGAACGGCGGCCCTTCAAGCATCGAAACCCAGCGTATTTCTGTCAACCTCGCGGTAGGCGTCAGCACACCGCGACATTCGCGTGGCATGACAACGACAGGTTCACGCTTGACGCAAACCTGCTAATATCGCATCGCTGGACAGGAATCACCGGCTACGAGCGCTATCTGCCAGGGAGAGCGACATGCGCGACTTTATCTTGATGCGTCGCCCACTACCGCGACGGACGTTGATCTTTTCTCATTGTGTCCTGCAAATTGGCCTGCTGTTGGCCGGCGGCGCTTGGCTATGGCGCCATTCACCGGCAGCGAGCGGACTATCATGGCAGGAAAATTGGCCGATGTTAGCCCTCGGCGGCGGCGTACTGCTGCTCGCCATGGCGTTGGTACGCCTGTTCGCCGAGTTATGGATGGCGCCGCACCATATGCTGGCGCGGCGCGAGGGCTTTGCCCCGGGCGACGTCATGACGCGCGCCATCGATCGGCGCCCGGCCATGCACGACCCGGAACAGGCCTGGATCAGCACGGCGAAGCCGCTCGATCCGGAGGAAGGCGTGGTGGGCCAAGCCCGCGTGACAAGGCCCCGCCAGCCGGCCACCGCGAAACGGGAACCGGCCACTTCCCCCCAGCGCCAGGAACCCAGCCTCTAACCGGCGACGGGTGACGTGTCGCTCAGTGCCCGAGAATCTGGCTGAGAAACAGCTTGGTACGCTCGGAACGCGGATTGTTGAAGAACGTCTCCGGCGGGGCTTCTTCGATGATCTGCCCCTGATCCATGAAGATGACGCGGTCGGCCACGGTCTTGGCAAAGCCCATCTCGTGGGTCACGCAGAGCATGGTCATGCCTTCGCGGGCCAGTTCGACCATGACATCGAGCACTTCCTTGATCATTTCCGGGTCGAGCGCAGAGGTCGGCTCGTCGAACAGCATCACCTCGGGGCGCATGCACAGCGCCCGTGCGATCGCCACGCGCTGCTGCTGACCGCCCGATAATTGCCCCGGGTACTTCTTGGCCTGTTCGGCAATTTGCACCCGCTCCAGGTATTCCATGGCCAATTTCTCGGCTTCGTGGCGCGGCTTCTTCTGTACCCATATCTGCGACAGGCAGCAGTTCTCCAGTACGCTGAGATGCGGGAACAGGTTGAAATGCTGGAACACCATGCCGACCTGGCGACGGATCTGTTCGATTCGCTTGATGTCCTCAGTCATGGTGATGCCGCCGACCACGATCCCACCCTGCTGGTGCGCTTCCAAGCGGTTGATGCAACGGATCAAGGTCGACTTCCCGGACCCCGAAGGCCCGCACACGACGATACGCTCGCCGCGCTGGACGGTCAGATCGATATCGCGCAGCACGTGGAAGTCGCCGTACCACTTGTTGAGGCCGGTCATCTCGATCATCGGCTCGGTGCCGTTGTCCCGTGAGGCAGTTGCTTCGCTCATGCAGGTGCTTCCTGAAATGAATTGTCTTGTTGTATGTCAGTGCGGCGGGTGTGATATCCGCCGACCGCCGCTAATGCCCCGTGTGCAGCTTGCGCTCGACGCGCTGGCTGTAGCGCGACATGCTGAAACAGAAGACCCAGTAGACCAACGCCGCGAACACATATCCCTCCATGGCGTAGCCCAGCCACTCGGGGTCGGTGAGCCCGGACTGGATGATCGACAAGAGATCGAGCAGGCCGATGACCAGCACCAGCGAGGTATCCTTGAACAGCGCGATGAAAGTGTTGACGATCCCCGGGATCACCAGCTTCAGCGCCTGTGGCAGGACGATCAAGCCCATGCGTTGCCAGTACCCCAGGCCCAGCGACATGCCAGCCTCGTCCTGCCCCTTGTCGATGGACTGCAGCCCACCGCGAACCACTTCCGCCATATAGGCGCTCCAGAACAGCATGATGCCCACCAGGGCGCGCAACAGCTTGTCGAACTCGATCTCCGAGGGCACGAACAGCGGCAGCATCACCGAGGCCATGAACAGCACGGTGATCAGCGGCACGCCACGCCAAAATTCGATGAACACGACACTGACGCCGCGTACCAGAGGCATGGATGAGCGCCGCCCCAGGGCGAGCAGGATGCCGATGGGCAGGGAACCAACGATGCCTACGACGGCAATCGTCAAGGTCAGCATCAACCCGCCCCAATCCCGGGTCGACACGGGCATCAGCCCGAAGGCGCCACCCGCCAGCAGGAAGAAGGCGATGATCGGAAAACCGGTCAGGGCGAACAGCGCCACCCAGCCCTTGGAAGGCAGGCGCGGCAGCACCAGCCAGGCGATCAATCCCGCCAGCATGACGAAGACGATGTTCACCCGCCAGATTTCGCTTTCAGGATAAAAACCGTAGACGATGCTCTCCAGGCGTGCCGAGATGAACACCCAGCATGCCCCCTCCCCGGTGCAGGCCTGACGCGTATCGCCCAGCCAATCGGCCTGGATGATCGCCCACTGCAGTAAAGGCCAGACGATGAGGACGGCAAACGCCAGCATGATCAGGCTGACGATGCTGTTCAGCGGCGAGGAGAAAAGATTCTTGCGTAGCCAACCGGTCACGCCACGACGCGGGTCGGGCGGCTCTCGCTGGGGAATCATGGGGGTTGACATCGTTTCGGATGATGGCGAAGAGGTCGTCATGTCAACGCTCCTTTATCTGCACACGGGCGTTGTAGAGATTCATCAGGAACGACACCACCAGGCTTATCGTCAGATAGACCGCCATGGTGATGGCGATTATCTCGAGTGCCTGCCCGGTCTGATTGAGCGCCGTTCCTGCGAATACCGCGACCAGGTCGGGATAGCCAATGGCCGTGGCCAGCGAAGAGTTCTTGATCAGGTTGAGGTGCTGACTGGTCAGCTGCGGAATGATCAAGCGCATGGCCTGGGGAATCACGATCTTGCGCAACGTGACGCCCGGCGTCAGCCCCAGCGAACGCGCCGCCTCGACCTGGCCATGGTCGACCGACTGGATGCCCGAGCGCACGATTTCAGCGATGAACGAGGCGGTGTAGATCGACAGCGCCAGCCACAATGCCGCCAGCTCGGGGAGTATGGTGATGCCACCCTGGAAGTTGAATCCGGCGAGGGCCGGCACTTCCCAGTTCAGCGGGAAGCCACTGAACGCGTAGACCGCCAATGGCAGGCCCACGATCAGCGCGAGACTGAGCCAGCCGGCAGGCAGCCGCTGTCCCGTGCGGTCCTGACGACGACGCGCGAAGCGCACCAAAAAGAAGCTGGCAACGACGGCCAGTAACAGCGCCCAGAGGACTGCCGAAAAGCCAGGTTGTGGCAACGGCGCGGGGACGACCAACCCACGAATGTTCAGAAAGATGGTCTCGAAGAATGACAGACTGTCACGCGGCGAGGGCAAGGCCTGCAAAACGGCAAAGTACCAGAAAAGAATCTGCAGCAGCAGCGGTATGTTGCGAAAGGTCTCGACATAGACCATCGCCGCCTTGGCCAGCAGCCAGTTGGGAGACAGCCGCGCGATGCCGACCAGAAAACCTATCAGGGTCGCTGCCACCACGCCCATGGCAGACACCAGCAACGTGTTGAGCAGGCCCACCACGAACGTCATCGCGTAACTGCTGTTGCCAGTGTAATCGACCAGGGTCTGCGGAATCGAAAAGCCCGCCCTCTCGCTCAAGAAACCAAACCCCGTCGTGATCCCCCGCTCTTCCAGATTGCTCATCGTGTTGGAAACCAGCATGAAGATCACGGCGGCCAGGGCAATGAGCAATACGGCCTGGACGACCAGAGCTCGAAAGCTGGGGTCTCGCCATAGGGCGCCCTTCTCTCGCGAACGTTGAACGCTACGCCACATCAGTGAATGCTCGATCAGGAAGCAATCTCACAGGCTACCCATGCCATTGCGACACAGGGGCTTGGAGCTGCTTCAATGGATGTCGGGACTCTCGCCGGGGCGGTCCCGGCGAGAGAGGTTGGCGTAATATGCGCCTCAGCGCACCGGCGGTGCGTACATCAAGCCGCCTTCGGTCCACAGCGCGTTGAGGCCGCGCTCGATACCCAGCGGTGAGTTCTTGCCCACGTTGTCGGCGAAAACCTCGCCGTAGTTGCCGACATCCTTGACGATCTGATAGGCCCAGTCTTTCGGCAGGCCGAGTTGTTCGCCGTAGCTGCCTTCAACGCCCAGCAGGCGGGCCACCTTGGGATTGGGCGGATTGGCCTTCATGTCGTCGACGTTCTCGCTGGTCACGCCCAGCTCTTCGGCATTGATCATGGCGAACAGGGTCCACTTGACGATATCGAACCACTGATCGTCACCCTGGCGAACCACGGGGCCTAGCGGCTCCTTGGAAATCAGCTGGGGCAGGATCTCGACACTGCTCGGGTCGGGCAGTTGCAGGCGCAACGCCGCCAGTTGCGAAGTATCGGAGGTCAACACATCACAACGTCCATTGGCAAATCCACCCGCGGTCTGGTCGGGTGTGTCGAACGTCACCGTTTTGATGTCGATATTGCGGGAAGGAAAGTAGTCGGCCAGGTTCAGCTCGTGTGTCGTGCCGGCCTGGATACAGATCGAAGCACCGTCGAGCTGTTCCAGGTTATCGATGCCCAGGTCCTTGCTCAGCATGAAGCCCTGACCATCATAGAAAGCCACACCGGTAAAGTTGAGTCCCAGCGAGTTGTCTCGCGTCGCGGTCCAGGTGGTGTTGCGCGAGAGTATATCGATTTCACCGGACTGCAGGGCGGTGAAGCGCTCCTTGGCGGTCAGCGGGGTGAAGGCCACCTTGCTGGCATCGCCGAACACCGCAGCGGCAACGCCTCGACAGATTTCCACATCCAGCCCTTGCCAGTTGCCGTTCTCGTCCGGTGCCGAGAAGCCGGTCAGGCCGACATTGACGCCACAAACGAGGTTGCCGCGTTCTTTCACATCGTCGAGCGTCGCCGCTTGAGAAGCGGTCGCAAGACTACCCAGCAACAGGGCGGCCGGAACGGCCATCATGAACTTGTTCTTGTACAGCATGCAGAAGCTCCTTGCGTTATTGTGGTGGCTTATTCGCGAGCCACTAACCACATTAGCAAAGAGCTTGCCATTCCGACCAATATACCTAAGTCACGTACCTTTAACGTTTTTCACACGTTGCACATCACGTCGACAGTGCACGACGCATGAACGGTGGCAGCGTCAATGCACCACGATGGGTCTCGACGCTGTAGTACTCGAGCGGAAATTCCACGGCGGCGGCATCGTTTTCACGAAAGCGCGTCACGTCGTTGCCCTTGCCGGCCAGCGTCACGCTCCACCAACCTGAAGGATAGACCGGCTGCGGAAACGGCAGCGTGGCGACGCTATCGAAGCCGACGCGTTGCATATCGGCGCGCAACTCACGAATGATCGAGCCGCTGTGATAAAGCGGTGATTCGCTCTGTTGCACCAGTACGCCACCGTCGGCGAGCAGGCGATGGCAACGCGCCAGGAAGTCGGCCTCGAACAGTCCTTCCGCCGGGCCCACGGGGTCGGTGGAATCGATAATCATGACGTCGATGCTGCCTGCCGGCGCGTTCTCGACCCATTTGACGCCATCCTCGAACTTGAGCGTGGCACGCGGATCGTCGTTGGAGGCTGTCAGCTCGGGGAAGTAACGCTGCGAGGCTCGGGTGACCTCTTCGTCGATATCGATCTGCACGACCTCTTCGACACCGGGATGCTTGAGCACTTCGCGCAATGTGCCGCAATCACCGCCGCCGATGATCGCCACGTGCTTGGGCGCAGCGTGCGAAAACAGCGCCGGATGCGCGATCATCTCGTGGTAGAGGAAGTTGTCGCGCGTGCTGAGCATCACGCAGCCGTCGAGTACCATCAAGTTGCCGTAGGTCTCGGTGGCGTAGACTTCCAGATGCTGATAGGGGCTTTGTACCTCGTGCAGCTTGTCCTTGATCATGAGTGAGAAGGCACTGCCGTGGCTGTCGAACACTTCCGTGAACCAGCCCTGGTCGAGACGCTCGGTCATGGGAACCCTCGTAATCACTATCGTCAAAGCCCCTTCGAGAGGCTGGAATCGCATTCATGGAATAGCCGCGCAACATAGCCTATCCGCGCGCGACAAGAAAGCGCCTGGGCAGCAGCCAATGGCAGACTCTAATGGCGACAAGCGCCCCTAGCGTATTGGCCAGCGCATCGGCCCAATCGGCGCCGCTACGGCCAGGCACGCCCAACTGCAGGCCCTCGATGAGAACGCCGTAGCCGATAGCCAGACTAAGCGCCGTCAGCGTGCGCAAACCGCCCAGCCGCAACAGTGCCGCCAAGCCCGCATAGGCAATAAAATGATTGAACTTGTCCCAAGGCAGCTCCTGGGGCATCTCCGCACCGGGCGTCAGGCTGCCCCAGGCGATCACGGCGGCGCTGATGCCGGCCAGCACCAGGCACGACCAGCGCAGAGGACGAAGGGAAACAGACATGGCTCACTCTCCTTGTGACGGATAGATATGATCGGCAATATCCACGTCGGCGCCCATCAAGACGAGCGGCAATCCGAGCCGCCGGCAGGTCGTTTCATCCAGATACGATACCCAGCTCGCGCGCGCTTGTGGCGACCACTCAGTCGCCGGTGCCAACCGATGGCGCCAACGCCCGACGACATGATAGATACCATCGCGCCAAGCACGCGGACACCAACGCAGCGCCGCCAAACCGCGCCAGGGCCACTGCAGCCCCTGGGCCAGGCGCCACAACGCGGCGCTGTCGCGATGCAGCTCGCCCCCGCGCACCAACCAGATGCTATCGAGCTGACTCGGATCGGCCCCGAAGTGCTCGCCCAGGCGACGCGCTGGCGCGTCGTGCAGGCTCGCCAGGTACACCGGCACTCGTGCGTGGCGCATCACGAAATGTGCCGCGCGCCGACACAGCGGACACTCGGCATCGAGCACCAGCAGCATCGCGCGTTCGTCAGCCATGATAACGCGGGCTGAGTTCATGTAACGCCTCGATGAACGCGGTGACATGATCGGGGTCAGTAAATTGGCTGACGCCGTGGCCCAGGTTGAAGACATGGCCCGGTCCACTACCGTAGCTGGCCAGAATCCGCGCCACCTCATCGCGAATCGCCTGGGGCGAGGCGAACAGCACATTGGGGTCGAGATTGCCCTGCAGCGCTACGCGATCACCCACGCGGGCCCGCGCGTCGCTCAGTTCGGTGGTCCAATCCAGGCCCACGGCATCGGCGCCGCTGTCGGCGATGGTTTCCAGCCACTGGCCGCCCTGCTTGGTGAACAGGATCACCGGCACGTGGCGTCCCTCGTGCTCGCGAATCAGGCCCTCGACGATACGCGCCATGTAGGCCAGCGAGAATTCGCGATAGGCCGGTGTCGACAGTACCCCGCCCCAGGTGTCGAAGATCTGCACGATCTGGGCACCGGCACGGATCTGGGCGTTGAGATAGTCGGTCACCGAACGCGCCAGCTTATCGAGCAACGCATGCATCGCCGCCGGGTCGCCATACATCAGCGCCTTGGCGTGCCGGAAATCTTTGCTCGAGCCGCCTTCAATCATATAGGTGGCCAGCGTCCAGGGACTTCCCGTGAAGCCGATCAGCGGCACGCTGCCCGCCAGCTCGTGGCGGATGGTGCGCACCGCATTCATCACGTAGCCGAGGTCGCGCTCGGCGTCCGGCACGCGCAGTGCGGCGACATCCTCGGCGCTGCGCACTGTCTTGCGAAACTTGGGGCCTTCTCCTGTTTCAAAATAAAGCCCCAGATCCATTGCATCCGGAATCGTGAGGATATCGGAAAACAGGATCGCCGCGTCGAGTGAGTAGCGCTCCAAAGGCTGCATGGTGACCTCGCACGCCAACTCGGCATTGCGGCACAGGTCCATGAAGCTGCCAGCTTGGCCCCGCGTTTCGCGATACTCAGGGAGATAACGGCCCGCTTGGCGCATCATCCACACGGGTGTGCGATCTACCGGTTGGCGTGCCAGGGCACGCAATAGGCGGTCGTTTTGCAATGGCATGAGAACTCCAGGCGTCGATTTTGTCCTCCATTGTAACGAATGCGGCGCGCGGCGACTTGATTCACGGTGACGCATCCCCATCTAGCAAATTGCTAGCAACGTACCCCGCCGCACTAAGCGCACGCGCGGCACTTACAGGGTGAGCCTCACGCTACGGCCTGCTAGAATGCTCGCCCCGACGCTTTCGCTTTCCGCACCGTGCTGTGCACCACTGAGGTTCATCGTGACGATTCGCTTCATCGCCGCCTCTCAATTACCCACACCGTGGGCAACCTTTACCATGCATGGTTTCGAGGACGAGGCCACTGGCAAGGAACACATTGCCTTGACGCTGGGCGATGTCTCGACGTCCGAGCCCGTGCTAGGGCGCGTGCACTCGGAGTGCCTGACCGGAGACGCCCTGTTCTCGATGCGCTGCGACTGCGGCTACCAATTGCAGGAAGCGCTCAAACGCATCGCCGATGAAGGGCGCGGCGTGCTGCTCTATATGCGTCAGGAAGGCCGTGGCATCGGCCTGCTCAACAAGATCCGCGCCTATCATCTGCAGGATCAGGGCTTCGATACCGTGGAAGCCAACGAGCATCTCGGCTTCGGCGCCGACATGCGCCGTTACGATCTCTGCGTGCCCATGCTCGACCATCTCGGCGTGCAAGCGCTCAAGTTGATGACCAACAACCCGCGCAAGGTCGACGCCTTGACACGCGATGGCGTGCGCGTCGCCGAGCGTCTGGCGATCACCGCAGGGCGCAACCCCCACAACGAGCAGTATCTGGCCACCAAGGTCGGCAAGCTCGGGCACATGATGGCACTGGACGACTTCTCCCCCACCCGCAAGGGCGATCGGGAACGCTGACGCTGCCCTTTGACGAACTATACTGATGCGCATGTTGTCTTGATGTCAGCCCGTCGCTATCACGCAGGAGTTCGCCATGTCACATGAGCCCCCACCCGTCTCGCCCGACCAAGACGCTCCTTTTTCCGGCCTCGAAGAAGCACTGCATAGCATCAGCCATGGAATCGGCGCCGTGCTGAGCCTCGTCGGCGTGGTGGTGCTCATCGCTGCAGCCAGCCTGGCGGCCGAGATCGACCCGTGGAAGATCGCCAGCATCAGCCTCTATGGCGTCTGTCTGCTGTTGCTGTATACGGCCTCGACGCTCTACCACGGCCTGCGCGGCGCGCGCCTCAAGCGCCTTTTCCAGGTCTTCGACCACTGCGCGATCTATCTGCTGATCGCCGGCACCTATACGCCGTTCTTGCTGGTCAACCTGCGCGGTCCCTTGGGGTGGACACTGTTCGCGGCGATCTGGAGCCTGGCGCTGGGCGGCATCGCACTCAAGATCGTCTGGCCACATCGCTTTGGCATGCTGCGCGTGGGCGTCTACCTGTTGATGGGTTGGATGATCGTGCTTGCCGCCGGTGAACTCGACGCCCGCCTCAACACCCCCGGCCTCGCCCTGCTGGTTGCCGGCGGCATTACCTACACGCTGGGCGTGGTGTTCTACGCGATTCCCGCGATCCCGTACCATCACGCCATCTGGCACCTGTTCGTCCTGGGTGGCAGCGTGTGCCACTACTTCGCCGTCTACACCGCCGTGCTGCCGTTTCAGGCGTAAAGCACGGCGGCGTCGCCCTGCCAGGAAATTCGCATGTTCCACTGGTTCGAAAACCGTCTCGCTCCGTTTCCGCCTCAAGAACCACAGCGCCCGCCGGATACGCTGATCGCCTTCTGCCTCCACTACACGCGTGGCGCCTGGCCTTACCTGATCGTCGCCACGGCGCTGATGGCGCTGATCGCGGGAATCGAAGTGTGGATGTTCGGCTTTCTCGGCAACATCGTCGACTGGCTGGCGGCCCAGGATCGCGAGACCTTTCTCGCCGAGCAGGGGTGGAAGCTGACCGGCATGGCGTTGATCGTGCTGGTCTTGTTGCCTGGCCTGGTGGGGCTGCATTCACTGTTTCAGCAGCAGACTCTCATGGGCAACTTTCCCATGCGCATCCGCTGGCAGGCGCACCGCTATCTGCTGCGGCAGTCGATGGCCTTCTACCAGGATGAATTCGCGGGGCGTATCGCCACCAAGGTGATGCAGACCTCGCTGGCCGTGCGCGAATGCATCATCAAGCTGTTCGAGGTACTCAACTACGTCAGCGTCTACTTCCTGGGTACGCTGATCCTGGTGGGCAACGCCGACTGGCGTCTAGCCATGCCGCTGGTGGCCTGGCTTGCCGGCTATCTCGTACTGCTGCGCATTTTCGTGCCCATCATGGGCCGCGTGTCGAAATCCCAGGCCGACGCCCGTTCGCGCATGACCGGGCGCATCGTCGACAGCTACAGCAACATCCAGACGGTGAAGCTGTTCTCCCACGCTCAGCGGGAGGCGGCGTTCGCCAAGGACGGCATGGAAGGGTTCCTGGTCACCGTGCATCGCCAGATGCGCCTGGTCACGGGGCTCTACGGTCTGCTCTATCTGCTCAATGCGCTATTGCTGTTCGGCATCGGCTGGCTGTCGATCCACCTGTGGTTGGTGGAAGCGGTGAGCGTCGGTGCGGTGGCCGTGGCGCTGGGGCTGGTGATGCGCCTATGGGGCATGTCGCAGTGGATCATGTGGGAGGTCTCGGCGCTGTTCGAGAACATCGGCACGGTCCAGGACGGCATGGCGACGCTCTCGCTGCCGCGCCACATCGAGGACCGGCAAAACGCCCCGGCGCTGCGCGTCGACAGGGGTGAAATCGTCTTCGACCGGATCCGTTTCCACTACGGCAAGGGCAGCGGCGTCATCGACGACTTGTCGCTTGCCATTCAATCGGGGGAAAAGATTGGCCTGATCGGTCCCTCCGGCGCCGGCAAGTCGACACTGGTCAATCTGTTGTTGCGTTTCTTCGAGCTGGAAGGCGGCGCGATCCGTATCGATGATCAGAACATCGCCGAGGTGAGCCAAGAGAGCCTGCGTGCGCAGATCGGCATGGTCACCCAGGACACCTCGCTGCTGCACCGCTCGGTACGTGACAACCTGCTTTACGGACGCCCGGATGCCACCGACGAGATGGCCTGGCAAGCGGCCCGCGGGGCCCATGTCGCGGACTTCATCGAGTCACTGCACGACATTCAGGGCCGCAGCGGCTTCGACGCGCATGTCGGCGAGCGTGGCGTGAAACTCTCCGGCGGACAGCGCCAACGCCTCGCCATCGCTCGGGTGATGCTCAAGGATGCACCAATCCTGATCCTCGATGAAGCCACCTCGGCGCTGGACTCCGACGTCGAAGCCGCGATTCAAGAAAACCTCGACCAACTGATGCAGGGCAAGACGGTGATCGCCATCGCCCACCGCCTCTCCACCATCGCCGCCATGGATCGCCTGGTGGTCATGGAGAGTGGACGCATCGTCGAGCAGGGCAGCCATGCCGAACTGATCGCCCGCGACGGGCTCTACGCGCGCCTTTGGCGGCGCCAGTCCGGCGGCTTTCTGGAAAGCGAAATGGCGATGCCCGAGGCACCCTGAGCCTTCATTTGCCTCTCGACACCAATGTCGTGCCCCCGATGGCCACCATGCCATTTAGTGATCGATCGCGAACATTTACTTGTTGGGACAAGTACATGGCAAATGATTTCTGCATTTTGAGTCACAACCTCATGGTGAAGAGTTGACATCACCTAGCGTGTGTTACTTTAATAGCATGACACTGTGACTCTAATAACAAAACGACAAGCCACATGCTGGCGTATGCCGTTCCCTGTATAACAATCCACAATCGAATGTCATCAGGATGCTGATATGACCGCTATCATGAGCCTGGTAGGAATGGCGACGCTGATCCTTATCGCCGTGCTGTTTTCCTCCAATCGCAAGTCGATTCGCCTACGCACGGTCGGCGGCGCCTTCGCCATTCAAGCCTCCATCGGCGCCTTCGTTCTTTACACCCCTTTCGGCCAAGCCGTTCTCGAGACGATCTCGGAAGCTGTCAGCCAGGTCATCGTCTATGCCAACGATGGCATCGACTTCCTCTTCGGCGGTCTCGCCAATCCCGACAAGGTAGGGTTTGTCTTCGCTTTCAAGGTATTGCCGGTCATCATCTTCTTCTCGTCATTGATTGCCGTTCTCTATCACCTCAAGGTCATGCAATGGGTTATCCGCCTGCTGGGGGGCGCACTCCAGCGCGTGCTGGGCACCTCTCGCAGCGAGTCCATGTCGGCGACGGCGAACATCTTCGTCGGCCAGACCGAAGCGCCTTTGGTCGTACGCCCCTTCATTGCCTCCATGACGCGCTCAGAGCTATTTGCGGTCATGTGCGGAGGGCTGGCCTCGGTGGCAGGCTCGGTGCTTGCGGGGTACGCCAGTCTGGGCATTCCGATGGAATACCTGATTGCGGCCTCCTTCATGGCGGCGCCGGGTGGGCTGCTCTTCGCCAAGCTGTTGATGCCGGAAACCGAAACGCCCGATGACAGTATCTCGCGCGCCGAGGAAAAGATCGAAGCGGACGACAAACCCGCCAACGTGCTCGATGCCGCGGCCACCGGGGCCACCTCGGGCATGATGCTGGCGGCCAACGTCGGCGCCATGCTGCTGGCATTCATCGGCTTGATCGCGCTGCTCAACGGCATTCTCGGCGGCGTCGGCGGCTGGTTCGGCATGGAGTCGCTAAGCCTGGAAATGATCCTCGGCTGGCTCTTCGCTCCGCTGGCCTTTCTGTTGGGCATTCCCTGGAGCGAAGCCACGCTGGCCGGCTCATTCATCGGCCAGAAGATCGTCGTCAACGAGTTCGTCGCCTTCATCAACCTGGCGCCGTACATCTCCGGCGAGACTGTCGTCGCCGCCACCGGCGAAGTCATGTCCAAGCACACCGCTGCCGTCTTGTCCTTCGCGCTATGCGGTTTCGCCAACCTCTCCTCGATCGCCATTCTACTCGGCGGGCTCGGCCTCATGGCCCCCAATCGCCGTCAGGAAATCGCCCGTTACGGCCTCAAGGCCGTACTCGCAGGGACACTTTCCAACCTGATGTCGGCCACCATTGCAGGGTTTTTCATCAGCTTGGCATGACGCTTGCGCCCTGCCTCGGGGACAAGTGACCGCGTTTCAGGCCAGCCTCCACGCCTGGAACGCCATTGACCGCACCGTAATAAATGCAAAAACGGGAAGATGACCATGACAAAGATGACAACAATCAATTGGGTTGGGGCCTCATTGCTGGCCACGGCGATATATGCGAGCCCGGCCACGGCGGCGGACTACTCGGGTGGCATCCACCAGAACGACAATCTGTGGCTGTCTTTCAACCTGATGCGCAGCGAGGACAATCGTCTGCCGTTTCGCAACGCCGAGGATACCTACGTGGAAATGGAGTTCGGTGGCCGCTCGGGCATCGTCGACCTCTACGGCTATGTCGACATGTTCGACGCCCTCGACGACAGCAGCAGCGACCAGAGCGGCGGCGATAACATGTTCATCAAACTAGCACCGCGCTTCTCGCTAGATGCCATGACCGGCCGTGACTTCTCGATAGGCCCGGTGCAGGAATGGTATATCGCCACCGTCACGAACATTGGCGATAACGGCCCCTCCGGTGGTTTGTGGGAACACTACGTGGGGCTCGGCTCCGATGTCGCGGTGCCCTGGTTCGGTAAGGTCGAGTTCAACCTGACCGCTCGCTATGTGCGCGAGAACTACGGTGCTCCCGATGAGGACACCTGGGATGGTTACATGGCCTCGACCAACTGGTTCAAACCCTTCTATACCTTCGGCGATGGCAGTTACCTCGCCTACCAAGGGTATCTCGACTACAAGTTCGGCGCGGATACTGTCGGCTCTCAGCCGGGACGCAGCAGCAACAGCCTGGAGTGGTTCAATGGCCTTTACTACCACACCGATCGCTTCGCCATCGGCTACGGCCTGAAGATCTACAACAACATGGCCTTCTACCGCGACGATACCGATGCCTCCGGCGTGCAACAGGACACGTCAGGCCCCGGCCATTACTTCAGCATCAACTACAAGTTCTGACCCGCTTGCGTGCCCGCCGTCCCGGCGGGCACGTTCCCCTGCCGGCACCACTTCAGCGCGCCGAGTGTTCGGCGATTCCTACAATGACCTGACGCCTGCATCTCAGCGTGACGGCACCGCACGTTTACCAGCCGGCGGGCGCCCCAAAATGGCGATTGTTGTCGGAAAGGATCTCCAGCCAACTGCGTTCATCGTCGGCTTGGTCGGCATTGGCAACAGTGTCGTCGGCATTGATGCCGCGCTGGCTGTCGGCCATGGCAACGCTCATACCAGAATAGCGGAAGGCATCGTTGTCGAAGGCAGTCGCTGTCGATGCATTCGATTGAGATGCCATGTGCAGCGACTCGTGATGGACGGCGGCGGCTTGTTGGGAAGCATCGCTAGCCTGTGCGGCGAGTGGCAAGGCAGCAAGCAGTAGTGCAGTGACGGCTAATGAGCGTGTCATGGGGCCATATCTCCTGACGCGTGAACGAATACAAGACATTCTATTAGCTCGCTAAACGTTATTCAACTAAAGTCATACACACGCTTCCATAGCGCTTCACCACCGACTAGGATTGCGCAGGCGCCAGGCCTGCTGAATTTGTCAGTTCAATAGCTTGAGTCCCAGCACGCCGATCACGATCAACGCGGTAAAGCCGATCCGCAGCGGATGACGCGACTCACCCCAGAACAGCATGCCCAGCAGGGTGCCGCATACGGTGCCGATGCCAGTGAACACGGCATAGGCAACGCCCAAGTCGATGCCGCGCATGGCCAGCGCCAGAAAGCCGAGCGCCGTGCCGAATCCCAGCGCCATCAGCACACCACCGGCCAACGCGCGCCCCTGGCTGACGCGGGCGAAACCCACCACGCCAAGCACCTCGAAGACACCTGCCCCAAGTAACGCCAACCAATGCCAGGTCATGAGGACACTCCTCCGCGCTGCCGATCAGCGTCGTGAGAGGTCCGAATGGCCGTGGGCTCGCCGGCAAACTGCTGCAAACCGATCACACCGATCAGGATCAACCCGATACACGCCAGCGATGGCCACGAGAAATGCGTGCCGAACAGCCAGGCATCGGCCGCCACCGTGCCCGCCGCACCGAGCCCCACGAAGACCGTGTACACAGTGCTCGCCGGCAAGAAGCGCACGGCGCGTACCGCCAGCAGCAAGCTCAATGTCGCCATGACCAATGTCGCCACCCAGTCGCCGAGGCCATCGGCGAGTTTCAAGCCGGTCGCCCAACCGACCTCAGCCACCGCCGCCAGCGGAAGAATCAGCCAACGCATCGCCATCATGCCCTCCTCGTTCACCTGCGCCGCGCGCTTTTCGTAAGAGTGCTCATCACACCAAGAGCGCCCATACTAACTAACGGTCGTTAGTATAGAGTTGGCGACACGACTTGGCAATTCTGCACGCAAGCCGCGATCATGAGCGGATTCACGCAGGCCCAGGGACGTTCAGTGCATACCCGCGACAAACTCAAACACACCGGTCTCGCCCTTTTCGCTCAGCATGGCTACGAAGGCACCTCGCTTGCGCAGATCGCCGCCGAGATCGGCATCAAGAAGCCGTCGATCTACAATCATTTTCCCAACAAGGCGGCGTTGTTCCTGGCGATCTTCGAAGAGGTCGAAAGCGGCATCGTCAGGCTCATCGACGACAGCCTGACACGTTCCCACGACTTGCCCACGCGAGAGCGCCTCGAGCGGCTCATCCGCGCATGCGCCACCTTCATACGACGCGAGCATCAAGGCGTGTTCTACAAGCGCTATCTGCTCTTTCCACCCACAGACGTGGCCACTCAGGTCGCCGCTATTTCGAATGACAACGAGCGGCGCATCAACGCCCATCTGCACACACTCTTCGAGGAGGGCCGCCACGCTGGCGAGCTACGCGCGCTGCCTGAGGCACAGTTCACCGCCGCCTTCTACTGCCTGATGGATGGTCTGTTCGCCGAGAATTTCTACTACGACGCCGCTACGTTCGAACAGCGCCTGGAGGGGGCCTGGGCCGTCTTTTGGGCAGGGCTGGAGACCTGAGCGGCTGGTCAGGAGATCAAGGAAGAAGGCCAGGTCCGCGCCGCCATGTGACGAATGAAGACCGCCGTGGCCTCCGGCCGCGTGATGGGCAGCATGTGCCCTGCCTCGGGCTCCACATGCACGCGCATATCGGGATGCTGACGCTGCAACGTCTCGATATGCAAAGCCGGCTCGAGAATCCGGTCATCCGCACCGAACATGACGCCTAGCGGCACTCCCAACGCCGCATACCGAGGCACCTGCCGGGGCAATTCATGCTCGAGCATGGCCAAATCGGAGGAGGCCGCGTAGAAGGCCTGAGGACGCAATGCCAGAAGCCCGCCACCACGCGTGGCGTAATCCGCAGGCACCGCCTCCGGGGCAAATACCTGCGCCAACGCCTGCCGCGAGGTGACATGCGTCAGGGGAATGGCGAGCGTCTCGGCCATCCAGCGCCGCCGGCGTGGCGAGCGAATCGCCAGCAGACGCATCGCTGGCGGCACATCGGAGACCTGCGCCACCAAAGGCGCGAGCAATGCCAGCCCCGCGACCTCATCGGGATATTCAAGCGCCAGCGTCAAGGCCACCGCGCCGCCCATCGAGTGCCCCACCACGAGCGGACGCTCGACGCCCAAGGCCCGCCACACCTCGTGCAGGGCCTGCGCCTGGCAAGGCAAGCGAGCATGCCGATCATCGGTGGGGGCAGAATATCCCGACCCCGGCCGATCGATGGCAATGACACGGAAATCGTTGCCCAGCGCTTCGGTCAGGGCGTAGGTGAAATGCTGAAGCTGGCCGCCCAGGCCATGGATCATGACCAGCGCCGGCCCCTGGCCGACATCGACGTAATGCAGGCGCCCGGCGGAGGTGTCGATGAAACCACCACGCGGCGGTAACTGCGCTTCGGCCTGGCGGGCCAGGCCGCGCGTCATGCGCCGCAGCCCCCAGAGACACGCCGCGGCAAACAACGCACCGAGGAACATGAACCAGACCATGATCAGCATCATGATCATCCGCCGAGGCCGCTCACGACCTCGCCTCCGCCTTCTGAAAAGCCTGGTAGCAGTGTTGATTGCGCTCCAGCGCGATCAGGCTGTGCTGATCGAGACCTGGAATCGCACGCGGATGCAGGTCATCGAGCGCGGTCACGGCATCCGGCGGCACGGCGTTATAAGGCGGAATATCGTTCCAGCCCAGCAGGAGTTGTCCGCCGGGCCGTAGGCAGGCCACTGTCGAGGCAAAAGCGGTGTCGATATCACCGGGGGCGTCCAGCCCCCAGCCCAGCACGCCGTTGCAGACCACGGCATCCAGACTTTCGGGCGGTAAATGCGCTGCCAACGTGACCATGTCAGCCACGATATGGCGCTCAGCGCCGAAAGGCGACTTGGCCGGGTCGACGTCCAAAGTGGTCACGCGACTTGTGGGGAAGAGCTCGGGATAATCACGCGTGTACCAAGCACAGCCGACGAGCAACACATGGCCGCCGCCGACTTCCGTGGCCAGTGCCGGGAGAATCACTTTCTCCAGCAACTGGCGATCACCATAGCGATAGCCCACGCGCCATCCCAAGGTGTCGAGTACGCCCAGCACACGTGCCATGACGCGATACGCTTGCAGTCTCGCGGGCATCCGCGTCTCCCGGTGTCGCGCCCGTGCGGCGCTAGCGTCTTTAGCGTTGCCGATGCACGAGGCAGCTGTCAACGCACCGCCAGGCCGATGCACCGCTCAGGCGTTCGCTTCGCGAGACTTCTTGATCAGGTCGTAGGCGTTGGAGATTTCTTGGGTACGGGTCTCGGCCATTTCGCGCATGCTCTCGGGCAGGCCCTTGCCGGCGAGCTTGTCCGGGTGGTTCTGGCTCATCAGGCGGCGATAGGCCCGCTTGAGCTCGGCATCGCTGGCATCGGCTTCGACGCCCAGGACCCGGTAGGCATCGGTTAACGCCTGCTGCGATGGCGCACCATTCGCCTGCTGTTGACCGCCACGCAGCATCGCTTCGATCTGCTCGATCTCGGCTTCGCTGCATCCCAGTCCGCGTGCCACGCGCAGTAGCATCTCATGCTCGTCGGGATGCAACTCGCCGTCAGCGGCGATCGCAGAGAGCTGGACTTGCAGGAATACCTGTAACAGCGCACGTTGCCCGCCGGTCACTCGCCGCACCGTGGCCAACTCGGCGTCGAGGTCGAAGTCATCGGCCTTGCCACGCTCGAAAGCCGCCTTGGCGCGCTCACGCTGCGCCTCGTTCAAGCGTAAACGCTCAAAAAGCGCCTCGACGACACGCAGCTCGTCGCCGCTGACATGGCCGTCCGCCTTGCAGACGCACCCCATGACCGCGAACGTCGAGTCGAGGAACTGACCCTGCATTTGCGATAGCTTGGAGACGACCACACGGCGTATCAGACGCCGCGCGACCCAATACCCCAACATGGCACCGATAATCAGTCCCGGCAATTTACCAAACATGAAGCCGAGCCCGGCCCCAATCAAAATGGCGATCAGCATGAGCTTTCCGTCTTGTCGCTAAATGTTAGTCATTGCGATGTGCGTGCGTCCCAGCGCTGGCGTACCGCGGCCTCGATGCCCTCGGCGTCGAGACCGCACGCCGTCAGCAATTCGGCGGGCTTGCCGTGCTCGACGAAGGCATCCGGCAAGCCGAGATTGAGTACCTCGACCTGGACACCCTCAGCAGCCAGGAGTTCATTGACGCCGCTCCCCGCACCGCCGGCGACGACGTTCTCTTCGAGCGTCACCAGCAGCCGGTGCTGGTTCGCCGCCGCGAGTATCGCGTCACGATCCAGCGGTTTCACGCTGCGCATGTTGAGGTGCGTGGCGTCGAGACGCTCGGCGACCTCGGCGGCAGGGCCATTCATGCTGCCGAACGCCAGCAACGCCACGCCGCCATCGCGACCGCTGCGCCGGGCCTCGGCCTCGCCGATGGGCAGCGCCTCGAGGCCGGGCGCGAGTGTCGTCCCCGGGCCGGTGCCGCGTGGATAGCGTACCGCCGCCGGCCCTGGGTGATGATAGGCGGCACTCAGCATGGCGCGGCACTCGGCTTCATCGGCAGGCGCCAGCACCACCATACCCGGGATGCAGCGCAGGTAGGCGAGATCCAGCGCCCCATGGTGCGTAGGACCGTCTTCGCCGACCACGCCCGCGCGGTCGATGGCGAAGGTGACATCGAGCGCCTGCACCGACACGTCATGGATCAACTGATCATAGCCGCGCTGCAGGAAGGTCGAATAGATCGCCACCACGGGCTTCATGCTCTCGCACGCCATGCCCGCTGCCAGCGTCACCGCGTGCTGCTCGGCAATCGCCACGTCGTAGTAACGCTCGGGATACTCGCGCGAGAAGCGAATCAGGTCGGAGCCTTCGCGCATCGCCGGCGTGATGCCGATCAAACGCGCATCCTCCGCTGCCATGTCGCAGAGCCACTCGCCGAAGACATTACAATACTTGCGTGGCTTGGGCTTAGGCTTGGAGTCAGGCTCGGGCGTGGCCTCGTTGGGCGAGCGCGGCTCCACCTTGGGCGGCGGCTCGCTGGCGGTCTTCTCGAGCTTGGTGATGGCATGATAGCCGATGGGGTCGGCCTCGGCGGGGCGAAAACCACGTCCTTTGCAGGTCTTGATATGCAGGAATTGCGGCCCCTCGAGGTTCGCCATACTGCCGAGCGTCTGCACCAGGGTCGGCAAGTCGTGGCCGTCGATGGGGCCGATGTAATTGAAGCCCATCTCCTCGAACAAGGTCGCCGGGCTGACCATGCCCTTGACGTGCTCCTCGGTGCGCCGGGCCAGCTCCAGCGCGCCCGGCAGGTGCGAGAGCACGCGCTTGCTGTTCTCGCGCATCACCGTGTACGGCTTGCTGACCAGAATGCGTGCCAGGTAGCTCGCCATGCCGCCGACGTTTTCGGAGATCGACATCTCGTTGTCGTTCAGAATCACCAGCATATTGGCATCGACATGCCCGGCATGCGCCAGCGCTTCGAACGACATGCCGGCGCTCAAGGCACCGTCGCCGATCACCGCGCAGACACGGCGCTTCTCGCCTTTGGTGCGCGCCGCCAGGGCCATGCCCAACGCCGCCGAAATCGAGGTGCTCGAGTGGCCGACCCCGAAGGTGTCGTAGGGCGACTCATCGCGCTTGGGAAACGCCGCCAGCCCACCAAACTGGCGGATGGTCGACATCTGCTCACGGCGCCCGGTAAGAATCTTGTGCGGATAGGCCTGATGGCCGACGTCCCAGACCAAGCGGTCATGCGGTGTGTCGAGAATATGGTGCAAGGCGACGGTCAACTCGACCACGCCCAGCCCCGCGCCGAAGTGGCCGCCGGTACAGCCGACACTATAGAGCAGGTAGGCACGCAGCTCGTCGGCCAGTTCTCGCAACTGCGCCGCCTTGAAATCGTGTAACGCCGCCGGAGACTCAAGGGTGTCGAGCAACGGCGTGGCCGGACGTTCGGCAGGAATCTCGTCGAACAGCTTCATAAGCGTCTTCTACAACCGATCAGTGATCGCGGTCGATCATATGGCGGGCCAAGTCGGCCAGAGGAAAAGCTTGCTCGCCCAGGGGCGCCAGGGCGTCCAGCGCCTCGTCGAACAGGCCGTGCGCCTTGGCACGGGCGCCTTCCAGGCCGAGCAAAGCCGGATAAGTGGGTTTGGCACGCGCCGCATCGGCGCCGGTGGCCTTGCCCAGGGTCGCGGCGTCACCAGCGACATCGAGGATGTCATCCTGAATCTGGAACGCCAAGCCGATAGCAGCAGCGTAGGCATCCAGCGCCGCCACACGGGGGTCGTCTTCGTCGACGATCGTCAGGGCGCCGAGCCGCACGGCGGCACGAATCAAGGCACCGGTCTTATAGCCGTGCATGGTGGCCAGCGCGTCGACGTCCAGGCGCCCGCCCACGGCGGAAAGATCCAGCGCTTGCCCAGCAGCCATGCCCTCGCGTCCCGAGGCGTGGGCCAGCACGCGCACCATCGCCCCCAGACGCGGCGGGCGTGCCTCGGCAAGCACCTCGAAGGCCAGCGTTTGCAGTGCATCGCCGGTCAGGATGGCCATCGCCTCGTTATAGACACGATGCACGGTGGGACGTCCGCGACGCATATCGTCGTCGTCCATGGCAGGCAGGTCATCGTGGATCAACGAGTAGGCGTGGATCAGCTCGATAGCGGCCGCGGGGGCATCCAGCGCAGTGGCCTCGGCGCCCAGGGCGCGTCCGGCGGCATACACCAGCACCGGACGCAGGCGCTTACCGCCGCCTAGTACGCCATAGCGCATGGCAGCATCGAGCTCGCCAGCGACCGGCGTCGCGCGCTCGAAGACCTGCGCCAGCACTTGCTCGGTACGCGCCCGCGCCGTCGTGATGATATCGCGCTCGGCCAGGGGTTCAACGCTCACCATCGGCCTCCCCGGTATCGAAGGGCGTCTCGTGGACGCTGCCGTCGGGCTGCTCCAGCAATGCCTTGACGCGCAACTCGGCGTTTTCCAGGCGTTGCTGGGCGTCGCGGGTCAGGTGCACGCCACGCTCGAACGCCACCAAAGAGGCTTCCAGAGACAGCTCGCCCGACTCCAGTTGAGCCACCAGCGATTCCAGACGTGTCAGCGTGGCCGCGAAATCCGCCGGAGCGGCGTCCTGAACATCCGTTTCGTCGGGCTGGGCGACATCGCCAACCGATGCATCCTTTTCCACCATGGCGCTTCTCGCTCATCCGTGCGGACCGATGCCACGGCCCGGCTTGCCAAGAGTTGGCCCCACAGTATACACCCAAGCCCCGGGGATGCGTCTGCCCCGGCGTAGCCGCAAGCGTCGCCGGTGCAAACGCATTCATGCACAAGGTGCAGCGAATTCATCCTCAAACAGGCCGCCTGTGCTACGATATGGCCCCTGTCGCTGGGCGGTCTCCTCCCCTTTTTCTTGCCTCGGGGCCTCGGATCGCCCGCTTGGACAGGCCACCACCATACCGATAGATAAACGTCGCATCCGTCGACGAAAGGGTTGAACCGACAATGGCCAAGACGTCTCTGGACAAGAGCAAGATCAAGATCCTGCTGCTCGAGGGCATTCACCAGTCCGCCGTGGACAACCTCCTGAATGCCGGTTACACCAACATCGAAACGCTCTCCACTTCCTTGTCCGAGGACGAGCTGGTCGAGAAGATCCGCGACGTTCACTTCATCGGCCTGCGCTCGCGCACGCAGCTCACCGAACGCGTGTTCGCCGCCGCCGAGCGGCTCACCGCCGTGGGCTGCTTCTGCATCGGCACCAACCAGGTCGACCTCAACGCAGCGCTCGAACGCGGCATCCCGGTCTTTAACGCACCGTATTCCAATACCCGCTCGGTGGCCGAGTTGGTCCTCGCCGAAGCCATCATGCTGCTGCGCGGCATCCCCGAGAAATCCACCCGCGCCCATCAGGGCGGCTGGTTGAAATCGGCCAAGAACGCCCACGAGGCGCGCGGCAAGACGCTGGGCATCATCGGTTACGGCAGCATCGGTGCTCAGCTTTCGGTGCTCGCCGAATCACTGGGCTTCGATGTCCTCTATTACGACGTGATCACCAAGCTGGCGATGGGCAACGCGCGTCAGGTAGGGTCTCTCGAGGAGCTGCTGGCGCGAGCTGACGTCGTTAGCCTGCACGTGCCCGACGTGCCGTCCACGCGCTGGATGATCGGTCACGACCAGTTGGCACTGATGAAGCAAAGCGCCATCTTCATCAACGCCTCGCGCGGCACCGTGGTGGACATCGAAGCGCTGGCCGAAGTGCTCGAGAGCGGCAAGCTGCTCGGCGCAGCCATCGACGTCTTCCCCGTCGAGCCCAAGGGCACCAACGAGGAATTCGTCTCGCCATTGCGCGGCAAGGACAACGTCATCCTCACCCCGCACATCGGCGGCTCGACCTTGGAGGCCCAGGAGAACATCGGCATCGAGGTCTCCGAGAAGCTGATCACCTATTCCGACAACGGCACCACCATCACCTCGGTCAACTTCCCCGAGGTCGCGCTGCCCGCCCATCCGGACAAGCATCGCCTGTTGCACATTCATGAGAACGTGCCGGGCGTGATGTCCGAGATCAACAAGGTGCTCGGCGACGA
>Ga0209300_1000183_pt1 | contig 38460 bp, 29 predicted proteins | sample Shrwel_input2_RT_FD_187535 | JGI IMG/M metagenome (GOLD analysis project Ga0209300, IMG submission 187535) | Subsurface microbial communities from deep shales in Ohio, USA - Utica-3 well 1 S input2 RT (SPAdes) (version 2) ... | reverse complement strand
CGACCTAGACCATCCAACGTATTCAGTAGTGTAGGTGGATTCAAAGCTACGGTCAGTTCCATCAGTCGCACCATCCAACAGTAAAGCACCCCTGCAAAAAAAGCCCCCGAGCCAGTACTGGCTCGGGGGCTTTTCACATCACACTTATTTCTTTTCCAGCTCTTGGCCAATTCACTCAACCGCGAGGCTGCCGAGAGTTCGTGCCGTCCGTGGCGAGTCTTGTCTCTAGCTGGTGACCCACTGCCCGCCGCGGTAGGCGACAATCTCGCCGTTCTGGTCATTGAGCGCGAAGAGGTTGATCCAGTCGTTATCTGCCAGTGAGCTAAGCATCTCGTGGCGGCTGATAATGTCCTCGATCGCGAGAGTCGGCGCCGCCAGGTAAACGCTCAGGCGCAGGGGTTCGTGGCGCCATTGCTCGCCGTCGTGCAGCGACTGCATCGGCAGGCCGATGCGCAGGTCCCCGCCGTTGCCCTCGAACACGCCGATATGCCCGCCGACCACGTTGTGCAGCACCTTGTTGCCGCTGCCCAGCTTGCGGTTGTCCAGCACGGAGCTGTTGTACTGCATGTTGATCCAGTGGGCGACAACCATGGGCGCGGTCATGATCTGCTCAAGCCGCGAGAAGTCTGGATCGGTGCGCCAATCATAATCATGCAGAAAGCTGCGACCGGCCAGATCGATAGGCGCCGTGATTTGGCGAGGGGCAGCGATGAAGCTGGCGTTGTTGGCAAGCCCCCACTCTGGGCGGGTCTGTGACCAGTCGGCGCCACGGCGATCGAGGGTCTTGGCAAGATCCGATTCCTCCGCCGAGAGGCCGAGCCGCGGGGCACGCTCACGACGGGCCTGAGCACCGGCCTGCTCGAACCATTGCCGCTCGGCCGGGCTCAGCGGGTCATTATTATCCCCCTCGGCCTCCGGCAATTCGATCCGGTCGGTGATGGTGTGGTGCAGCGCGGGCACGAAGCGGGTCTGCTCCGGAATGACGAGGCCGGTATCGGCAAGCTTCTCACGCAGCACCGGGTCATTGAGCAACCGGGCCAGGGCCCGCACCGAGACCTCCCCCGACTGCCCGCCACAGGCGCCGCACTCAAGCCCCGCCGCATGCGGGTTGTTGCTGCTTTGGCTGGTGTGGCCTACCAGCAGCACCCGGGGGGCGCACTGCTCGGTGAGCCCCATGGCGTTGAGGATGGTGTGGGCGAGCCCTGCCTTGTCATCGAGGCTCAGCGCCTCGCCGCTGTCCCGCCAGTGCCAGCTGAGCTGATCCATGGCGATGGGGGCGCGCTTAGCTTTGGGGTCCAACGAACGGCGCAGCAGCTTGCCGGCGTACATGAGGCCTCCGGCCTCCACCGCAGTGAAGGTGGCGCTGGCCGCCTTGCTCCATTCCTGCAGGCGCGCCTGCCAGTTGAGCCGCTGGGCGGAGCGGCGGTCGCCTTCGGCCGAGCCGCTGCACAGGGTCACCTTCGGGGCCAGCAGGCCCGGCAAGTGGGGCTGGGCCAGCGCGGCGCCGGACGGCCGATGTTCCAGCGGCAGACCGAAGAAACCGGCAAACCCCAGGGTCTGGATCGCCGGGCTCTGCTGCTCCAGCGCTCGGCGCAGGGGTTCGGAGCGCACATCGATGCAGAACGCCGCCTGAAGCTCGGGTGGGGTGGCCGGCGATGGAGCACGTATCGACTCGCCCAGCGCCCGATGCAGCGGCTGCTGGTAAGCGAGTTCGCTGGCGATCTGCCACACCCACAGCGGCTGCTGTGCGCGGTGATGGCGCTCGATCTGCTCCGGCAGTTCCACCAGCTCGCGGTGCCACAGGGCCATCAGCCGTTCGGCCTGATCGGGTCGCTCCTGACGGATGTAGCGCCACAGCACGAGCTCCCAGGCCAGGCGAATCGCCAGCAGGCTGCGCATGTCGGACGGCCGCTGTTTGGCCTCGCTTGAGGCAAGCGCACGCTGCCAATCCTGATAGGCGACCCAAGCCGCCCAGCCATTGATGTCCAGCAGCAGCGCCTGGGCATAGCCGTCGAGGCGCTTGGCATCGACATCCAGCTCGGCGATCGCGGCCTGGAACAGGCCGTCCTCGGTGTGCGGCAGGGTCTCGAAATAACGCCGCAGCTTCGGCTCGCCCATCAGGATGGCGATGCCGCGATCCTTGAGGGTCATGTCGCGCCAGTGCTGATACAGGCGCTTGTCGGCAGGCGCGGTCAGGCGTTCGGCGTTGAGCGGCCCGTCCTCTTGGAAGTAGGCGGCGCAGAACTGGCTGATCTGGTGGGTGATCTCGTCACGCCAGGCCATCTTGTGCTGCCGGTCGCGGCGCGCATCCACCAGATCGCTGATGTTGTGCCAGTGCGGTAGCCGGGCCAGGTCCTCGACCACCTGCAGCAGGTTCTTGTAGCTCCCCTGGTAGCCGATCCGCTTGGCCGCCTGGGTCAGATGATCATCGCTGATCTCGCCGCGCTGCCAGGCTCCCAGATAGTGGCTTGGCGGCATCAGGCAGCGAATGTTGGCAAGCGCCGACAGCCGGGCGAAGACGTTGGCCGCGCTGTCCCCGCGCATGGCCCAGTATGGGCTGACCGCAATCTGGCGATCCAGCGGCCAGGTCGGGGCGACGCTTCCGCAGGCCCGATCCAGTGCCTGCTCGTGCGCGGGCGTCAGCGGCGGGTGGTCGTCCACGGTCACGGACGGGTGAGTCAATGCGATCTTGGCGTTTTCTTGAATCGTCATAGCGAACCCTCACGAGAGTCGGAGTGCAGCTGCTTGGCTTGGATGCGACTCGGCAACGCATGCGGCCAGAGTCTCAGGGTGTTTCGGGTGACCCACTCATCCAGATAAAAACCGGCGTAGCAGTAGAGGTTCAGCTTCTGCGCCCAGCCAAGGTGCAGGCCATAGCGCTGCAGGCAGTAGCCCGCAAACAGCACCACAAATAGCAGGCTGACCCAGAGATCCGCCCATAGGGACGTCGTGTGCTCGAAAGCGGGCAGAAGCGCGGCGAACAGCGACTTGAGGGTGAAATAGGCAAGCATCACCAATGCGGCCAGACCGATGAAACGCGCGCCGGAGTCGGGCGCGCCCTGGCGGCGCCGTTCGGCCAGCAAGACCGTCAGGGCCAGGGTCAGCAGCACCCAGGGGCTCAGCACATCGAAGGCGGTGTAGTCGGTAGTCGAGCGAACCAAGACGCCCAGCGCCACCACCATCGCCGCGCTGATGCCGCCGGCCGAGAGCCACTGCGAAAGCGTCGGGTGGCTTCCGGGCGCCTGCCGGCGCTGCAGGTCCTGCTGTACCGCTTCCCCCGAGCTGAGAAAGGCGTAGGCCTTGTAGCAGGAGTGCGCGATCAGGTGCAGCAGCGCCAGCTCTACCAGCCCCAGAGCAATCTCGACCAGCATCAGCCCCATCTGTGCGCTGGTCGACCAGGCCAGCCGCACCTTGATGCTGATGCGCGTCATCATGACCAGGGCCGCCAGCACGCTGCTAACCCCAGCCACCACCAGGATCAGTGCCTGTGCAGGAGCAGACGCCTGCAGCAGTGGGTAGAACAGCAGCAGCAGGTAGCCGCCCAGATTGATAACGCCGCCATGCAGCGCCGCTGAAACCGGGGTGGGCGCCTCGACCACCTGGATCAGCCAGCCGTGCAGGGGCAGCTGGGCGCACTTGATCAGCGCTGCCAGGGCAAGCAGACAGGCCGCCGCCTGTTCGCCGATGGACAGCGCGACGCCGGGCGCTGCATAGGCGCCGGTAATCACACTGATGCGGGCGCTGTCGTGGTGCAGGTACAGCAAGAGGAAGGCCGCCAGCGCGCAGAGTTCGGCGCCGCGGGCAAAGAGAAACTTCTTGTGGGCCGCCAGGGCCGCCCGGGGGCGATCGGGATAGAACATCAGGAGCTGATGCATGGAAAGGCCGATGGTCAGCCAGGCCACCAGGAACACCACCAGATGGTTGCTCAGCACCGCCACGCTGACGGCCGCAAATACGGTCTGGGCCAGCACGACAAAGCGCCGCTGCCGGAGTTCGCCCTGCAGATAGGTAGCGCTGTAGCGGATCACCACGAAGCCGATAAAGTTGGCCAGCAACAGCATGATCAGGTGCAGCGGCGTGGTCAGCCAGGCACCGCTCACCGCCGGCAGCAGCTGGAACACACCCAGCCCCAGCAGGACCACCGCGAGCAGCAGACCGCTCGAAGTCGCAATCTTTGCGGTGCGCCAGGCGCGCTTACGCGGCTGACGGGCGCTCGCCAAGGCCCCCAGCGCCAGCACGGTGGGCACCATGGAGAGCAGGATAGTGGGCAACAGCTCGTTCCAGTGCATGGAAAAACTCCGAAAATCCGTGGAGCGAGCAGTATCCTGTGACTCGTTTTTTAATAAAAATAGATATAAATTGACGCATTGTTCTACAAAAGAGAACGACATGAGCCGCTTGAACTATCACCACCTCTATTACTTTTGGCGCGTGGCCGCCGAGGGCAACCTCACCCGGGTTGCCGAATCGCTGCATCTGTCGCAGAGCGCCCTGTCGGCACAGATACGCAAACTGGAAGACAGGATGGACAAGCCGCTGTTCGAGCGACGCAACCGCCGCCTGGTGCTGACCGAGGCGGGCCGGCAGGTGTTCAACTATGCCGAGGTAATCTTTACCAAGGGCGAGGAGTTGGAGTCGCTGATCAACCGGGGTATCGAGCCTGAGCATCAGCACATCCGCATCGGCACGCTCTCCACCATGTCGCGTAACTTCATCGAGGGCTTCATCGCCCCACTGCTGCACCGGGACGGGCCAAAGGTGCAGTTCAGCCTCTACGCCCGGAGCATGGGCGACCTGCTCGATGGCCTCGCCCGCCACGAGTTCGACCTGGTGCTGACCAACACCCAGTTGCAGCCCTCCGACTCGCCACAGGCGGCCTGGCAAAGCCAGTTGCTGGCCCGCCAGCCGCTGTCCATCATCGGCCCACCCGACTCCAAGCCGCCCCTGCCCTTTCCCCAGGGCTACGATGGCCTGCGCTGGGTGCTGCCGGGCGAACATCATGAGGTACGGCGCGCCTTCGATGGCTATTGCAGCCTGCATCAGTACCGGCCAGACATTCTCGCCGAGGCCGATGACATGGCCATGCTGCGCCTGCTGGCCCGGGACAGCGGCGCCGTGAGCGTGCTGCCCGAGGTGGTGGTCAAGGACGAGCTGGAACTGGGGCGGCTGACACGCTTCAAACGGCTGCCCAACGTGTACGAGAACTTCTACGCCATCACCCTGCCTCGGGAGTTCATGCCGGCCGTGGCCTCGGAGCTGCTGGCCCATCCGCTGCTAGACCTGTCTTAGGCGCCCGGCGAGGGCGGCTGCCCTCGAACGAAAAAGCCCCGCACCGGAGAACCGGCGCGGGGGCTTGTCAGGGGCTTGTGTCAACGGCAGGCGCTAACACAAAGCGCTAACGGCGCTCGGCTTACGGCCTGGCGGCCTGGGCCGCGCGATGGGCATGCAGCTTCTTGTAGCTCTCGATCAGCCGCTGGTGCTTTTCGAGCCCTTCCAGCTGCATGTTGGTCGGGGTCAGGCCGTGGAAGCGCTCATCGCCGTTAATGGAATCGACTACGGCGCCGATGGTGTTCTCGCCAAACATGCGCGAGAAGTTATGGAGGTAGTCTTCCAGCTCGAGCTCATCATCGAGGGCAATCTCGAGCACCGCATTCAACGCCTGGAAGAAGAGCCCACGCTCGACGGTGTTGTCGTTGAACTGCAGGAACATCTGGACCCGGTCCAGGGCATCTTCGAGCTGCCCAAGCGCCAGGTTGATCAACAGCTTCAGTTCAAGAATAGTGAGCTGGCCCCAGACGGTGTTCTCATCGAACTCGATGCCGATCAGGGTGATGATGTCTTCGTGATCATCGATCTGGGTCTCTTCGAGGCGCTCGAGCAGGCCGGCCAGCTGGTCATCATCCAGCGAGTGAATGTTGAGAATGTCCTCCCGGAACAACAGCGCCTTGTTGGTGTTGTCCCACACCAGATCCTCTACCGGGTAGACCTCGGAATAGCCCGGCACCAGGATGCGGCACACTGGCGCGCCCAGGTCTTCAAACACGGCCACATAGACTTCCTTGCCCAGCTCCTCGAGCATGCCGAACAGCGTCGCCGCCTCTTCCTCCGTACTGCTGGAACCGCTGCCCGAGAAGTCCCACTCGCGGAAGTCCACGTCCGACTTCGCGCTGAAGAAGCGCCAGGAGATGAGACCAGAGGAGTCGATGAAGTGCTCGACGAAGTTGTTGGGCTCGGTGACGGCGAGCGAGTTGAAGGTCGGCGGCATGAAGTCGTTCAGACCTTCGAAGCTGCGGCCCTGCATCAGCTCGGTCAGGCTGCGCTCAAGGGCGACTTCGAAGCTCGGGTGCGCACCGAAGGAGGCGAAAACGCCGCCGGTCTTGGGGTTCATCAGGGTCACGCAGGCCACCGGGAAGCGCCCGCCCAGGGACGCATCCTTGACCAGCACCGGGAAGCCCTGGGCTTCCAGCGCCTCGATGCCTTCGAGGATGTCGGGGTACTTCTTCAGCACCTCCATCGGCACGTCCGGCAGCACGATCTCCTGCTCGATGATCTCGCGCTTCACCGCCCGCTCGAAGATCTCGGACAGGCACTGCACCTTGGCTTCCTCGAGGGTGTTGCCGGCACTCATGCCGTTGCTGAGGAAGAGGTTCTCGATCAGGTTCGAGGGAAAATAGACCGTCTCGCCGTCCGACTGGCGCACGAAGGGCAGCGAGACGATGCCGCGCTCCACCTTGCCAGAGTTGGTATCGATCAGGTTCGAGCCGCAAAGCTCGTCGTCCGGGTTGTAGATCGCAAGGCAGTGCGCGTCCAGGATGCCATCGGGCAGCTCGTCATTCGGGCCCGGCTGGAACCACTTCTCGTTCGGGTAGTGAACGAACTCGCGGTTGGCGATCTCCTCGCCGAAGAACTGATCGTTATAGAAGAAGTTACAGCTCAACCGCTCGATGAACTCGCCCAGCGCCGAGGCCAAGGCGCTCTCTTTGGTCGAACCCTTGCCGTTGGTGAAGCACATCGGGGAGGCAGCATCGCGAATGTGCAGAGACCACACATGGGGCACGATGTTGCGCCAGGAGGCAATCTCGACCTTCATGCCGAGATCCTCGAAGATCGCCGTCATGTTGGCGATGGTCTGCTCCAGCGGCAGATCCTTGCCCTCGATCCAGGTACTCGCGCCCTCTTGCGGCTCGGCCATCAGCAGCGCCTGGGCGTCTTCGTCCAGGTTCTCGACCGTCTCGATCTGGAACTCGGGACCGGTCTGCACCACCTTCTTGACCGTGCAGCGCTCGATGGAGCGAAGGATGCCCTCGCGATCCTTGGCCGACAGATCTTCCGGCAGCTCGACCTGGATCTTGAAGATCTGGTTGTAGCGGTCTTCCGGGTCGACGATGTTGTTCTGCGACAGCCGGATGTTCTCGGTGGGAATGTTGCGCGCCTTGCAGTACAACCGCACGAAATAGGCCGCGCAGAGCGCCGAGGATGCCAGGAAATAGTCGAACGGACTCGGCGCCGACCCATCGCCCTTATATCGGATGGGCTGATCGGTGATGACGGTAAAATCGTCAAACTTGGCTTCAAGTCTGAGATTTTCGAGGAAGTTGACCTTGATTTCCATGGAAAAAGCACCGGATATGTGGATGGGGAGGCGGTAAGGCGTAACCCGCCATTATCCAGTTTTTGGCGCCCTTCGTCTTGGGCGCTGACCAAAAATCACCGGCCTGGGTGCGAGCACGTTGAGAGCGGACCAGACAAGCCCAGCCATGGCGCCTTTGGCAGGGAAAGACATTGGGGCTGTGCCCAGTTCTAGTAAACCGTGATCAACTACGTGTCCATGGCCAGCGCATGGAGTACATCCACGACACCTGCGTCCAGCCACTAGCCATTCCCCTCGCCGTACTCGAGGTTGGCGTGGAGGTGTTCGACAGCACCGCGGCAGGCCTCTCGGCATAGAGAGCAGCATCGCCAACGACACGCCGGCCGGGACCGGGATCACCTTCACCATCAGGCGTCCCCATTGCTGCGCTTAGAGCTTGAACTCAAGAACAGAACCGCTCGTTTTTATAAGCTATCCTCAGAGCATCTTCCCGTTTTACAGACATTGCACCCTACTGGCACACCCAACGTCTGAACTCAGCCGCATACGGAGGCAGTAGGCCTTAGCGCGTCGGGTGGAGCGAAGGGCTAGGCATGCGAGCAATGGCGCTATATTCGCTACCGCACCGACAGTGGGAGATTAGCTGAGTAATCTAGTTCTAATGGCACGAGTATGAGTGGGTGCGCGCCATAAGCGGCTCCCTCAACATTCGTGAGTCTTGAGTGTCGATGGTTCTTCAACTACTTCAAGTGGGTGAACTCATGAATACACTACGCAGCGTTGGCGCTGGCCTGGCGCCGCTACTAGCCACAGGTAGCACTCTGGCGCAGAACGGAACCATGATGAATGGCGGCATGTGGAGCCCCGGATGGATGGGGAACGGCGGATACTGGTTACCCATTCTGGTATTGGCCGTAGTTGTCGGCTTGGTGGTTTGGGTGATCAAGCAGCAAAAGAAGAAGTAGTAGTAGTAGCGTGAGGAGGAGCCTGTGCGGCGCCAAGGTGAGTCAGAGACCACTCCACTCGTGGGGTAGTTGGCGCGATCAGCTCACCTGCGAGCGCACTGCTTCATGCGACGCCCAACGTTCGACGTAAAGGCGGCTTGCCTCAGGACGTCCGCTTAAAGTAGACGTTAGCCTTGACCTCTACGCCGTGCTTGAGAAGGACATCGCCGAGGCCAGCTCCGTGGCCAGCCTCTACTCCACACTCCACCGTATCAGGCTCCACAACTACGGCATCCGCCGCGGTAGTTCGTGGATCTCCGCGCGTAAGGCGATCACCTCCTCCCTGAGGGCCGCCAGTTGTTTGGCCCCTGCCAGCTCGGCTTTTTCATTCTCCGCATCGCGGCCGACGAAGAAGGTTGCAAGCGTCGCCGTTACGTAGCCGAAAACGGCGAAGGCATACAACGCCAAGAAGACGCACAGCAGGCGTCCCTCGACCGTCTCCGGCCAGTACTGCGAGCCCATCGTTGTGAGCACCATTGCGGTCCACCACAGCGCCTCACCGTAGCTCTTCATGCCACCGGGTGTCCCGCTTTCGAAGGCATACATTCCGGCCGCGCCGGCGAACATGACCAGTATCGTGAGGGCAATCACGTAGCCGAAACCCCGCCGACTCAGGCTCGCTCGCAGCGCACGCATGCCGCGGTTCAGCGAGCTGACGACGCGGAACAAACGCAAACCACGCCCCACGCGGGCCAGCTGGAGCAGTCGAAACGCCCGGACGACACGGAATAGGCGCAGCGCAGGCATCAGTAACGAAAGAGCAATCAGCCAATTCTGCTTTAAGTAAGCGACCTTGTGCGGAGCCAAAACGAACTTAACCGCGAAATCGAGAATGAAAATGGCCCAAATGATCGTGCCTACGATCTCGAACAATAGGCTCTCGCCCCAGATCAACTCCACCATTAGCAGCGCCAACCATAGGAAGGCAAGGATGAGCATCGGCGTTTCCAGCAAGTCCTCCAGGCGCTGGAGTAGCTGGTATCGCTCCTTTTTTACTTTTACTGCCTCTTCGGCAGAAGCGGCCTTATCTTGCGTCTCGCTGTTACTCGCGTCGTTCATCGGACCTCTTCGCCTCGGAAACACCGGAAGCCCTGCCGCCTAACAGTAATTTGGCGGAATGCTCCGATATTGAGTGAACCCGCTGGCATGTTCATCAATGTTCTCCAACGCACCGCTTCAATCCCCGCATTCAAGCATTAAGTATAGCTCCGCAGTCTATTCGGGATTCGCGCGCCTGCGCGTTTTGCCACCACCACCAGCATCACTGTATCCATATCCATGCAGCAGAAGGGCAGCCGTATGGATACGCACGGGAAGCCACCGACGTTGATGGGCCGAGTGAAGGCCACCTTGTGGGCCAAGCCCTACAGTTTGCGAACCGAGAAGCCCTGCTGCTAGATAATCCGCTTCTTCATCTGATTCCATTGGGTGCGGCACCCCGCCAGCATGGGAGACCCCGAGGGATAAGCCTTCCTGAGGCCGAGGCGCAGGAAGGCATTGGCAGCGATCAGCACCTCCTCCTGCTCGGTCGTCAGCGTCGCCAAGAGATTGTGCCGTGTATGGGATCGATCATGAACATCATCTCTGTATCGCCAACGGCGAATCAGACACCGTACTGGCGGGCCAACTTGCTATCGCTGATGTTGGCGGGGGCGGCCTGGGATCTCGGCACGGATCTTCGGAGTCGTTGTGGCTTGCTGATGCAGCTTGAGTCCATGTCTCTGCTCCCAGATGCATTGCCGTAGAAGCTCTCTTGCTACCAGCAGAGGATAATTTCTATAGCTCAGCTGATCATCAGGGACCCTACATTTAATTATTTGGTGGTTAAGTGCAGGAAGAAGGCCAGCGCTGCCAGCAGCAACGCCGTACTGGCAATTATAGCGACCGGATAATATAAATTACCTGCCAACTCCAGCTGGCTATACTTGATCACCATAATCAACCCCTCAAGCGAAAGCGCAATGCACACCAACCCTATAAATCTAGGTATGGTCCGCCTTAAGCTTGCGACAGCGTTTTCTTCGTGCTCATCGCCTGAGTGCTCTCTATTGATAACCAACGCCAATTCGAAGAGCGCCAAGGCAATAATTGCCGTATTGACGCTGCTCAAAAAAATCTGCATAAACTCCGTGCCTTCTAAAAACCCTTTCGCAACGGACATCAGCAGTGAAACAATAATCGCTATAGCCAACCCTAAAAAGATAAGGGCAAATAATTTCGCGAATACCGTCCGAATAAAGGAAACTACTTTATCATTCATCACAACCCCCTTTGAAAGGCACTTCAGATATTTTGATGAAATGCCCAACCCCAACAATGATAGAGGACATTGTTTTTTTCATTAGCAATGAACAGCCTAGACCATGTGCTACCAACAACACCACAGGTCAATAAATGAGCTATGCTGACTTCAGGCAAATGCACAACACTTGGTTAAAAATGGCACATACACACATAAAACCATGAAATATTTATGGCGTATTACTGAAGCAATAAGCCATGCAAAGGAGATGCGTCATGAACAATGATGACAGTCAACCAGATAGCGAAGCACATGACCTCGCCTCGCGATTTCCAACCGCCTATTCCATTCTTTTCGGTCTCATCATTGTTATCGCTGCGCTGACCTGGATTATTCCTGCCGGTCAATATGATCGTGTCATGAATGAAGAAATCGGGCGTGAGGTGGCGGTGCCTGGTACCTACCAGGTAGTCGAGCCACATCCGCAAGGGTTTGTGGACGTGATGTTAGCCCCCACTGCCGGCTTCTATGACCCGGACAGCTACGCCGCCAACGCCATCGATGTGGCACTTTTCGTGTTGTTCCTGGGGGGCTTCCTGGGTGTCATGAATGCGACCGGGGCCATCGATACCGGCATTCGCAGCGCCATGCGACACCTAAAGGGCCATGAAATATGGATGATTCCTATCCTAATGGTGCTTTTTTCCCTGGGCGGCACGACCTATGGCATGGCGGAAGAGACGCTGGCCTTCTACGCCATCCTGATACCGGTAATACTGGCAGCTGGGTACGATGTCGTCACCGGCGTTGCCATTATCTTGATTGGTGCCGGTATCGGTGTTCTCGGCTCCACCATCAACCCGTTTGCCACGGTCATTGCAGCCAACGCGGCCAATATCCCGTTCACCGATGGCATCGTGCTGCGGTTTATTCTGCTGATTGGCGGTCTTTTGATATGTATCGGCTATGTGATGCGCTATGCCTCACGCATCAAGACTGACCCCTCCCGTTCTGTGGTGGCAAAGCAGTGGGATGCACACCGTCAGCTGTTCCTGAAGTCTCAGGATAGCGAGCTGCAAAGCGCGAAGCTCAGCACCAGCCAGATGATTTCGCTGTCGATCTTTGCGCTGACCTTTGCGGTCATGATCTGGGGCGTCGCCTCACAGGGCTGGTGGATGGCGCGCATGGGCGCGTTGTTTTTCGGTTCAGCCATCGTGATCGGCATCATCGCCCGGCTGGGCGAGAAAAAACTGACCAGCAGTTCCGTCGACGGTGCACGAGACCTGCTGGGTGTAGCCCTGGTGGTCGGCCTGGCTCGCGGCATCGTGGTGATCATGGAACAGGGCATGATTGCCGACACCATCCTGCATAGTGCCGAAACCTCACTGGGCGGCCTGCCAGAACTCGCTTTCATCAACCTAATGTTCTGGATCGAAGTGGGCATGAGCTTCTTTGTGCCCTCTTCTTCCGGCCTGGCCGTGCTTTCCATGCCGATTCTTGCGCCGCTGGCGGATTTCGCGGATGTCGGACGGGATCTGGTGGTCACCGCCTATCAGTCCGCCAATGGCCTGGTGAACCTGATCAACCCCACCTTCGCGGTGGTGGTCGGGGGCCTGGCCATCGGTCGAGTGTCCTATGACCGCTGGCTCGCCTTTATCTGGCCGCTTTTGCTGATACTGACCCTGTTCATCAGCGTGGTCATCAGTCTTGGCGCCCTGCTTTCATAAGGAGTTACCCCATGTCTGAGGCCACCCTAGGCGTACATTCCGAAACCGGCATCCTGCGCCAAGTCATCGTCTGCCGACCGGGTCTGGCCCATCGGCGGCTGACGCCCTCCAACTGCGATGCCCTGCTGTTTGACGATGTGTTCTGGGTCAAACAGGCCCAGAAGGACCATGACGTCTTTGCAAGCATCATGAGAACCCGAGGCATCGAGGTACTGGATGTCAACGATCTGCTCGCCGACATCCTCGATATCAAGGCAGGCCGCGCGTGGGTGCTGGATCATCGCATCACCTGGAACCACATCGGCGTGGGCATGGTGTCGGATCTGCGCGCCTGGATGGATGAACTGCCGAGCAAGACGCTGGCCGAGTTTCTGGTCGGCGGGCTGGAAGTGACGGACCTGCCCTTCGATCCGTCGGGGCTGTTCGGCAATCATCTCGGACCTTTCGGCTTTGTACTGCCGCCGCTGCCCAATCTCCTGTTCACCCGGGATAACAGCGCCTGGATCTATGGCGGCGTCACCCTCAATCCAATGTACTGGGCCGCTCGACGGCCCGAAACCCTGCTGATGGCGGCCATTTATACCTTCCACCCAAGGTTTGCCGGCAAGGTGAAAGTACATTGGGGAGACCCCTTGGTCGACCATGGCCTTGCCACTCTGGAAGGCGGCGACATCATGCCGGTGGGCAACGGCACGGTGCTGGTGGGCATGGGCGAGCGTTCATCCCCCCAGGCCATCGGCCAGTTGGCCAAGGCACTGTTCGACGGCGATCAGGTACATCGGGTGATTGCCTGCCAGCTGCCCAAGTCCCGCTCGGCCATGCACCTGGATACGGTGTTCACCTGCTGCGGCGGCAATGTGGTGACTACCTTCAAGGAAGTCGCGGATGCTGTGGTCTGTTATGACCTGCGTCCCGGTGAAGGCGGCAAGACGTTGGCGTTCCATCAGGACCCGCGTCATATCTTTGACCTGGTCGCGGAAATCCTCGGCTACCCGACGCTAGAGATAGTGCCCACCGGCGGGGATAGCCCGGAAGAGCGGGAGCGGGAGCAGTGGAACGACGGCAATAACGTACTGGCGTTGAGCCCCGGCGTCGTCGTGGGCTATGACCGCAACGACGACACCAATGCCGCTCTGGAGGCCGCAGGAATCGAAGTATTGGCGATTCCGGGTGCCGAGCTGGGGCGCGGTCGCGGCGGCGGGCACTGCATGAGCTGCCCCACGTCCCGCGACCCTGTCTGATCCTCAAGGAGTACCCTCATGGCATTCAACCTCAAGAACCGACATGTGCTGACGCTGCGCGATTTTACGCCGCGGGAAATCACCTTTCTGCTCAAGCTGTCGGCGGACCTGAAAGCCGCCAAATATGCCGGCACCGAGGTACCGACACTCAAGGGCAAGGACATTGCCCTGATATTTGAGAAGGACTCCACCCGCACTCGGGTTGGCTTCGAGGTAGCGGCCTACGATCAGGGCGCCCGCGTCACCTACCTGGGGCCCACCGGCAACCACCTGGGACACAAGGAGTCGGTGAAAGACACCGCGCGAGTGTTGGGCCGAGTCTACGATGCCATTGAATATCGCGGCTTTGGGCAGGCCATTGTCGAGGAGCTGGCGGCCTATGCGGGCGTGCCCGTCTACAACGGGTTGACCAACGAGTTCCACCCCACCCAGATACTCGCGGATTTCCTGACCATGCAGGAGCACGTGGACAAACCGCTTCGCGAGGTGGCCTACATGTTCATCGGTGATGCCGCCAACAACATGGGCGACAGCCTGCTGATCGGCGGTGCCAAGATGGGGATGGATGTACGCCTGTGCGCCCCGCAAGCCTGCTGGCCGACTCAGGCCGTACAGGACGAGGCACAGGCGCTCGCAGCACTGACTGGCGCCCGAATCATGATCTGCGACGATATCGATACCGCCGTTGCCGGGGTGGATTTTGTCTACACCGATGTCTGGGTCTCCATGGGTGAGCCCAAGGAGAAATGGGCTGAGCGCATCAAGCTGCTGATGCCCTATCAGGTAAACGCCACTCTGATGGCCAAGGCCGGGAATCCCAGAGTGCGATTCATGCACTGCCTGCCGGCGTTTCACAACACCGAGACCACCATCGGCCAGGAGATGCAGGAAAGCTTTGGCATCTCCGCTATGGAAGTGACCGAGGAGGTCTTCGAGAGCCCCGCCTCTATTGTCTTCGATCAGGCTGAGAACCGCCTGCACACCATCAAGGCGATTCTCGTCGCCACGCTGGGAGGCTGAGATGCTGGTCGTAGCGGCCTTGGGCGGCAATGCCCTCTTGAAGCGCGGCGAGCCGCTGACGGCAACAGCTCAGCGCACTAACGTCACCGTTGCCGCTCGGGCACTTGCCGACATCGTGCAAGCCGGTCACCGCCTGGTGATCACCCATGGCAATGGCCCCCAGGTGGGCCTATTGGCGTTGCAGGGCGCTGCCTACAAGCCGGACGAGGCCTATCCGCTGGATGTGCTGGGCGCCGAGACCGAAGGCATGATCGGCTACATGATCGAGCAGGAACTGGAGAACGCGCTCGAGCATGACCGGCCGGTCGCTACCCTGCTGACCCAGGTGGTGGTCGATGCCCATGACCCGGCCTTTGCCCAGCCCACCAAGTTCGTCGGGCCTGTCTATGAGCAGGCCGAAGCAGAGCGCCGGGCGGCAGCGGCCGGCTGGCAGATTGCCAAGGACGGTGACAAATGGCGTCGCGTCGTCGCCTCCCCCACGCCGCTGGAGATTCCGGATTTACGGGTAATGGAGCTGTTGCTCGCCCAGGATGTGGTCGTGATCTGCACCGGCGGCGGGGGGATACCGGTCGTGCGCCGAGAGGATGGTAGCCTTCTCGGGGTAGAAGCGGTGATCGACAAGGACGCCGCCAGCGCCCTGCTGGCGCGCAAGCTTAACGCGGACGCCCTGCTGCTGCTGACCGATGTAGCGGCCGTCTACCGGGATTTTGGTACCGACGCCGCTGCCCCGCTGCAGGTGCTTTCGCTTCGCGAAGCCCAGGCCCTGACCATGCCCGCCGGCTCCATGGGCCCTAAGCTTGCGGCCGCCTGTGACTTCGCCGCCAGCGGAGGCATCAGCGGCATTGGCCGACTTGCCGATGCCGTCGCCATCCTGAAGGGCACGGCGGGCACTCGGGTGTCAGGGTGACCCGATCGACGGCAGTGCCACCTCTTCCTTAGGTGCCAGCTGCGACTGATAGCATTCGAGCAGCGCAGTGGCCTGGGCATCCTCATGCCACCGCCCGGCATAGACCACGGCACGCTGCGCGAGCTCCGAGCTGAGCGCAGGATCTTCCAGCAGTCGATTCACCGTCGCCGCGAACGCCGACTCGTCGTCCTCGGCGACCAGACAGCCCTCACCGTCGCAAAGCACATCTCGGGTGCCCATCACAGCGGTCGAGACCACCGGTGTGGCCAACGCCATCGCCTCCAGCAACACCAGGCCCTGTGTTTCGGTGCGCGAGGCGAACACGAAGACGTCGGCCGCCCGATACAACGCCTGCAGCTCGCCGTCACGCGCGAGATAGCCGACGAAGCGCACCGACGCTTCCACACCCGCGGCTCGAGCCTGGCGCGCCAGCGCCTGGCGAGCCGGCCCTTCTCCCGCGACTACCAGCGTGGCATGAGGATGGCAGGCCAGGACCCGGGGCAGCATCTCGATCAGGAAAGCGATGTTCTTCTCATGGGCCGCCCGGCCGACGAACAGCAAAAGCGGCGCTTCGGCATCAATGTCGAAGCCTCGGCGGGTATCGGCGGCGCTCACTTGACCCTCGCCACCAGCCGCGAACGCCTCCACCGGCAGCCCGGTCGCTACCACCGAAATCGGCCGCGAGACGCCGTAGCGCACAAGCGCCTCGCGCATTGGCGTCGAGGGCGAAATCAGCGCCGCCACGGTCTGGCACTGCCGCACCGCCACTCGCCGCGCCGCGAAGCGCAGAAGGCTCGCGGGCAGCCAGGTGAGGTAGTGATGCAGGTATTCCTCGAACAGGGTATGACAGGTCTCGAAGACCGGCAGCCCGAGCCGAGCACCCAGCGCTCGGCCCGCATAGTGGGCCACGAAAGGCGTGTGTACATGGATCAGATCGAAGCCTTGCGCGGCTAACTCCGGGGCCAGGGCAAGGATGCGCCTGTAGTGCATCATCCGATCTTCGGGATCAGTGAGCACGCCTCGGGAATGGATGCGACGAATGCCCGGATCGTCTTCATGCCCTACTGGGTAGGCCGGGCAGATCAGCGTCACCGAATGGCCGAGGCGGGTCAGCGCCCGCCGAAAGCTCTCGATCGAGGTGGATACACCATTGACCCGCGGGAAGTACACATCCGAGATCATCAGAATTTTCATTCGGCGCCAGGCTCTTGTGGAATGCAATGAGGCAATGCGTCCCAACAGGCTAGCCAAGCGCAGTGACCGGGATGTGACGGCCAGGCGCGAGCAGACTCAAGACGCCGGCCGGCGCTTAAGGCTGGTACGGCGCTCGTGATAGGCGATCGCCAGGCCGCTGGCAATGATGATAAAGGTGCCGATATACACCCACAGATCGGGCATTTCACCCCAGAACCACCAGCCCAGGAGTACCGCCCAGACCATGCCGGTGTAGTCGAAGGGAGCGGCCAATGCCGCTGGCGCATGGCGAAAAGCCAGCGTAATGCAGGCCATGGCGCCGATGCCGAAGACACCGGCCCCCAGAAACCCCAGCCAGTGCAGCGGCCACGGCGCCTGCCATACCCAGGGCAGCATGGCGCCGGTGACCACCAACGGCACCAGCGTCACATAGAAGACCATCGCCCACAGGTATTCGCGTACCCCGTAGCGCCGCGCAGTGATCATCACCAGTGCATAGAAGAGCGCGGCGCCGACCACGACCAGGGCGCCGAGCTGGAACCCCTCTGCGCCTGGGCGCACCACCACCAGCACGCCACAGAAACCGACCACGGCGGCAATCAGCGGCAGTCGCTCGACCCGCTCGCCCAGCAGAGGCACCGAGAGCAGCGTCACGAACATCGGCGCGGCGAAAGCGATCGCCGTGGTTTCCGCCAGCGGCAGCACCGTCAGGCCGAACACGAAGCAAAGCATGGTGCCGGTCGCCAGCAGGCCACGCACCAGATGCACGCCGGGACGCTTGGTCGATAGCTTACGCAGACCGCCGTTAAAGTGCGCGATAAGGGCGATCAGCGGCAGCGACACCAGCGTCCGAAAGAAGATGATCTGGATCGGCGAATGCACGTCACCCAGCCACTTGGAAATCGCATCGCCTACCGAGAGGCAGAACACCCCGGCACACATCCACAGAATGCCTTTCTGCGATGACGACAGCAGCGATGACGACATGCCTCCCCCTTAGACGTGATCTCTCGGTGAGTTGCTCATCCGGCTGCACAGAAACAGTGCAGCACAAAGCCCTAACATACCCGAGCCAAGGGCGAAGAGCGATGCAGGCAGGCACTGGCCCCAGAAACATAACGCCAGGGCGATGTCGGTCGCCCGAACGCCGACTACCGAGGCGATGACCACATGGTCAGCGCCAACATCACCCGCTGCGACGAAACCCTGAGACACATCAAGGCCGTCCCATCAGGCGCCTGCTAGCCTTGAAATAGCCTTCCCCACTGAGCGCCACGTCATGCTAGACGCCTCATCGCCGGTCTCCCGTCTGCGCAACCTGGTACGCGACAATCCCACCCAAGTCCGCTGGCTGGGTGCCGTGGTGGGCATCTTCCTGCTGATCTACTTCCTCCCTGCCGGGTCCGCGAGGTTCGACAACGCGGTGCTGGAGGGCATCCGGCTGACGCACTGGTACGCTCAGGAGCATGTGATTCTCTGCCTGTTGCCGGCCTTTGTGATCGCCGGCGCCATGGCCGCCTACCTGAGCCAAAGCGCGGTGATGCGCTACCTGGGACCCGATGCGCCCATGCCGGTGGCGTTCGGCATGGCATCCGTCTCCGGCACCCTGCTCGCCGTCTGCTCCTGCACCGTGCTGCCGCTGTTCGGCGGCATTTATCGTCGTGGCGCAGGGCTGGGGCCGGCGGTGGCATTTCTCTACTCGGGGCCTGCCATCAACGTTATGGCCATCGTGGTTACCGCCAAGGTATTGGGCCTGGAACTTGGCTTGGCCCGGGCCATCGGTGCCATCGTCTTCGCCGTGGTGATCGGGGTAATCATGCATCTCATCTACCGCCGCGAGGAGCGGTCCCGGAGCAAGGCCAATGCCCGCGGCTTCGGCGATGACGATAGCGGTCGCCCATTGGGCCAGGTGGCGGCCTTTTTTGGGCTGATGGTGGGCATCCTGGTGTTCGCCAACTGGGCGGCCGCCGACAGCCCGGCATGGATGGCTATCTACGCCTGGAAATGGCCGATCACCGCGGCGCTCGCGCTGCTATTCGGTTGGCTGCTGTGGGCACGCTGGAGCTGGCCGGCTCGCTGGTTACTGGCGCTGGGCGGCGCCGTGGCACTGGCGGCGCTGGTCGCACCCGGCGCCCCCGAACTGGCCTTTGCGGTGGGGATCATCGGCCTGATGCTGATCGCCATGCTGCGCGAGGGCGACCGGGAGTGGGCCGGACAAAGCTGGGACTTCACCAAGCAAATCCTGCCACTGCTGCTGGCCGGGGTCTTCGTGGCAGGGCTCCTGCTGGGCCGCCCCGGCGAGGAAGGGCTGATCCCCTCGGAGTGGGTGATGATGGCCGTGGGTGACAATAGCCTGGGCTCCACCTTCCTGGCCTCTCTGCTGGGTGGCTTCATGTACTTCTCGACCCTCACCGAGGTCCCCATCGTTCAAGGCCTGCTGGGCAATGGCATGGGCAAGGGACCCGCGCTGGCGCTGCTGCTGGGCGGTCCCGCCCTGTCACTGCCGAACATGCTGGTGATCCGCACCATCCTTGGCACCCAGAAGACGCTGGTCTACTGCAGCCTAGTGGTGGTGATGGCAACGATCACCGGTTACCTCTACGGTCAGCTATGGCCGTAGCGACTTACTCAAGGGGCATGTCCATGAAACTGAGCATCTACGGCAAGGGCTGCAGGAAGTGCGAACAGCTGACCGATAACGCCAGGGCCGCTGCGGAGGCACTGGGCTTCAGCGTGGAGGTCGAGAAGATCACCGACATGAACGCCATCATCGATAAGGGCGTGATGCGCACCCCGGCCCTAGGCGTGGACGGCGAGGTGGTACTAGAGGGCAAGGTGGCCAGCGCCGAGGAAATACAGCGCCTGCTGAAGGCCTGATCAACCAATGATCAACACTGCAAGGCAGGCTGGCCAGCATCGGCATCCGCCTTGTCCCTACCCAGTGCGAGCCCGGACATGGACAATGGAGCGACTTGTCCTCGTCCGGAAATCACGTCATGCATCTCTGGCAATATGCCGCCATTTTCTTAAGCCTGGCCCTGGCAAGCTATGTCCAGACCCTCACTGGCTTTGCCTTCGGGCTGATCGTGATGGGACTCCTGGCAGCGATGGACGTGCTGCCCATCGAAAGCGCGGCGCTGTTGTGCACCCTGCTGAGCCTGTTCAACAACTCCATGGCCCTTCGAGGCCGCTGGCAACAGGTCGACATGGCTCTGATGCGCCGCCTGCTGCTGTTTAGCCTGGCGATGCTGCCGGTGGGCTACTATCTGTCGATATGGCTGGGGGAGTCCCGTGCGCCTTTTCTCGGCCTGCTGCTGGGGGTGGTGATCCTGATCGCCTGCATCATCCTGATGCGCTCCCCGGCGCCCCGCCAGACACCCTCACCTAACTGGCAGTTTCATGTGGCCGGACTCTTCTCCGGGCTGATGGGCGGCCTTTTTTCCACCAACGGTCCGCCGCTGGTGGTGATGCTCTACCGTCAGCCGATGACGCTGATCGCCATCCGCTGCACCCTGCTGGGCGCCTTCCTGATCATGGGGCTGGCACGCATGGGGCTCTCGCTGCTTTCCCCCGGGCGCGCCGGCGACCATCTCTCCGAGCTGATGATCCTGGGTGCCGTCGGCGCTGTCGTGGTGGCTGGCACGACTGAACTGGCGAGACGGCGGCCACCACCGATTAGTGATCACAACCTGCGCCGCGCCGCCTATGCCATCCTGCTATTGGCCAGTCTCAACCTGATCGGCAAGGGGCTAATGGCCTGAGTGTCGCTCCCGGCCATCACTGACGGGCGAGCCAAGCGCGATCATGCGGTATCATCGGCGCCCCATGCACGAGCCAAGGGTCCTTAATGCCGATTCTTAACAGCATCGTTCACACCATCGACAAGGCCGGCAGCGACGCGCCGGCGACCCTCACACCCGCCGCCGCGGCCATAAACGACTCGGCCACCATGAGCGAGCTGGTGGCCGGCCTCAACAAGGCCTATCACGGCAAGGCCAAGGCGTGGGGGCGCTTCGCCGAAGGCGATGAGGCCGGTGACTTCACCCCACGCCTCTCGGCTTACCTGGCGGATGATCAGGACTTCGTCACGTTCAGCCGCGAGCTCGCTGAAAAAATCACCGCGCTGGTCGACGACCACCTGCCGCTGGGCGGGCATCTGCTCATCGCCCATGAACGCCAAGGCGACACCGACTATCTCTCGCTGGCGCTGCTGCATATGCGCCAGGGCTTCGGTCTGGATGCCGAGCAGAACGTGATAGCGACCAGCCAGCTCAACCTGACCCAGCCCTCGCTTGCCGCACGTATCAACCTGACCCAGTGGCAGGACGATGCCTCGCCGTCACGCCAGTACCTGTCGTTCCTGCGCGATCGTGGCGGCAAGAAGCTCGCCGACGACTTCGCGACGCTGCTGGGCGCCCAGGAGGGCGTAGACGCCTCGAGCGAAACCCGCACCCTGCTCAAGGCCTTCAGTGACTATGTCGAGCAGGAGGATCTGCCAGAGGAGCAGAGCCGCGAGAAGACCGATGCGGTGATCGACTATGCCAGCGACCAGGCCAGCCGCGGCGAGCCCATCACCCTCGACGAGCTCTCCGAGTTGGTCGACGAACAGCAGCCCAAGGCCTTCTATGACTACATTCGTCAGCAGGACTACGGCCTGTCACCGGAGATCCCGCCAGACAAGCGCGCCCTCAATCAGTTCCGCCGCTTCACGGGGCGTGCCGGCGGCGTGTCGATCAGCTTCGACTCGCATCTCCTGGGCTCCAGCGTGGAATATGACGCGGATCAGGACCGACTGATTATCAAGAAGGTGCCAACGGGACTGCGCGACCAGCTCCAGAGGAGCTAGACACCAGGCAACGTCTCAGGACCCACAACGGACGCATATTGCCCAGCATCCGCCCTCCCCTGCGCGAGGTTGACTACGCTTCATGCATAGCCTGTGCATTCGCGCAGGCTCGGGTTATAGAAAAACAAACGAGAAAAAACCCGGCACCAGGATAGTCAGCACAGGGATAGCCAGCCAGGAGGGCAAGCTATGAGCCGTATTTTGATCGTCCAGGGCCACCCAGACACTACCCGGCCGCATCTTTGCCATGCGCTGGCCGACCATTATCGGGAAGGCGCAGAGTCGGCGGAGCACGAGGTCCACCAGATCAGCATCGCCGCGCTTGATTTCCCCATACTGAAAAGCCAGCAGGAATGGCAGTACGGCGATCTGCCCACCACGCTCGAAAGCGCCCAACGGGAGATTCTGTGGGCTCAGCACCTGGTGTTGATCTTCCCGCTGTGGCTTGGCGGTATGCCGGCGCTGGTCAAGGGGTTTCTGGAGCAGGTGGCGCGCCCTGGGTTTGCCTTCGAGTATCAGGACAACAACCCGCTTGGCAAAAAAGGACTGACGGGCCGCTCGGCGAGAATCCTGGTGACCATGGGCATGCCGGCATTGGTCTATCGTCACTTTTTCCGTGCCCACAGCGTCAAGGCACTGGAGCGCAACATCCTCGGCTTCGTTGGATTCATGCCGATTCGTGAAACCCTGATCGGCAGCGTCGAGACAATGAGCGACAAGACCCGCCTGGCCTGGTTCCGCAAGCTGCGGCGGTTGGGCAAACGCGCCGAGTAGCACGAGCATCGTTGATGAGCCGACACTGGCCGGATCCGTGATCACCTGCCAGCGGAGCCGTATAAGACAACCCCGGGCATGCGGTCCCGCTCCCGGAGCTTGGCCATACGCTTGCGTTGCCGGCAGGCAAACCGCAGGGTATCGCCATGTGCACTTGATGAGAGCGGAAGATGAGCGACGGCAAGGTGGTATATATCACGGGGGGCGCCCAGGGCATCGGCCGAGGCATGGCGCTTGGGCTGCTGTCGCGGGGTTACCGGGTGGTGATCGCCGATCTCGACCGGGAGGCAGGTGAAGCCTGCCTGGCTGAGCTTGGCGAATGCGTGAAGGGGCAAGCGGCCCCCGGCGATCCCGAGGCCCTGAGCTTCCAGCAGGTCGATGTGACCGATGAAGATCAGGTCAAGACCAGCCTTGCAGAGACCCTGACCCGCCACGGGCGGATCGATGGAGTGATCAACAATGCCGCCCTCGCCGATCCCTTCCTGGGGCCTATCGAATCCTTGACGCTTGAGAGCTGGCACAAGGTACTCGACACCAGCCTGACCAGCACGTTTCTGACCACCAAGCATGCGGCGCAGACCTTGCGTAAAAGCCAGGGCGCTATCATCAACATCGCCTCGACCCGGGCCCTGCAATCCGAACCCGACACCGAGGCTTATGCCGCTAGCAAGGGCGGCATCGTGGCGCTGACGCATGCCTTGGCGATGAGCCTTGGCCCAGCGGTGCGCGTCAATGCCATCAGCCCAGGATGGATAGAGGTCGGCGAATGGCAAAAGCCGTCGCGTCGCCAGACAGCCAAACTGAGTGTCGAAGACCACGCACAGCACCCGGCCGGGCGGGTCGGCGAGCCACGCGACATCGCTTCCATGGCGGCCTTTCTGCTCTCCGATGAGGCGGGTTTCATCACCGGCCAGAACTTCGTGGTCGACGGCGGCATGACGCGAAAGATGATCTATGCCGAGTAGGCATGGCCTCGACTGCCGCCCCTGACTCCCGCTCTCGTCAGTTGGCGAATGACTCCGCACTAACGCATCCGACGCCCTGCATCATCCGCTACGGGTTTCATCCATAAAGGGCGCTACATCGCAGCGCCCTCTCTTTTCAATGATAAGAAGTCTGCGATACAAGCACTCAGCGATAAAAGCGTGACAGCGCCTTGAGGACTTCCTGAGACGTCGACGCGTCAGGACGGGCCGCATTGAGCGGCTGCATATGGTAGTCGTACACCTGGAAGCGGCCAGTCGGCTCGACGTCCACCTGGCGATCCGGCAGCAGAATGCCGTAGCCCATGTAGCTGCCAGAGAGCATCCAGTCCTTCGAAGAAGCCCCCTTGATCAGGTTATGTCCCAGCGTATAGCGCTGTGGGGCAGCCTCACAGCCCAGCACCTCTTCGAGCAACGTCGGCGCAATATCGGCATGCTGAGTACGGTAGTCGATCTCGCCCCCCGAATGCCCTGGCAGATGCATGACCAAGGGCACCTCGACCTGCTCACGGGAGTAGTTGCTGCCGTGTCCCCAGTAGTTCTTGCCATGCTCGTTGAAGGACTCGCCGTGATCGGCGGTGATGATCACCGCCGTGTCTTCGAGAAGACCGCGCGCCTTCAGGTCATCCAGCACTCGACCGAGCTGCTGGTCCTCATAGTGAGCCGCGGTGCGATAGCGATTGAAATAAGGCTCGGCATCGAAATCGGGGCCCAGCGCCAAATGGTTGACGGTCTCCCAGTAAGGAGTGAAACGCGGAAAATCTGGCGGGCTGCTATAGCCGTGGACGGCATCGAAGAACAGGAAGCCGAAGAATGGCCGTTGACCATTGCCTGGCTCGTCACGTTGGCCACCGCTCTGGCCATCGACCTTGTCATTGCGTGCGTTCCACGCCAGCCAGTCCTCGGTGATCTGTTGATCGCGCTCCCAGGGCTCGCCCTCAGCGGGCTTCAGGGAGACATCATCGAGCCCCGAGAATACGTTGCGATCAAAGGCAGGACTGACCAGGGTGGCCGACGACAGCACCTTGAAGCGGTAATCCTGGGACTCGAGGGTGTCCAGCAGCACCGGCGGCTGTTGGCTCGCCGTGAAGGCATCCCAGTAGTTCACCGGCAGCCCATAGAAGAGGCTGAACACGCCGGCTTTGGTGGAATTGCCACCGCTGAAATGCTCTGAGGCACTGATCCAGCCGGGGCTATGGGCGTAGCGGTACAGATTCGGCATCACTGTCGGGTTGAGCATGTCGTGACGCAGGGTGTCGATCACCACCAACATGACGTTGTCCGGTGATTCGCTGGCACGACACGCTAGAGGGGCAAGAGGATAATTGAGGCCATGGCTGGCCTTGGACGACGCGCCCAGCTCAACGTTATCGCGAACTGCCTGCGCATCGACCCAGCCCTGCTCGATAAAGAACCGCTTGGCGGTTGCCGGATAGAACAGCGGAAAATGGCGGGTCATGGCCGTGATTTTCTGGTCATAGAAGGCATCCGCGCAGGCATGCCAGCCATGTACGCCCACCAGTGCCAGAAAGGTCAGCACAAACGCGAATCGGCTGGCGCCACCGGTGCTGCGCTTCTTGAGCACGCGCCCAAGAACGCCCTGCAGCACCAGCATGCCCAGAATCCCCGCCAAGGTGATCGAGATGGCCACCCATGAGAAGCTGAAGACGTCTCCGCCAGCGTTGACCAACAGATCGAGGATGAAGCCGCTCAGGTGGAAACGGTATTGATCGTAGACCAGCGTATCGAGCAGCAGCAGCAACTGCAGCGAACTGGCCCAGAGCGTTCCGAATAGCCACATCACCCGCCCACGCACCAGCGGTGCGAGCACGAAAAGCGGCAGTGCACCCAGCCATACCAGCAGCGAGATATGGCCTGCAAAAACCAGCCCCAGGTAGCCCCACTGAGCAAGCCCGCTGGGTTCGATGTAGTCGACATAGCGACTGGCGATCGACCAGGCCAACAGCATATTGGCCAGGGTCCAGGCGCCTATCCAGCGCCAGCGAAGAAAGAGAGTAGAACGCATGATGGGAAACCGGAAATGACAGTCGAAGCACGCCAGACAGTGACAGCACGATTTGCTTGAGAATCACTGCTAGAAAAACGATTAGCATGCTAATATTAACTGGATTGCACTGCCAAGCCAACCCATGACGCCATCACCACCTTCGTATTATATACAGCTTGCCATTTTTAGGGACTCAGGATGGCATGCTTATCGAGCAATCGCGTTCCCTACGCTGCGTTCCGTTATCAGCGCCAACGTCCAGCGCCGAGATTCGCTGCCAGGCAAGCGTTAAATCAGGTGCGGGGCCAGCCACTGTTTCAGTTGCGGCCCCTGCATGACACCGGCCTGTCGGGCGACTTCCTGACCGTGACGGAACACCGCCAGGGTGGGGATACTGCGGATGTTGAAGCGCCCGGCCAGTGCTTGCTCAGCATCGGTATCCAGCTTGGCGAAGCGGATACGTGGTTCAAGCTCACCGGCCAGTTGGGCGAAGATCGGTGCCATCGCTTTGCAGGGCCCACACCAGGCCGCCCAAAAATCTACGACCACCGGCAGATCGCTGCGATTGACTAGGGCATTGAAGTTGGCGCCGTTAAGTTCGACGGGGGCGCCGGTGAATAGCGCCTGCTTACACTTGCCACAGCGGCCCTGAGCCAGCCGAGCCTGTGCCACCCGGTTCAAGGCGGCACAATGCGGGCAGGCCAGTGTCAGACTGTCGGCGGGCGCGTCGTTTGATGAGTCAGTCATGATGATGTCTCCAAGAATTGATTCAGTCGTAAATTGTCAGAAAGCGGTCAGTCGCTCGTAATATGGCCAAGCGCCCCGCTGCCTTCAAGGCAGAGCGCCCTATCAAGTTGCCGCCGCTCTTGAGGCTTCTTCTCACTGTTTTTTTCATCGCTCTTTAACCGCTTTTTTGCAGTTCCACCGAGGCCCTGACATATCCCCATGACATCACGACCGCATCCACGCATCCTGCTTCGCCTGCTTTCGTTGCTCAGCCCCTACCGCATCCGCCTGATACTGGCGGCAGTCGCGTTGCTGGTGGCTTCGGGTAGCGTGCTGCTGGTTGGTCAGGGACTCAAGATGGTCATCGACCAAGGCTTCATCGCTGAAGATGCCGCGCGCCTCAATCAGGCCTTGCTTGGCTTACTGGTTATCGTTGCTCTGCTTGCCGGGGCCTCGGCGCTTCGCTACTACCTGGTCACCTGGATCGGCGAGCGGCTGGCCGGCGACCTTCGTCGCCAGGTGTTCGATCATCTGCTGACCCTCGAGCCGGCCTTCTTCGAGCAGGAATCGGCCACCGCCGGCGGAGCCGGTCATGGCGGTGCCGGAGAGATCCAGTCGCGGTTGACCGCCGACACCAGCGTGCTGCAGAGCCTGTTTGGCTCGTCACTGTCCGTGGCGTTGCGCAATCTGCTCATGCTGATCGGCGCGGTGATCATGATGGTGGCCACCCAGCCCTGGCTCTCGGCGGTTGTCCTACTGGGCATTCCTGCGACGCTGTTACCCATCCTGTGGTACGGGCGCCGGGTCCGACGCCTGTCGCGCTCGAGCCAGGACCAGGTCGCCGAGCTTGGCCGCTACGCCGGCGAGGCGCTGACCGGCATCCGCACGCTCCAGGCTTTCGGCCATGAGGATATCGACCGACGCGACTACGGAGCCCGGGTCGAGACCGCCTTCACCACGGCCATCAACCGGACCCGTCAGCGAGCCTGGTTGACCGGTATCGCCATGCTGGTGGTCTTCACGGCCGTCGGCCTGATGCTCTGGCAAGGGGGCCATGCGGTGCTGGCTGGCGACATGAGTGCTGGCGAGCTGTCGGCGTTTGTTTTCTATGCGGTGCTGGCCGCCGGTGGTGTAGCGGCGCTGGCCGAGGTGGCCGGTGATGTACAGCGTGCCGCCGGCGCTGCCGAGCGCCTGCTGGAACTGCTCGACGCCCGCCCGACGATCACAGCCCCTGCCGTGCCGCGAACGCTGCCCGACCGGGTCGAGGGAGCGATCGGCATCGAGGCAGTGCGCTTTGCCTATCCTAACCGTCCAGGCACTCCAGCGCTTGATGGCATCAACCTGCATATCCGCCCCGGTGAACGGGTAGCGCTGGTCGGGCCTTCTGGCGCCGGCAAGAGCACACTCCTTCACTTGCTGTTGCGCTTCTATGACCCCCAGGCCGGACGCCTTACCCTGGATGGCATCGATCTTCGCGAGTTCGACCCGCACACCTTGAGGGCCCAGTTGGGGCTGGTTTCGCAGGAGCCAGTGCTATTCTCGGGCTCCGCGGCCGACAACATCCGCTACGGCAAGCCCGAGGCGAGCCCTCAGGACGTCCGTGAGGCAGCCCGAGACGCCAATGCTCTGAGCTTCATCGAGGCCCTGCCGGATGGCTTCGAGACTCCCTTGGGGCCCGGTGGGGTGCAGCTTTCGGGCGGCCAGAGACAGCGGCTGGCCATCGCCCGAGCCCTGCTGCGAGACCCGCGAGTGCTGCTGCTGGACGAGGCCACCAGCGCGCTGGACGCGGAAAGCGAACGCGTCGTCCAGGAGGCACTGGACCGCCTGATGCGAGGACGCACCAGCCTGGTGATCGCTCACCGTTTGGCAACAGTTATCGCCGCCGACCGCCTGCTGGTGTTCGACCAGGGAAGGCTGGTCGCATCGGGAAGCCACACCAACCTTTTGGAGTCCAGCGCACTCTATCGGCAGCTCGCAAGCCTGCAATTTACAACGAATATATCAAGGCGTGACGCGAAGTAATCAAGTGTGATTAAAGGTACAGACATATCGGCCGATGGTTTGCATATTAGAAAACACACTGAATTAGCTGACCTCGTCGTCACTCACGGTCATGGACGAGCCGATATTCATGTCTACCTTGCTACTCCTGATCATGCCTGCCTCTGCCGTAGTGATCGCCTGGTGGTCGATCGAGCACCGCTACCGACGTCCCTTGAAGCAGATGATCGCGCGCATCGAAACCCTCGGCGAATCCACTGAAGGTGGACCTTTGCCGTCTTATAACGTCTTGCATGGATCGCTGGCTGACCGGTTGGCACAGCGAGTCGACCATCTATGCGCGGCCAACTGCGAGCTGCAGGAACAGGCGATCAAGGACCCGCTCACGGGACTTGGCAACCGCCGACTGCTGGAACAGCGTCTCGATATCGCCCTGCCTCTTAGCCGTCGCTGGTTACATGCGGTGTCAGCGCTGGTGATCGACGTCGATCATTTCAAGGAATATAACGATCTCTATGGTCACCAGGCAGGCGATGAGTGCCTGGTCGAGATCGCCAACGTGCTGCGCGACACCTTCCGGCGCGAGACCGATATCGTGGTGCGCCTGGGCGGCGAGGAGTTCCTGGTGGTGCTGCTCGATGCCGATGAAGACGAAGCCGTGCGGCTTGCCGAGGCCATGCGTGGCATGCTGCAAGCAGTAGGCATCGAGCACGAAGCCTCCAGTGTCACTGACGTGGTCACCGTCAGCATCGGCGTTGCCGTCACCCGTTCCGGCGAACCGGTCAGCCTCGACGATATCATTGCCACCGCCGATGCCGGCCTCTACGAATGCAAGGAGACCGGCCGCAACCGGGTGATAAGCCGAACGGTCACCCGGACCGATCGGGAGGAAACCCGCGCGATGGCCTGATCACTGCATGCATGACCAGCCACGTCCTGCATGTCGCGCGAAGCGGCTTACGTCGTCAGGCCCGTCAGCGTATCGAGCCTGACCTCAAGGAATCGAAGCAGGTTCCTTGCCGCTATCGACCCATGTCCAGGGTCGTTCCCCAGGCGAGCAAACCGACCTGCCACACTGATCGCCTGGCATGATAAAGGCCCCACCGTCGTGGCCTCTTAGGGCTATCATGGTGACTCAAGATTGACAGGTAAGGGGATCGCATCTGATGCGCCCTGTCTTACTCAAGCCCAACAGGTGACGTTATTCACTCCCCTGACCGTCAATGATCAAGGCCAATAGTTCATGGGCAGACTCTTCGTCATTTTACTGCTGGGACTGGGACTTGGTGCCTGCGCAGCCCCGGCAGTAGAAACTCGCGACGGCTATAGCGTCGATCATCGCCATACCGCAACGTCTCACTCGAGCCGGGTGCGCTACCTGGTGATCCACTACACCGATGCCGATGAGGCCGACTCGCTCAGCGCTCTTACCGGTCCGCGGGTCAGCAGCCATTATCTGATCCCCCCGCCGCGTAGCGGCAAGCCGCCCCCTGTCTACCAGCTGGTCGACGAGTCACGGCGGGCCTGGCATGCCGGTGCCAGCGGCTGGGCGGGGCGTGAGAATCTCAACGATACCTCCATTGGCATCGAGATCGTCAATGCGGGGCCGGATCGGCCCTTTGCAGACCTCAAGGACGGTGCGGACGTGACCTGGGCGCCCTTCCCCGACGCCCAGGTCACCGCGCTGATCGCGCTCGCCCGGGACATCATCGCCCGCCACGACATCGCCCCCACCGCAGTGCTGAGTCATGCCGAGATCGCCCCGACCCGCAAGATCGATCCCGGCCCGGCCTTTCCCTGGAAGCGGCTTCACGCGGCGGGCATTGGCCCCTGGCCGGATCCGGCAAGGGTCGCCCGCTATCATCGATACTTCACCCAAGCCCCACCCTCGCTTGGCGACCTGCAGCTGGGGCTTACAGCTTGGGGTTTCGCGCTGGAACAAAGCGAGGTCCTGGATGAAGCGACCCGAGGTGCGCTGCGCGCCTTCCAGATGCGTTTTCGCCCGGAGGACTACCGCGGGCTCCCCGATGCCGAGACCGCGGCGATCCTCTGGGCGCTGCTGGAAGGCTACCGGCCCGAAGCAATGCCCCACCGCTGAGGCAAGCGGCCGTCAGGCGGTGACCTTCATCTCCTCATCGGCCCGGAAGCTGCGCATATGCCCGTCTCGCTCCACGGCCACGTGCCAGATGAGTGCCTGCTCCAGGCAGTGGGGCGTATGGCCGCCACGCTCCCTGGCCTGCTCGAAGTAGCGCCGCAACGCTGGACGGTAAAGCGGATCGGCACAGTGCTCGATCACCCGCTCTGCCCGCTCCCGGGGAGCCAGGCCGCGCAGGTCGGCCAGACCATGCTCGGTGACCAGGATGTCCACGTCGTGCTCGGTATGATCCACATGGCTGACGAAGGGCACCACGCTCGAGACGTCTCCCCCCTTGGCCAGTGACTTGGTGACGAAGATCGACAGCTGGGCGTTACGGGCGAAGTCACCTGAGCCCCCGATGCCGTTCATCATCCGAGTGCCACAGACATGGGTGGAGTTGACGTTGCCGTAGATGTCGAACTCCAGCGCGGTGTTGATGGCAATGATGCCCAGTCGACGCACGATGCCAGGATGGTTGGAGAGCTCCTGGGGCCTCAGGATCAGGCGGTCACGGTAGTCGTCCAGACGCGGCCATACCCGCTTGCCGCACGCCTCGGAAAGGGTGATCGAACAGCCCGAGGCAAACTCCAGCTTGCCGGCGTCCAGCAGATCGAAGGTGGAGTCCTGCAGCACCTCAGAGTACATGGTCAAGTGCTCGAAGGGGCCCTCGGCCAGCCCGCTCATCACCGCATTGGCCATGCTGCCGATCCCTGCCTGGAGCGGCAGCAGCGAGGCTGCCAGGCGCCCGGCCTCCACCTCGGCGGTGAAAAAGCCGATCAGCTGATCGGCGATACTCCGGGTATCCACATCCGGTGGCAATACCGTGGAGGGGCTGTCGTGGCCATGGGTGACGACGATGGCGGCGATCTTCGCGGGATCGATGGGGATGTAGGGGGTGCCGATGCGCGAGTCCGGCGCCACCACGGGGATCGGCGGGCGAGTAGGGCGCATCTGCGGGATATAGATATCGTGGAGCCCCTCCAGCTCGGCGGGAGAATCGAGGTTGAGCTCGATGATCACCTTGTCGGCCAGGATCGCATAGCTGGCCGAATTGCCCACCGAATTAGTGGGCACGATACCGCCCTCCTCGGTAATGGCACAGGCCTCAACCACCGCCACGTCGAGATCGGCGAGCTGACGGTTGCGCAGCAGCTCAACGGTCTCGGAGAGATGCTGGTCGATGAACATGACCTCGCCGGCATTGATGGCGCGACGCAGGGTGGTATCCACCTGGAAGGGCATGCGTCGCGACAGCACCTTGGCCTCGGTCAGCCGCTGATCCAGGTCGTTGCCCAACGAGGCGCCCGTCATCAGCGTGATGGAGAGAGGCGTGCGGGCCGCACGCTCGGCTAGCGCCAGCGGCACTGCCTTGGCCTCACCGGCGCGGGTAAAGCCGCTCATGCCCACCGTCATGCCGTCGGTGATCAGCGCGGCGGCCTCGTCGGCGCTGCACAGCCGATCACGCCAATGGGGCCAGCGGCAACGTTCCTGAATGGTGGTCTCGTCATGCACGCCCGGGGTCCTCCGTCGCTCAGGGTTGATAATTCGGAAGCTCAATGATTGCACGTAAATCATAACTCCACTATCGATATCCGGATTTTATCGGCAATTGTCTAATACATCGACATTTTTAACACGGACCACGCGGCACCCACCCAACAGGCTTTTGCCGCCACCCGGGCTTCACCGTACAATGTGTGTAACTCTGCCCGCCGGCCATCAGGCCGGCCGGTGCCCGTTCAAGATTCGAAGGAAACGCCGGACCCATGCGCGCCAGCCAATTGTTGCTCTCCACCCTCAAGGAAACGCCCGCCGACGCCGAAGTGATCAGCCATCAGCTGATGCTGCGCGCGGGCATGATTCGCCGTCTGACCTCGGGGCTCTACACCTGGCTGCCGATGGGCCTGCGCACTCTGCGCAAGGTCGAGCGGGTGGTCCGCGAGGAAATGGATCGCGCTGGAGCCCAGGAAGTGCTGATGCCGGCCGTGCAGCCCGCCGAACTGTGGCAGGAATCCGGCCGCTGGGAGCAGTATGGCCCGGAACTGCTGCGCCTCAAGGATCGCCATGACCGCGACTATTGCGTGGGGCCGACCCACGAGGAAGTGATCACCGACCTGGTGCGCAAGGAGATCTCGAGCTACAAGCAGTTGCCGTCGAATTTCTACCAGATCCAGACCAAATTCCGTGACGAGATCCGCCCGCGCTTCGGGGTGATGCGCTCGCGTGAGTTCATCATGAAGGACGCCTACTCCTTCCATATCGATGAAGACTCCCTGAAAGAAACCTATCAGGCGATGTATGACGCCTACGTGCGCATCTTCACCCGCCTGGGGCTGGATTTCCGGCCGGTGATCGCCGACAACGGCTCCATCGGCGGCACCGGCTCCCACGAGTTCCACGTGCTGGCCGACTCGGGTGAGGACGATATCGTCTTCTCCACCGCGTCCGACTATGCCGCCAACATCGAGAAGGCAGAAGCCCTGCCAGCACCGCTGGGCAGTCAGGTCACTGCTGCTGCCGCGAGCGAAGAACTGCGCCTGGTCGATACCCCCGAGACCAAGACCATCGCCGCGCTGGTCGACAAGCATGGCCTCGCCATCGAGAAGACCATCAAGACGCTGATGGTTCATGCCGACGCCGGTGGCCTGATCGCTCTGCTGGTGCGTGGCGATCATGAGCTCAACGAGATCAAGGCCGAGAACCTGCCCGAGGTCAAGGCGCCGCTGACCATGGCGACAGAGGCCGAAATCCGTGCCGCCGTGGGCGCGGGCCCCGGCTCGCTGGGCCCGGTCAATCTGGACATGCCGGTGATCGTCGACCGCAGCGTGGCGCTGATGAGCGACTTTGGCGCCGGCGCCAACATCGATGACAAGCACTACTTCGGCATCAACTGGGAGCGTGACCTGGCATTGCCCAAGGTCGCCGACATCCGCAACGTGGTCGAGGGCGACCCCTCGCCGGACGGTCAGGGCGAACTGGCGATCAAGCGCGGCATCGAGGTCGGCCACGTCTTCCAGCTGGGCACCAAGTACTCCCAGGCCATGAATGCCACCGTGCTTGGCGACGACGGCAAGGCGGTGCACCCGTGGATGGGCTGCTACGGCATCGGCGTGACCCGGGTGGTGGCCTCTGCCATCGAGCAGAACCATGACGACGCCGGCATCATCTGGCCGGATGCGCTGGCGCCCTTCGAAGTAGCCATGGTGCCCATGAACGCCCACAAGTCGGAACGAGTACGCGAGACCGCCGAACGCCTGTACCACGAGCTGAAGGCTCAGGGCATCGATGTGCTGCTCGACGACCGGGATATCCGCCCCGGGGTCAAGTTCGCCGACCAGGAGCTGATCGGCATCCCCCATCGCCTGGTGATCGGCGACCGCAGCCTCGACAAGGGTGAACTCGAGTACAAGGGACGTCGCGATGAAGAGGCCACCATGGTGCCTGCCGACACCATCGTCGACTTCCTGCGCTCTCGCATCGGCTGATGCCTGTCGCCGGGCCCCGCCTGCCACGCACAGCGCTGCTGAGCCTGGCCATCCTGGGCTCGGCTTTGCTGATGGCCGACTCCCTGGCCCGGGCTGATACTGGCCCGGGCTATTCCGCGCCCCTTCACCAGACGCTGGAAAGCGTACTCGACACGCCAAGGCCCGCCATCGACCTCTGGGCGGACCTCCAGTGGCGCTCGACCATGGCGACACGACTTTCCCGTTACATCGAAGACCCCGCACGGCGCTCACACCTGCTGGACAACATCCAACAGGAAGCGCGGCTGGCGGGGCTGGCCCCCGGCATTGTGATGGCATTGATTCAGGTCGAGAGCGCTTTTCGGTCCAATGCCGTCTCCAGTGCTGGCGCTCAGGGTCTGATGCAAGTGATGCCGTTCTGGGTCGAAGCTCTGGGGCGCCCCGAGGATGACCTCTTCGACCCTCTGCTCAACCTTCGCTATGGCTGTACCATCCTCGCCCACTACCTGGACGTGGAGGACGGTGATCTGACTCGCGCTCTGGCCCGCTACAACGGCAGCCGGGGCGAGACTTGGTACCCTGAGCGGGTGATGAGGGCCTGGCGCCAGCACTGGTGGCAGCCCCCTTGATCTGCCCGGTTATCACCGGTATTGATGCACTCACGCTTTATCAGAAAAACAGTTTGTGCTGCTTATAGCACCGATGATGCAGGTGACACGATGCTCTGGCTGCCTCGAAATCCCTGTGAAACGCCTGTGAGAAAAGGAACCCATGTGACCAGAGCCCCTCACGTACTGCTGAGCTCCTTGCTGTTGGCCACAGGCCTCTTGAGCAGCCTGGCCGCACAGGCCGCCCGCATCACCGTAACCGATGCCGCAACCGGCAAACCGCTTCCAGAAGCGGTGGTCGAGGTAGATATTGAGGGCGCTTCCAAGGCGGCCCCTTCATCGGTGGACGTCTATCAACGCAATGCCGCCTTTCATCCCCATGTCAGTGCCGTAAGCGTAGGCAGCCGCGTCAGCTTTCCCAATCGCGACACCACTCGCCACCATGTCTATTCCTTTTCCCCCACCGGTGTCTTCGACCTGAACCTCTACCGACAGGAGACGCCGCCGCCCGTGCCATTCGATACTGCCGGGGTGGCGGTACTCGGCTGCAACATCCACGACCATATGCAGGCCTTCATCGTGGTCAGCGATGCCGCGAAATTCGCCATCACCGACGAGAATGGTCAAGTCAATCTGGAGGACCTGCCACCTGGCGAGCACCGACTGCGGGTATGGCACCCTCGCCTTGAAGAAACCCATCAGCAGTGGTGGGAGGCACCCAGGCCGGTCAGCGCCAGCGACCTGCGCAGCGTCTCCCTATCGCTTTCGGTCGCAGCGAAACCAGCGGCTGAGCAGTCTTCGCTGCAACAGCGCTTCAATCGGGCCTTGAGCCAGTGAGGCCCGCATGACGTTCCGCTCCCGCCTGCTGATTACCATGCTCTCGGTGGTGATACTGGCTCAGGTCGTCACCGCGGCCGCCACCCTGAGCGCCATCCGCGCCGATATCATGGCATCCGGCCAGCGCGACCTGGACGTCGGCCTGAGCGTGCTGCGCGAGGTGCTCGATGCACGCGGCCAGCGGCTGCGTGATACGGTCGACATCCTCACCGACGACTTCGGTTTCAAGAGTGCCGTGGCCACCAAGGACACCTCCACGCTCGAATCGGTGCTGATCAATCATGGCAGCCGCGCCGAGGCAGATATGGTGCTGCTCACCGACCCCAGCGGGCGCTTGCTGGCAAGCAGCCATCACGAGACCGGCAGCCAGCTGCCTTTCAAGGGGCTGTGGCGCGCGGCTCAGGAAGGCCAGGGCAGCGTCGAGGTGGTGCTGCAAGACGGGATTCCCTACCAGTTCGTCCTGTTACCCGTGCGTGCGCCCAACCTGATCGGCTGGGCAGGTATGGGCTTTCGGCTAGATGCCGAACTCGCCAAAGAGATCGATGCCCTCACCCAGCTGCCGGTCAGCTTCATTGGCCACCACCTCGGTCAGGACCAGGCAAGCTATACGGCGACGTCTCGCGCTGACCTGCCGCCCGAAGAGCTGACTCAACTGCTTAGTGCACTCGATGGCATGGGTTTGGTCGCGGAACTGGATGCAAACGCCGACTATCTGACCCGCGCCCGTTTGCTGCGCCGCGCCGGTGAGGATGAAGCCTTCGCCATGATCCAGGCCTCACGCACGAGCCTGCTGGCGCCCTATCGTAATATTCAGTGGCAACTGCTGGCGCTGTTCGCCGCCACCCTGACGCTGACCGCCTTGGTCGCGGCGTTCAGCGCCAAAGGCATCAGCCGCCCGCTGCGGCGACTCGCCGATGCCGCCAGGCGTATCGGCCAGGGCGAGCGTATAGCCGACCTCAAGTCTGGTCAGCACGGCGAAATGCGTGTGCTCGCGGATACACTCATGACCATGCAGGAAGACATCGCACAGCGGGAGGCAAGCCTCCTGCACCAGTCTCGGCATGATATTCTGACAGATCTTCCCAACCGCACGTCGGCGCAGCACGACGTTCAGGGCGATATCGAAAAAGGCAGTGGTTTCACCCTTCTGCGTATGGCGATCGGCGACTTTCGCCGCATCAACGACACCTTCGGCTACGCCCTTGGCGACCGCGTACTGATCACGCTGTCACGCCGGCTCGATCGGTTGCCGGCACCAACCGTGCAGGCCTACCGCATCGGCGGGGACGAGTTCCTGCTGCGCCTGGATGCCCCGTCCTGCCCGCCCGGGTGGTTCGAGGCGCTCCAGGATGAGCTCGCCGAGCCAATCGATCTGGAGGGGTCACCCATCCGTCCGCGACTGTCGTTCGGCGAGGTGCGATTTCCCGAGGATGGCGACACTCCGCACCTGCTGATGCGACGCGCCGACGTGGCCCTGGACATCGCCCGCCATCATCACCATGCCCACCAGCGCTACATTGCCGGCCAGGACGAACGGCACCTGCGTCAGTTGACCCTGATCCGCGACCTGCATGACGCGGTAGAACAGCACCAGCTGACCATGGTCTACCAGCCCAAGATACTGGCGACGAACGGCGATATCGTCCAGTTCGAGGCACTAATGCGCTGGGAGCACCCGACGCTCGGCTTCATTCCACCCGACGAGTTCATCACCCTGGCCGAGCGCTCCGGCAATATCCGCATGCTCAGTAGCTGGATGATCGAAACCGTCTGCGCCCAGCTTCATCAGTGGCAGACACAGGGCCACGGTCTGCGCGTGGCCATCAATCTGTCGGCCGAAGACATCATGGACGAGACCCTGACAGCGCGACTGAAAGAGGTGCTTGAGAGGAACGGCCTAGTGCCCGACCAGTTGGGGCTGGAAGTGACCGAGAGCGCCATCATCAAGGACCCTGCACTCGCCACGCGTCATCTGGAGGAGCTGCGCGGCGCCGGCATGACGCTGGCGATCGACGACTTCGGCACCGGTTATTCGTCCCTCGCCCAACTGAAGCGGCTGCCGGTGCAGGAGCTCAAGATCGACAAGTCGTTCATCCTGCGCCTGGATGACTCCCCCGACGATGAGGTGATCGTGCGCTCGACCATAGAGCTCGGCCAGAACCTCGGCCTCAAGGTCGTGGCAGAGGGCGTCGAGACCGAGGCAAGCCGCACCATCTTGAAAGGCTTCGGCTGCCACTACCTGCAGGGCTATCTGATTGCCCGGCCACTACCCGCAGACGAGGTCACTTTATGGGTCGAGCGTTATCAAGCCCAGCAACCCCCGACACAAGGAGCCTGAGGATGAGGCGATCCGGGTTCTCTTTTGCCCCCATCATGCTGGCCATTCTTGCCCTGCTGAGTTCCCCTGCCACCCAGGCGGGCAGCCGCCTGCTGGCCACCGGCGGCGTCACCCAGGTCGAGGGCGCGGCAGGGGGCGGGATATCGCCCTGGGGGGTGCTGGCCGGCACCGCGAGCGAAGGCGAGTTCGCCGCCACGGCCAGCGTCAGCCAGGCGCGAGTCGATGATTACACCTTGGGGGTAGCCGGTATCGCCGGCAACATCCAGGACCGCCTTGAGCTATCGCTGGCCCGACAACGTTTCGATCTGAACACCCTGGGCGGTCGCCTCGAGCAGGACATCCTCGGCGCCAAGCTGCGCCTCTACGGCGACCCTCTGTATGACACCTGGGGCACCTGGAGTCTGGGGGTGCAGCACAAGCGCATGGTCGATGGCGAACTGGCCAAGGCGCTTGGCGCCAAGGATACGGCAGGCACCGACATCTATCTCGCGACGAGCAAGCTCTGGTTCGCGGCGGTTGGCGGGCGGAACCTCTTGACCAACTTGACCCTGCGCTCGACCCGCGCCAACCAGGGCGGGCTGCTGGGATTCGGCGGCGATCAGAAGGCAAGTCGGTCACTGGTCGTGGAGGGCTCGCTGGGGCTGATGCTGGCGCCGGACTGGGTCGTCGGCGTCGAGTATCGCCAGAAACCCGACAACCTGGGGGTCGCCGCCGAAAACGACTGGCGCGACGTCTATGTGGCACATTTCTTCAACAAGCACGTCTCGCTGACCGGAGCCTGGCTCGATCTTGGCGATATCGCCGGCCTGGCC
>Ga0209300_1000182_pt1 | contig 38886 bp, 45 predicted proteins | sample Shrwel_input2_RT_FD_187535 | JGI IMG/M metagenome (GOLD analysis project Ga0209300, IMG submission 187535) | Subsurface microbial communities from deep shales in Ohio, USA - Utica-3 well 1 S input2 RT (SPAdes) (version 2) ... | reverse complement strand
TTTGGTGCGCCGTCTAGTTCGGCATCAGCCCAGCGCCAGCGAGCGGCGGCCAGGGCTTCGGAATAGGTCATTGGCTGTCCGACCATGTAACCAATCGGCTGGCCTGCTCGGGTGATCCTCCAGGCGGCGCGCTTCGGCTCGCTGGTGGGCAAGTGCGTCGAGTCATTGGCTGCGTTCAGTTCGGCCAGCAGCTCGGCAAGGTGCTCGCGTATGAAGTGGCGCAAGGGGGCGGTGATGCGCTCGACCGGCGAGACGCGCAGCCGGTCGGCCACGCTCTCGACAGTCAGACCAGCCCGGCGCAGGTAGTCCAGGGCGGCCATTATCCGAACTCCTCAAACTCGGGTGCTGCGACATTTGCGACAACTGCGACAGCCCCCGTATTTGCTGGCGCGCGACGTTGCGACAGGTTTGCGACAGGTTGCGACAAATGCTTGGGCGCAGCGGTTTTGTCGCAGTCTGTCGCAACTGTGTCGCAATGGTTTGCGCCCCGGTTTTCCCGGCTTGTCGCAAATGTCGCAGTTGTCGCAGCCGGATTGATTCGGAAGCGCTTACCGTCCTCTGTCAGCAACTGCCGATGCTCGACCAGGGCGGCCAGCAGCACGTCGCGTTGCTTGGCGCTCTTGCGTGCGACGGGCGGCCCTTCCCGCTGTAGCGTTCGGGCGTCGAAGGTGTGCCAGTTGTTTTCGGTCAGCCAGTCCAGCAGCCGTTGTGCCTTGAGCAAATGCGGATCAGCGCTGGTCGGATTGGTCAGGCGCAGCGCCTCCCCCAGATACCAGCTCACCAGCGTGGCAGCTCGCTCGACGATGGGGCGGCTCAGGGTGTCGGCATTCTCGACGATGGCCAGCACGCCAGCGATTCGCAGAATGTTCTCCCCCCCTTTGGCTGCGGTCGGCTTGATCTCTTGCAGCTTGCCGTCGCTCCCTAGCCCCGACTCTATGGCGTCGTGCGCTTCGATCCATACCGCTTTGGCGTCGGCGTCCATCGTCAGCGCTGGCGGCTCCAGGTTGCCCCGGTCATTGGTGGGCGGCTCCTTGGTAAGAAGGTGCGTCATGCGTGCCCAATAGCGCCCCAGGCGAGGATCGCGGCTTGGGTCGGCGTGCCGATAGAATCGAGTACCGGCTAGCGATTGCGGCCAGGCGATCAAGAAACGCGCAAGAAAGCCTTGCCCTTGCATTACCGGATTGCTCAGAACCTCGCTGGCCACAATCGGCTGAATCATCAGGTGGGCGCTCAGACGGCAGCCGCTACGCGATGCGCTTTCACCTTCGGCGGCGCGTGTGCGTGTGATCGGTGCGCCATCCCACAGCTTAGAAAGACCGGCCACGCTCTTGAGCATGTTTTCCGGCTTGCTGGCGTGGCCACCAAAGAACTGCCCGCCTTCGTCGCTAAACAGCCCTTGCGAGGGGAAGCCGCGTAGCAGCGACTTTTGCAGTCCCTCTAGCGTTGGCTCTTCTGCCAGGATGAAGGGCGACGGCGGCGCTTCGGGTTCTTGCAATCGCCCCAGCTCGGCGGCCACCGCTTCGGGGTCGCCTTTCGCCTTCTCCAGAATGGCAGCGCGGGCGCGTTGATAGGCGTCGCGGCGATCTCGGTATTGCTTTTGCTCGGCCCCGTGAATTTCCAGCAATGCGCTTTGCCGGTCGTGGTGGGCACGCAAGGCCAGGCGGTCGGCGGCGGACTTGCGGTCGCCAGATTCCGCCACGGTCAGCGCGAACACCGATAAGGGGATCGGTTGCCCGTCGCGTTGTGCGTTGGCGTGTGGCTGTGCGGCCATCGCGGCGGCAGCCAGGACCGATTGTGCGGCGAGTGCGTCGGGAACCTGTACCGCCTCGACAATCGCGGCAGCAGCGCCTCCCAGCAGTTCGCCCAATGCTTCCAAGGGGTAGCGCGTAGGCGCTTCGATATCTGGCAGCAACGGCAGCGGATCGGGGTAAGTCGGCTCGGGAATCATGGTGGCGGCGCTCATTGTGCGGCCCTCCAGTTGGCTAGGTCGTTGAAGTCGGAAAGGCTCAGCGGCTCGGTTCCGCTCCAGGGCGGCAGCACCAGCCCACAGCCCAGCGCGGCGGCGGCTTGAGTGGCTGCGGAGCGTCCGGGGTTGCCTTCGGTCTGGCGGTCGTCGTCACCCGCGATAATCAACGGGCTGTCGGGGTAGTGCCGTTGGAGCTGGCGCCCGACTTCCAGCAGGTTGCCCGCATTCATGGCGCAGGCCACGGCGGCGCCGGTTTCGGCATGGATGGTTGCCCCGGTTGCCCAGCCTTCGCAGACGTACAGCGGCTGGCCTGGCTCCAGTGCGCCGATGGGTGAATAGGCACCCTTTACCCGGCCTCCAGACAGGAAGCGCTTACTGCCATCCGCTGCGATGCGTTGCAGGTTGCACAGGTAGCCATCGGCGTACAGCGGCACCAGCAGAACGTCGCCGCGTTGGCGCAGGCCGTGCGGCTGGCGGCCCTTGGCGCTCAGGTAAGGGTGATGCGGATCAGCCGGGGCGCTGGTGCTCCACAGCCGTTGTGCCTCGATGGCTGCCGTCTGCTGTCGCTGGTGCTGCTCCGCCTCGCGCTGGTGGCGGGCCTGCTCAACCCGCTGGCGGATCAATTCGGCCTCCATCGGATCGGCAGGCTTGCGGCTGCTCCAGGTGCTAGAACCTCCCGCCTTCCAACTACCGAACGCACCCGATGCGATGCCGTCCAGGTGCAAGACATACCAGCCGTTGAGCGTGCCGGGCTTGTCGCCTGGCACTCGGAAACGGTGAATGGTGCCGTCTGCTACAGGCAGCCAATCCAGCGGCCCGAACGTGGCTTGCAGGGCGTCGCGGAAGGCCAGTTCGGCTTTCTCCAGGCAAGCCGATCCCCTCGGCGCGCGGGCGCCGTTTTGAATGGTCATGGTTAGCCCTCTGCGGTCGGGTTCGGTGAGGCGGCCTTGCGGCGCTCTAGTTCGTACTCGGCGCCGTTGGCGACGTCCACGAGCCTGCCGGACAGGGTGCCCAGCGAGTTGATAAGCCAGCCGATATTGCGGGCGGTATCGTTGGAAAGCTCGCCAGCGTCGGCAGTAAAGGCCAGTAGCTCGCCAATTGCGGCGATGCCGTGGGCCATGGTCAGCGCTTCACATTCAGCTGTGCGCTCGATGGCGTCCAGATCATCAGTGGACAGACGGCCCATGCGCAAAGGGTCGGGTAGCAGGTGACTCCAGCAGACGGCGCTCATTGGGCACCCCCTACGGCGTCGGCCTTCTCTTGCAGCTCACTGGCGCGGCAATCCATGTAGTTAGCCAGATCGTCGGCCAGGTACTGCCCCAAGCTGGCCAAATCCTGCACACGGCTTGCGCGGCACTCCAGTAGAGCGGGGCTTGGCTCAAGCTCTCGGTGAATCGCAGTCATCAGGGCGGCGAGCCATCGGGCGTGCTCCTGCCCATAGCGGACCTGCTCGATTGCGTCGTCTGCGATGTTGGCCATAGCGGCGATGCGAGTGCTCATTGCACACCCCCTACGGTTTCCAGGGAACGGGCGCGGGCCATCGCTTCGTTGTAGCGGCGCAGGCGGACGGACAGGGACGAATCGGAACGCAGCGCGGCGAAGGCGCGGGCCTTCCAGGCGGCGGCGTGGGTGGACGGATTGCGGGTGGTTTGCATAGGTGGTGCTCCTAGAGTTTTGGAGCCATCACCGCTTGCGGCCAAGCAAGGAATGGTGACGGCTGTACGCGGGTTGGCCGACCGGGACTCTAGGCACCCGGCACACCCGAAGGTGTCCCACGCACAGCCGCCATAACGCGACATTGCGGACGCAAAAAAAGCGCCTGCAATGGTTACGGGGGCGCTGTAGCGCCTAGAGAAATTCGACCGGCCAAGGTCGGCCACGGGATTGACCGTGACGGGCGAACCATAGCGCCGCTGGTGCTGGCTGGCAAGGGCAAAGGCGATCATGCGGCTACCCCCTTCGGCTTGCAGGTCAGGGCCACCAGAACGGCGCGGGCGCGCTTGTACTGGCTCGGCGGCAGGCTGTAGCGGGTCACGGTGCAAGGGGCGCCCCAGCGGTTCGGGACGCGTTCTTGCTTGCGCTCGATGGTCAGCCCGTAGTGGTTTGCCAGAACGGCAATGGTGCTGGGCAAACAGTGGTCGCCGATGCGTTCGGCTTCGAAGCGGTTAACGCTGGCGCCGCTAAGCATGTGCGCCAGAATGCGAGCGATCTTGCTCGGGCCTTCGGTGGTAGCATCTGCCTTGCGCGGGCGGCTTTGTTCTTCGGGACGGGTCGCCTTTTTCATTTCAGGCCACCTCGCGCTGTGCGGCCATCTGATCGCACCAGGCCAAGACTTCCGACTCGACAAAACAGCTCGATTTCGGCCCCAGCTTTACCTGTTTCGGGAAGGTTCCGGCAGCAATGCGCCGGTAAATTTCGGATGTGGAAAGGCTGGTGTACTCCTTCACTTGGGCCAGCTTGATGAAGCGGCGGGGAAGTTGGACGGGGTTGGTATGTGCGGCCATATCGTGTTGCCTCTTGGGCTTTGTTGAACACGATTGGCATTCAATACAGCGAAAGGGCGTAAGTAACCGCAACTGCGGAACAGAAAACCGCAATTGCGGCTCTGTTATTCGGTGGCTTTTCGAGCCTCTTCTGAGGCCCGGTTGGCCGCTGCGAACATGGTTTCTAAGTTGCGTTTGCGCAGCCCGCGCCAGCTGTACTGCTCCAATAACAGGCTCTTGACCCCCTCCTGGTTTAGCGCGGTCGGTCTGGGCTTTTTCAGAAGCTCCAAAAGGGCGGCAATCAGTAACGAATGAGACGGCTTTTCAAGTTCAATGACCTGCTGGCCAGCGGCGCTGCTTGCAATTTTGCTGTCTGCAACTTGGCAGCTCGTACCGTTAGCGAAACTTTCCAAATCTTCCCGCAAGAAGAATAGGCGAGAGCGGTCAAAGGTTACGGGTTTCCCTTCAGGCCACAGCAAATACTCATCACTGACCGGTACTGCAGGATGCATATCTGGAGTACCGAGAGGCCCCGATACAATCACGGCAGATGCATTTCCTTCATCGTCTCGGAAGCAATGCTCAGGATAGAAGTTCAAGGTATAGAGAACGCCTAGAGGAACCCGGACAGTTAGCCCGTGCCATTTCTTGTAATTTCTGGTGAGCGGGTCTGGGGCGCCTCGGGTGTACTCATAAAGAGTGACCGGAGAAAAAACCAGGTGGTAGGCCGGCAGCAAGCCGTCAATTGCAGCTTCCAGCGCCTGACGTGCCGTTACTCCGTAAACCCCTTCTTCGGAAAATTCGTCGTACAGGACCCGCTTCGGTATGTATGCCATTCGCCGCCCTCCCAGGCGCCCCACTTACCAAATAGATCGGCTGACCAGGCGGGTGGGAAGTCCGCTTTTCGCTCCGTCGAGCTAGGCCAGCCAAAACCGTTAAGCCTTGCGCTTGATGCTCACCACATTGGCGCCAGCACATAGCGCGTCTATTGAATCAGCCCAGGCTTGCATCATTTCCCGGCGCTGCTCCAGGTAGGTGGCGTGGTTGTAGGTGTCGCGGATTTCGTCGTTGTCGCCGTGGGCTAGCTGGCGCTCGATCCAGTCGCGGTTGTAGCCGCGTCCGTTGAGTTCGGTACTCAGCAAGTGACGGAAGCCGTGGCCGGTCTGGCGGCCTTCGTAGCCCATCAGGCGCAGCGCCTTGTTAATCGTGTTTTCAGACATTGGCCGGTCTGGGTTCTGCTGCCCGGCAAACACTAGCGGGTAATCGCCCGTGATTTCCTTGAGCTGGCGCAGGATCGCAACGGCTTGGCGGGGCAGGGGCACCACATGCGGGCGGCGGGCTTTCATGCGCGCTTTCGGAATGGTCCAGGTCGCGCCGTCCAGGTCGAGCTCAGCCCAAGGCGCCTGGCGCAGCTCACCAGGGCGAACGGCTGTCAGCACCAGCAAGCGGATCGCGCAGCGGGTCAGCGTGTTTAGGTTGGTGACTTCCAGGATTTCCAGCAGCCCCGGCAGCTCTTCGAAAGCAACGTGCGGATGGTGCCGGGTGGCTTTCGGAGGTGCGGCTACCACGTCCAGATCGGTGGCGGGGTTGGCTTCAACTACGCCACTCGCCAGACCGAAGCGGAATATCTGGTGTAGCCATTGGCGAATCTTGCCAGCGGCGTTCAGCGTGCCACGCGCTTCGACCTTGCGCACCAGCTCGACCAGCTCCGGGCGGGTGATGGCTTTAACCGGGCGCGCACCGATGACGGGTATCAGGTCGTTTTCCATGTACAGCCGCGCCTTGTAGGCGGTGCTATCGGCCCAGCGTGGCGCGTTGTAGGCGTACCACTCCCGCGCCAGCGTCTCGAATGTCACGCCATCGGCCCGTTGCGCTTGTTTGGCGGCTTTTTTCTCTGCGCTGGGGTCAGCCCCTTGGGCCAGCAGCTCGCGTGCATCTGTGCGCCTCTGGCGGGCTTGCTGTAGCGACACGACAGGGTAAGCGCCCAAGGCCAGCCGCTTTTCCTTTCCATCGAAACGGTACTTGAGGCGCCACAGCTTCGAGCCGTTGGGCGTCACCTCTAGATATAGCCCTTGGCCGTCCGTCAGCTTGTAGGGGCTGTCCTTGGGCTTGGCTACCTTGATCGCGCTGTCCGTCAGCGGCGTGGCTTTCCGTGGCATGGGGCGCACCTCGTAGGGGCATAAATTCGACCGAACTCGAATGCCCCCAAGAATGCCCCTAAAAATTCGGGCTTACAAGGGAAGGGTAGGGAAGTTCAGACAACAAAAAACCCGCACGGGGCGGGCTTCTTGTGGGCTTTCGGGTGATGCTGGCACCACCTGAAAACGAAAGGTGGTGCCCAGGGACGGAATCGAACCGCCGACACGGGGATTTTCAATCCCCTGCTCTACCAACTGAGCTACCTGGGCAACGGGGCGCTATTAGACGGATTTGGCCTTTGCCTGTCAAGCGTGAGGAAAAAGATTTTTTCCAGTCGGGACGGGTGCTTAGCGTCGCCCGCTGCGCTAAGGCGGGCTTCGCTGCGCCGGTCACTCGCTCGGCGGAACGTAGCCCTCGGCCTTGGCGTACTCCTCGCCGGAGAGAAACTTGTCCATTTCAGCCTGCAGGAACTTGCGGTCCTCGGCGTTCATCATGTTCAGGCGCCGCTCGTTGATCAGCATGGTCTGGTGCTTCTGCCAGTCTTCCCAGGCCTTCTTCGAAACGTTGTTGTAGATATCCTCGCCCTTGGGGCCCGGATAGGGCGGGCGGTCGAGGCCCGGCAACTCTTCGTTGTACTTGCGGCAGTGCACGGTGCGGGTCATGGCGTCTCTCCTGCAATCAGTTCGGCGGCGGCGCGCTTGAGCAGCGTTTTCACCGGGGCGGCGAGCCCGAGGCGAGGTGGGGAGGCGAGGTTATACCAGAGCCAGTCGGCCTCGGCCACGACATGGCCGGCGGACTTGACCCTGATCAGCCAGGGTTCGATGGCGAGCTGGAAATGGCTGAACGTGTGGGTCAGCTCGGGCAGCCCATGCGGTTCCTCGAGCTGCAGCCCGTATCGTTCGGCCAGGGGCTGCAGCTCGCCCAGGTCGTCGACCTCCGGCAGGCTCCAGAGGCCGCCCCAAAGCCCGCTGGACGGGCGGCGATAGAGCAGGATGGCGTTGTCTTCATTGGCCAGCAATGGCATCAGGGTGCGCTTCTGCGGCAACGCCTTGCGCGGTTTCGGTTCCGGAAAGGCCGTTTCGCGGCCGAGCAGATGGGCTTTGCAGCCGTCACGTAGCGGGCAGAGCAGGCAGCTCGGCTTGCTGCGTGTGCAGAGCGTGGCGCCAAGATCCATCATCGCCTGGGTGTAGTGGTTGACGCGTCGCATCGGTGTGTAGCGCTCGGCGACCTCCCAGAGCTGCCTGGCGACCCTTGGCTCGCCGGGATAGCCGGCCTGGGCGGTGTAGCGGGCCAGTACGCGTTTGACGTTGCCGTCGAGGATGGGCGCGCGCAGCCCCATGGACAGGCTGGCGATCGCGCCCGCGGTGGAGCGGCCGATGCCGGGCAGCTCGGCGAGCGCCGCGACGTCGCACGGGAACTCGCCGCCGTGGCGCTCGACGACGAGCTTCGCGGTCTTGTGCAGATTGCGCGCGCGGCTGTAGTAGCCGAGGCCGGTCCACAGGTGCAGTACCTCGTCCTCGGAGGCCGCAGCCAGCGCCTGTACATCCGGCAGCGCGGCCATGAAGCGATCGAAGTAACCGAGCACGGTGCCGACCTGGGTCTGCTGCAGCATGATCTCCGAGACCCATACGCGGTAGGGCGTGATGCCCTGCTGCCAGGGCAGGTCCTTGCGGCCGTGGCGGTCGTACCAGCTGAGCACCGCGTCGCCGAACTGCTCGGGCGTCATCGCTTGAACAGTCCCTTGAGCGCGTCCTTCAGCTCCGGGCTGACCTTGTCGCCGAGCTTTTCCTCGATCTTTTCGCTGAGCTTCTCGCCGGCCAGACGGGCGGCGATCTTGCCCAGGCCATCCTTGTCGAAGCGACAGGCCTTGGCGCCCAGTTCGAGCGGGCCGCGGCAGCGTAGCGGCCACTCGACGCCGACATAGCGCTCGTTGACTTGGCAGGCCGGGTCAGGCATCGCGCCCTTGTCGCCCTCGATGACGATGCCGACGCGGTAGTCCATGCCGAGTACGCGCAGGTCGATATCGCCGTTGCCGTTGACCGTGAGGCCCGGGATGCTCACCTTGAGGTCCGGGTTGTTCGCCACGCCGTCGCGCAGTCGGAGATTGCCCTTCAGCTCGCGGAAGGGAGTGTCCTTGGCGCGCGGTTCGCTGCCGAGTTCCTTGCGATTGAGCGTGGCGATGGCGCGGCACAGTTGCTGCTCGAGGTTCGCATCGACCAGCACGCCGTTGTCGACGATGAAGCCGAGGGTGCCGTTGAGATTGTCCACCCAGTCCTTCTGGCTATTGCCGAGCGTGGTGAGATCACCGTCGAGATTCAGCAGGCCCTTGAGCGTGACCTTTTCTCCCTGGCTTTCGAGCAGGCGTTCGACCGGTATCCGGCTGAGGCTCTTGTGCACCTTGATCGTCGGTTGCGCCGGGCGTGCATCGAGGCTGGCGCTGGACTCCAGGCGCCCGCCAAACAGGCCGCCACGCAGGTGCTCAAGGGTGAGCAGGCCGCCCTTTCCACGCGCCTTGAGGCTGACTCCTTCGAACGGCAGGCGCTCGAGCCTGAGGCTGTCGAGCAACAGCGTCACGGACGCATCCAGGCTGCGCAGGCGATCGACCGGCAGCACCTTCTCGGCACTCCAGGCCTGCTGGGTGGGCTTGTCCGGCAGAGGAGTGGTACCGCTGCCGATGGCGCTCGCTTCGGTCTGCTCGACTTCGCTCTTGCGCGCCTGGCTGGCGCCCTGTTCGGCCGGCGTTGCCGGCAGGTAGCGATCAAGGTCGAGACGGTCGCCCTTCAGCTCGACGAGCAGGGCCTGGCGCTTGAAGTCGTTGATGCCGAGCCGGCCGGTGAAGTGGCTGTCGTCGACCTGCAGCTTGAGTTCTTCAAGCAGCAGGCTCTCGGGCGTACCGTTCAGATGCGTGACCAGTTCGACCTTGGTCAGGGCGTTGGCGTCGGCCATGGGCGGAAGGCTCTGGCCGAGCCCTTCGAGGAAATCGCCCAGGTCGAACTCGGCGATCGATAGCGCGCCGGAAAGCTTTGGCTCGCTTTCCAGGTCGCGGACCTTCAGTTCGCCCAACCCGCGCAGCTGATTGGCGGTCAGTTTCAGGCCGGTCCATTCGGCGATCTGCGCGGCCCGATCGACGAGCAACTGGCCCTGCGCGCTGAACGCCAGTGTCTTGCCCTGCAGCGGCTCACCGGAGGCCTCGCCATTGAGACGCAGGTTATCCAGCTGGTAACGGCGCAATTCGTTGTCGAAGCGCAGCTCGCCTTGCAGTTCGGTGCGGGCGCGCATCACCGGCTGATTACTGCCGAAGAACGCGCTGAGCTTGACCGGGATGGCGCTGCGCTCGCGGATCGCGCCGGTGCTCAGCTCGATCCCCTCGGCGCTGTACTGCTGGCCGCTGCGCGCGTCGTGGTAGGCCACTCGCGCATCGCTGACGGTCAGGCTGTCGATGTCCAGCTGGATCGGTTTGCCCGGGCGTGCCTCGCTGGCCGGGCGGGCAGGCTCGCTTTGGTTCGGGGATGGCTCGGCTGCTGCGGCGGGGCCGGTCGCTGACTCGCCGAGCCCCTCCCAGTTGCCAAGGCCCTGCTCGTCACGTGCGAGCATCAGGTTTAGGCCGTTGACGGTAATGTCGCTCATCTGCACCTCGCGGCGCAGCAACGGCAGCACCCGCACGGACAGACCGAGCATGCGCAGGTCGGCGAAGGGCTGCTCGGGCGTGCGTGCGCTGGCCAGCGTAGTGTCGTGCAGTTCCAGGCCTAGCCAGGGAAACAGGCTCCAGCCGATGTCGCCCTTGATGTTGAGCTCCAGCCCGGCCCGTTCGCGAGCCAGTTCGCGGATTTCGTCCTTGTAGTCATTGGGATCGAACAGGTGCGTCAGGGCGAAGCCCAGGGCAACGAGGATCAGCAGTAGGCCGAGGGCAAGCAGCCCGAGGATCTTGCCGAGCGATTTCATGGACGGGTCCTTGTGTCGGAATCGTTGTAGAAGCGAGGCCGGAGTATAGCGCTGCGCCATTTGACGTCGGGCCGGCAGGGCTTGGAGCGAGTCACGGCGAGCGGGTTCCGCGCAGGCTCACTGTGGCGCCAGCGGGTCCAGCGGAAGGTGCGTGCGGGCGGCCAGAGCGCTGGCTTCGAGGTGCCCGGCGGGGGCGCTCAGGCGCAGCTCGCAACCGGCTTCGCTGGCCATGCGGCGGGCTTCGTCGAGCAGCCGCCGGCCGACACCGCGCTGGCGGGTGATGCGCCGCACGCACAGGTGCGACAGGTGCCAGGCGCGGTCGCCAGGGGTCAGCAGTGCAGCGCCCAGCAGGCGGTCATTGAAACGACCGGCAATGAGCGTGCCGGCGGCCAACCCGGCTGCGATCAGCGCTTGCGCATCGGCATGCGGCTCGAAGAGCCATTGCGGTGCGTCGGCGTAGATCTTCGCCAGGTCCTGGCGGTCTTGCTCGCTTGGCTGGCGAAGGTTTTCGACGTAGACGGGCATGGCCTTGGCTCTTGCGTGAGGGGCGCCAAGCATAACGTCGCGCTGCGCCAGACGCACCGCCATCAGGCGATCCTCCACCGAGCGCGGCGATACCCCCGTGGCGGGGTTTGCGCCTATAATGCAGCCCTTTTCGCCCCACGATCAGCGGAGCTGTGGATGTCCGAACGTACGGCTTGCGTAGAGCGCAACACCCTGGAAACCCAGGTCAAGGTCACCATCAATCTGGATGGCACCGGCAAGGCGCGCTTCGCCATCGGCGTGCCCTTCCTCGAGCACATGCTCGACCAGATCGCCCGTCACGGGCTGATCGACCTGGATATCGAGTGCAACGGCGACCTGCACATCGACGACCACCACACCGTCGAGGACGTCGGCATCACCCTCGGCCAGGCCTTCGCCAAGGCGATCGGCGACAAGAAGGGCATGACCCGCTACGGGCATTCCTACGTGCCGCTGGACGAGGCGCTGTCGCGCGTGGTGATCGACTTCTCCGGGCGTCCGGGGCTGACCATGAACGTGCCCTACGCCCGCGCGGTGGTCGGCAAGTTCGACGTCGACCTGTTCCAGGAATTCTTCCAGGGCTTCGTCAATCACGCCCTGGTGACCCTGCACATCGACAACCTGCGCGGCACCAACACCCACCACCAGATCGAGACCGTGTTCAAGGCCTTCGGTCGCGCGCTGCGCATGGCTGTCGAGCTCGATCCACGCATGGCCGGGCAGATGCCGTCCACCAAAGGGTGCCTGTGATGCAGACTGTCGCCGTCATCGACTACGGCATGGGCAACCTGCACTCGGTGGCCAAGGCCCTCGAGCACGTCGGCGCCGGCAGGGTGCTGGTGACCAGCGATGCGCAGGTCATTCGTGAGGCCGACCGCGTGGTGTTTCCCGGTGTCGGCGCGATTCGCGACTGCATGGCCGAGATTCGCCGGCTGGGTTTCGATGAGCTGGTCCGCGAAGTCAGCCAGGATCGCCCGTTCCTCGGTATCTGCGTCGGCATGCAGGCGCTCATGGAGCGCAGCGAGGAGAACGACGGCGTCGACTGCATCGGCCTGTTTCCCGGCCAGGTGCGCTTCTTCGGCAAGGATCTGGTTGAGGACGGCGAGCACCTGAAGGTGCCGCACATGGGCTGGAACGAGGTCAAGCAGGTGGTCGACCACCCGCTCTGGCACGCGATTCCGGACAACGGGCGCTTCTATTTCGTGCACAGCTACTACATCGAGGCCGGCAATCCGCGCCAGGTGGTCGGTCGCGGCCATTACGGCAAGGACTTCGCCGCTGCGCTGGCCGATGGCTCGCGCTTCGCCGTGCAGTTCCACCCGGAGAAGAGCCACACCCACGGCCTGCAGCTGCTGCAGAACTTCGCCGCCTGGGATGGCCGCTGGTAAATGAGCCGGGCCAAGCTCAAGCCGCCGGTCCTGGCGCTGGATGCTGCTCAGGAGCAGGCGGCGCAACAGGTCATCAAGCGCTTTCTGCAAGACCGCTTCGAACTCGAGCTGGGCTCGTTCGAGGCGCAGGAAGTGCTCGATCTGTTCGCCCGGGAAATCGCGCCGCTGTATTACAACAAGGCGATCTTCGACGTGCAGAGCCACCTGAAGGAACGGTTCGAGAGCATCGAAAGCGACTTGTGGGCGCTCGAGAAGAGCTGACCCTTAACCGACACTTGATTTGAACAGGTTCAAGCCATGCTGATTATCCCCGCTATCGATCTCAAGGACGGCGCCTGCGTGCGTCTGCGCCAGGGCCTGATGGACGACGCCACGGTGTTTTCCGACGACCCGGTGGCCATGGCTGCCAAGTGGGTCCAGGCCGGCTGCCGCCGCCTGCATCTGGTCGACCTCAACGGTGCCTTCGAAGGCCAGCCGGTCAACGGCGAGGTGGTCACCGCCATTGCCAGGCGTTACCCGGACCTGCCGATCCAGATCGGCGGCGGCATCCGTACCCTGGAAACCATCGAGCACTACGTGCGCGCCGGTGTCAGCTACGTGATCATCGGCACCAAGGCGGTGAAAGAGCCGGAGTTCGTCAGTGAAGCCTGCCGCGCCTTCCCGGGCAAGGTGATCGTCGGCCTGGACGCCAAGGACGGCTTCGTAGCCACCGATGGCTGGGCGGAAGTTTCCAGTGTTCAGGCCACCGACCTGGCCCGCCGTTTCGAGGCCGATGGCGTCTCGGCGATCGTCTACACCGACATCGCCAAGGACGGCATGATGCAGGGCTGCAACGTCGAGGCCACCGTGGCGCTGGCCAATGCCAGCCGCATCCCGGTGATCGCCTCCGGCGGCATCCACAACATCGGCGACATCCAGAAGCTGCTCGACACCAACACCCCGGGCATCATCGGCGCCATTACCGGCCGCGCCATCTATGAAGGCACGCTCGACGTCGCCGAGGCGCAGGCGCTCTGCGACCTGAAAGACAAGGACGAGTGATTTGCTGAACTGCGGTGGATCGGTGAAGCGTGATCCAGCCTGCACACAGAAGGACGAGTAAGCCGTAGGGTGGGCACCGCTTCGCTTGCCCGCCGTGCATTCGGTGACCCGGTGGATGTCCACCCAACGAGAGAGATCGACCATGGCCCTGGCCAAACGCATCATTCCCTGCCTCGACGTGGACAACGGCCGCGTGGTCAAGGGCGTCCAGTTCGAGAACATCCGCGACGCCGGCGACCCGGTGGAAATCGCCCGCCGCTACGACGAGCAGGGCGCCGACGAGATCACCTTTCTCGACATCACCGCCAGCGTCGACAACCGCGACACCACCCTGCACACCGTCGAGCGCATGGCCAGCCAGGTATTCATTCCGCTGACCGTGGGCGGTGGGGTCAGGACCGTGCAGGACATCCGCAACCTGCTCAACGCCGGTGCCGACAAGGTCTCGATCAACACCGCCGCAGTGTTCAACCCGGAGTTCGTCGGCGAGGCGGCGGATCGTTTCGGCTCCCAGTGCATCGTCGTCGCCATCGACGCCAAACGGGTTTCCGCGCCGGGCCAGCCGGGCCGCTGGGAAATCTTCACCCACGGCGGGCGCAAGCCCACCGGGCTGGATGCCGTAGCCTGGGCGAAAAAGATGGAAGACCTCGGTGCCGGCGAAATCCTGCTCACCAGCATGGACCAGGACGGCGTGAAGAGCGGCTACGACCTGGGCGTCACCCGCGCCATCAGCGAGGCGGTAGGCGTGCCGGTGATCGCTTCCGGGGGGGTCGGCAATCTGCAGCACCTGGCCGATGGGATTCTCGAAGGCAAGGCCGATGCGGTGCTGGCGGCGAGCATTTTCCACTTTGGCGAATACACCGTTCCGGAGGCCAAGGCCTACCTCGCCGCCCGCGGTATCGTGGTGCGCTGAGTGACCCGGCGCCGTTGGCGCCCTGAAGAGGGAGCGAGTACGAGGACCTGTCCGCCGGAGCGCGGACGTCACCAGGAGGACGACACAGATGTTCAAGGCGCTGATCACAACAATGGCCGCCACGCTGCTCGGCTGCACGCTGGCGCATGCCGAGCCCACCCCGCGCATCGACCTGCTCACCGAGAATTTCCCGCCGTACAACATGGCCGAAGACGGCAAGAACTTCGCCCGTGACGAGCACATCAGCGGTATCGCCGCCGACATCGTTCGCGAGATGTTCCAGCGTGCCGGCATCGAATACACCCTGACGTTGCGCTTTCCCTGGGAGCGCATCTACAAGATGACGCTGGACAACCCCGATTACGGCATCTTCGTGACCGCGCGCCTGCCCGAGCGGGAAGCGTTGTTCAAATGGGTGGGGCCGATCGGGCCGGATGACTGGGTATTGCTGGCGCGCGCCGACAGCCCGATCACGCTGCGTAGCCTCGACGAGGCGCGCCAGTATCAGATCGGTGCCTACAAGGGCGACGCGATTGCCGAGCATCTCGAGGGGCAGGGGCTGCAGCCGCAGCTGGCATTGCGCGATCAGGAGAACGTGAAGAAGCTGATCGACGGCAAGATCGACCTCTGGGCCACCGGCGATCCCGCCGGGCGCTATCTGGCACGTCAGGATGGGGTAACCGGTCTCAAGCGCGTGCTGCGTTTCGACAGTGCCGAGCTTTATCTGGCACTGAACAAACAGGTCGACGACCAGACCGTCCAGCGCCTGCAACAGGCGCTGGATCAGATGCGTGCCGATGGCACGGTGGACGCGATCAACGCGCGCTATCTGGACTGAGTCCCGAGCGGCGGCAGGCTGGCGTCGCCGCCGATCACAGTTTGGCCTTGCCGAGCAAGCCGCCCAGCGTCGTCTGCAGGTCGGCCGGCAACACGACCATCTTGGCGTTGCCGCTGCTGGCAAGGTTCTCCAGCGAGGTGATGTACTTCTCGCCGAGCAGGTACATCATCGGGCCGCTGTCGTTGCCGATGCTCTCGGCCACCAGCTTGATCGCAGTGGCCGAAGCCGTGGCCAGCTCGACCTGCGCCGAGGCGTCGCGCTTGGCTGATTCCAGGCGCGCCTCGGCTTCGAGAATCGCCGCCTGCTTGGCGCCCTCTGCGCGGGTGACGGTTGCCTTGCGCTCGCGCTCGGCGGCAGCCTGCATCTCCATTGCGCGCTGCATGGACTCCGACGGCGAGATGTCCTGAATCTCTATGCCCTTGACGGTCAGGCCCCAGTCGCCGGCCTGCTCGGCCATGCTGTCGCGCAGCTTGGCCTTGATGATGTCGCGCGACGACAACGCCTCGTCGAGCTCCATCTCGCCGATGATCTGGCGCAGGGTGGTCTTGGTCAGGTTGGAGATCGCCGACTTGTAGTCGGTGACACCGTAGACCGCCTTCACCGGATCGGTGACCTTCACGAAGCACAGCGCGTTGGTCAGGATCACCGCGTTGTCCTTGGTGATCACTTCCTGCTGCTCGATGTCGAGAATCTGGTCCTTGGTCACCAGCTTGTAGGCGACGTTATCCATGTAGGGAATGAGGATGTTGAGGCCGGGGATCAGCGTGCGCTGGTAGCGGCCGAGGCGTTCGACGATCCACTCGTCGCCCTGCGGAACCAGGCGCACACCCTTGGCGATGGTGATGAGAATGATGGCCGCGACCACGACCGCAATGACAAGACCGGGTGTCATAAAACTGCTTCCTTGTTGAGTGAGTTGATCCGTTTGAACCGGACTCAGGTCCGTGCAACTTTCACGCAGTTGCCTTCGAAGGCGAGGATGCGCACCCGTTCGCCTGCGGGGATGGCCTCTTCGGCCATGCAGGTCCACTGCTCGCTGCCCAGGATTGGCTTCTGGAAGCGCACCTTGCCGTGCTGGAAGGGCGCGACGGCGCTGACCAGCAAGCCGATCTCGCCGATGACCTCGCCCTGTGCCGTGCCGGACTGGGTCTTCAGCCGATTGCCGGCGAACACCCGGAACCAGAGCAGCACCATGACCAGCGAGGCGCCGCTCCACAGGGCGATCTGTGCGGTCAGCGAAAGCCCGGGTAGCAGCCACAGGGCCAGCGCCACCAGCAGCGCGCCGACACCGAACCAGAGAATGAAGAACGAGGGCACCACCAGCTCCATGATGATCAGTACGGCGCCCGCGACGATCCAATACCACCACTGAATATCCATGCCTGTCCCGCTCCCCTGTGCGCTCCGGCCACTGCGCTAGGTTATACGGACCGCGCGCTTGGCGGCACCTCGAAATCAGCGGATTGTGCTGGCCGACCGATACCGGCCGCCTTTGCCGTGTGCGGCCATGGCGCGGTTGCCACGGGTGGCGATCATCTGGCCGAGGCTGATCCAGTCGATGCCGCGCCCGGCCAGGCGCGGTAGCTCGCGTTCGAGCAGGCTCAGGGTGCTGTTATAGGGATGGCCGATGAGGACCACCGATCCCTGCCGGCGCGCCAGTGCGACGGCGGCCTGGAAGCGCTCGGCGACCGCCGCCGGGCTGGCGTCGTCGTCGAGAAAAATGTCGCGCGACAGGCTCGCCAGTTGGACCTGTTGTGCGCTCGCCGCGGCCACCGTGCGCGGGGTGGTGCGACTGTCGAGGAAGAACAGGCGGCGTCGCTGCAGCTCACGCATCAACTGGCTCATCGCCTCGGGCTGCTCGGTCATCGCGCTACCCATGTGATTGTTGACGCCGCTGGCATGCGGGACCGCGGCCAGTGCGGCTTCCAGGCGACGCTGGCGCTCGGCGCCTGGCAACTGCGGTTGCCAGGCGAAGGGGCCACCCGCTGGGGCCATGGGCAGGTGCAGCATCACCGTCTTGCCGGCATGCGCTGCGGTGATCGCCAATTCCCGGGCATGCGGGGTGTCGGGCAGGATCGCCAGCGCCACCGGGCCGGGCAGCGCCAGGACCCGACGGTCGCGGGCCGGACTCTGCCCAAGGTCATCGATGACCAATGCCAGACGAGGCCGTTCGGCCGGTGCCGCGGCCAGGCAGGCTGGCGCCACCAGGCTGAACGCCAGGCCGAGCGCCAGCCAACCGCGGGCCACGTTCACTGCCCGCGGGTGAGGTTCAGGCCCTTGAGCAGGTTGAGCGCCTGGCCGAGCTGGTAGTCCTCGTCCTGCGGGCGTGCCTTGTCGGCGGCAAAGCTGCTGCTCGGGCGGTCCGCGCCGCCGTTGCCATTGCCCAGATGGCCGGCCAGGTCGGCCTCGCGCAGCATTTCGCCGGCCTGCTCGCGGGTCAGCTTGGCGCGGGCGACCTCGATGTCCGGAACGATGCCCTGGGCCTGGATCGAACGCCCGCTCGGCGTGTAGTACAGGGCCGTGGTCAGTTTCAGCGCGCGGTCGTTGTTCAGCGGCAGCACGGTCTGTACCGAACCCTTGCCGAAGCTGTCGGTTCCCATCACTACGGCGCGCTTGTGGTCCTGTAGCGCGCCGGCGACGATTTCCGATGCCGAGGCGCTGCCGCCGTTGATCAGCACCACCAGCGGTACGCCTTCGCTGGCATCGGCCGGGTCGGCGGAGAAACGCAGCTCGGAATTGGCAATGCGGCCCTTGGTGTAGACGATCAGTCCCTTGGTGAGGAAGTGATCGGAGACTTCCACCGCAGCCTGCAACACGCCGCCAGGGTTGTTGCGCAGATCCAGCACCAGGCCGCTGAGCTTCTTGCCGCCGTTGTCTTTCTTCAGGCGGGCCAGCGCCTTGCCGACCTCTTCTCCGGTGTTGACCTGGAACTGGGTGACGCGCAGGTAGCCGTAGCCGGGCTCGAGCAGCTGGCTCTTGACGCTCTTGACCTTGATCACCGCTCGGGTGAGCTTGACGTCGTACGGCTTGCCGCCTTCGCGGACCAGGGTGAGAGTGATGTCGCTGCCCGGCTTGCCACGCATCTGTGCGACGGCGTCCATCATCGACATGCCCTTGGTGGGCTTGCCGTCGATCTTGATGATCAGATCGCCGGCCTCGATGCCGGCCCGCGAGGCTGGCGTGTCATCGATCGGCGAAACCACCTTGATGAAGCCGTCCTCGACGCCCACTTCGATGCCAAGGCCACCGAACTCGCCACTGGTGCTCTCCTGCAGCTCGGCGAAGGCATCGGGCTCGAGGTAGGCCGAGTGCGGGTCGAGGTTGCTGAGCATGCCCTTGATGGCGTTTTCCAGCAGCGTCTTGTCGTCCACCGGTTCCACATAAGACGCCTTGATGCGGTCGAGCACCTCGGCGAAGGTGCGCAGCTCGTCGAGCGGCAAGGGCGCCTTGTCCGTCGTGGCGGGCGGCTCGGCGGCCGCCGCCTGTGGTGCCGGCTCCTGGGCCCAGGCAAGGCCGTGCGAGCCTAGCGTGACGGCCAGGGCCACCAGGGAAGGACGTGCAAAGCGACGCAGGTGCAGCATGTCAAACTCCAGTCATCAGGGGCGCTAACCTTGCGCGCGGCACCATTGCGCCGGGTCGCTGGGGCGGCCCTGTTGGCGAATGGCGAAATAGAGCGCGGCGGTCTCCTGACCGCCGCTGGTTCCGACCGTGGCGATGGGGTCGCCGGCCTTGACGATATCGCCGGCGTCACGCAGCAGGCTCTGGTTATGGCCGTACAGGCTGAGATAGCCGTTGCCGTGATCCAGAATCACCAGCAGCCCGGCGCCGCGCAACCAGTCGGCGAACACCACGCGCCCACCGTGCACCGCGCGGACCTGGGTGCCGGCCTGCGCGCCGATCAGCACACCGTCCCACTTGGTTCGAGCGTCGCCACCGCGCGGAGTGCCGTAGCGGGCGACGATGCGTCCATCGACTGGCCATGGCAGCTTGCCTTTGGCCTTGGCGAACGGGCCGCCGAAGCTGTTGCCCGCGCTGGATACCAGAGGGCCGCCGCCCCCGGCGCCCGCACCCCCGCGCTGCTGCTCACGCGCGGCTGCCAGCGCACGCTGACGCGCCGCCTCGGCTTCGCGAGCCTGACGGGCGAGGGTCTGTTCGATGGTGTTGAGGACGCGCTCGAGCTGAGCCTGGTCTTCGCGGCGGGCCTGCAGTTTCTGTTCGCGTGAGGCGATGTCGCGGTTGAGCTTGGCCAGCGCCTGGCGACGCTCCTGGCGAGCCTCGGCCAGCTGCGCACGGCGCTGTTCCAGCCCGTCACGGCGCTCGGCAAGCTTGGCCTGTTCGGCGGCGATATCGGCCTCCACATTGGCCAATTGCCGCAGCGTCTCGTTGAACTGTGCCACCTGCTCGAAGCGGGCTTTGCTCAGGTAGTCGTAATAGGTCAGCGTGCGGCTGAATTTCTCCGGGTTCTGCTGGTTGAGCAGCAGCTTCAGGTACTCCTGGCGGCCATTGCGGTAGGCCGCTCGTGCCTGAATGCCGATCAGGCGCTGCTGCTCGATACGCGCGCCTTCGAGCGTGGTCTTCTCGTCGTCCAGTTTCTGCAGTTCGGCTTCGCCGCGGTCGATCTCGTGCTGCAGCGTATCGACCTGCTTCTCCAGCTCGCCCATCTCGCTCTCGGTAGCCTTGAGCTGCTTCTGGATGCCGGTCTTTTCCTGCTCGATGGTTTTGAGCAGTTTCTGCAGTTCGGCGATGTCCTTGCGGGCGGCTTCGATCTGCTGCTGCGTGGCCGCACGCTCGTCGGCGATGACGGAGCCTGCCAGGCAGAGCATTACCAGTGCGAAGAGGGCGCGGAGCATGCGGGCTTACCGGAGGAACTGGACGGCCTAGTATGCCTAAAAACATGGCCGGAAGCTTGGCGGCGATCGCGCCCCGTCTGGCTTCCGGCCGATGGCGTCAGTCGTTGAGCTGAATGATCGAATGGCCGGTCATTTCCTCCGGCACCGGCAACCCCAGCAGGGTCAGCATCGTTGGAGCGACGTCCGCGAGCACGCCGCCTTCGCGAATGCTCGCCTTGCGCTTGCCGACATAGATGAAGGGCACCGGCTCGCAGGTATGGGCGGTATGCGCCTGCCCGGTCATGACATCTTCCATCTGTTCGACGTTGCCGTGGTCGGCGGTGATCAGGGCTTCGCCGCCAACCTTCTCCAATGCCTCGACCAAGCGGCCCATGCAGGCGTCGAGGGTCTCGACCGCCTTGACGGCGGCCTCGAACACGCCGGTATGACCGACCATGTCGCCGTTCGCGTAGTTGACGACGATCACGTCGTAACGCTGGTTCTCGATGGCGTCGACGATGCGATCGGTCACCTCGGGCGCGCTCATTTCCGGCTGCAGGTCGTAGGTGGCGACTTTCGGCGAGGGAATGAGGATGCGCTCTTCGCCCTCGAACGGCTCTTCGCGGCCGCCCGAGAAAAAGAAGGTCACATGGGCGTACTTCTCGGTCTCGGCGATGCGCAGCTGGGTCTTGCCATTCTTGGCCAGGTACTCGCCGAGCACGTTGTTCAGGGCCTCTGGGGCGAAGGCCGCCGGTGCCTGGATGCTCGCGGCATACTGGGTAAGCATGACGAAGCCTGCCAGTTGCGGCGTGCGGGCGCGCTGGAACTCGCTGAAGCCCGGTTCGACGAAGCAGCGAGTCAGCTCGCGCGCACGGTCGGCGCGGAAGTTCATGAACACCACGGCATCGCCATCCTCGACGCGCACCGGCTCGCCGACAGTGGTGGCCTTGACGAATTCATCGCTTTCGCCACGCTCGTAGGCGGCAATCAGGCCGTCCACGGCGTAGTCGGCGTGGAATTCGCTCTGGCCCTCGACGATCAGCTTGTAGGCCTGCTCGACGCGCTCCCAGCGATTGTCGCGATCCATGGCGTAGTAACGCCCGATCAGGCTGGCGATGCGGCCCTTGCCCAGGCGGGTGAACGTGGCCTGCATCAGTTCGATGGAGCTCTGGGCGCTCTTGGGCGGTGTGTCGCGGCCGTCAAGGAATGCATGCAGGTAGATTTTCTCGGCGCCGCGCTTGGCGGCCAGTTCGGCCATTGCGACCAGGTGGTCCTGGTGGCTGTGCACGCCGCCGTCGGAAAGCAGGCCGAGGATGTGCACTGCCTTGCCGGCCCCGACGGCCTTGTCCACGGCTTCGCAGATCGCCGGATTGCTGAAGAAATCGCCGTCACGGATGGCTTTGGTGACGCGCGTGAAGTCCTGATACACCACCCGGCCGGCGCCAAGGTTCATGTGGCCGACCTCGGAGTTGCCCATCTGGCCATCCGGCAACCCGACGTCCATGCCGCTACCGGAGATCAGGCCGTGCGGCTGCGTGGCGAGCAGGCGATCGTAGACCGGGGTGTGGGCGGCATGGATGGCATTGAAGTCAGGGCTGTCGCTGTGTCCGAAGCCGTCGAGAATGACCAATACCAGGGGTTTGGGTGCGGAAGGCATCGCGTGAGGGCTCCTTGGCGCAGGGCGAAAAAAGGCGACCAGTCTACTGTCTGGACTGTTGCAGGTCACGATTGATCAGGGTTCAGCCGCCTGGGGGCGCTGTGTATACTGGCCCGCATTTTATCGCCTGGGTACCTGTTGATGCTCGCTAACCTGATTGAATTTGTCTCTAACCACTATGTGCTGAGCAGCCTGTTCGTCGTGCTGCTGGTGCTGCTGGTGATCACCGAGGCCCGCAAGGGCGGCAAGAGCCTGACTTCGCGCGAGCTGACGACGATGGTCAATGGTGGCCAGGGCGTGGTGTTGGACGTGCGTCCGAAGAAGGAGTTCGCCACCGGCCACATCGTCGACGCATTGAACATTCCGCACGACAAGCTGGTCAGCCGAATGGGCGAGCTGGAAAAACACAAGGGCAAGACCCTGATCGTGGTCGATGCCATGGGACAGCACGCCGGAGCGGTCTGCCGGGATCTACAGAAGGCGGGCTTCACCGCCGCCAAGCTGTCCGGAGGGATCTCGGCCTGGCGCGGCGACAATCTGCCAGTGGTCAAGTGAACATGCCCAAGGTCGTCATCTATACCACCGCCTGGTGCCCCTTCTGTGTCCGGGCCAAAGCCCTGCTCGACAACAAGGGCGTCGCCTATGAAGAAATCGCCGTCGACGGCAAACCGGCTTTGCGCGCCGAGATGGCGAGCAAGGCCGGGCGCACGTCGGTGCCGCAGATCTGGATCGGCGAGCGGCATGTCGGAGGGTGTGACGACCTGTATGCGCTCGAACGCGCCGGGCGGCTGGACGCGTTGCTCCAGGCCTGATGGCGCCGCTCTCTCTTCCATAACGACACGCACAACAGAAGGCTCATGAAATGACCGAACAAGCCAATAACGGTGCCGCCGCGAACGAGCAGCAGGGCGCGCAATTTTCCCTGCAGCGTATCTATGTTCGCGACCTGTCCTTCGAGGCACCGAAGAGCCCGGAGATTTTCCGTCAGGAATGGAACCCGAGCGTCGCGCTGGATTTGAATACCAAGCAGAAACCGCTGGAAAGCGATTTCTTCGAAGTGGTGCTGACCCTGTCGGTGACCGTCAAGACGGGCGAGGAGGTTGCCTTCATCGCCGAGGTGCAACAGGCCGGCATCTTCCTGATCAAGGGGCTGGACGCCGGCGCCATGAGCCATACCCTTGGCGCCTTCTGCCCGAACATCCTGTTCCCCTACGCTCGCGAGGCGCTCGACAACCTGGTCACGCGTGGCTCGTTCCCGGCATTGATGCTGGCGCCGGTGAACTTCGATGCGCTCTATGCGCAGGAGATGGCGCGGATGCAGCAGGGTGGTCAGGCACAGCACTGAGTGCCTTGAGGCGGGTCGCGAGCGATCCGCCTCGTCTTTCCTTACCTGACGGTTACCACCAGCTTGCCGATCGCCTTGCGCTGCCCCAGCGCGGCAATCGCCTCACCGGTGCGCTCGAGTGGGTAACGCTGCGAAATCACTGGTTTGAGCTTGCCTTCGGCGTACCAGGCGAACAGCTGCTTGAAGTTCGCGGCATTGTCATGCGGCTGGCGTTGCGCAAAGGCGCCCCAGAATACGCCGACCAGCGCGGCACCCTTTAGCAGGGGCAGGTTGGCTGGCAGCGAGGGAATCTCCCCGGCGGCAAAGCCGACCACCAGCATGCGGCCGTTCCAGGCGATGCTGCGAAACGCCTCCTCGAACAGGCTGCCACCGACCGGGTCGTAGATCACATCCACGCCTTGCCCACCGGTCAGTTCTTTCAGACGCTCTTTCAGGCTTGCCTCGGTGTAGTTGATCAGTTCGTCGGCACCGGCCTGGCCAGCGGTCTCCAGCTTCTCATCGGTGGAGGCGGCTGCGATCACACGGGCGCCCATGGCCTTGCCGATCTCGACTGCCGCCAGACCGACTCCCCCGGAGGCGCCGAGCACCAGCAGCGTTTCGCCCGGTTGCAGGTTGCCACGCTGCTTCAGAGCGTGCATTGAGGTGCCATAGGTCATGCTGAATGCGGATGCGGTCTCGAAGTTCATGCCGTCGGGGATCGGCAGCGCGTTGTAGGCCGGCACTGCGACCTGCTCGGCAAAGCTGCCCCAGCCGGTGAGGCCCATGATCCGGTCCCCTGGCTTCAGGTGGTTGACCTTCTCGCCTACTGCAGCGACCACGCCGGCCGCCTCGCCACCCGGGGAAAATGGAAAGGGGGGCTTGAATTGGTACTTGCCTTCGATGATCAGTGTGTCGGGAAAATTCACGCTGGCAGCGTGCACGTCGAGCAGGACTTCGTTGGGCTTGATGCTCGGGCTGGGCACCTCTTCGAGGACCAGGTTTTCGGGCGGGCCGAAATTTTTGCAGAGAATGGCTTTCATCGGGGTTCCTTTATAGGTGTTTTTGGCGGCCGTGATGGCTGGAGTCTAGGCGGCCGTGATTCAGGAACAACGAGCATGGCCGCCTGTAATGGCAGTGCATAAGCCGTTCGCAGGCTTGGGTCGCGCCGCTCGACTGGTTATGCTGGCGCAATCTCATTCTGGAGCTCGCCCGTGAAGCGCATCATCGCTCTTGTCTTTGCCCTAGGTCTGGCGCTGCCGGTCTGCGCCGAGGAGCCCGCCGCCGAAGAGGGGGCGCCACAGGTCGTCTACTACGCACTGGTGCCTGCGCTGGTCGGCAATTATGGTGGCGGAGAGCGATTGAAGTACTACAAGGCCGACGTGGCCCTGCGCATCACTGGCAAGGAAGCCGAGGAGAAGGTCAAGCATCACGAGCCGCTGATCCGCAATCAGCTGGTCATGCTGTTCTCTCAGCAGACCGATGCGAGCCTCGGCAGCGTCGAGGCCAAGGAGCAGTTGCGTCAGGAGGCGCTCAAGCAGGTCCAGGAGGTGCTCACGCAGGAAGAGGGCAAGCCGCTGGTGGACGACCTGCTGTTCAACAACCTGATCATCCAGTGAGCAGTGCATCGCGCAGGTTGAGCACTGCCTGCCACTGTTGTTCATCCACCGGCATCACCGACAGTCGGCTGCCTTTCTTGACCAGCGCGAGTTCGGAGAGGCGAGGGTCGGCCTTGAGCAGGGGCAGGCTCAGTACCTCGCCGAAGCGTTCGACGAACTCGATATCCACGGCGCTCCAGGGGTTGTTGGCGTCGCTGGCTTTCGGATCGAAATAGTCGCTCTGTGGGTCGAGTGCCAGCGGGTCGGGATAGGCGCTCCGCGTGATTCGGCCTATGCCGGCGATACCGGGCGTGGCGCAACTGGAGTGATAGAAGTAGAACAGGTCACCGGCGGCCATCTGCCGGATGAAATTCCGCGCCTGGTAATTGCGCACGCCGTCCCAGCGGCCAGCGCCCCTGTTTTCAAGGTCGCGGATGGAAAATTCATCAGGTTCGGACTTCATCAGCCAGTAGTGCATGGCGGCTCTCCGGAGGTTTTTTGTTAGCTCTGTCGCGGCTCCGACAATCGGCTATACGCGCCATTTGCGCAGAGCGATTGCTTGACGGAAAATGCCGCGGCTGTTGAGTTGGGTCGTCGAAACCAGAACTAAAAAAACCGTTTCGACGTGGACGATTCGCCTTGCAGGGGGAGGCGATCATTATGAAGCGCAAACCGGATATTCTCTGGGTTTTGGTACTTATCTTCGGGCTCGGTGTGGTCACCACCGGCTACACGCAGAGTCTCTGGGAGCGGCAGGCCGAGCCAGGCGGCGCGCCGGTCCTCCAGACCACCACGCAGGCTCAGCGCTAGTCATTCGGATCGTGGCGCGAACAGGTCTCCGGGCGATACCAGTCTCGGTCCGTCACGGTCGCATCCAGCGCCACATCCCAGCTCGCAAGCGGCAGGCGGTCGACCTTCTGGCATTCGTGGGCCAGGCCCAATAGGGTGGGCTTGCGCCAGCTCTTCTGGCGGGTGCGGTAAGCCAGGCTGCGGTCGTAGAAGCCGCCTCCCATGCCCAGCCGGCCGCCGGCCTCGTCGAAGCCCACCAGCGGCATCAGCAATAGATCCAGCGTCCAGACCTTCCGCTGAGCCTCGCGTGCTCGCACGGGTTCGGGTATTCCGAAGCGGTTCGGCCTGAGTCGCTCGCCGGGTCGTACGCGTTGAAAGATCATCCGTGTGCGCGGCCATGGATCGAGCACCGGAAGGTAGGTGGCCTTTCCTCGTCGCTGGGCAGCGCGCAGCAATGGGCGCGGATCGATTTCGCCATCGTTGGGCAGGTATAGGGCGATGTGCCGAGCACGCCGAAACAGCGGGTGTTGGGCGAGCAGGCGATAGAGGCGTTGCGCGGCGAGCCGTTGCTCGAGCGGTGAAAGGCTGCGGCGAGCCTGGCGGAGTTGCCGCCGTAAAGCGGCGCGAGACAGGCCCGCGGCGCTGATCATGAAAGGTAGCTCCCCAGCATGCCGCTGCCGGCGTAGGCCCTTGAACCCGAGAGTTCAAGGTGGCGACTACAGAGAACCTTCAGGCTTTCCGTCAGGCGGACATGCACACCGGTCCCACGTGTAGCCTCCATGGTGTTGCTTATCGGGAGAGGGTCATCGCCGACTGGCGCACATGCCAGGGAGTTGCGGGGATTATACCTCAATGCTTTTGCATCTGTTCCCGTTTCATCGGGCATCGCGGCGCTACGACGAATGGTTTTCAGTGAGGGGCCGCCGAGGCTGCACGTGCGCGCCATGCTGCCGCCGGCCGCGCGGGACCTCGGCTTCCGTACGGTGACGCGCAGAGGACAGTTCACTCGACGTTCGATCAGTTGCCTGAGGGGTTCGGGTCGGTAGCCAAGGCGCTGTCGACGCGCTCGAGCAGCATGCGCACGTGCTCGCGGGCGCTGCTGGCTTCGGCGTCGAGCTGGTCGTTCTTGTGCAGCAGTTCGTGGGTGATGTTCAGCGCAGCCATCACCGCCACGCGGTCGGCGCCGATCACCTTGCCGCTGCTGCGGATGTCGCGCATCTTGCGATCCAGATAGCGCGCGGCGCCTTCCAGGTTGCTGCGCTCCTCGGGCGGACAGGCGATGCAGTATTCCTTGTCCATGATGTGCACGGTGACGGTGTTCGGCTGGGTCATGAGTCCTGCTCCAGGGCTTTCAGGCGCGAAATCATCGATTCGACCTTCAACCGGGCCATTTCGTTCTTTTCGATCAGATGAGCGCGCTCCTCGCGCCAGGCCTGCTCGTTCGCCTGCAGCAGGCGATTCTGGGCCTTGAGTTGCTCGATGCGCTGGATCAGCTGCTCGAGCTTGGCGGTCAGCAATCGCAGATCGGCGTCTTCCATGGGATTCCTACTAGGGGGCGCGGGCAGGGCCGCCGGGCTTCGATGGTCTTGCCGCAATCGCCGATGCTAGGATACGGAGCCTTCATTCTAGTCATTGCGCTCTGGTGCGCCTAGCCGCCATGTCGATTCAAGCTTCCCCTTATGCAGCCTTCGCCAGTTTGCTGCAGAACGCTCCGCAAGCCGTCTCCCCCGCCGAACTGCACGGGCTGCTGCTCGGGCGCAGCTGTGCCGGCGCCAGTTTCGATCCCGATGCCTGGCTGACCGATGCCGCCGATCTGCTTGGCGAGATGCCCGAAGGCCCGGTCCGGCAGGCGCTGATCGGCCTGCAGGAAATGGTCAAGAACGAACTGGCCGGCGAGGACGTCGCACTGGTTCTGCTGCTGCCCAGCGACGAGGCCAGCCTGACCGAGCGCGCCGTGGCCCTCGGCCAGTGGTGTCAGGGTTTCCTGGCCGGCTTCGGCCTGACCGCGGGTGATCGTGCGCTGAGCGACGAGGCGCGCGAGGTGCTGCAGGATCTCGCTGCCATCGCGCAGATCCAGGACTCGCTGGAGGAGTCCGAGGACGGTGAGAACGACTACATGGAGGTGATGGAGTACCTGCGCGTCGCGCCGCTGCTGCTGTTCGCCGAATGCGCCAAGCCTCTGCCGCCCACCGCCAAACCTTCCTTGCACTGAGATGTCCCGATGACTCGCATCCCGAAATCGGAATATGCCCGTCGGCGCAAGACGCTGATGGAGCAGATGGGCCCCGACAGTATCGCCATCTTGCCTGCCGCGCCGATGTACAGCCGCAACCGGGACGTCGAGCACGTCTATCGCCAGGACAGCGACTTCCAGTACCTCTCCGGGTTTCCCGAGCCCGAAGCGGTGATCGCGCTGATTCCCGGTCGCGAACACGGCGAGTACGTGCTGTTCTGCCGCGAGCGTGACCCCGAGCGCGAGCTCTGGGACGGGCTGCGTGCCGGTCAGGACGGCGCAGTGCGCGACTACGGTGCCGACGATGCCTTTCCGATCGGCGACATCGATGACATCCTGCCCGGCCTGATCGAAGGTCGCGAGCGCGTGTACTACGCCATCGGCAGCAACGAGTCGTTCGACCATCGGCTGATGGAGTGGATCAAGACCATTCGCTCCAAGGCCCGCCAGGGCGCACAGCCGCCCAGCGAGTTCGTCGCGCTCGACCACCTGCTGCATGATCTGCGGCTGTACAAATCGGCGGCCGAGGTGAAGGTGATGCAGGCCGCGGCCGAGATCTCCGCGAGGGCGCATGTGCGGGCGATGCAAGCAGCGCGCCCTGGCTTGTTCGAGTACCACCTCGAGGCCGAACTGGATTACGAGTTTCGCAAGGGCGGGGCAAAGATGCCGGCCTACGGCTCGATTGTCGCCAGCGGGCGCAACGCCTGCATCCTGCATTACCGGGAGAACGACCAGCCGCTGAAGGACGGCGACCTGGTGCTGATCGACGCGGGGTGCGAGATCGACTGCTACGCCAGCGACATCACCCGCACCTTCCCGGTCAACGGCCGGTTTTCGGCAGAGCAGAAGGCCATCTACGAGCTGGTACTGGCTGCCAACGAGGAGGCGTTCAAGCACATCGCGCCGGGCAGGCACTGGAACGAGGCCCACGAAGCCACCGTGCGGGTCATCACGGCCGGTCTGGTCGAACTCGGCTTGCTGCAGGGCGAGGTCGATGCGCTGATTGCCAGCGAAGCCTACAAGCCGTTCTACATGCATCGCGCCGGCCACTGGCTGGGCATGGACGTGCACGATGTCGGCGATTACAAGGTGGGCGGCGTCTGGCGCGAGCTCGAGCCGGGTATGTGCATGACCGTAGAGCCCGGCATCTACATCGCGGCCGACAACCAGAACGTCGAGCGCCGCTGGCGGGGAATCGGTGTGCGCATCGAGGATGACGTCGTGGTCACCAAGACCGGCTGCCAGGTTCTGACCGGCGGCGTGCCCAAGCGCGTCGAGGAGATCGAGGCGCTGATGGCCGCTGTGCGAGAAGAGGGGCGCTGACTTGAGCACACTGGCGATTATCGGCGGTGGGCTGGTAGGCGCCAGCCTGGCGCTGGCCTTGCAGGCCGGCGCACGTGAACGCGGCTGGATGATCCAGCTGATCGAGCCTTTCGCACCTGGCGATGAATACCAGCCGAGCTACGATGCCCGCTCCACGGCGCTGTCCTATGGCACCCGGCTGATCTACGAGCGCCTCGGCATCTGGGCCGAGATTGCCAGGCGCGCCGAGCCGATCCGGCGCATCCATGTCTCCGAGCGCGGCAAGTTCGGCGCGACCCGGCTGGATGCCTCGAACGAAGGGGTGCCGGCGCTCGGCTATGTGGTCGAGAATGCCTGGATCGGCCACTGCCTCTGGCAGGCGCTGGACGATACGGTCATCACTCGCCGCTGCCCGGCGGAAGTCGCGGCGCTGGAACCGATCGAGACGGGTTATCGCCTGACCCTTGCCGATGGCGCGACGCTCGACTGCGCACTCGCCGTGCTCGCCGACGGTGGGCGTTCGGCCCTGCGCGAGCAGCTGGGTATTCATGTGCGGCGTCGGCCCTATGGGCAGACGGCGCTGATCGCCAATGTCACGCCCGGCCAGCCGCATCAGGGCCTGGCCTACGAGCGTTTCACCGAGCAGGGGCCCATGGCCTTGCTGCCGTTGCCCGATGATCGTTGTGCGCTGGTCTGGACGCGCTCGCATGCCGATGCCGAGCAGCTGGCGCTGCTTGATGACACGCCGTTTCTCGAAGCCTTGCAGCAGGCTTTCGGCTTTCGCCTGGGCGGCTTCCGCCAGGTCGGTACACGCCACCTCTATCCGTTGGCATTGGTCGAAGCCGAGGAGCAGGTGCGCAGCGGGCTGGTGGTGCTCGGCAATGCGGCGCACAGCCTGCACCCCATCGCCGGGCAGGGCTACAACCTGTCGCTGCGCGATGTCGATGCACTGGCCGATGCGCTGCTAAGCAGTCGTGGGCCGCTGGGTGACCTGGCGCTGCTGCATGACTACGCGCTGCGCCAGCAGCGCGATCAGTGGATTACCGTGGGGTTTTCCGATCATGTAACCCGGCTCTTCGGCGACTCGGGGCCCTTCGTCTCGGCCGGGCGCAGTCTCGGGCTGATCGGCCTGGACCTGCTGCCGCCAGCCAAGCGCTGGTTCTCCCGTCAGGCGATGGGCCTTGGCGTACGACCGCGCTGAGTCGCGGGCACCAATCACAACCTTGCAGCCGGTGCGCGATGGGCGCCCAAAGGAGAAGCAGATGCAGGCGGATCTGGTCATCGTCGGCGCCGGCATGGTCGGCAGTACGCTCGCGCTGGCCCTGGCCGGTAGTGGGCTGAGCATTCTGGTCGTCGATGCCGGCGCGCTCGAGGTGCCGGCTTTCGAAGCGGCAGCGCCCTTCGAGCCGCGGGTCAGCGCCTTGTCGATGGCCAGTCAGCGCATCCTCGAGCGCGTGGGCGCCTGGCCCGGCATCGTCTCCCGCCGCGCCTGTCGATACACCGACATGCGGGTATGGGACGGATCAGGCACCGGGCAGATTCACTTCTCCGCTGCGTCGGTGCATGCCGAGGCGCTCGGGCATATCGTCGAGAATCGCGTGGTGCAGGATGCGTTGCTCGACGCCCTGCGCGCCGGAGGCGAGATCGAGCTGCTCGGCAATGCATCGCTGCAGACGCTCGAGCGCGATGGCACGGGCTGGCAGATCGAACTGGCCGACGGCCTTCGGATCCGCTCGGAATTGGTGGTCGCGGCCGATGGCGCGCAATCGACGGTGCGTCGTCTGGCGGGCTGCGAGACGCGCGAGTGGGATTACCTGCACCATGCCATCGTGACCAGTGTGCGCTGCGCCGAACCCCACCTGCGCACGGCCTGGCAGCGCTTCACCGATGATGGCCCGCTGGCCTTTCTGCCGCTCGAGCGCGCCGGCGATCAGCACTGGTGCTCGATTGTCTGGTCGTGCACCGAGCCAGAGGCGCGCCGGCTCATGGCGCTCGATGACGAAGCGTTCCGCGCTGCGCTGGGTCGGGCCTTCGAATATCGTCTGGGCGAGATTCAATCGGTCGATCCGCGGCTGTGCATTCCGCTGCGCCAGCGTCACGCCAAGCGCTATGTGCAACCCGGCCTGGCGCTGGTCGGCGATGCCGCGCACGTCATCCATCCGCTGGCGGGGCAGGGTGTCAATCTTGGCCTGCTCGATGCCGCGACCCTGGCCGAGGTGCTGCACGCGGCGCTGACCCGCGGCGAGCGGCCCGGCGAGCTGCGCGTGCTTTCACGCTACGAACGTCGTCGCATGCCGCACAACCTGGCGATGATGGCGGCGATGGAGGGCTTCGAGCGTCTGTTCCAGGCCGATCCGCTGCCGCTGCGCTGGTTGCGCAACGCCGGGCTCAAGGGCGTCGAGGCGCTGCCCGAGCTCAAGTCGATGTTCGTACGGCAGGCCCTGGGCCTGACCGGTGATCTGCCGGAGCTGGCGCGCGCCTGAAACACGCTGCGACAGGCGGTCGCCTAATGTCGCATTGAGAAGCTAAATAACATTCACTACTATTTGGCTCTCCCAAGCTCCGCAAGAGGCACGCTACATGCAGGCAAGCAAAGGTTTTCTCGCCGCGTTGACCCTGACGGCCCTGTCGGGCGCCGTGCAGGCGGCCGATGAAGTCGTGGTGTATTCGTCGCGTATCGACGAGCTGATCAAGCCGGTGTTCGACGCCTATACCGAAAAGACCGGTGTGACCGTCAAGTTCATCACCGACAAGGAAGCGCCGCTGATGGCGCGGCTCAAGGCTGAAGGCGAGAACACGCCTGCCGACCTCTTGCTGACTGTCGATGGCGGCAACCTCTGGCAGGCCGAGCAGATGGGCATCCTGCAGCCGCTCGACTCCGAGGTGGTCAAGCAGAACATTCCGGCTCAGTACCGTTCCTCCAGCGATGCCTGGACCGGCCTGTCGCTGCGCGCGCGGACCATCGTCTACTCGCCGCAGCGGGTCAAGGAAGGCGAGTTGTCTACCTACGAGGCACTCGCGGGCGACAACTGGGAAGGCCGCCTGTGCCTGCGCACCAGCAAGAAGGTCTACAACCAGTCGCTGACCGCGACGATGATCGAGACCCACGGCGCGGAGAAGACCGAAGAAATCATCCGCGGCTGGGTCGACAACCTGGCCACCGATGTCTTTGCCGACGATACCGCGCTGATCCAGGCGATCGATGCCGGCCAGTGCGATGTGGGGATCGTCAACACCTACTACTACGGCCGTTTGCACAAGAGCGATCCGCAGTTGAAGGCCAAGCTGTTCTGGCCGAACCAGGGCGACCGCGGCGTACACGTCAACCTCTCGGGCATCGGTCTGACCAAGCATGCGCCGCATCCTGAAGCGGCGCGCAAGCTGGTCGAGTGGATGACCGGGCCGCAGGCGCAGAGCATCTTCGCCGACATCAACATGGAGTACCCGGCCAATCCGGCGGTGAAGCCGTCAGCCGAGGTCGCCAGCTGGGGTGACTTCAAGGCCGACACCATTCCGGTGGAAGTCGCCGGCAAGCGCCAGGCCGAAGCGATCAAGCTGATGGATCGCGCTGGCTGGAACTGAGGTCTGGTGCGGGTGAGCGCCCGGGGCGCTTTCCCGCAGATTGCCGAGCTGATGCCGTTATACTCGACGCCCCCTCCATGGGGGCGTCGTCTTTCCTGCTGCCGAGGCCCGAGTGTCCCATCCCGTCGAGCACCGCTGGTATCCCATCGCCTTTGCCGTCGCCGCGCTGGTTCTGTTGCCGCTCAGCGTCTTGCTGCTCAGCTGGCACGAGGTCGACCGCGAGATCTGGTCGCACCTGTGGGAAACCCAGATGCCACGCTTGCTCGGCAATACCTTGACGCTGGTGGCCGGGGTCTCGATCGGCGTGACGCTGCTCGGGGTCAGCCTGGCCTGGCTGACGGCCCTGTGCGAATTCCCCGGGCGGCGCTGGCTGGACTGGGCGCTGATGCTGCCCTTCGCCATTCCCGCCTATGTGCTGGCGTTCGTCTTCATCGGCCTGCTGGATTTCGCCGGGCCGGTGCAGAGCCTGGCGCGCGAATGGTTCGGCAGCGACATCCGCTTCCCGCGGGTGCGCTCGACCGGCGGGGCGATCGTCGTGCTGGTGCTGGTCTTCTACCCCTATGTCTACCTGCTGGCACGCTCGGCCTTCCTGGCCCAGGGCAAGGGATTGATGGAGGCGGCACGGGTGCTGGGCCAGTCGCCGCTACAGGCGTTCTGGCACGTCGCGCTGCCAATGGCGCGCCCGGCGATCGGTGCGGGGCTGGCCCTCGCCCTGATGGAAACCCTGGCTGACTTCGGTGCGGTCTCGGTGTTCAACTTCGATACCTTTACCACGGCGATCTACAAGACCTGGTACGGCTTCTTCAGCCTTACCAGCGCGACCCAGCTAGCCAGCCTGCTGTTGCTGGCGGTGATGCTGGTGCTCTACGGCGAGCGGCGGGCCCGCGGTGCGGTGCGGCCGGCAAACGAGCGCGCGCGCAGCGCGGCGTTGTATCGGCTGCACGGCTGGAAGGCGCTCGCCGCGACCGCTTGGTGTGTGCTGGTGTTTCTCTGTGCCTTCGTCGTGCCTGTCCTGCAATTGTTGACCTGGTTGTGGCAGCGCGGACGCTTCGATCTCGATGAGCGATATGCCGCGCTGATCATGCACACCCTGTCGCTCGGCGGACTGGCTGCGGCGGTCACGGTGGGCGTCGCCCTGCTGCTTGCCTTTGCTCGCCGGCAGGCGCCGGTGCGCTCGATTCGCGCCGCAGTGGGGCTGGCGAACCTCGGCTATGCGTTGCCGGGGTCGGTGCTGGCCGTGGCGATCATGCTTGCGTTCAGCTACCTCGACCGCGAACTGGTGATTCCGCTGTCGACTTGGCTGGGCGGGGCTGGCAAGCCGATTCTGCTCGGCAGCCTCGGCGCGCTGCTGGTGGCTTACCTGATCCGCTTCATGGCGGTTGCCTTCGGCCCGTTGGAGAGCAGCCTCGCGCGCATCCGTCCTTCTTTGCCGCAGGCCTCGCGCAGCCTGGGCGTCGGTGGGCCGGCACTGTTCCTGCGGGTCTACCTGCCGCTGCTCCTGCCCGGCGCCCTGAGTGCCGCGCTGCTGGTGTTCGTCGATGTGCTCAAGGAGATGCCGGCTACGCTGATCATGCGACCCTTCGGCTGGGACACGCTGGCCGTACGCATCTTCGAAATGACCAGCGAAGGGGAGTGGGCGCGTGCCTCGCTGCCAGCGCTGACGCTGGTGCTGGTCGGGTTGTTGCCGGTGGTGCTGCTGATACGCCGTTCGGCCAGGCGCTGAGCTCGCCGACAGCGCGCCGTGACCTGTCATGACCTTGGGGCTACAATGCGCGCCAATTCGAACGCCGGCCCCCCGCGGGCCGGTCCTATCGCCCGTCACACCCAGCCGCTTCGGCGACCTGCCCGGAAGGAGACACCCATGGGTCAGCGTACTCCCCTTTACGATCAGCACCTCGCGCTCGGCGCCAAGATGGTCGATTTCGGCGGCTGGGACATGCCGCTGCACTACGGCTCGCAGGTCGAGGAGCATCACCAGGTGCGTCGTGACTGTGGGGTGTTCGATGTGTCGCACATGACCGTCGTCGACGTCGCCGGTGCGCAGGCTGCCGATTACCTGCGGCGGCTGCTGGCAAACGACGTGGCGCGCCTGCAGAGCGTCGGCAAGGCGCTGTACACCGCCATGCTCAACGAGCGCGGCGGGGTGGTCGACGACCTGATCGTCTACCTCACCGACTGGGGCTATCGCCTGGTGGTCAACGCCGCCACCCGCGAGAAGGACCTTGCCTGGATGCAGCGGCAGGCCGAGGGGTTCGCGGTCGAGATCCGCGAGCGGCCGGAGCTCGCCATGCTGGCGATCCAGGGGCCCAGCGCCCGCGAGCGTACCGCCGAGCTGGTCGACCAGAACCGTGCCAGCCTGATCGAGCAGCTCAAGCCCTTCCAGGGGCTCGCCGAGGGAGACTGGTTCATCGGTCGTACCGGCTATACCGGCGAAGATGGCCTGGAGATCATTCTGCCGGCCGAGCAGGCGCCGGACTTTCTCAGCGAACTGGTGGGCGCCGGCATTCCGCCGATCGGCCTGGGCGCGCGCGACACCTTGCGCCTGGAAGCCGGCCTGAATCTGTACGGCCAGGATATGGACGAAGACGTCTCGCCGCTTGCCGCGAACATGGGCTGGACGGTGGCCTGGGAGCCAGCCGAGCGGGATTTCGTCGGCCGCCAGGCGCTCGAGCAGCAACGCGCTGCGGGCGATCTGCCACGGCTCGTCGGCCTGGTACTCGAAGAGCGTGGCGTCCTGCGCGCGCACCAGGTTGTGCGGGTCGCCGGGCTAGGCGATGGCGAAATCACCAGCGGCAGTTTCTCGCCTACGCTTGGCAAGTCGATCGCCTTGGCGCGGGTGCCGGCCGGCACCGGCGAGCGCGCCGAGGTCGAGATTCGCGGCAAGTGGTATCCGGTACGCGTGGTGCAGCCGACCTTCGTGCGTCACGGCAAGGTACTGGTGTAAATTCGGCAGACGTCTCGCGCCAACCGCGTCACCCACTGTCGACAGCCTTGAGGACCTTACAAGATGAGCAACATCCCCAGCGATCTGCGTTACGCCTCCAGCCATGAGTGGGCCCGCCTCGAAGCTGACGGCAGCATCAGCGTCGGCATTTCCGACCACGCCCAGGAGGCGCTGGGCGACGTGGTCTTCGTCGAGCTGCCGGAAGTCGGCCGCACCCTGAGCGCCGGCCAGGAGGCCGGGGTCGTCGAGTCGGTGAAGGCTGCGTCGGACATCTACGCGCCGGTCTCCGGCGAGGTGATCGCGGTGAACGAACAACTCACCGACTCGCCCGAGCAGGTCAACAGCGATCCCTATGGCAGCTGGTTCTTCCGACTGCAGCCGAGCGACCCGGCGGAGCTCGAAAAGCTCCTCGATGCCGCCGCCTACGAGGCCGCCTGCGCACAAGCCTGATTCCATGCAAAAGCCCCGCTTCGTCGGGGCTTTCGTTTTTTGAGAGTACCGCCATGCCGCATATGCCGAATCTTTCACAACTTCAGCAACCTGACGCCTTCCTGCGGCGCCACCTCGGGCCGGATGCCAGCGAGCAACAGGCGATGCTCGAGGCCCTGGGCCTGGGCAGCCGCGATCAGCTGATCGACGAGACGGTACCGCCGGCCATCCGCCTGCAGGGTGAGCTGGCGCTGCCCGCTGCGCTCGACGAGCCGGCCGCGTTGGCGAAGCTGCGTGGCTATGCCGAGCAGAACCAGTTGTGGACCAGCCTGATCGGCATGGGCTACCACGGTACGCTCACGCCTGCCGTCATCCTGCGCAACGTGCTGGAGAACCCCGGCTGGTATACCGCCTACACGCCCTATCAACCCGAGATCGCCCAGGGGCGGCTGGAGGCGCTGCTGAACTACCAGCAGATGGTCATCGACCTGACCGGGCTCGATCTGGCCAATGCCTCGCTGCTCGACGAGGCGACCGCCGCCGCCGAGGCGATGACCCTGGCCAGGCGTGTCGCCAAGAGCAAGAGCAATCGCTTCTTCGTCGACGAGAACTGCCATCCGCAAACCATTTCGGTGGTGCAGACCCGCGCCGAGGCCTTCGGCTTCGAGCTGACGGTCGCTCCGCTGGAAGAACTGGCCCAGCAGGAAGTGTTCGGTGCCCTGCTGCAATATCCGGATACCCACGGCGAAATCCGCGACCTGCGCCCGTTCATCGAGCAGCTGCACGCCGGCCAGGCGCTGGCCTGCGTCGCGGCCGATCTGCTCAGCCTGCTGCTGCTGACCCCGCCGGGTGAACTGGGCGCCGATGTGGTGCTGGGCTCGACGCAGCGTTTCGGTGTGCCGATGGGCTACGGTGGTCCGCATGCGGCTTACTTCGCCAGCCGTGACGACTACAAGCGCGCCATGCCCGGACGCATCATCGGCGTGTCCAAGGACGCGCGCGGCAACACCGCACTACGCATGGCGCTGCAGACGCGAGAGCAGCATATCCGCCGCGAGAAAGCCAATTCGAACATCTGCACCGCGCAGGTGCTGTTGGCCAACATCGCCGGTTTCTATGCCGTCTACCACGGGCCGGAAGGGCTCAAGCGTATCGCCCAGCGGGTGCATCGGCTGACCTGCCTGCTGGCTGCCGGCTTGGAGCGCAAGGGCGTCGTGCGGCTCAACCAGCACTTCTTCGACACCCTGACGCTCGAGGTCGGCGGTGCGCAGACCGCAATCATCGAGAGCGCCGTGGCGGCGCGCATCAATCTGCGTGTGCTGGGCCGCGGCAAGCTCGGCGTGAGCCTCGACGAAACCTGCTCCGAAGCGACCCTCGAGCAGTTGCTGGCGATCTTCCTCGGCGCCGACCATGGTCTGGACCTCGCCGAACTCGATGCCGGGGAGCTGCCCAGCGGCATCCCGGATGAGCTGCAGCGCACCAGCGGCTACCTGGCCCACCCGGTGTTCAATGCGCACCACAGCGAGACCGAGATGCTGCGCTATATCAAGCAGCTCGAGAACAAGGACCTGGCGCTGAACCAGGCGATGATTCCGCTCGGCTCCTGCACCATGAAGCTCAATGCCACCAGCGAGATGATTCCGATCACCTGGCCGGAATTCGCCAACGTGCACCCCTTCGCTCCGCGCGAGCAGGCGGTCGGCTACCGGCTGATGATCGACGAGCTCGAGCGCTGGCTGTGCGTGATCACCGGCTTCGACGCCATCAGCATGCAGCCCAACTCCGGCGCCCAGGGCGAGTACGCCGGTTTGCTGGCTATTCGCAAGTATCACGAGAGCCGCGGCGAGCCGCAGCGCGACGTCTGCCTGATTCCCTCGTCGGCGCATGGCACCAACCCGGCCTCGGCCCAGATGGCCAGCATGAAGGTGGTCATCGTCGACTGCGACAAGGCCGGCAACGTCGACCTGGAGGACCTCAAGCGCAAGTCCGCCGAGGCTGGCGAGCGGCTGTCCTGTCTGATGATCACCTATCCGTCGACCCACGGCGTCTACGAGGAGAACGTGCGCGAGATCTGCGCGGCGATCCACGCCCAGGGCGGCCAGGTCTACATGGACGGCGCCAACCTCAACGCGCAGGTCGGGCTGGCGCGTCCGGCGGACATCGGCGCCGATGTCTCGCACATGAACCTGCACAAGACCTTCTGTATCCCGCATGGCGGCGGCGGCCCTGGCATGGGGCCGATCGGCGTCAAGGCGCATCTGGCGCCCTTCGTTGCCAACCATCCGGTGGTCGATCTCGAGGGGCCTCAGCCGGGCAATGGTGCAGTCAGCGCGGCGCCCTGGGGTAGCGCGAGCATCCTGCCGATCAGCTGGATGTACATCGCCATGATGGGGCCGAGCCTGCGTGATGCCACTGAAGTGGCGATCCTCAACGCCAACTACCTGGCCAACCGTCTGGGTGGCGCCTTCCCGGTGCTATACAGCGGACGCAACGGCAGGGTTGCGCACGAGTGCATCCTCGACTTGCGACCGCTGAAGGCCGAGACCGGCATCAGCGAGGAAGATGTCGCCAAGCGTCTGATGGACTACGGCTTCCACGCGCCGACCATGTCCTTCCCGGTGCCCGGCACGCTGATGATCGAGCCGACCGAAAGCGAGTCGAAGGCCGAGCTCGACCGCTTCGTCGAAGCCATGTTGAGCATCCGCGCCGAGATCGCCAAGGTGCAGGAAGGCCAGTGGCCGGCAGACAACAACCCGCTGGTGCGCGCCCCGCACACCCTGGCCGACGTGATCGGCGACTGGGATCGCCCCTACAGCATCGCCGAGGCGGTAACGCCAAGCGCCCATGCCCGTGCGCATAAGTACTGGCCGGCGGTGAACCGCGTGGACAACGTCTATGGCGACCGCAATCTGTTCTGCGCCTGCGTGCCGGTGGAGGCTTATCGCGATTGAGTGGGCGGGCTGGGCG
>Ga0209300_1000181_pt1 | contig 38968 bp, 38 predicted proteins | sample Shrwel_input2_RT_FD_187535 | JGI IMG/M metagenome (GOLD analysis project Ga0209300, IMG submission 187535) | Subsurface microbial communities from deep shales in Ohio, USA - Utica-3 well 1 S input2 RT (SPAdes) (version 2) ... | reverse complement strand
TAGAAAAGTCAAAAAGCAAATATTCAAAGTCTGGAATGAACTTTTCAGTATTCGGCTGAGTATTGATCATTGAGTTAAATCTCTTACCTATATTATACCTCTTTTCCCCATGGTAAATCAAGAGGGGGATTACTAACGGCAGCTGTTCTTCATCATAATGATCCTGGTGATGTTCCCAGATCCGAATCATATATTTGAGAAGTTGAAAGGAAACATCTTTGTCGGGATAACTCTTGTGTTCAAAAAGGCAGTATACATAGGCATTATGTTTATTTAATTGAACCCTATAAACAACATCTGAAAAATATTTTCTTAAATGTTTGCTAACAAATGATTTTTTTGAAATCTCCAACTTATCCATATCAATCAATTCTAACAATTCCTGAGGCAAATAATTTTTGATAAATTCTTCTGCGACAATCTTTTTGTCGAACATATCTTGAAAAAACCTGTCGTGAGGAGTTTGCATTTTTCTAACCTCTTTCTCTTAGAATTTTATCTTTAAAAAGATAAGGCCTGAGAACTAATCTTTAAGTATATTATACCACAAAACGAACTTGTGTTCAATTAAATTCAAGCTAATTCGACAAAAAAACAGAGAAATATTAATTGATTTTAAGGCAAGAGTGTATTATAATAAAAGTTGTTAAGAAATTGAACACGTTAGAAAAGGTTGAAAAAGTTTATTGAGTGTCTGCAGCATTAAATTTATAAATTAATCGAAATAAATAAAGAAAATCCACAAATGTGACAACCGATGTCAAAAATAGTGTTAACTGAAAAGTTTTACTTTGTCATTCGACAAAATTAGATACTCTAATTATTTGATGTATCTTAAATAATGTTATAAAATAAAGATTGCGAGAGGTAAAAGAGTTATCTGCAATATTATGCCTATTTTAATTTTAAATGAATATATGCTTTAATAGATTTTTAGATCATTATTTTTATTTTAGCCCCTATCCTTCATTAATATTTAGTATACATATTATTCTTTTTTTGATATAATATATGTAAGGAAAACAAAGAAAGTAAAGACAAAGGGGGTTAATAAATGGAACTTGCAAGAGTTTCATCTAAAGGTCAGATTACTATTCCAATAGAAATAAGGAAAAAGTTAAAGTTAAAAGAAGGAGATAAAGTTTTATTTGCGGAGGAAAATGGAAACATTTTTGTGCTAAATGCTTCATTAGTTGCCTTAAAAGAAATTCAGGAAAATATGAAAGATGAAGCTAAAAAACAATATTTAAATTCTGAAGAAGATGTAAATGAGTATGTAGAGAAAATTCGGGAAGAAAAATGACAGCCGATGTCAGGAAATAGAATCTTAACTCAGGTACGTTGACAATTGAATATGTATGGGAATCTTTGGAACCGGGGTTTTCATATGGGAAGATGAACTGGGTTAGAGGTTTAAAAAACTATGATATAAGTTCAAGGATCAGGTTATTTTTTTAGCAATACACTTTGATCGCAACACAGTGAATGCAGGGATTTATAAAATTTTAATAGAGTACTTGACTTTCGGTTTTGAGAGGATTATATTTACTATATAAGATAATAAAGCCCTGTCAAATCGAAGTCTCAAGTTCCACTTGGGATATTAATGTAGAGGAGATGGGGCTTTTTTTAATTGTTTTTAGTTTTGCTTTCATCGAATTCGTGCTCACTTGCTTTGAAGTTCCAATGACGATAGGGAAATTCCCATCCAGTTTTATAGTGCTTTTGTCCCGTAAAAATACCAATATTAAATTGAAAATTATCCTGAAGTCCAAAAAATTGATAATGGAGGATATGGTTTTCAGAATTTCAATGAAAAAGGAATTAACTCTTTTGAATCAGAATATGCTGACTTAATTGATGTGTATACGAATTATAAAGGAGTTTGTTTTTATGAATAAATTTTTCTGTAGAGAGCAGTTAAAAAAGAAAAATATTGGTCCTGAAAATAGAGAACAAAGAATTAAATTGCTTAGAGAAAATCTTTTTGCTCTCCAAGATGACTGTAAAACAAGTTATGAAGAAGGCAAAAAAACTTTAGAGAAATTGAGGGGAAGATCTTGTGGAAAATAAATCTCCTTCTTTTTGTCAATAAGAGAGAATAATTTGGATAATATTACAATACCTGAATCAATATATTTAGATACCAGTTTCATCTACGAAATGTTGGCCAATGGGGAGAACTCTATAGCTGCTGTTGATGGGTATTTTATAAATGTGCCGCATATTAATTCTTATGGCCCTTCATGGGTATTTCAGGAAGACCAAAATTCAACTTTTAAAGAAGATTCTGATGATATAATTGATGATATCTTTGAGGAGTATGATAGTTTAAATTCATAAAATTTTTATCTGAGATATAAAATCCGATGTCACAAAATAAAATCTTAACTCAGGTACGTTGACAACTGAATATGTATGGGAATCTTTGGAACCGGGGTTTTCATATGGGTAAGATGAATTGAGTTAGAGGTTTAAAAAACTATGATATAAGTTCAAGAATCAGGTTATTTTTTTAGCAATACACTTTGATCTCAACAAAGTGGACACTGTGTTGAAGTGAGTGGTTTTTTATATATAAGTCTGAGAGTTCAGGCTTGGATGTAAGAAACTATTTTTTTATGTTTAAAAGCATATGAAAAGCTTGTGATGATTTATTTCTAGAGAAATTCTAATACAAGTACAATTGGTGCTTTGATACCTTAGTTATTTACATTTGGGTTAAAATAGAGGTTTAAGGATTGATGTAAGTGGCTATATGAGAATATAATATTTTTAATTAATAAGACAATAAAAAACATACTAAAAGCAAAATGCTTTAAACTTTAATACAGTTTGGGTTTTTTGCTTTTTTTATTGTAATGCTAGACATAAAGATGATGCTTACTGACCTTTTGCCTTTGAATTTGATACGGCCGGTAAAGAGGTTTCTACTCCAAGAGACAAACAAGCTGAATATGCTAAGTTGCAAGAAGCTCTATACTTTAACAAAATTAGAGCTTTTTGTTTTTTTATATTACAACATTTCCAAATATATGATATTTAGCACTATATTTCTTCAAAAAGTCTTGAATATATATTAGATTTATACTATAATTATTTTAATGTTCTAATCTTGAACAGATAGTGATTAATTCTTAGATGGAGAGGTTAAGAATGGATGAACGGATAATTAATATTTTAAATATCTTAGAGTCTGATGATACCCTTACGCAACGGGATATAGCTGAAAAGTCAAATGTTGGACTTGGTACTGTGAATTCATTGATCAGACATTGTGTAAATAAAGGTTTGGTTAAGGTGAAGAAGTTAAATTCACGTAATATACAATATCTGTTAACACCTGATGGTATGAAAGAAATCACTAAACGGTCTATTAAGTACATACAAAAGTCATATCAGGCCATTGTTGAGATTCAAGATAGAGTAAGATGTATTGCTGAAGATAAAGTAGGACAAGGGAAAAAGATTGTTTTATTAAGCAAGCAGGATGAGATATATCAGTTAGCAATAAATGCTCTACATGAAAATAAGTTTGATTTTCAGCATTATGAGGATATTGAACAATTACCTGAAGAGAATGAGGGATTATTCGTGATCTATTGGGATCCTAAATATTGTGCTATTGAGGATATAGGTGTAGAGAGTATGAATTTATTTAGCAAGAAATAAATTATGGCAATATTATACAATGACGACAGTCGTCGGGTATTTTAAAATTACTAATTTATAAAGAGTTGTTTAAAAAATAAAAAATAATGAATGGTCGATGAAAGATGAATGGATTGAAAAAAATAATTCATTTTATTAAATTTAGAAATTTTGCTCAAGTCATAAGAAATTTGCTTGTTGACAACAGAGGGTTTAGTTTGATTGAACTTATGTTTGTGCTGATTATTATGGCTATTTTAATGAGTATTTCAATAGTCCTTTTTGATGGGTATATAGATAAGAGTAAAATGCAAGTTTGTAAAGTTAATAGTATACAATTATCTAAAATGTATGAAATATTTTTATTAATGGAGTCAAAAGAACATTCAGAGGAATTATTTGTTCAATATTTGGAGGATTATGGAGGGAATATTTGTCCTTCGGAGGGTGTTATTAGTTATATTGATGGGGAAATTAGTTGTGCTTTACATTTTAAAGATGCAAAAGAAAATAATGAAGAGCATGAAATATGTAGTGATAATTGTAAGATACTTGAGGAAGAGTATCAGCATTTCTTGCTAATAGAATCACAGGAACATACTGATGAACTTTTTAACCAATATATGCAAGACTATAGAGATATGCGTAATAGTGGAGAAGATTTATGTCCATCGTTGGGTACAATAATTTATTTTAATGGCAGTGTGATATGTAATCTACATTCTGGAGATGTTGGTGATGAAGTAGAAGAAGAGGATGGAAATGAAGATGTTGATCATTCTCAGGTCTGTTTAAATAATTGTATTGAGGCTGAAGAAGAGTATCAGCTATATTTAATACAGAAATCACAATCACATAATGAAGCGCTATTTAGTAAATTTATAAATGAGCGTGGAGGAAGTATTTGTCCTTCAGGTGGTGTAATTAGTTATAGTCAGGGTAATATTTCATGTAATTTACATTCTGACGATAATGAGGGTGGAGGAGTCCCGATTTTGTAATTAGAAAAATAAACTTAAAAATATAAAAGAGGTATATACTTATGAAGGCACTTTTTGGGAGGAAAATTGTAGATTTAAAGGAATTGAAAAAGCTTACAAGATAATTACCCACGGTATACTGGGTTGAAATTATAGAGACTATGAATAAGAAGAATTTACAAGTCCAAATAAATCGTATTTTAATTTCACAGAATTAGAGAGATTTATGGACAAAGTATTAAAACCTATATTATCAATATATTAAAAGAATTAGCTAAAACGTGGTAACACTAGATGTGGTAGTTGAACATTTAGCAGATACAATATATTGCATAAAATGAAAAAATATTGGATGATTAAACCGACGTGAGTATGGTAATAGGATTACAAGATATAGTAGTCCGAAAATATTTGACCACAATATGTAGATTTGAAATTCTCGCAAAAGTGGTACATAAAAAACTATCGACCACCGCTGAAAGTTAGTGGTATCAATGGTTACAGAAAAAGGTGGTAGATGGTGGTCGATAAAAAAGCAAACTTTATGTATTTCCCGACCCAATCGACGTGAGTATGGTGAAAGGATAAAGAGGCTGTAAGGTAGTAATAGCAAGGGTTTCAGAGGTTGGTGTATAAGGGCGAATGTTACAGAAGCATTACACGTCTCTCCATCCAATCAAAGCATACATTTATGCAAGATATACTGCTAAATTAAGCACCACATACAATATATAGATCAAGGAAATAAGGTGTTCTACACACCATCAATATACATTTACCTAGAGCAGGAGGAATTAACATGGTTTACTTAAAAATCAAAAGATTAATAGATATCACACTTTCTACACTTGGACTTATCATTTTATCTCCTGTTTTTTTAGTACTTATTATTGCTATCAAGATTGATTCCCCTGGACCAGTTCTCTTTAAACAGAAGAGAGTTGGGATTCATAAGAGTCATTTTCATATATTGAAGTTTCGAACCATGAGAATCGATACGCCGAAGGACACACCAACTCATCTTTTAGAAAATCCAGATCAGTGGATTACAAAGGTAGGAAAGTTCCTTCGTAGAACATCTCTGGATGAGCTACCTCAAATAATCAACATCTTTAAAGGTGAAATGAGTATTATCGGTCCAAGGCCAGCGCTGTGGAATCAATATGACCTGATTGAAGAAAGAGATAAGTATGGTGCAAATGATGTGCCGGTGGGTCTTACTGGATGGGCGCAGATTAATGGTAGAGATGAGCTTGAGATTGATGTGAAAGCTAGACTTGATGGAGAGTACGCTGAGAAGATCGGTTTTTTGATGGATGTCAGATGCTTCTTTGGGACGATCTTTAGTGTTCTTAGAAGTGATGGGGTTGTTGAAGGTGGGACTGGGGTTAAGGCAAAGACAACCCTAACAACAAATTCTAAAGCTGAGACAAATAGCAATACTGAGAAATCAAAAATCTGAGGCTCCTGATATCAATAGCATATCAAATGACAGCCCACTTGATTGAGGTGACAAAATGAAAAGAGTATTAATCACCGGTAAGAACAGTTACATAGGTACATCTCTAGAGAATTGGCTCATGAGAGAACCTGATCAATATAAAGTAGATACGGTTGATATGAAAGATGGGTCATGGAAAGAGAAAGACTTCAGTTCATATGATGTTGTGTTCCATGTGGCTGGGATAGCACACGTTTCAACAGACCCAAAGATGGAAGACCTTTACTATAAAGTGAATCGAGACCTAACAATTGAAACTGCTGAGAAGGCCAAAGCAGAAGGTGTGAAGCAGTTCATTTTTATGAGCAGCATTATCGTCTATGGAGATAGTAGCAGTAGCAAGAGAGTTATTGATAGAAATACAGTTCCGACACCAAGTAACTTCTATGGAAACAGTAAGCTGCAAGCAGAAGAAGGCATCAAGGATTTAGAGTCTGATGACTTCAAAATAGTTGTGCTAAGACCACCTATGATCTATGGTAAAGGGTCTAAAGGTAACTATCCACGACTTGCAAATATGGCCAAGAAGATACCAGTATTTCCTGACATCGATAATGAGCGCAGTATGCTTCATATAGATAACCTTTGTGAGTTCATTAAGGTCATGATTGATTATGAAGAGTCAGGGGTTTACTTTCCGCAGAACAAAGAGTATGTGAAGACCAGTGAATTGGTTAAGACGATAGCAGAAGTGCATGGGAAGAAGATATGGATGATCAGTTGGATGAATTGGCTAATTAGAATGATATTTGGGATTGGAATAGTAAATAAGGTATTCGGCAATTTGGTTTATGAGAAGTCAATGAGTGACTATGATAAGGCAAATTACCGAATAAGAACATTTAAAGAATCTATTGAGTTGACGGAGAATTAATTAGGAAGGGTGGATAAGAGCTTGAAAAAACATATATTAGTAATCGCGCAATATTTCTACCCTGAACAGTTTCGTATCAATGATATTTGCACAGAGTGGGTTAAAAGAGGATATAAAGTAACGGTAGTTACAGGTATTCCAAACTACCCTCAAGGTAAATATTATGATGGATATGGGCTATTCAAGAAGAGAAAAGAAACCTATAACGGTATGGATATTATTAGAATTCCTTTGATTCCGAGGGGAAACAATGCAATCATGCTTGCTCTTAATTATTTGTCATTTGTGGTGTCAGGGTTCTTCTGGAAGATGTTTAGTAAAATTAAAGCAGATTATGTATTTATATTTGAAGTTTCTCCAATGACACAGGCACTTCCTGGTGTTTGGTATGCAAAGAGGAGGAAGATTCCTTGCTACTTGTATGTCACTGATTTATGGCCAGAGAATGTTGAAATAGTTGCAGGCATCACTAATAAAAGAATCTTAAATGCTATTGGTGTCATGGTTGATTATATTTATAAACGGTGTGATAGAATCTTTACCTCATCCGAGAGTTTTATACAAGCAATTGTAGATAGGGGAACTGAAAGAGAAAAACTAGAATTCTGGCCTCAATATGCGGAGGATTACTATAAGCCAGTTGATAAAGGTAATGCAAACATCCCCGAGATTCCCAATGACGATATATTCAATATTATATTTGCCGGAAACATTGGGTTTGCACAAGGTTTAGATGTTCTTCCTGAAGCGGCAAAGATTCTTAAAGAGACAAATATAAAAGTTAGATTCAATATAGTTGGAGATGGTCGGTTTAAAGAAACACTTAAGTCGAACGTTGAAGAAAACCAAGTTGCAAACTACTTTAATTTTATTGATAAGCAGCCAGCTACACGTATTCCAGAATTTATGGCTGTTAGTGATGCAACTTTAATAAGTTTATCTAAAAGCAAAGTGTTTTCAATAACACTTCCTGCAAAAACTCAATCATGTCTAGCTTGTGGAGTTCCTGTAATTGTTTCAGCTGATGGAGAGATTCAAGATGTAATAACTAAGGCTGATGCAGGTATTTGCAGTGATGCTGGTGATGCGAAAGGACTAGCTGAAAATATACAAAAATTAGTTAGTATGCCAGTTCAGAAACATAAAGATATGGCTCAAAATGCTGTGAACTACTATCAAAAGAATTTTGATAAGGAAACATTGCTTAATAGAATGGATCAATGGTTTTCAAATATCAATCGAAACGAAGGAGATAAGGAATATGTTTAAGGACAAAACATTATTAATCACAGGTGGAACAGGCTCTTTTGGAAATGCTGTTATGAAGAGATTCTTACATACAGATGTAAAAGAAATCCGTATTTTTTCTCGTGATGAAAAGAAACAGGATGACATGAGAAAACAATATAAAAACGATAAATTGAAATTCTATATAGGGGACGTAAGAGACTTGGCTAGTGTTAAAAATGCCATGCATGGAGTAGATTACATTTTCCATGCAGCTGCGCTTAAGCAAGTACCTTCTTGTGAGTTCTTCCCACTTGAGGCAGTCAAGACAAACGTAATGGGAACAGACAATGTTCTAACGGGAGCAATTGAGATGGGCATAAAGAAGGTTATCTGTCTATCTACGGATAAAGCGGCATACCCTATCAATGCAATGGGTATCTCAAAAGCCATGATGGAGAAGGTATTTGTGGCTAAAGCAAAGACCGTTGATCCTGACAGAACACTTATTTGTGGTACTAGATATGGTAATGTGATGGCTTCAAGAGGGTCAGTAATTCCATTGTTTATAGATCAGATTAAGAATGGACAACCTTTGACTGTTACAGATCCTAATATGACAAGATTCTTGATGAGTTTAGAAGAAGCTGTTGAACTTGTTGTGTTTGCATTTGAGAATGCTGAAGCGGGGGATATCATGGTTCAAAAAGCTCCTGCATCTACGATTGGAGACTTAGCTCAAGCAGTCAAAGAGCTGTTTAATGCAGATAATGAAATTAAGATTATTGGTACTCGTCACGGAGAAAAGTTATATGAAACACTTCTAACTAAAGAAGAACATGTTGGAGCACAGGACATGGGTGGTTTCTATAGAGTACCGGCTGATAAAAGAGACCTAAATTATGATAAATACTTCGTTGAAGGAAATGAAGAGCTTCAACAAATAGAAGATTACAACTCACATAATACAGAAAGACTCAACACAAAGCAGATTAAAGAGAAGCTGCTCAAACTTGATTATATACAGGAAGAGTTAAGAAGCTGGGAGGGAAGATAATGAAAGTCTTAATCCTAGGTGGAACAGGCATGGCCGGGCATACCATTTCAATATATTTTCAAGAAGCTGGTCATGATGTAACTGCTTTTAGTAGAAGCAAAGTGGACTATTGCAAGAATATAAATGGTGATATCACTGATTTCGATAATCTTAAAAAGATTATCAATCTAGGTCAATATGACGCCATTATAAATGCCATAGGAATATTAAATCAAGACGCAGAAGACAACAAATCAAACGCAGTCTTATTGAATAGTTACTTACCACATTTCCTAAGCGATACAACGAAAGAAATGAAGACGAGAGTTATTCATATGAGTACGGATTGTGTTTTTTCTGGAAAGACTGGTGGTTACTCAGAAACTTCATTCAGAGATGGAGAAACCTTCTATGATAGATCAAAAGCGTTGGGTGAACTGGAAAACGATAAAGATCTTACGTTTAGGAATTCTATAATTGGTCCTGACATGAGCGAAAGAGGAATAGGCCTTTTTAATTGGTTCATGAAGCAAGAAGGTCAGATTAATGGTTTTACTAAGGCTATTTGGACAGGCGTAACAACATTGACATTAGCAAAAGCAATGGAACAGGCCCTAAAAGAAAATCTAACAGGACTTTATAATCTGGTTAATAATGAAACTATAAGTAAGTATGAGTTATTGAAGCTATTCAATAAATATATGAAAGATGGTCAGATTGAGATTCTACCAAGCGATAATCTTTCACTAGATAAATCTTTAATTAACAATCGAACTGATTTTTCATTTAAAGTACCTAGTTATGAGACTATGGTAGCTGAGATGAAAGAATGGATAGATAATCATAAAGATCTCTATCCACATTACTTCAAATAGGGGGCAGGTTTAATGAAGAAATTAAAATTAATGACAATAGTGGGTACTCGCCCTGAAATCATAAAGCTTTCCGAAGTGATTAAGAAAAGCGATAAGTACTTTGAACATATATTGGTTCATACAGGACAGAATTATGACTATGAACTGAACCAAGTGTTTTTTGAAAATCTAGGTATAAGAGAGCCTAACTTTTATCTTAATGTTGTAGGGGATAATTTAGGTCAAACCATGGGGAATGTATTAGCTAAGTCTTATGAAATCATGGTGCAAGAACAACCGGATGCTTTACTTGTTCTAGGTGATACTAACTCATGCCTAAGCGTGATTTCTGCAAAGAGGCTTAAAATTCCGATTTTCCATATGGAAGCTGGCAACAGATGCTTTGATGAAAATCTCCCAGAAGAGATTAATAGAAGAATTGTAGATCATACAAGTGATGTAAATCTTTGTTATACAGAACACGCAAGGAATTACTTAAATTGGGAAGGTGTACCAAAAGAGCGGACTTACGTAGTTGGCTCACCTATGGCTGAAGTATTAAAAGTGAATAAAGAGAAGATTGATAACAGCAAGGTACTCGAAACTCTAGGATTAGAAAAAGGTAAGTATATTCTATTATCAGCTCACCGTGAAGAAAACATCGATAATGAAGATAATTTTATGGCCTTAATGAATGCTGTAAATGCCATGGCTGAAAGCTATGATCTTCCGGTTATCTATAGTACACATCCAAGAAGTAAGAAGTTTATTGAGCAAAGAGGATTTAAGTTTCATTCAAATGTGAGGAGCTTACAGCCATTTGGATTTGCCGACTATAATCATCTTCAACAGAATTCGTTTTGTGTAGTGTCTGATAGCGGAACAATTGCAGAAGAGGCTTCTTATTTTAAGTTTCCAGCAGTGTCTGTGAGAACTAGTACAGAGAGACCAGAAGCCTTAGATAAGGGTAATATGGTCATTGGTAGCATAACTACTGAACAAGTTCTTCAAGCGGTTGATATGGCTGTAGAGATGAATGAGCAAGGAGATCTGGGAGAAGATGTACCGAATTATGTAGATGAGAACGTGAGCACAAAGGTTGTTAAGTTAATTCAAAGCTATACGGGGATAGTAAATAAGATGGTGTGGAGGAAATGATGCGATGAAAGTATTAGTAACAACTCATGCGCAGATGTTTCAGACTCCGGATGGAAAAGTATGGACTAATTCTGTTTATGGATATGATTTTTTTAAACGGTATCTTGATGTATTCGAAAATGTAAGACTAGTTACTCGGATGAAAAAAATTAATTATGAAGATTTAGGAAATCGAGTTTTAGTAAGTGGACCAAGACTTGAGTTTTTTTCTCTTCCTTTTTATCATGGACCTTGGCAGTATGCAAAAAAATATATCAAAATCCAGCAAATATTAGCGCAAGCTGTTGAGTCTTGTGATTGTGCAGTACTTAGGATTCCTGATCAATTGGCTTTTCAGATTTTCAATAAAGTGAAAAGTATAAATATCCCTTGTGCAGTTGAAGTTGTCGCACATTCATGGGATTTATATGCTCCGGGAACAATAAAGACCGTGCTAAGACCACTCTTAAGAGTATTCTGGGATTTCAATCAGAAAAAGCTTTGTAAACAGGCAGATGGAGTGGCTTATGTAACTGAAAAATACATTCAAAAAAGATATCCATCGGGTGTAAAAGAAATGGATTCTGAAAGGTTTGAGACATTTTATACCTCAGCTAATCTAGATTCTGTTTATTTTGGTGAACCGCGTAGTAAAAAAAGTTTTGATAAAGATATATTGAATTTTGTTCATGTTTCAGGGATTAATAACACAGCCAAAGGGCATTATGAATTATTAAATGTAATGGCAAATTTAAAAAAACAAGGATATAGACACAAACTGACTTTCATTGGTGGAGGCACATTGCTTAATAAATTTAAGGAATTAGCCACAAAACTGAAATTAGATGATCAGGTTGAGTTTATTGGTCACTTATCAAATCCTAGTGAGATCGCAGATAAACTAAAAGCTTCAGATTTGTTCGTCTTGCCCACGATGACTGAAGGTTTACCAAGAGTCATTTTAGAAGCTATGGCAAGTGGCTTGCCTTGTATTGCTACAGATGTGGGGGGAATTCCTGAGTTGCTTTCTGAAGAGTTTCTAGTTAAATCTAAAGATGCACATATGTTAGAATTAAAAATTATTGAACTAACTAAGGATGTAGATTCTTTGGTAGCCGAAAGCAAAAAAAACCACGAAAAAATACTTCACAGTTATAAACCGGAGTTAATTATAAGTAAGAGAAAAGCTTTATATGATTTTTTAAGAAATAAGAGTGGGAGATTATTGTAAATGAAAAATATTTTGATTATACAGTATTTTTACAGACCAATTATTTCAAATCAAAGCTTCAGATATGATAGGATCCTAGAAAATTTTGATGAAGGTGTAAATGTCGATATATTAACATCTAGCCATCATGGTATACCCAAATACGAGAAGGACGGGAATATTAGTATTTATAGGGTGAATAGTAGATTTTTGATGAAGAAAATAAATTATGAAACTAAAAATGTATCACAAATAGTAGAAGGGAAAACATCAACTGTTAAAAAAGTTATTAAAGCAGTAATGAGGTTTTTAATGTGGCCAGATTTTGCATTTATGTGGATTCCTAAAGCATATAAAAAAGGAAAAAAGTTAGTTAATAATAAAGAATATGATATGGTTTACACAGTATCATTTCCTTTTTCATCACATTTAATAGGATTTTTATTGAAGAAAAAATATAAAAAAATAAAATGGACGGTAGATTATATCGATCCCTTTTCAATAATCAATTCTGATGAAAATCCAGCTAATAATGTCCGTATGTATAAATGGTTAAATCATTGGATTGAGAATAGAGTTAATAGACTTGCGGATAGAATATTCATGTTAGAAGAAGCTTATAATCGATTTAGCAATATATTCCCTACCTATAATAGTAAAATAACCGTGATACCTCCAATGCTAGGTATAGAAAGGGAAAAATACGAGTCTATAAGTCCTCACACCTTTACAAATTCTGGTACTAATATAGTATACACAGGTACATTTTATAAAAGCATAAGAAATCCTGAAAAGTTTCTATTAATGTTTGAAGAACTCTTACTCTTAGACAGCAAGATTTATTTACACTTTATAGGGGATCTAAAAGACTGCAAAGATGTTATTGAGAAATTTTCTAATAGATACCCAGACAATATTTTTATTTATGGGAAATTATCGAGAGAAGAAACAATGAAATATTTGAAAGGCAGTGATATTTTATTAAATATTTCTAATAAATCTTTTGCACAGTTACCTGGAAAAGTTGTAGAGTATTTGTATACAGGAAAAAGAATACTAAATTTTTCTCACAGTTCAAATAGTAACTCTTCAATATTTTTTAAGAAATACTGTTCGGAAAAACAGGTTTTGGAAGTTAATGAAAATAGTTTTGATTTGAAAGATGTTTTAAAGGTTATTAAATCACATGAAGAAGTTAGCAATGTTGACATAAGAAAGTTTTTACCTGAAAACATTGCTAGATTGTATTTGTAAATTTAAAACTATAATAACAGGACAGATTCGAATAATGTTCTGATAGAAAGGTAAGTTGCAATGATAGGTTTTTTCATGTTTATAATGTGGGCTCTGATTTCTGGATTTTCTTTATTCTTAAATAGAGATATTTTTTCTCCAACAAAATTTTATTTGTTGAATATTGGGGCTTATTTTGGCTTGATTTTTATAAAATCATATGAAGATGTAATCTATGTTTATTATTTAATTTTTTTGGCACTAGGATTAATTTTTATCATTGTAGAGCCAAAGGTTAAGCTTTTACATAAAATGAAATCTTACATTAATGTAAATATAGATCTTGATAGAAAAAGTATGAAAAAGTCAATCTTAGCAATTTGGATCATCTCTGCGATACCAATTATAGCTCAACTATATCTAATTCAGTATACTGGAGGGATTTTCAACTACGTAAATAATATAGGTTTACGAGTTGTCGCTTGGAGAGGGATGGGGGCTGTTTTAGAACTGATAAAGATGTTCGCTGTTATTAACTTGTTCTACTTTGCAGTATTGCTTATACAGAAAAATACTAAAATTAGAGATTGGATACCGTATCTTATCCATTTTTCCGTTTTCCTTTTAATAGGTTTCCTTTCTGGCTCGAGAGGTGGATTGCTATGGAATATAGTGTTTATGCTTGTAGCATACCATTATTTAAAGAAAAGGGTTACTTTACGTAAGGCATTAACATATGCTTTAATTCTTTTGGTTTTTGCGTCACTGCTGGGGACTGCGAGAAATGGCTACAAACTTACTTCAGAAGGATTTAGGACAGGATTAAGTACTTATGAACAGTCTTTTGATTTGAAGCAGTTTGAATATGGCATAATACCAATCCAGCTTTTATATCAAGTAGATAATTCGGAACTTGAATATGGGATGACATATTTAACTCCAATTACAAATATCATTCCTAGAAAAATTTGGCCTGGTAAACCTGATACCGGGGGAATAATATTCACTCAGAGGTATACAGGGAATGCGTGGGGCGGCTATAGTCACTTAGCTACGGGGATAATTGCAGAGGGTGTAATTAACTTTGGAATGTTGTTTGGGCCAATAGTTGGGATAGTTGTATTTCTTATTGTTATGTGGTTTGTATTTAAGTACTATAGAAAGACCATAGGGTTTGACATTACCTCCATGAAGCACATCGTTGTAATTCTATCTTATATTTATATTGTTACTTCCCTACCAGGTCTTGTAAAAGCTGAATGGACTAATGCGATTTTAGATGTAACATTCAAAGTTATTAAACTTTGGATTGTATACTACTCAGTATATTTTATCCCAAAGAAAATACTGAGATAAATTATCAAGATAATAACTATGTTTAGGTTAATAAAGGAGAGTTATGATGAGTTTAGCAAAAAAAATTAAGAACAAATCCGAAAAGATTTCAATAGTTGGATTAGGGTATGTTGGCTTGCCCTTAGCCATTGCCTTTGCAAGAGTAGCTGAGGTAATTGGATTTGATATTTCAGAAGAAAAAATAAGTCATTATAAAAATGGGAATGACGTCACCAAGGAAGTAGGAAATCTAGCATTATGCGAAACGAATGTGTACTTCACTAGTGATGAAAGTAAACTAAAAGATAGTAAGTTTCATATTGTTGCTGTTCCAACTCCAATCAATCCAGATAAAACACCTGACCTAAAGCCAGTTATAAGCGCCAGTAAAACTGTTGGAAGAAATTTGACAAAAGACTCTGTCGTAGTTTTCGAATCTACAGTTTATCCAGGTGTTACTGAAGAGATATGTATACCTATTCTTGAAAAAGAGTCAGGACTAAAATGCGGAAAAGATTTTAAAGTTGGGTATTCTCCAGAGAGAATCAATCCAGGGGATAAGGTTCACAGATTAGAAACTATTGTTAAAGTAGTGTCAGGTATGGATACTGAATCTCTTCATGATATTGCTGAAATTTATGAAATGATTATTGAAGCGGGTGTATATAAAGCAGAAAGCATTAAAGTTGCAGAGGCTGCAAAAGTAATTGAAAATTCTCAAAGAGATATTAATATTGCTTTTATGAATGAATTGTCTATTATATTTAACAAAATGAATATAGATACGAAAGCAGTTCTTAGAGCAGCAAACACAAAATGGAATTTTTTAAATTTCACACCAGGTTTAGTAGGCGGACATTGTATAGGAGTAGATCCGTATTATTTGACCTACAAAGCTGAACAAATGGGATATCACTCTCAAATCATATTGTCTGGAAGAAAGATAAATGATGACATGGGAAAGTATGTTGTTGAAAACACTGTAAAAATGTTGATAAAGGCAGATAGACAAATTAAAGGTGCAAAGGTAGCAATTTTAGGAATAACATTTAAAGAAAATTGTCCTGATGTGAGAAATACGAAGGTTATTGATATTATCAAAGAGCTTGATGAATATAGTATTCAATCGATAATTGTCGATCCAATTGCTGATATAGAAGATTTAGAAAAAGAGTATAATATTTCACTTAATAATTTTAATGATTTGGATAATGTTGATGCAATAATTATTGCTGTTCCTCACGATGAATTTGCGGGCATAAATCTCAAGGAGTTACAATCACTTTATTCACATGAAAATCCGGTCTTAATTGATGTTAAAGGAATGCTTGACCGTAACGATGCATTGATGTCTGGTTATCTTTATTGGAGGCTATAAAATGAAAAACAATATAAAAGTTGATACTGAATTAAATTACTTTATTACTGGTTCTGCAGGGTTTATAGGTTTTCACTTGTCTAAAAAGTTACTTGAAAATGGTTGTAAGGTAATAGGAATTGATAATCTAAATAATTATTATGATGTAAATCTTAAGAAGTCGAGATTAAAAATTCTTGAATCTAATGAGTGTTTTACATTTATCGAGGGGGACATTCAAGATAAAGAGCTGCTGAATAGTATATTCGTTGAAAATAAAATTGATATTGTTGTTAATTTAGCAGCTCAAGCTGGAGTAAGATATAGCATAACAAATCCTGATGTTTATATTCAATCTAACATTGTTGGATTCTTAAATATTCTTGAGGTTTCTCGCCATAATAATATTAAACATTTAGTCTATGCATCTTCGAGTTCGGTTTATGGAATGAATGATAACATGCCGTTCTCAGTTCATGATAATGTTGATCATCCTATTAGTTTATATGCAGCAACTAAGAAATCAAATGAGCTTATGGCTCATACTTATAGCCACTTATATGGACTGCCTACTACGGGGTTACGGTTCTTTACAGTTTATGGGCCATGGGGGAGACCGGATATGGCTTTATTTCTCTTTACGGATGCGATAATCAATGGTAAACCGATTAATGTTTTTAATAACGGGAACATGAAAAGAGATTTCACTTATGTTGATGATATAATTGAAGGCATAATAAGATTACTAAATAATCCACCCAATGAGAATCCTGAGTGGAACAAGAAAAATCTAGATCCTGGATCTAGTAGTGCGCCTTATAAGGTGTATAATATTGGAAACAATAAACCAGTAGAATTGATGGATTTTATTGCTGCGATTGAGAAAAGAATTGGTAAAAAAGCTATCAAAAATTATTTGCCACTTCAAGATGGAGATGTCCCAATGACTTACGCAGACGTTTCAGATTTAATTGAAGACACAGGTTTTAAGCCTGGTACTAGTATCTCAGACGGAATAGACAATTTTGTCACTTGGTATATGGAATATTATGGAGTTAATTATATAGGATAATGAACAAATTGTTAATCCTCCAATATAATTAGCTAAATGTAACATTTTTTACTTGTTGGAGGGGTTAAATTGAAGAAAGTAGCTTTCTGGTTGATTATTGCAACAATAGTATCTAAAATAACAGGATTTGGTAAAGATATAATATTATCTTATTACTATGGTGCTTCTAATATAAGTGATGTGTATTTAATTTCATTAACAATACCAGTAGGAATTTTCGCATTTGTTGGCGCAGCAATTTCTACCGGTTACATTCCTATGTATAGTAAAATTGAGAATGAACATGGAACGTATGAAGCTAACAAATATACGAATAATCTACTGAATGTAATAATGCTGATTTGTACATTTATCATATTTGCTGGATTTCTTTTTACTGAACCGATTGTTAAGGCATTTGCCTCTGGATTTGAAGGTAGCACCTTAAATCAAGCAATCATCTTTACCCGAATAAGTCTATTCAATATCTACGTAATGGCAATGATATATGTTTTTAATGGGTTTCTCCAACTCAGAGGCAGATATTTGATACCAGTTTTAATTTTACTACCATTGAATATTTTTACAATAATTTCAATAATACTTAGTAGTAGTTTTAATATCTTGTTTTTGCCTTTTGGGACATTGTTTGCTACAGTTTCTCAAGTATTATTTTTAATACCAGCGTTGAAAAGAAGCGATTTTAAGTATGAATGGGAATTTAAAATTAGTGATGAGTATATTAAAAAAATGGCTTGGATTGCAATGCCTGTAATCATCGGCGCTTCTGTTAATCAAATCAATGTACTTGTTGATCGAACAATTGCATCCAATTTAGTTATCGGTGGGATTTCTGCCTTAACCTATGCAAATAAACTTAATCAGTTCATTCAGGGAATTTTTGTGATTTCAATAGCAACAGTGTTATACCCAAACATTTCAAGGTTGGCAACTGAAAACAAAATAATTGAGTATAAAAAATCAATTAGTGAAGCATTATTGAGCGTCAGTATTTTAATAATTCCTACGACAATTGGAGCAATGATTTTTTCAGAAGAAATTGTTATGCTTCTTTTTGGAAGAGGTGCATTTGACAATCAAGCAGTCATGTTAACTGCAACTTCGCTGTTCTTCTATTCTATAGGGATGGTTGCCTTTGGATATAGAGAAATTTTATCAAGAAGTTATTATGCGCTTCAAGACACAACTACACCAATGAAAAATGCAATTTTGGGAATGATCCTGAACATAGTTTTAAATATAGTATTATCACGATACCTTGGAATAGGGGGGTTAGCATTAGCTACTTCTATCGCAGCTACGTTCACTACGATTCTTCTATTCATCAGTCTCCGTAAGAAAATAGGACTATTCGGCATGAAGCAAATCAGCATTTCATTCCTAAAAATCCTATTTGCCTCATTGGTTATGGGTGGATTAGCTAAATTGAGCTTTAATTACCTAACAGCTTCTTTATCTCAAAACCTTTCGCTTATATTGGCTATCGGTGTTGGAGCGGTATCATATTTTGTGATTATCTACTTTATGAAGATTGAAGATGTTGATGTAATTGTTGGAGCTATAAAGAAGAAGCTTGGAAGAGGAGCTGCTTAATAGTAGTATTGAAATATGCACCAATACCCTGATGTGTACGGTGAGTATTATAATATTTGTGTATGTATTCATTTAGTAATCGATTTAACTGTGCTTCATTTAAAGGAATGATGTGATTTAATAGGTCCTGACGTATTATTCCGACCAGTCTTTCGGCTATACCGTTTTGCCAGGGAGAGTATTTAGCTATCCTTTTAGATTTAATTCCTGATGATTCTAAAAAGCTTTTAAATTTTTTTGAAGCAAATACCGGATCATTATCGTGTATGAGATATTTTGGTTTATGGTCGTAAGGTGTAGCATTTTTGATTTGTTGTTTGACCCATTTTAAATTAGGGTTTGTTGTTACGCCAAAATGTTCAATTTTACGAGTGGCGTGATTAATAATAACTAAAACATATAATACTTTAAATCTTAAAGTAGGAATAATAAAAAAGTCCATAGCCCAGATGTCTTTACTGTGATTTTTAAGAAAAGTTTTCCAGGATTGGACTTGTTTTTCAGATGGTGTTTTTTGATTATTATTAGGAAGATACTTGGATATGGTATTTGGGGCAGGTGGATCTATAACATTCATAGAAATAAGGACTTCATGAATTTTTTCAGAAGAAAAATTGGGATTATCTTCGTGAATCATTATGATCATATCAATAATCTCTTCTGGTAATTTAGGTCTACCTATTTTTTTTGATTTCGATTTCCAGTAAAACTTAAATGCTGTTTTATGCCATTTAATAACAGTTTCTGGTTTAACTAAGATTAACCAAGATTTCCAGTTCTTAATAATTTTTGATAATAAGACCCAAAATTGTCTGAATAGATTTGTGACTCTGGGTTTTGGCCTTTTTTTGTTTTCAATTTGTTGCTGACAAACTGAAAGTTGCTGCCGCAAAGCTAAAATTTCAAGATTTTTAGCAGTTGATGTCTTAAAAAATAATCCTATGAATTGAAAAATAATTTTCAGCCATTCTTTAAAAAATAAAAATATTGATTTAATTAATTGCAATTATATCATCTCCTGTAATTAAGATAAGCTAATTATATAAAATACGATAGTTCTTCTATAGAAATTATGGTAGTTGAAAATACTTAAATAATTAAATGAATTGTAAGGGAAAGAGATCAGGTGGAAATATGTATTATATCATTTTTATATTATTTTTACTTCCATTACTAGGATTATATTTATATTATCATACTACACAAGTTAAACTAGAGAGAATAAGTATTTCTTCGGATAAGATTAGAGGTAATCTAAAGATATTGCATTTAAGTGATCATCATTTTAACAAAATAGGTAGATTAGAGAAGAAGATAATAGCTTCTCTTCAAAAAGAAGAGTTTGACATACTTGCTCTAACAGGGGATTACCTTCGGAATATAACTTACATAGATGAGTTTGCTGTATTTAAAGAGATTAGAACTTAATCAACCTGCCTTTGCAGTAAGTGGTGACAATGATTATAGTATTAATCCTGTTTTATGGCAGGAGTTTTTTAAAGAATCAGGGATTATATTTCTAGCTAATCATGGACTTAATATAAATATAGCTGAAAATACCATTAATATTATAGTGGTAGAGAGTCCTGGTATTGCAGATGATTTGGATAAATCTCTTGGTTCTCTTGATTTAAAAGATACTTATAATATAATACTATCTCATACCTATGGGATTTTAGAATCAGTTAAAGAGGAGATGGAGATAGACCTAATCCTTGTAGGCGATACTCATGGGGGACAAATTAATTTTCCCTTGATAGGAAAAAGGCTTTTAGATTACCTCTTTAGATTTGATTTTTTAAAAGGTTTATATCAGTTAGGGAATACTTATCTCTATGTAAATCGAGCTTTAGGAACTTCCGGACTCCATTTTAGGCTAAGGTGTACCAGAGATAGCTTTAATAGAGATTAATGGTAATTAGAGATATGGAATATAACTAATTCTATTAATTCACTCTGGAATTTTCTACTTCTAAACTGTATGCCATTATCTGTTCTTAATATTAGATTATCTGTATTGCGTTTCGCTGCAGCTGATTCTAAGGCTTCCAGGGCCTCTTTAGTACGGCATCTTAAACTCTCATGGTGGCCTACTATTTCTCTGGTGTAAACATCAATAATATCAAACATGTATACCCACTGACTATTATTATCTATGTACATCTGAACCATATCCATTTCCCATAGCTGGTCAGGTCCAGTTAGCTCATGTTTTTGTTTCAGTTGATAATTCTTAGGTGTTGGCTTAATCTGATCCTGCAGGAGATCTAATACTTTCATAATTCTGTAAATCCGCTTATGATTGACTCTTAGATTCTCTTCATAGCTATGGATTCTATATATATAAAAGTTGTGAAAGTAAAATTCGACAAATACTACTAAGAATTTTATCAATAATATGTAATAATAGTAAAGAACCAGTCTAAAAAGGGTTTTAATTGTTTTTATAGAATATTTTAGATTAGATATTAAATATAATTTTTTTAACTAATAAGTAAAACAACCTATAAAAATAAGACTTACATATTTATTCTATACGAATGTCACTCAATATGAAGTTGCAGCAGAGAACGAAGATTAACAGAAAAACAGGAGGCAACAAACATGTTAGACCTTATGAGTAAAATATATAAAAAACCTAGATTAATTATAGTAGATATTGTCTTATTAAACATAGCATTAATAGTTAGTTTTTTTATGCGCTTTGATGCTAATTGGACTTCATATTTTGATTATACATATATCATAGTTATAACAGTAATAGGCTTAATTATCTTATATTTTTCTAATTTATATAATAAGATGTGGCAGTATGCCAGTATTGGAGAATTATTTTCTATAGTTAAAGTTTCTGTACTTATAAATTTAATATTAGTTGTATTTATTTTCTTTTCCAGGACAAGTTTTCCCAGAAGCGTTCTCTTAATAAACTTTTTGGTTGATGTTTTTATAATAGGTGCTTCGCGGTTTGGTCTTCGTCTTTTAAAAGAACGATTAATTGGCAATGATCAAAAACAAATTACAACAAGGGTATTAATAGTTGGAGCAGGTGATGCTGCCGAAATATTAATTAGAGAGATGAATAAACATTCAGAGTTAGGCAGATACATAGTAGGATTAATAGATGATGATCCAGCTAAAAAAAAACTGGAAATACACGGCAAAAAAGTTTTAGGTAATAGATTTGACATACCTGAAATAATAGCTAAATATAATGTAGATGAGGTTGTTATTGCAATACCTTCAGCCAGAGGTAAAGAAGTAAAGAGCATCTATGAACTATCTAATCAAGATGGAGTTAAAGTAAATATAGTTCCAGGAATGTTTGAAATTTTAAATGGTGATGTAAACTTAAGTCAGATTAGAGAAGTAAAAGTAGAGGACTTACTAGGTAGAGATCAGGTTAAGTTAAATAATAGAGTGATAGCAAAACATGTAGAGAATAAAACAGTACTGATAACAGGAGCTGGTGGCTCTATCGGTTCTGAACTATGTCGGCAAATAGCAAGGTTTAATCCACAAAAATTAATTATGTTAGATATCTATGAAAACAACCTATATTTCCTTGATCTTGAGTTGAGAGAAAAGCATCAAAAAATTGACTTTGAACCAATTATTGCTAGTATTAGAGATAATGATAAACTTCGCAATCTCTTTGCTAAATATCAACCAGATGTAGTATTCCATGCTGCTGCTCATAAACATGTACCTTTGATGGAACAAAATCCAGAAGAAGCTGTTAATAATAATATATTTGGTACCAGGAATTTAATTGAGTTAGCTGATGAATTTAGTGTAGAGAGATTTGTGCTTATTTCTACAGATAAAGCAGTAAATCCTACCAATGTTATGGGAGCTACTAAAAGAGTAGCGGAAATGTTAATACAGACTATAGATAAAAAAAGTGAAACCAAGTTTATGGCTGTTAGATTTGGTAATGTGCTGGGTAGTCATGGCAGTGTCATCCCACTTTTTAAAAAACAAATAGCAAAGGGTGGGCCAGTTACAGTAACCCATAAAGATGTAATTAGATATTTTATGACAATACCTGAAGCAGTACAACTTGTAATTCAAGCAGGTTCCATAGGCAAGGGAGGAGAGGTCTTTGTCCTTGATATGGGTGAACCGGTCAAGATAATTGATTTAGCTAAAGATTTGATTAAACTCTCTGGACTAAGACTAGGTGAAGATATAGATATTGAGATTACAGGCTTAAGACCAGGTGAAAAGCTTTTTGAAGAACTATTAAATGATAATGAAGATAATATAGCAACTGAATATGAAAGAATCTTTATAACTCGTTTAGGAGAAATAGATTTAATTAAGTTGGACAAGGCTATGCATAATTTAAAGCAATTAGCACGTGAAGATGATACAGCGGCTATTATTAATTTGCTAGTTGATTTAGTAGGTACATATAAGCCAAACAGGGATAATATACTCGAGGCAAGGGAAGAGGTAGCCGCTAGCCAGGAGTAGGTTTTTAGTTTGCAAATGAATAATTATTGAAAAGAAAAACAATAAATATATAATAGTTAATCACTCGCCCTTCTGGCAATTAATTTTGTTGGAAGGGCTTTTTTAATTTTCCAACGTTACCTTCAGTCCTCCCGTTATTAAAAGTATATTTAGCACTATTGACTATAGCATCATAGTCAGTTTTTAAATTTTCAATAAACTTATTTATTGTAATATTCTCATAATCAGTCTCTAAAATTTCTTTTACAACTGACACTTTATTATCTGTTAACGACGTTCTAAACAGTTCATAAAAGTTTTTTAAATCCTCTAGTTTAGAATGCTCTTTAATTATTTTTTCTTATGAAATATGATAGTCTACCATATTTAACGTTAAGATTTATATATTTACTATTCAGATATTTTTGTATTTTAGTGATCTTCTTGCCTTCATCATAAAGTTTAAATATTTCTTCACTATAAGAGTCCAAGATACAGGAGCGGACACGTGTAATTTTAACTTCTTCTTCAACTTCAGTCATCGAAATATAATTTTTTACTGTCTTTCTTTTTCTTACGCGGACTACTAGTTTTAACCTCTATTTCTCTTTCTTTAATGAAAATTCTTTTAGGAAACAATGATTTGATTTCTTTTAAAATTCTCTCAGATAAATTTTTTATTAGATGAAATCTATCAGCAATATGAATATAATTATTTGATAAACTTTGATACTGTTTTCCACGATCTCTAGAAACAATTTTTAAATTCGGATATTCATCTAAAGCTCTTTGAACATCTTCGGTTTCGCGACTGCCAAGAACATCTATAACTTTGTTATTTTGTAAGTTTATAATAATTGTTCCATATCTATGTTTTTTTTTAGTGCAAAATCATCTACTCCAACTGCTATTATTTTTTCCTTATCGATTTTTAAATCCCATTTTTTACTTAGCCTTAACAGGGTATCGCCGCTCACATCAATCATTTGACTTTTACATATCCTGGCACCTTCTTCAGCGCTATTTATTAAGGATATCCTAGTGAGAAGACTATCTAATCTATTGGTTCGTCTAGAGCCTTTTTTAGCTAATTCTTCAATTCCTTCAGTAAAATATTTTTTGTCACATCCAGGATTTTCACAGATAAATCTCTTAAGTTTTAGATTTAAAAATAATTGCTTGTCAATAATAGGAAGATCTTGGATAACTCTAGTATAGTAATTAGTGTATCTATTTGTGATTTCTCCACAAGTAGGACATTGGCACTCATCTCTTTTTGTTTCAAAAAATAACGTAACTTTTGATTCTTCAATTTGTATATCAATATTCTTTAAATAGTCTGGAAAACAATCTTCAATAATTTCATATCCCATAATTTATCACCCAAGTTAATTATACCATGGTTTTCATAATTCGACAAATTTGCGGAAGAGCCATTTTTCAGTTGACAAAAGCATAATCAGGATTGTTACTTAGAAATTTTTGTTAAATAGATGTGCAGGTATTTTACGATATTTGTCAAAATATTAAGTGTAAGAGTCTTTTTTTAAGAAAACATTTGCTTTTACCGAACATATGTTTTATAATAATATTATAATCTGGAATAAATTTGAAAGGGTGGTTTCATTTATGAAGTTAACTCATGAAATACGAGACCCAATTCATGTATTTATTAAATTATCTTCTGAGGAAAGAAAAGTTCTTGATTCACCTCCTTTTCAAAGATTAAGATATATTCATCAATTAGCTTTAACTTATCTTGTTTATCCAGGAGCAACACATAATAGGTTTGAACATTCTCTCGGAGTAATGGAACTGGCTAGTCGAGTATATGATGTGGTAACTGAACCAGAAAACGTACATCCTGTAGTAAAAAATAAATTTCCAGAGTTAAACGACACAGCAAAACGCGATTACTGGGAAAAAGTAATAAGAATGGCAGCATTATGTCACGATCTTGGCCATATTCCTTTTTCTCATGCTGCTGAAGCTGAACTTCTTCCGGAAAATTGGACACATGAAACTTTTACAGTTAAAATAATAGAAAGCCTAGAAAAAATTTGGTTAGACATGACACCACCCTTGAGAACAGAAGATATAATAAAAGTTGCTGTTGGACCAAAGGAATATTCAAGTAAAAATTTTTCTGAATGGGAGATAATTTTATCAGAAATAATTACTGGTGATTCATTTGGAGTTGATAGGATAGACTATTTATTAAGAGATTCCTATCATGCTGGTGTAGCTTATGGCAAATTTGATCATTTTCGTTTAATTGATACTCTTAGAATACTACCTAAAATATATGATGAGACAGATGAACCTACTCTTGGAATTGAAATAGGCGGTATACATACAGCAGAATCACTATTACTGGCGCGTTATTATATGTTTACTCAGGTATATATGCATAAGGTTAGAAGAATATATGATATTCATTTAAAAGAATTCATGAAAACCTGGCTTGAAGGAGGAAAGATCACTGATAATATAGATGAACATTTAAAATTAACTGACAATCAAGTTTTAGTAGCAATGCAGGAAGCTATGGATAATAAAGAAGCTCCTGGTTATAGTGAAGCGAAAAGAATTATGAATCGAGAACATTTTAAAGTTCTATACTCTAGACATCCCAGTGATTTAGAATTATATCCTGAGCCAGAAAAAATAATTTTTAGAGCCGCTTCAAGTAAGTTTGGTGAAGAAAATGTTCAACATGATGATTATTATCCCTCAGGAGGTACTTACGATTTTCCTGTAATTTATGATGATGATCATATAGAATCATCTTTAAATGTATCAGATGCTTTGAATAATATTCCAGTAGTAAAAATAGATTTTGTATTTATTGCCCCAGAACTTAAGGAGGAAGCTGTTAGTTGGTTAGAAGAGAATAAAGAACAAATCTTGAAAGGGGGAGAAAAAGATAATGACTAATGTAAAAAGAAAAGCGATCATGGTCTCTTTAATTAGGAAAATGAAAGAAAAAGGTAGTTGGACAGGAGAAACCCATATTCAGAAATGCACCTATTTTCTAGAAGAATTTTTAAGCGTTCCTTTAAAATTTAATTTTATTTTATATAAGCATGGCCCTTTTTCTTTTGATTTAAGAGACGAACTTACAGCATTGCGTGCTGACAATTTCATTGAAATGGAACCCAGAAGACCTTTTGGAGCTTCATTTAAGCCAGGTAAAGTGGCAGAAGTATTAGAAAGAAAGTATAGTAGAGATATAGAAGAGCACAAGGAGCGAATTAATTTTATTGTTGAAAAACTGGCAAATAAATCTGTTAAAGAACTGGAACGAGTTGCAACAGCTCTTTATGTTAAGAAAAATGAAGATGTTTCAGAGGATGATATGGTTGGACAAATCAGAGAACTAAAACCTCATATTAGTAATGAACTAGCAAAGCAAGCAATTGAGGACTTAAATAATTATATAAAAGAAGCCAAAGTGAATCAGTTATATTATAGAAGTGCAATAAATTAAATAAAAAATTACTCCTGCTATCCCGGAAAAGAGGTGAAGTTGTGGCCGAGAATACAGATTACTTATTAAAGTGTAAAGAGTTTGGAGCTGACTTTTTTCATGGCGGCTGAGACTGCTACTGGACCCGCACAAACGATCATGAGAGAGCTGCCGAAGCGATTTAGAAAATGGGTATCTACTTTAAAAACACCCAATTCTACAAAACCTCTTGAAGATATTTTAAGTAAACAATCCACTTTCATAAATTTCAATTATACTGAATCTTTAGAGAGAATATATGGAGTGCCCAAAAAGAATGTCTGGTATATCCATGGAGATAGAAGAGATAAAAAGAAAGAACTAATCTTGGGTCATGCACCTGGAGCTGAATTTGAAGTAGAGATTGATCCACGTGGATTTAATAGCAATCGCCCAAGAATGAAAAATCAAACAGCGTATGATTTACATGAAACTGCAGGATATCGCTTGAGCGACTATTATGATTCTACTACCAAAAAATCTGGTGATGTGATAAAAGTTAATAAAGACAAATTCTTAGTCTTAGCTCAGGTGGAGAATGTAGTTGTTATTGGACATTCTCTTTCACCGGTTGATTATCCCTACTTTAAAGAAATTATTAACCATAATCAAAATGCTATAAATATGAAATGGTATATTAGCTGGTACAGTTCCGGTGATTTAAAACGAATAGATGAATTTGTGTCAGAGATGAATATTTTAAGTTCTAATGTAAAGCTTTTTAGAACATAACTACGTTCGAAATATCCTGTGCTATTACTTATCTTTAAAATTAACCATGATATAGAAAATTATACTTAATTATTCATAATTTTAATACTCCATAAAAAGCAGTTATATATTAGTTTAATTTATATAGATACTCCAGTGATACGAAAGTCCAAATGCTAAATATTATGAAAAAGTTAAAGAACTTAAAAAAGAATTAAAAATTATTAATTGAGCACCCGAGAGGGTGCTTTTCTTATGTCCAACCACAAAACAACATTGTACAGGAGGAAAAAAAGGTGATAGAGATGGTACATAATGAGATGGTTTATAGAAAATGTTAGCACCAAAGAAATAAAAAGGAAAAAATTGGTTTTTGTATAACTCAAGTAATATAAAAAATATTACTTGGAGGGAGTATTAATGAAAACAATTACCAAGATTATAATTCTTTCTTTTACAATTTTTTTAATTTTCTCATTAATAGGTTGTAGTAATAAAAATTCTGTGGTTGATAACCCAGAAATAGAAACGGGTATGTTGAATGTAAAGATACCTATTCCAGATCAGTTTGCTTCACAGCTAAGTGTTCAATCAATAACAGATAATATATCATTATCTAAACTTAAAGTTACAATCACTAGTAAAAATACAAATGAAAGCAAATCAAAAGAAGTGGAAATTAATAATGATTCGGTTAATGTAGGATTTGGTAAACTGGCAACAGACACCTGGCTTGTTGAAGTAGAAGCTATTGATGAAGATGGTAATGTAGTTTATACCGGTAGTGATTCAGTCACTATTTCTTTTAATACTGTAACTAATGTTACTATAGATTTATCACTGACACCTGCAGACCTGAACATAACTATAAACTTTCTTGACGGGCAAGGAATATCTTCAGGAACAGTGGAATTAATTGACCCTGTAAATGGAAATCAATTAAAGAATTTATCAATAACTAATACCCAGGGAACTGCCAGTTTTGAAGATGTTCAAGCTAAAACCTGGCCTATTAAAGTTGTTTTAAAAGATAGTTCCTCAAATATTATTTTCAGTGGAGAAGAACAGATTCCAGTAATGCCTGGTAAAACGACTATTGCAGAAATTAATTGTAATAATGGAACTCTGGAGATTTCAGTCAAATGGGAAATAGCACCATCTGAACCGACAGAATTAAATGGTATGTCACAGGATGGTGATGTCAAACTAACTTGGAATGCTAATAGTGAATCCAATATTGTTGGCTATATGGTTTATAGAAGTAAGTATCAAGATGGAGATAAGCAGATTTTAACTGACAGTTTAGTTACTAATAATTCCTATACTGATTCTGATGTAAATTTTGATGAGAAATATTGGTACTGGGTGCAGGCTTATAATACAGATGGAGTAACGAGTGACTTAAGTGTATCTACTTCTGTAACTGTTATGCATGAACGAAAGAATTATTTCCCGACATCTGCAGGTTATGGAATTGAATATCATGTTACTGATGAGGATGATGGTGAAGACGCAAATTACTGGGTTATATCACAGGGACCTCCAGAAGATAATTATGATTTCGTTTTTACTGTAAGTAATGTTAAAGATGCCAATGAAACATCAGTTATAGGGGGTATAACTGATAGTACATTAACTTATTGTCAATCAGGAATGCCTGGAAAAAACCAGGGAAGTATTTATTATCACTTCAGTCTACTGGAAGAATTCAATTCAGGTGATAGCTGGACTAATTTAAACAAAGAATATACTGTAGAATACATTGGTTCACAAACAATCAATGGAGATTTCTTTAATGACTGCATAAAAATAAATGTTAACTCTACAGCTATTAGTGATAATTATTTGTCAGGTACAGGGTACTTCATTTTAGCCAGAGGGATAGGGATAGTAAAAATAAACTTTGTGAGAGATAATGGAGATATCCTAAATTATGACTATATAAGTAATCAACAATTTACTTCACAGTATAATATTTTGGGTACAGTAACTGAAGGTGGGAACCCAGTTGAAGGAATAAATGTTTCTTATTCTACTAAAATTAATTTTGGTCAGCATTCAGTCACCAATAGCAATGGAGATTTTTCTATAAACATATATGGCCCCAGTTCTTTGCTTTGGTTGGGTTATGATTATGATAGTAATGGAGAAATAGATTCATTTGATCCTGGTAAAACATATCCAATAAATAATATTGACTCTGATATAAGCAATGTAAATATAGAGTTAAATGATTTATAGTTTAGAACCAGGGATTGATATCAGTAAACTTGAATAAAATTATTAAGACAGCCTTAACAGGCTGTTTTTTTTTTCGCGAAGTGCCATTTTGATTAACTTTAGGAGAGTATTAATGTAATTATTTACTTGGCCTTTATCTTTAATATTTGTATAGGAATTTGATACTATTTTTAATTAAAAGAATAATAAATGTTATAAATACGTAACATATATATTGACTTAAAGCATATACTGTTATATAATTATTACGGGAGGGGTCGATATGAGTTATGCAATAGGTAGTAAAATTAAAGAGTTACGTACGATTCGAAAGATAAGCCAAGAACAAATGGCTGAATTGCTAGATACTACAAGACAGAGATATTCTCGCTTGGAAAATGGTCAGGTAGATATTTCTTATGTGATTATAAAAAAGATTGCCGATTATTTTGCTGTGCCAATAAAAGAAATTACAATCGCAGAACAGGAAAAAAAGGAACTGGCGACTTTTTTTAGAGAAAAGAATACTGGTGAAGATGTTGTTGGTTCTGTAGCTAAGATTGAAAAAATACTAAGAGTTTTTCAGGCTCACGAAAAATTATATCATCAAACTATGAAGAGTGAATCTTATGTGGATTGATAAAACGGAAATTGAAAAGCGGGCCTTAGAAGTTAGAAAAAATATTCAGACCTATGGTGTAAAAGATATTTTTAGCTTAGTTTCCCAAAGTGACATTCACTTGATTCGATATCCATTTGGTAAAGATAAATTATTAGGTTTTTCAACCTTCTTTGAGGGAAAGAAAGTGATTGTTTCCAATTCATCTGAGATTTTATCTAGAGAAATTTTTACAATAGCACATGAGTTGGGGCATATTATTTACGATTTTGAAGATGTATATAGTAGCGTAAAAATTGATGTTGAAATAAAAAACGATTCAGAAGATATTTCTGAAGCAAGGGCTTTTTACTTTGCAAATTGTTTTCTAATGCCTGAAGAAGAATTGAGAAAATATATAAAATATGAACTTAAAAAAAAGCATCAACAGTTAAATGCTCTTGATATTGTAAGGATGCAATTGGAATTTCAAGTAAGTTATGCAGCTTTAGCTGTTAGATTATATGATTTAGGATTTATTAATTCAAGCCATAAAAGCAGGATTTTTGATAAGCGAAATGAACTAACATCTAGAGCATTGTTTAAAAAACTAGATGCGGATGAAAGGTTATTAAAAGCTGCTAATATAATTGAAGTTCCTCCAAGTTATTTAGAGTATGTAACGAGTAATTATGATCATGCAAATATTCCTTATTCAAGTTTAGAAAAAGCCCTCGCCCTTATAGATATGGATGCATCAGTATTTAAAAATGAAGGGAAAAACGCAGCGGATGAAGAAGACTTTAACATTGATGATATTTTCCAGGAGTTTGAAGCATGAATGCCTCATTAGATACAGATGTTGTAATTCATTTATATTTGAGCGATAAACAAGGATTGTTTTTTGGGCTTTTTGATAAATTATACATGCATGAGTATTTATATGAAAAGGAACTTAAACGTAAATCTTTACAGGTGTATGAGAAATTTTCATCTGATTTAGATGAGGGTAGAATAGAAATCATAACTAATAAAGATCTGATTGAAAAGGGAATAAAAGGCTTATTTGAAGATTATAAAAGGGATTATAATTGGATCGTGAAATACTGTAAAAGGAAAAATATAGATTATAAAATAAAAATGATAGAACTAAAAAAATATCTTTCAAAAATATAAAAGAACTTTTGCAAGTATTTGCAGTTTAAACCAGGAGGTAATGGACAAATCAACCTTCGCCGGTACCATCAAACCAACCCAGTCCTGGATAGGGTTAACCAGACCCTTTGACGCGGCCTCTCATACAGCCTTAATGATCCGTTTTAAGATGAAGAACTGTTTAAAATACAAAATTGGAAATAGCAATGTGTGGACATCATACTTTGATTTTAATAGTTAAGTTAGAAGATGATTTGAATTGTAGATGATTTATTAATAGTTGAGTCAAAATATAAGGATTTTGGTGGTTGTTTAGGAGCGGGAATATACGGGTTTGATTATCTTCTGAAAGAACAAAGTTAATGGTATTGATCTCTAATCTTGCTGGAATTATTCTGGCAGGATTTTTTTTGTTTGTAATTGCTTTTTTCCAGAAGGAGATTGGCATTTAGAATTTGTTATCAATACATATCATAATCTAGTAAACCATAATTTTGTGATTAATGCAGGCTATTATCAGATTGAAGATGCAATTAAATGGGGGCTTTTAATGAAGGTAATCGGCTGGGGAATTTATCTTATGGTGGTCGTCAGGTTTTACTGGTCGCTGATTGGACTTGAGATTTTTGTAAAGTAAGTGAGCTAAACCCTATTTGAAATAGATTTTTTTGTTATATTTGCAGGAATTATGCTATAAATGGTAAATTGTTATAATTAGCATAAGAAAAGTGGGGTTTATTATGATAAATAATACAGTTCAACAACAGATTTTGTTGGGGTATTGGACATCCCTATGTTGGAGTTCACCCTTCTCAGGGAGGAATAAAATTTATCAAAGAGTTTGATAAAAATGTGTTAGTCGCGGTCAGGGCTAGTAGAAAAGACACATTATTTGTGAGGAGTTTATATTACGTAAGTAATAGTAAAGTTGAAAGATATTTAAAAGAGGGTACAATTAAAAAAATAAAGCCTTAAAAGGCTTTATTAAAAAATGGGAGGATTATTGGTGGGGCGGCGTATCCCACATCACTTTATACCCAGAGGGTGTGACAGATGCCTGTTCTGCCCTCAATAATCCTCTTTATTAAGAATATGCATTTATTTTATCTTTATACTTAAATTATAAGACAGTAATTATGATTTTGTCAAGTATTAAAAAAGAAGCACACCATTATTGAAGAAATATAGTAGTAGTAAATTAAATATTATATAATAAAAAATTTCGATTTTTTTTGAATGATTCATGTCATGGATCTTGCTGAAGGTCATGTGGCTGCACTGGAACATCTGGATCCCGGTGTACTATTTATAATCTGGGTACAGGCAGAGGAACCAGTGTACTGGAACTTGTGAAAGCCTTTGAAGAGGCAAACGATCTTGAAATTCCCTATGAGATAGTGGAAAGACGGGATGATGATATAGCTTTCTGTTATGCTGATGTTCCTAAAGCAGAGCGAGAACTTGACTGGACTGCTGAGAGGGATATAAAAGATATGTGCCGGGACGCCTGGCGTTTTTGAAAAAATTATAAAGAGTAAATTATTGATCCTGCTGGAGTTTTTTGGCGGGATTTTTGATATAAGGATACAGGTGTAAATTTTCCAATAAATAATTTTACTTAACCGAACAAATGTATTATAATTTAAGTAAGAAATAAAATTTTCACAATAATACAAGCATAAATTATCATATGATAATTTATGCTTTGACAATTTCTTATATAAGTAATAAAATATATTTAAAGGGAGGATAATCATGGCCTCTAGTAAAATAGAAGTTAAATATTTTTTGTCTCAAGTCGGAAATATCCTAAATCAACAAAATTCTTTTCAGTTAATACCTAGACGGAAAAATTTAGTTGCTATATATAGAAAGGGTTTGTCTATTGATTCAGTAAAAGAGTACATAAAAAATTTAACAGTAAAGGACTATTCTAAAGGGCCAGAAAAAGATGATAATAAAAGTTTTTCTGGTGATGTGTGGATATTTTTATTATGTTGCCTTTCTTTTCATGATGCTGAACATGATTTAAAGTTTCCTTTCAATTGAATTATCACATGATAAATTTATTTGAGTATAATGACATATATTTGTTTATAATATTATAACAGGAGGGAAAAGTAATGAGAAAATTGTATTGTGAAATTTGTAATGATTTTATTGAATATAATACGATTAAAAAGGAAGAAACTTATAATATTAAAGATAAGGAAAGAGTTACTATAAAATCTAAAATTGCTGTCTGTAACCATTGTAATAATGAATTGTTTAACGAAGATTACGAAGAAGAAAATCAAAAGAAAGCTTACGATATTTTTAGAGAAAATAATAATTTATTATATCCTGATGAAATTTTTGAAATTAGAAATAAATATAATTTAACCCAAAGAGAGATGAGTAATTTACTTGGTTGGGGTGAGATAACCTACCACAGATATGAAAATGGTTCTTTGCCGGATCAAGCTCATAATACCCAATTAATATTATTAAGAGAACCTAGTAATGCAAAACGAATACTAGAAAATACTAAACATAATTTAAGTGAAGAAAAAGTAATTGAATTAAAGGAAAGAATAAATAAATTGATAATTAAAAACATGAAAGAACTTACTATTAAAATTCCTGAAGATTTATATGACGAAATTAGTCTAGAAGCCAAAAAGATTAATACAAGTATAGAAAATTATACTAGAATGTTATTATATTTCTGAATATGATTACGCCAATAATATCTGGATAGATGTCTATGATACAGCTGATGCCTTTAGTGGAGATTTAGAACTTGCAGTATCACCTATTGTTAACAGTGATGGGGGGTTAAAAGAAGTTAATATGTCTGTTAGAGAAATTTGGGTTTTCGCAAGATAAAACTTTTCAAAAAGTTTGGGTAAAAAATACATCTTATGAAGATTAGTAATGAGTATCAATATGAAGAAAATTCTTCTTATATCTGTAGTACAGCCCAGGTAATCATTAATGAACGGAGTGATGCAATGAGCCAGTTAACAGAGTACGTAATCGCATTATCAAATCTTTATGGAATGGTCTATAAGGAAAAAGTTGTAGAAATTTATAAAGACCACTTTGTTCATGAGGCTATCATGGAACATGATGAGTTTGATTTGATGTTGAGGAAAAAGGGAGATAAGCCTCACTATGTTCCAAATAAAAATGAACTCCTCAAATACGTTGATGAAGGTTACTTTGAGAAATCTAAAGAGTACAATGCCTTAATCAAATATGTAGAGAAGAACTTCTTCAAGGGCAAGGAGGAAAAAGATGAATGGCTCTGCGAAGATATTCATGGGATATGTCAATATGGATTGGATATGCAGATTATATTAGATGCTTTTAACGACCGGGGCATTAGCTTTAATGATATGAACCAGGCTAATGAAGTAATTCAGCTTGTTATGGAGCTTTCCGATAACATCAGAATATGGGAGAACAATGGGCATACACCTCATGAGCTATTTGAGAAGTTTGAGAAACCAAACCTGAGCCCACTTCCGGATAAACCATTCGATTTTAATCAAACCAATATAATTGATATGAAGCATAGGAAAAAGGTTGGTAGGAACGATCCATGTCCGTGTGGTAGTGGGAAAAAATACAAGAAGTGCTGCCTGGAGAAAGACGAGTAATTTTAGGGGATAAAATGTGGCAGCAGTGACAGTTATTCTGCCTGTAGCTTTCAGTGTAGCAGAAGCCTATCAACTCAATCCCGTTGTTATTACTCTGTCTGCATTCCTAGAAACTGGCAGAAATCCTTGGGAAAGAGGTTGATCTTATTGACCTAAAAAAATCTAACACGGTGTTTAATATACAGGTCATACAGGGGAAATTAATTTATAATAATAATAATCCAAAAAAAATGAAATTTGAGCTAAAAATATTACGGGAGTATGCTAAATTAAATGAAGAGCGCAGGAAAATTCTGCAAAAAGTAACTTCTGGAGATAGTACAGGCTATAATTGAAAAGGAGCTTGAAGAAATAAAGAGATTTATTGATATTGCTGAACGACAAACGTGAACAATTATCAATCCTGCTGGAATCTTTCTAACGGGTTCCGTTTAGAGGTGCACGCATGGTAGCTCACATACTAATTCTCAATAAAATTCACATTACTATTCACAAAAATCCAATAAACTTAAAGACCTTGATATTTCAACGATGTCGAGGTTTTTTTGATTTTCAAAATCTTCAATTCACAAATAATTCACATTTAAATTCACGTACCTTCTACTAAATAGTTCAATGGTTGTGAATACGTATGCGAATAAGCAAGAGAATTGTTAAATTTTAAAGGAAAATATAGCTATGGTTGTTGTTAATTAGGCAAAAAGAAAACGTGTGATTTCTTATGTGAAACTACACGCGAATAAACCTGTTAATTAGAGTGGGTGCACCTCAAAACGGAACTCTTTAGAATCTTTCTGACAGGATTTTTTTATATAAAAAAAGATAAAATATGTAAAATAATTAAAAAAATAGCAGGAATTAGGTTAAACCTGTCGAAATATATAAGTAATTAATTGCTATTTAACCAAAAACTATTCTTTTAAATCAATACCTAATACTATATAATAAGAGCAAGAAAGGGGGAAAAACAATGCCAAAAGGCGAGTTTGTTAAAGACCTATTAAAAGCTTTTAATAAAAATGATTATCAGGCATTTAAAAAGGTTGCAGAAAAAATAGTTGAGGATGAAAAATCTAAGTCACATAATAATCTTGCTAATTCCCTTCAGAAAGTGATTAATTCATTTGATGAGAATAACCCGCCGTTAACTAATTATTCTAATACCTCAACTGAAAATTATTTTGTTGATTTTCCCCGGGATCAAAAAGATGGCTCTGATTTAATTTCAATTATTAATTCAAATGAATATTTAGAAGATGTTATTTTATCTGAAGAAAATGAACAGGTAATAAATAGAGTTTTAAATGAATATTTTAGTGCAAATAAATTAAAAAGATATAATATTGACGCTAAAAGAAGATTACTATTTTGTGGACCACCAGGCTGTGGTAAAACTTTAACTGCAAAAGCTATAGCCAATGAATTAAATCTTCCTCTACTTTATATTCATATGGATTCACTTATATCTTCTTATCTTGGCGAAACTGCATCTAATTTAAGGAAAATATTTAAATACGCAAGTCAGGATAAATGGCTCATATTTTTTGATGAATTTGATACTATTGCTAAAAATAGAGATGATAAAAATGAGCATGGGGAATTAAAACGTTCGGTTAATACATTTCTGCAGATGCTGGATAATTTCAAAATCAATACACTACTGATTGCAGCCACTAATCATCAGCATTTATTGGATGATGCTATCTGGAGAAGATTTGATGAAATATTATTTTTTGATAAACCCGATCAAAATAAAATTAAAGAAACTATACGCAAAAAAATTAAGATCTTTAAATCTGATTTAGACTTAGATAAAATATCAGACGAATTTATTGGTATGTCTTATGCTGAGATAGAAAGAATTGCTAAAGAGGCAATGCGTTACTGCATTTTAAATGATAAGTCAGTTTTAAAAAACAATATTTTGCTAAATTCCTTAAAAGAAGAAAAAAGACGGAAAAAAGTTTATGCTAAAATTAATTCACAGAGGTGAAAATAAGTGGCTGCAGAAAAATATCCTTATGAGAATTTAAAGATAGCTGATATAAGTCATGATAAAAATGGAAGATATAAACCTGATAGAAATATTCCTTCTGCAAATGTAAAAAATAAGAAAAGACATGCAGATAAAATAAAAGATGATTTAGGAAAATTAACTGGTGAGATTAATCAAAAAGCTGCTAAACAGGAAATTGAACCTAAATTAATATTCAAGATTGAATTTAAGAGAAATGTTTCTGAAGAAGTTTTGACAAGGTATGGCTGCGATTTCCTTGGTGATTTAGCATCTGAGAATAATGCTCAGGTAGTATTTAGTGACCAAGAGCGATTAAAAAATTTTTATCAAAAATGGGAAAAATTTCGCAATGGGGCGCTGACTACTAAAGGTAATGCTCAGCATAGATATTTTTTCGCTAATATTAAATCTTTAAGTCGTTTAAGTGCAGAAGACAGAAAAGGTTTTAAATTGAAAAGTATGGAAATAGAAGCTGAAAAACTATATTTTCTTGATGTAGATTTATGGTTTAGTGGTACAAGAAAGGAATGTCTTAAGGATCAAGAGAATATAGAGAAAATATTAGGAGAAGACGGTAAGATTACTGATTATTATATAGGAGACAGCATTCATCTATTAAGAGTTAAGGCAAGTGGTGCCAGCTTAAAAGAATTGTTGGAAGAAGAAAGGGTTTGTCAGATTGACATTCCTCCCAAATTATTGTGTGAGTTTCATCAGAAACTGGATGTTGATCTTGATAATATTCAGATAGAGAGAATAGACACAGATTGTCCTGCAGTTTGTGTAATTGATAGTGGAATAGTACCGAAACATCCACTAATTGAAAATTCATTACTTGATTATAATGTTTTTAGAGATGATTTGGATGATGGTATTGATGAAAATGGTCATGGAACAATGGTAGCGGGGATTGCTGTTTATGGTGATCTAGAAGAAGCAATAAAAAATGAATCATTCAAACCATCAGCTCGATTATTAAGTGCCAGAGTTACTGATAAAAATTCGAATCTTGGACCAGATGATAAGTTATATATTAAACAAATAGAAGAAGCAATAAAATATTATAACGAACATTTTAATTGCAGAATTTTCAATCTTTCTCTAGGTGATCCGGATGATTATTTTTCAAATCAGAAATATCAGAGTCGCTGGGCTCATATTCTTGATAATTTAGCTCGGAAGAGAAATTTAATTATTGTAATTTCTACGGGTAATATTAATGAAAAACATTTTAATAAAGACTTTAGCCTAGAAGGAGAGGGAATTAAAAATAACTTTCCTTTTTATTTGTATACAGAAAAAGCTGGTTTATTAAACCCAGCAACTGCAGTAAATTGTATTAGTGTCGGTTCAATAAATACAGAATTAAGAACAAGCAGGGGTTTTATGGATCATTCTCAAAAGGAAAAAGGAATAGATCGATTAAGGATATCTAAAGAAAATGAACCATCTGCATTTACTAGAACCGGGCCTGGATTTAATGACACAGTTAAACCAGATCTCGTTGCTTATGGTGGCAATATGTATTATCATGCACGAACTAATAAACTTATTTCTAATGACTATCAAAGTGGAATACCATCTTTAAATAATAATT
>Ga0209300_1000180_pt1 | contig 39367 bp, 29 predicted proteins | sample Shrwel_input2_RT_FD_187535 | JGI IMG/M metagenome (GOLD analysis project Ga0209300, IMG submission 187535) | Subsurface microbial communities from deep shales in Ohio, USA - Utica-3 well 1 S input2 RT (SPAdes) (version 2) ... | reverse complement strand
GGTGGGGAAGCGGCTGTCGATGCTGTCGACGCCAGCGATCTCGAAGCATTGCCCGATGATGGACAGCCCGGCGTGGCTGGTGAGGGTGCGGCGACTGGCGCGGAACTTGACGTTGGGCATGGCACTGTCTGGGTGAATGGCGATATTCGCTATATTGCCATGCAGTTCAGTAGGTTAGAAGCATTTCTGGGGGCTGGTCTCACGGATTCAGGTTTCTATCTGAGTCAGTACTGCTAAATCATCTGGAAGGTCCTCCGCAGTCCGCTCAGCAAAGCGCCGAAGCGTAGGCTCTGCCAGCATGAACAGCCAAGCGTGATCATCGTTTTTCCCTATCTTCCTTAATACTCTTCCCAGCACTTGGCGGTAGTGCAGTTCGGTACGGATGCGGGTGAGGTAACAACATACTTGCAAACGAGGAATATCCGTTCCCTCGCTTATCATGCCGACTGCCACAATCCATCGGCAATCACTGTGCCGAAACAAATTGATAACCTGCTGGGCGCCTGACGTCTTATTAGTGACAACATGGCAGGCCTCTCCCCGGGCTTCTAGGGCTAGGGCGACCTGATAGGCGTGTTCAATATCAGTGGCGACGACCAAACCTGCCGCATCTGGCTTGGAGAGTCGGACCTCATCTAGCCTCTCGCAACCCAGCCCCAATATCTGTTGCATCACATCATTGTGACGCAACAGATCCTCGTATGTAATAGGGGATTCCCCGAGCAATGCGGCAATACTTGGGAAGAGTTTGACATCGCTCTCGCTCTCCGATGTTTCGGTGAGCTGCACTTTCTGATTGTCTAGCAGAACAATGCGCGGAGAACGGCAGACCCCATCGGTGATGGCTTCTTGTAGACCATAACGATAGTCGCAAATCAGCTTTCCTTCTGGAGAGGAGTAGCGCGCAAGAGCAATAGGCAAGTCATCAGAGCGCCAAGGAGTGCCCGAGAGGGCCAACGTATAGGCAGCACGGTCTTGAATTCTCTGCAGGATTTGCTGCCCCCATGCATTGCTCAACAAGGAATCATGTCCGGCGCAATGGTGGATTTCATCAAAAACGACGAACACGCGATACTCATCAAACAGCTGCCAGAAGGTATCATCTCTGTGCTCCATGGCTTGGTAGGTATAAGCGCCGCCAACTGCTCCGACAAAACCATCGATTCGCTTACCCAATACATCTGCGAAGGTCGTGCGAAAACCTTCTACTACCTGGCATGAAGGCGCAAAGCAGAGGACCAGGTCGATCTTCTTCCTATCAAAGAGATAGCTGGCCAGCGCCGCTGCTAGTCGCGTCTTGCCGGCGCCAGGCGTTGCCTGGCAAAGGAAATGAGGCGTGGAAACAAAATGAACAGATGCTACCTCTATGCATTGTCGCTGCCAGTGTCGAAGTGCTGGCAACGTCATGCTGAAGACAACATGCTGAGCGTCTTCTCTACCGCCTGAACGTGCCCCAACAATCGCGAGCTGCGATCCCTAGCCTCGCGGTACTCGTTTTCTACATGGTTTTGGAGGTGCGGCATCTCATCGATTAGCTGCTTGTACCGCTCTGCCTCTCCCATCGAAGCTAGGAAATCCAGTCGGACTTCCTTGAGGGTGGCCTCCAGGCGCTCTTGGTACACATCCGCTTCGGTCACAGAAGTCGCAGCACTCTGCGCAGGTTTGGCTAATTCCTGTTTCGATTGACGTTTTGGCTTGAGGCTTTGCTCGAACCCATTATCAATTAGTCTCAGCTGCAAGTGCTCTGGCATGGAGCGTAGATGATAGACCTGTCCCCGCTTGCGGCGCTCCTTGTCAGGCACCACCCAGCCTACTCTCAGCATGCGGCGTATCTGCTCATACACATACCGGCGAACCTCACTGAGCTGAAAGGAGGTGATCTCCAGTTGAGAGGCATATGCATCCCGCAAGTCTTGGGTAGTGAATTGCTCAAACCCCTGATCCTGCAATAGCTCATATAACCGTTTGTCGAGGGCGAACGAAGTAGGCTTCATGAGAGGTCCAAGGAGAAAAAGGCAAGAAATGCGGATTATAATCCGTGGCCTGTGCGTCCGCAAACGCAGGATAGTGCCGCCTCAAGAGATATTGAGGCGTCCATGGATCATTTGGCGAAAGCGGTAGGGGAGCGTATTCAGCTCCAGAGGAAGGCCTGCAGGCTATCTCAGGACGCCCTTGCCTTGGCGTGCCAAATTGACCGCAGCTACGTCGGCCGCATCGAACGGGGGGAGGTCAACATCACGGTTGAGAAGCTCTACCGCATCGCCGAGGTGCTGGCTTGCGATCCCGCTACACTCCTCCCCAAGATCGAAGACACCCGTTTGTGACCTTGCCCCACCTGCGCTGTGATCCAAGAAGAGCCCGGCGCAACGATGTAGTGTCCCACTATGTCAGTCTCAGGCGCCACTGGTGTTAAGCGTAGCGATTCACGCAGCCGAGGCCTGTCTTCCGGAAACATGAAGCCGGCTTAAAACCTTGCCTGGAGCGGTTTTCAAAAGTTAGCTGATAGGCATATCTCACTTTTATTTTTAATATCCTATTTTTCTATCTGAAGGTTTGCATTGATTAATACCAATAATTCCATCATGATTATTCACAACAATCACTGGCACGAGGGAGCCCATGTCTATTCTCAGCACCTACATGCAGAAGGAAAAGCAGGCCAACCAGCTCAAAGAAGAGCTGGATAGACTTAAGAACGATGATCGCCTCAAGGCCGAGCTTACGTTCAAGGAGAAGCTTGAAGATCTGATGCGTGATTTTGACAAGTCAGCCGCTGATGTCGTCAATCTACTGAATCCGCAGCCGACTGCCGCTACGACTGCTAGTACAACCAGCACCGGCCGTGCCAAGCGCAAGCTGAAGGTCTATAAAAACCCTAATAACGGCGAGGTCGTCGAGACCCGCGGCGGCAACCAAAAGACTCTGAAGGCGTGGAAAGAAGAGTATGGTGCCGAAACTGTGGAAGGGTGGCTCATGAGAACTGAGGACTAAATCATTCCACCTCCTGCCTGCCAGAGATATGGTAGGCAGGACCGCTTTCGGCCAGAAGCGGTCGTTCAGCCAGAGCAGTTATAACGCCCGCCAGCAGAGGCGCAGCTTCGCTACGACCTGCTGATTGGCTTTGTTATATTTTTATTCGCAAAATGCAAAGGTTACAATATCTTTGAGTATTGACTCACAATTTTCAGTTAAATTTTGCGTGCCATCAATATAATCACGCACCCTCTTCCATGAATTAAATGGTTTATCAGCAGACTTAACAGATTCATTCTGCCCTTGGTCCCAAAGGACATGCTCGAACGTGTCCTCAACCAAAAAAACCCTCTCAGCGTTAGCTATATTCGCTATTTTTTCGTTAGCCTTGAATGGATGAATTGCAGCTTTCTCATCCAACTCGACATCGGAAAGTCCTTTCCTATCGGTGTCATGAATAACACGATAATCAATATCAAGAGCATTTAGCACCTTAGCCAGTGCTGGGATTGTCCATTTTCCTCCAGCCGAAACTACAGTAGCATCTTTATCGAGGCTACCTTCAACTCCTAGCTTTTTAGCTAATTCACCAATCATACTAAATACCGCCACCTCTGTGTCGCCTTCAACTATCACAACGCGTTTTGCAAACAAGCTTTCGCAAACAGTAGGGTGAAAATCTAACGTAGCTCTCAAAATAGCGCGCTCGTCATATTCACCATTATTTTCAAAAATATCGCTTTTAACTTGATGAACCTGCCGCTCGTTCCCACTGTCTCTTTTTATTAGCTTAAGAGACTCTGGCTTTTCACCAAGACTTATCAGGAAAGGGGAATGTGTCGAACAAATAACTTGCCATTTAGGCGAATCCGATCTTTTTTGCAAGGTCGATTTTAACCTTCGCATTAGATGGGGGTGGATATAAAGCTCCGGCTCCTCATATAAAACTATAACTGTTCTTTGTTCACCAGAAACTTCTGACTCTACCGCAGCATTACTTTCAAGCATTGCGAAAGCCAAGGCTCTTTGAACACCACTACCTTGATATTGAAGGCTTGTTTCAATATCCTCATCCACGAGAAAAGTTGCAGCCTTCATAAATAAAGGCTCAATATCGATATCACCAACGGCAAGCCTTACCTTTGAATCAAAATCTAAAACCTGATTCAGCGTACTTGAAACCTGCTCAAGTGCATCATCCAACCCTTCTATTTCGCTGCCGTCCTCGGCTTGACCCTTTAACTTATCCTGGAGCAATCCAGCCTTAGTGATATAATCCTTATATGTATTATCGTTCTTAACTTGAGGAAACAACTTATTGGTGAAAAGAAATGAGAAAGGACTATTGTTTGTGGCCTTAAGCTCATCTTCTATTTTAAAGCTCGCGGGAACATACATTACATGCGGAACTGCTTGCTGCAATGAGTTAGCAAACTTCTTAACGTGCCAATCTTCAGATTGAATAACATGTTCTGAATGATTGGTTACAGCGTAATCCTCCAATTCAGTAGCTCTCTCTTTGAAATCAGTAGCTGATTTAATCCCAAGCTCATCAAAGATAGCCTTACAAGTTGCATCTTTCTTAGCATTGGTGAAGCTTTCGCCAGACCATGGAAACTTATTTTCAGTGTTATAAACGGAGTATTCGTAACTATAGTCGGTCTCTTCTGCATTCCACTCAGCTGTTACGCGGACCTTTAGCCTGTCTCCAAAAAGCAACTTAGATATCGCTGTTTTTCTCTTCTCCCACTCTTCAAGACCACCAAACTCACATACTATTTCCATCATCTGACCTGATGCCTTTTGACCTGGCCAGTCTTCTAATTTAGGTTTTTTATTATCTAGCACTAAGTGAACAGCATTTAGTATTGTAGATTTTCCGATATTATTGGGACCAACAAGAGTTGTGAAGTTATCGATATCGATTTCAGCGAACCCGATTCCTCGGAAATTACGTATGGTGAGTTTTTCTAATTTCAAGATCCTCTCCTTGATTCAAAGTTTCCATGTAAAATAACGGTGTGATAAGGCGCGCCGCCCGGATGGCCCGATTGTAGGAAGCCACATGTACCGGCGTCGCCTCCACCAAATTGTTATACGCTACTAGCGCCTTCCTTTTGCTTTGTAGTATTGAAGGGCTTCGTCGGAAACTGGGCCATTGACGCCGCCCGACTGCCTCTTGCGCATCTCAAAACCTTGCACGGCTTTCCGCTCCAATCGACGCTCCCACCATTTCACCTCGCTTAGCATCCGTTTGGCTTTGGTCCTCAGCGCCTCAGCGTTCTGCGATTCAGCGGTCAGAGAACACTGTGGCGGTTCTAGTCCCTGCTCCTTGCAATAATCCAATGCGTCCGCCAACCCCTGCGAAGAGATGATCTCGGCGGATGCTTCCGCATGCTTCTTTGCGCAGGATCTTGCCTCTCCTACTAGATTTTCCAACGTCGACATCATTTCCCTCAACTGAACTTTGAGAACGTATAACAGGTATTAGGTAGCACGCGCGCTTTCCCACCTGAACGAGCGCGCGCGTACAATATCCTTATACATCACCATCAATACTCTGATTTTAATGAGTATTTTTCTTGTAAATTCTATATAATATCAATAAACGCGTATGCTGCCTTTGCTGGCACGTCAGCTTTTCCCAACCTTACACGACTCACTGTACCGGAAAATAATCAGAAAAACAGCGAACCTAGACCCCTGATCTTCGTAATCATGGACTCTATTGATGCGAAGACTCAGAGTGTAAGATCGTTGCGTGCGGCCTATTGAAGACAGCTCATTATCGGCGTGGTTATCTCGTTGTGAATTCGACCGATGGCCCAGGCTGCAACCGGCCAAACCGCTTGGACCGCAAGAAAAGCTATGAAGCAAAAGAAGGTCCGTAGTAGGTACTCATGCGTCATCTTTATGAAGCTTACTTTCTGGTTTGTGCCGTTGTAGTTGTAGATCACAGCATTCAGCAGGAGCTTTACAAGTTTCTCTTCAGGCTCATCGGAGCTGAGGCTGTCTGCGATCTCGCCTGCACTTAGCTGCGCCGCAGCCGAGATCTTTATGGTCTGCAGCGCCCATAAAGCTGCGCGCATCAGATAGACCAGCGCGCAAATAAATATACCCAGCAGGGTAGCTCCCAGGGCTTTATCAACTTGCTCGTCCCAAAGTGAAGGAAAAACTGTTACCAAAATCGGCATCAGCGCAGTAATAGCCGCAAGATAAAGGCCGGCTTTGAAATCAGCACCGCGGCGTCGCTCCTGCTCGGCGTCGAAAATCCTCCGTGCTTCCTCCAGAGCAGCATCACTTTTTCCCGGCCACGATCCTTGATCGACCTTATCCTTCTGACCTTGAAGCCATCTCTGCTGAGGTGAATCTGCGGGCAATTCTGAAGTGGGGGCAAGGCGAGGCCATAACCATTGAGAGATTAACGTGAGCACCAAGCGATTTCCTCAAGCTCGTCAACGATCGCGGCGGCAATGGGATACCCGGTAAGGTTCTCAATCCAGGCCCATTGCCCATTGGGATTGATCTCCAGAAACCACAGTCTATTCTTTTGATCACAGATCAGGTCGATCGCTCCGTAACGTAGGTTCAGACGTGTCAGAAGCGTCAAGCATTGCTCCTCGACTTCGCTGGGCAGCTTGATGCACTCATGCTGGAGATCTGGCCGGCTACCTTGGCGCCAATCAACTGTAGTTTCTTCGTGCTCCTGAGACTTAATCGCGGTTGCGAACACTTGTCGGCCTACCACAGTAACTCGTATATCGTACTGTTTTTTTATTTCGGCCTGGGCAATGAACGGTGCCAAGGCAATGGCTTCTTCGTCGCTATCGCGAAGAATCTCCAATCGTGTGGTAAATATAACTCTTTCTTGCTCTCCGTTGATCAAAGCCTGCCGGAGCGGCTTCCCGATCGCGCACCCAGCCTGAGCAACCTCACGAACCGAAGCGATGTCGTTGGTGATCAGGGCCTGCGGCACATTGAAACCGATCTCGCTCGCGAGCATCAACTGCCTTGGCTTGTCCTCTGCAACAAAGATATCCATCGGCGAATTCAACCAAAAACCTTCCAGACGCGCATACATGCTCTTTAGGAAGGCTCCCCATTCCGCACCCGCGTACTCTCTTTCGCCGTCATCACCAATGGAGGGGTTGCCAGCAGGTAGAACCGGACGTCGGAAGTAAGCTGCACGCACATCGGCTCCCTGGAGTACTCGCCCTTCGAAACACAATGACCATGCGTTTCGGGGAAATACGGCCATTGTACAGCGAGCCATCGCCAGCTCTTCGGTATTCAAGCGGAAGAAAGGAGTCTTCCGGCGCTTGAGCTCAGCCACGACGTAGTCGATCGTAATGTCGCGGCGATTTGTGACTAACAAAAGCATGCATTTTCCCTAACTTGATATTTCCTGGTTAGCAATGAAATCCAAGAGACTGGAAACCATCGTCATCTGCTTCCTGCTCGACCTTTGTTTTTGTGACCAGCTCTAAAAGTTGGCTAGCCGAATAGCTATCATCAACTTCTTGAATCGAATCTGTCTTGGTGACTAGCTGAAGAAGATTGTTGTATCCTACTGGCCCAGTGTCGTCATCACTCTCGATCTGCTGATGAGTCTTGGTCATCAGTTCAAACGCAAGATAGCTGTCGTCATCCTCTTCTTCATGGACCCGTGTCTTTGTCAGCAGTTGCGAGACCGCTTGCTCGTTGATAATGGGCAGTACCCCTTGCTCTGTATCAAGTACCCACATTTTCTGCTCATCGCAGTAGTACCCTGGAAGCTGATCTTCACCCGTTCTAGGTGTTCCGGCCTTGGCTAGAAAGGGGGAAATACTTTTTTCGCTGCGGTTGTGTAGAGCACCCATATTATCTGCATTGCCCATAGAAGCCAGCCCTTAAGATCAATGGTTAGAATAGATTTTTTCCACTTTTTCCTATTAACTAGAGAACAATAAGCGTTTAACCGCTCTTGGCCGGTCACTGCCTCATGCGGCTGACCGCTTCGGGTCGTCAGCTTTCTGACACCCTTAATTAATATAGACTAATATTCTTCATTCGGCCAGAAGCAGACGTTCAGTTACCCTTGGTACAACGCCGCAGCAGGCAGCTTGCTGCCATCTCAAGCCCTTGGGATAACTATTTCACCCTAATAAAAATATGCACATGCATCGACTTGTCATCATAAGTCCTTTCATCTATTTCCAGATAACTCAAAGACCTGACCAATTTTCCGAGCTTATCGTACCCGTAATTTCGCGAGTCAAATGATGGAGTGTTTTTATTGATATAACTGCCAACCGCCGACAAAGGGGCCCAACCATCATCCTTAGATACCGCATCAATCGCCGATGTCAAAATAACCTTTAGGTCTAGATTGTCAGATTCATCCGATTTATCCGAATCTTTAAGTTTCCGCAAAATTTCAGTAAAAACGAATTTGTCACATGCAGACACAAAGGGTTCTGGTGTTTTCTTTTCCCCAAATCCGTACACTACCAACCCACTCTCGCGCAGCCTGTTGGCCAGTCGCGTGAAGTCGCTATCTGAGGAAACCAAGCAGAAGCCATCAAGCCTGTCTTCATGTAGCAAATCCATTGCATCAATAATCAGCGATGAATCTGTCGCATTCTTACCTTGGGTATAACTAAACTGCTGAATGGGTTGGATAGCATGCTTGTGCAAATGCGGTTTCCACCCTTTCAAGTTTGGTGTCGTCCAATCCCCGTATGCTCTCTTTACGCTTGCCACACCGAGCTTGGAAATTTCCGCCAATAATTCTGCACAAACAGAAGCCTGCGCATTATCTGCATCGATTAGCACTGCCAATTTACTGTTTCCATTTTCGGCCATTCAGTTCTCCACCATCCGTGAAAAGAGATCATCCTGCCGGATCAGCCAAGCCATATGGCCTTGTCAACTTCCAGCACCTTGAATTAGTAAAAACCCAACTTTTCCACCCGGCCAGAAGCGGACGTTCAGCCAGAGCAGATATAACGCCCGCAGCAGCGGAACCAAAAGCTGGGTAACTGTGTGCAATAATTAGCGAAGCTAATGCACAAAGGCGCACAGATTTTTTACCGACTGCCTGCGCTTGTTATACTCGAACGCTTCATGCTTACTTCTTAATTTGATATAGGACAGTTTTGACTCCCGGATACAACTATCACCTGCCCATCTCCATACTTGCAAAACCTCTTATCTGCATCCATGCCAGACCCCATCCATGAATTAATCAAAGGAGACGCTAAGGCAGCTGTCGATATAGTCATAGACACTAGAATTAATAATGCTAATTTTTTCATTTTATTTACCTTTAATATTTCGAGGTTCTGTTTTCGAGAATAACGCCCGGCTCACGCGCCGGTTTGGAGCTGCGAAGCAGCGGAAAATCGGTTGCCGTGCAGCCGATTGTTAGCGTCGATTTTCATCTTCCGTTACAGGATGATCTCCCAACTCTTCAGGAAGTTCCTCAAGTAGTTCCTTAGAGTGATACTGAAGAATGATTTCACCCTTTGTTAATCTTTCCGTCCAATACCTGCCCACTAGCTTTTTCTTCGGCTTTTCAATGATCTTGAAAACTGCTGTTCCATCATGCGGAATACTACGTTCATTCAAACTTAATCTAGGCTTGCTGGTATAGGAGTATGCTATGTTTTTAATCTGTCGATCCGGTTCTATAAGAAAGCCCTCAGAATATGAGGAGCTTTCCATCTCACTCGTGCGCATCATGCAATGAATGTGAAAGAAAGACTGGTTTACTGTGAGCATTACGGGTATGGGAGGCGACTTTTCTCCTGTTTCGGGATTCTTCCAGTCGGAGTATATAAAACCCACCCAACTTCCATTTAAATTAGGGAAAGGAACTAGCCAGCCTCTAAATATTTTAAGTTTCCATCCCCATTTAACAAAAGCTGCAACTACTAGAAGGTCGATAGTTACAACCTTTGGCACGAGCCCAAAAAAATCTTTTACTTTTGACAAATCTAACCCGGCAAAATAGGCTAGCGAAAACCAAGCAATAGCTGAAATTCCGACCAGAATATAAAGTGAACTCTTAACTGTGATATTACGCATTACTTGAATCCAAAATAGTTCCAGGCCGCTTTGGCAAAATCGCGTCCATCCTCACGGGTCCATTTTTGGTTTTTATGGAACAGGAAGAAGCATTCATTCACCTCCATCCAGCGGCCAGAGGCCGGCTCTTCATCACCTTGAAGGTTGCTCCAAATATGGACAAGCATAGCTCGAAGGCGTTCTGTCCATGTTGAATGAGAAAAGGCATCATCTGGGCAGTTATAGGCTAAACACTCCATGAAAAATGAAGGCAATTCACGAAATGCACCATCTTCTGCCATCGCATTTTCAATACGCTTTAGGAGGCGCGCCCCTTTCTTATAGGCATAGCCGGTTCGATTATTCTTTGCTGTTCCATTCACCTTTTGCTGGTCAGGGTAGTTAACGATGCTGCTGCCATCGGTTTTGAATATCTTTGTTCCGTATCTCGACCCACCATTCATGTAGTAACGATAGCTAAAACAGGGAACCACATCAGCATCTACGCGTGCAGAGTTAGAATTTATTTGTATTGCGGTAGATCCTGAAGAATCTACCTGACCCGGAAACTTTGCATGCATAGCGGAAACAAGCTCAGCTCTTAACTTTGCAGGAGTCCAGCTTCCCTCATATGAGCCACTGGGCGGGTGATTTCCTTTTTCAGATTCCTCCCAGTATTGACATTCTGTGCACTCCACCGCTATATCCACATCACTATCTGAACGCACATTAGTATTATTAGCGTAAGACCCCTTCGCAAAAACTTTTAATGAACAATTATTGAATATCTCATGTGAATCTATTGCTTGGCGAATCATGCGCTCCGTTCTATCTTGCTTGTCCTTTTCCGTGCTACTAGAAGGACCTGTCCATCCAGACAGTTTATCTTCCAAACTCATTGCTTATCCTCTTAAAACGCTAACAGATATTAGGTAGCATGCGCGTTTTCCCAATTGAACCAGCGTGCACGCTCAATATTCTTATACCGCACCATCAACCATGTTATTTTAATCAGATTTTTCTTTTCTCTGCCATATAACACCAATAAACGAGCTTGCTGCCTTTGCCAGCAGGGCAGCTTTGGGTCGATAGCGGTCTTTCCTTCATGTATACACGCCATACTCCAGTCGCATAATAAGGTCGAAAACTAGCTGAGGATCTTCAACAATAACGTCTACCGGTGCGCGACCTCGGAGGGCAATTGCTGGACTAGTCATCCAGCGCTCGGCACCTTCTCGACTTTCAAGCAACCGCTCGGCGGCTTGCCATATATCTGTCTCGCTAGGCACAGTCAGGATTTCACGACCAACATCCGGCATGTCCTGCCAGGCTTGTAACTCTTCAGGGGGTGGAGCCTGGGGATCGCACTGTGCCAGAAGCTGATCGAGGGAGTAAGGCCGCTCTTCCGCGGGAACACCCTTGGTGATGTCTACATCAGGTCGCGTGAGCATTTCCCGCAGCCACGCCTCAACCTTCGCGCACACCTCATCATTTTCTTCAGGTGGTACGAGGGTGGCGTCGATTTCACCGCTGCGACAGATGAAGAACTCGTCCGGAATGGTCAGGGCGTAACCACCTCGCAGGTAGGCGATGATCTCTCCGCTCATGGCTGCCATGTAGGAACGGTCGCTTTGCAAGCATTCAAGCGCCTCGCGGAAGCTCTCCAGGGGCTGAGGAAAGCGATCACGGAGGTCGATGGCCCGGTAAGCAAAGATCCGGGCTAGCGGGTCTGAAGGAGGGTGTGAGGGCTGTGTCATGGGGAGGCTACCCAGCTGATGATTTGGCTTTCAGGGTAGCCCATTGGCAACGCGGATTGCCGTTGCTCCCTTACGGGTGCCGGCGTCAGTCCAGGAAAGCCGCGATACCTTCCTCGTCGATTGCTTCATGTAACGCATCCAGAGCGTCCTGATCGCTAGCGAAGCGCTCGTCCCACACATGGGAGGTGCCATCCTCGTTGACGACTTCCAGCAGCCAGTCGACCTACTCCTCCAATCGGTAAATATCATATCAACCTGCAGGTTATGGCCGTCCCGGGTGATGGTTTGGCTCAGGGGGCTCTGGATCAGCTAGGGTTCGGTACTCATGGCTTTGCCTGGTCATTGGCGGCGCGAGCGGTGCCTGGTGGCGTTATGGCGTCGAACCGGCCTATTCGTCTATCGAGGAGCTGAAGGTGGGCTGGAAGAGGGTTCCCTCGGCAAGTTTCTCTTCCACTTGGCCTGCGAGCAGCATCTCTTTCCGAGTCGGATAGTGGCGCAGCAGTTGTCTGGCTTGCCAGCGAATGGACTCGGGAGGGAAACATCCTGGAAGAGTTCTTGCAGAAACTCCCCAGCGCGAATCACGGCGCATGTACGCTCAGATGGCATGGTCATCGGCGTCTCCCACTTTTCAGCTCGTGTATGGCGACGTCAGTATGGTCACTCCACCCCCAGCGCTTTCACCACGGCATCCACCGGCTCAGCGTAGAAGCTGGTCTGGAACTTAGTGAACAGCTCACCGGGTATCGTGGGAATGTCCGCGGCACTAGCCATAGGCAGGGTGACGCGCTTGCCACCAGCGTCGAATGAGACCTGAAGGCATTCAGCGAGATTCTCCACGTGCTTGAGGCTGCCACCCAGGCTCATGTCACCCAGCACTACCATCTGGCTCTGTGTGGGCTTGCCAAGCAGTCCTGAGGAAAAAGCTACCAAGCTGGCCAGGGCGAGGTCGCGCAGCACGCCGGTGTTCTGCAGGTCGACCACGTGCAGGTGGAAGTCGTGCTCAAGGACCTTGCTGGAGCCACTGATGCGGCTGGCGTTGGCCTTGAAGTAGTCGAAGGCCATCTTGACCTGTTCTTTTGCCGCGGTGGAGTTCCATAGACCCGACATGGCCAGCTTGCCGCTGCCGGCGGTGACCTGCAGCTCAATACGGTAGACCCCGGGCATGCCCTTGTCGCTGAGGCCGATGGTATGCACCACGCCGGGCTTGCCGAGTCCTTCGGGGATCAGCCCGCCTCCCCCTTGCTCCTTAACCGACACGAAGTGCTCTTCCAGCGACTCTTTGTCGATATAGCTGAAGTGGACGTCATAGAACTCCATCCCGCCGATCTTCTTGAGCTGCTCCTTGATCCGACGGCGCACCTGAAGGGCGTACTCGAGGCATTGTCGGACGTCTTCCTTGTTGTACTCACCATGGGGGAACATCAGCTTGAGCAGGCCGGAAACGGTCTTTCGCACGGCGATGACGTCACGCTGGTTGAGGTTGTCACCCAAGCGGAAGTGCTGGTCGATGGCATCGGCGAAACTGCGCTTGCGCATCTCGCGGAAGAACTCAGCCAGGTAGTCGACAATGAAGCCATAGCGTTCAGTGAAGAACGACGGCCGCATCTTGGGGATTTCCCAGCCCGGGATATAGGCATGAAAGCGGTCGAAGAAGGCGGCGTCGATCATAGCGTCGGGGAACGGCGTCAGCAGGTGACTGGTCTTCACCAATGACTCGACGCTCTGGTTGATATTGCCGACGAAGACCATGGAAGCGGAGGCCTCCATCTGCTCCCGCCCACGGGCGAAAGAGCCGGAAGCCATGTAGTCCTTCATGATCTGCACACCGTCCTTGTCCTTGAAGGAGATGCCCGCAACTTCGTCGAAGGCCACCAGATCCCACATACCCACAAGGCCGATGCGGCGCGAGCTCATGTTGTAGAACAGGTTAGCGACGGTGCTTTGGCCGCCGGATACCAGGATGCTATTGGGCGAGCACTCCTTGTAGATATGGCTCTTGCCAGTACCACGGGGCCCCAGCTCACAGACGTTGTAGTTATTCTCGACGAACGGGACCATGCGGGCTAGCAGGTGCCATTGCACCTCAGCGTCCAACTCGGCGGGTTCCATGCCAATGGAACGAATCAGTACCTCACGCCACTGGTCGTTGGTGAAACCGCGGCGCCCATTGAACAGCTCCTCCATGTCCATGTGAGGCATCTGGATCGGCTTGAGCTGGCTGACCCCAAACGGCGAGCCGCGCTGGCCCTCCTCGTGGAAGTAGCTCAGCGTGGCGATCACCCAGATGCCGCCCACCAGCAGCTTTTCATGCTCCTTGACGATGCCGGCAGAAATCTCGGCGTCCTTGATCCCCAGGTTGCTGAATGCCGCTTCGTAGCAGTCCTGTTTCTCGTTGAGGCGCACCATCACCCGGTCGATGACCTTGAAGCTACCGCGTTCGCGGACCAGCGATTTAACCTTCTCGGCCTCGTCGGGACGCACGTAGTTGTCGGAGAGAATCGTCTTGACGTTTTTCAGGCCCTGATCAATCACCTCAGAGTCGTCGGAGGCGCAGTACATGCCAAGCAGATACTCCAGCACATACACCGGCACGTTGGCGCCTTCCTTGACCCGCTGAGTAAGATCCTTGCGGACTACCCGCCCACCGAAGTGGGTATTGAGTAAGGTATCGAGGTCAGCTTCCTGCTCTGCGGCAGGCTGAGAGGGCATATCGGAATGCGGTTCACTGTCCATGCTGAAAGTCACGCCAGAGGCTCCAGATTTCGGTGGTGACATGGTGCCATCATGAGCGGCCGGTTACTCCGGCCACTCGGCTTAGAAGAAATCATCGGTGAAAGCCAGATCGATGACCACTCGATAGCGCTCAAGCTCTGTTCCCAGATCCTTGTCACGCAGCACTAGGAAGTAGTCATGCTTGCGGTCGAAGCCAGTACCTGAGAGCGATAGGCGCACCGACTTCATGCGCTCGTTCATGTTGTCGCTCGTGCTGTCGAAGGTCACCGTCTCTTCGCTGGAGACCGCTTCGTTACCCTCAAAGATCGCCACCGCCAGGGTGATCGGCTTGAGCTGCTCGCTAACCGCCTCGGTCTGCAACAACTCAAAACGCTGGATGTTGTTGACCATCTTCAGCGAGGCCTTGGGCGAGATCACATCCACCTTGCGGCGGGTGCGCTTCTCAACCTTCTCACCGCGCAGCTGCTTGACGGTGAGCACTGGCACCGCGATCTCCTGGGGCATGATGCCGCCATGCACGAATCGCGCGCCGCCGACGAAGTGGAAGCGGTGCGCGCCCTTGGGGATCCAGAATTCGGTGCCGCAGGTAGTGCCGGCAGTCGCAGAAGTATGACCATGCCAGACGTTGGAGTTATCGGGCAGATTCGTGCCGAGCACATAGCGCTTCTTACTCTTGAAGGCGCCGGCGGGCTTCTCGGTCAGATTGGTGCGGTCGGTAGCGTCCAGTTTGCTGCGCTGGAACAGGAAACCATGATCGGCGGTTAGCAACACCGTACTCGTGTTGAGGTGCATGAGAATCTTGCGCGTGAGCGTGTCGAGCTCCTCGATGGCATCCTCCACCGCGGCAAAGGTCTCGCTCTCGGTGCTGGCGGTATCCCCCCGGGCGTCCACCACGTTGTGGTAGACGTAGACCAGCTGCATGCCCTTGATCGCTTCGCGGCCCTGATCCCGAGACCAACCCTTGAGCTCCTCGGCGGTGACGGCCATGGCCTGGCCACCCAACGCGTCGCTCAGGCGCTGGCCACGATTCTCGGTGCCCTGGCTCGACTTGCCATCCACCAACACACTGTCACTGCCGGGCTGGTAGCTCAGCTCACGGTGGGGCAACAACGAGGCCATCCCTAGGGTGGTATAGCTGGGTACCACGCCCAACTGGCTGCTCAGGGTGGCCTCGCTGTAGCGCTTGGCATTGATGCGCTCGCGCAGCTCCTCGGCCGCTTCATAGCGGAAGGCGTCACTGATGATCACCACCAGGCGCTTGTTACGGTGGGCGTCCAGGTTCGGACGCACCATTTCCCGGAAGAAGTGCTGCTGGTTGGGAATGCGCGGCAGCTTCCAGTCGTGCAGCCGCTCCTCAGCGTCGATTCGCTCGCTCCAGTTACGGGTTAGCTGGCCCAGGAACCATTCTTCATAGCAACGCTCCACCGACTCATCGAGCTTCTTAAGCAGTTCTACGCCGGTGCTGTCGGAGGCCACCGCATAGTGGCGATAGGCGGTATCGAAACGATAGAGCTCGCTGCAGTAGGCGTGGTAAAGGGCTTCGACACTCTCGTAGTGAAAGCCCTGGAGGTGCTGCTGCCGCAGGGCGAACAGATCGATGGCAGCACTAAGGGCGGCATAAATGTCACGATAGAATGTCCGACGTTCGTCGTTCTTGTGGCGTGAAGCCCAGTAGCCATCCAGGCGTTCGGCGATGATGCCGCGAAACATCTCTAGGTCGCGGATATCGGCCTGGGGAATCGCCTGACACAGATCGACGATGATCTGCTTCTCAACCACCTCGAAGGTCGCCACATTGGATAACCTCTCAAGCGGCTCATCGTGGATCTTGTCCTCGATGCGCAGCGCTTCGGCGACCCAGCCCGATATAACATCGAAGGCCGGATAGAAGCGCGAGCTGTCCCGCCAGCGTGACAGCAGCGCCCGGGAGGTAGCGCGGGCGTTCACCGAGGCGATGGCATGGCTCTGCGCCCAGTCGGGGATCTCAGAGATGCTTTCACAGTAGCCAGTGGTCAACAGGCGCAACATCAGCTGACCAAACGACAGCGACGCCTCTCCACTAAGCTCCGCCTGCGTGGCGGGATAGCCCACTTCCAGCTGAAGAGCCCTGACCAGGCTCGGCACCAGGGCATACTTGGCCATTTCCGAAAGCGACGAAGGGTTGCCTTCTAACCCCACATCCTCAACCACTGCTTCATCCGCTAGGTGGAACAGCAAGGTAGCGATATCCGATGCCGGCGCGCCCACCACAGCAGCACACATGGCCAGGTCCAGGCCGTCTTCGTCCATCTCTGGGTTGACCAGGCGCTTGAGCGCCTCGATGCGCTTGCGACTGCCCAGGAACGCTTGGCGATTGGCCAGATGCTCACGCAGCGCATGCCGGTTAAGGCCCAGCTCGTTGAAGACCATCGACAGCTGATCGGCGTAGAAGCGCCCGGAGTAGAGCTTGATATCCAAAAGCCAGTCATCCTCCGGCGCTGGCTCGGCGTAGGGGAAGTAGAGCAGCGTCGGCGTCTCCGGCTCCTCCAGCTCTAGGCGAAGCTTCATGCCGAAGGTGGACTGCCCGGCCATATTGAAGATCTGCACGCCACTTAGGGAAAGCTCATCCAGCGTTTCGGCAAAGTGGCCAGGCGGGTCGTACCAGAAGACCAGGCGGTAGTGTTCTGAGAGAGCCTGATCTAGTCCTAGTTTTAGCTGGTTTGTATTCATGGCTTATGCCCAAATCAGGACTAAAAATATTATATACAACAAACTCTTCAAACCTCTATGCCATCTTTTGCTATGCTGTCATAATATCTCCTCGTAAGTTCTGATTGAAGAAAGTCATCATTGAGAAGCTTGAGGAATAGGTTTTGAGAGCTCTTGGTCTTCAGAAATAGCTGGTCTTCATCCGAGCTATATTTAAACTTTCCCTTTAGCGCCGGGTGAATTTTAGTAAACTCTATTATCTGCTCGTTAGGTATTTTTCCAATTACAGGTGAGTTCCGAGCCACCTTAACCAATTTTCTGGAAAAGGAGATATCATCTATTCTTTCGTTCAGGACGCCCGGGTTTTCTATAAGGCCAGATTCTTCAATGTTCTCAATGCCTTCCATTGCTACATTTTTTACTGCATCATGAAACCCAAAAAACCTCTCCAATGCCTTCAGGTCTTGTATGTAGTATTTTCCATCCACACAAAAAAATTCAAATTTTGGATTGATGCTCAAAATATCATCATTTAGCTTTTCGAAACGACTAGTTCCTGAGGATCTTAGGATTTTTATGCCACTGCTTTTTTTTATTAGAGCGACAGGATACTGGTGCTTGTATATTGAAAGCTGCTTCTCATCATCTCCAACTAGAACCAAGATTCCCTTAAGGTTAGCAAGGCTGTCCGAGGAAAAATCGAAAGTATTATAGTCATCATTATCGATTACTTCAGCAAGGTGAGAGAGCTCGTTGGGTAACTCTTCGATATCGTATTCATAGACAGCGTTCTTTCTATCGTCTGCGCCAGAAAGGGAAATCAGAGAAAGGTCGTCATTAAGCAAGAAGCTATTATTTATAGAGTTAACGAAGCTCTTTGAAAGCTCCTCTTGGTCCTCGTCTTTAATATCTACAAACCGGATATTTATCTCATCACCATCCTTGATGAGGAAATAGAATTCTGCAGAACAGTTCTCAACAGAAAGAACATCAGAAATTTTTTCTTTCAAATCCATGATACTCATCATGCTCTCCTTGCGTAACAGACTTTATTATCAAGATCCAAGGACCTTATACTATCACCTTCCCTCAAAACTTCCTTTGTGATAACTACAACTCCATTTTTTTCACCCACCCTAGTGCTTAAATCCACCTTGTATATCTTGAAGCCAAGCAGGCCGAGAGTGGGGTTGGCATAAAACTTGTCAGTATTTACATATATAAACCCGATTGCCACCAAAAGAGTTGACAATACTAGAAGATCTCTAACACCTGATAATTCATAGAATGCAACAGGCATTATATAAGTGGCTAGAAAGGTTAGGTGTTCAAAATTTGAGTCTTCAATCTTCGTAATTTTTTGCGCGACCCTCTTTCCCCCATTAATTTGATAATTAAATCGTAGAAAGAATAGTCCACCAGCTGCAAGAAAAATCACAGCAATCAAAGCCACGTAATTTTTTCTTATTACCTCCTCAACACCAACAAACTTGCACCCTTCGCCAAAGCAAACAGGAATGTCGACCTTAGCAATTGCAACCAACAAAAAAAGGAGCCACAGAGAAACTATATAAAGCTCGAATTTTTTAAATTTAGATCCAGTCATTACTGAGCGCTCTATAGGCCTTTTTAAACAGCCGAAAATAATATTAACTAATGCCCACCAAAAGTTCTCCAAACTTTTGATAGTTCACCTTCACTCCATCATCCAGATCCAATGAGATCCGCTGGTCAGCGTAATGGCGCAGCTTCTCATCGAAGGCGTTGAGCTCGGCCTGCTGTTTGTAGAGCTTGCTCAGCTTTTGCTCAATGCCTTTGGCTTCGGCCGCGGAGCTGCTGTTCTCTTTATCTTGCTCCAGCTTCTCTACGTACCCGGTAAGCTTGGTGGTGAGCGGAATCACGTATTCGGTGCGCATCTCGGCCAAGGTGCTCTCGTTGTAGCGGTGCAGGTAGACCAGGCACTCAAAGGCTTTCTGCTTGCCTGAGCTGAACAGCCAGTAAATGGGGCGCTTCTTGTAGGTGCGCAGGTGGTCCTTGTAGAACTGGGTACTCAGATAGCGGCGTAGTGTATCCAGCGCCGCTTCACCTTTCTTGGGCTTAATGGCGTGCAGGCAGAGGCTTTCGGCGACGAAGTCAAGGTTTTCCTGAAGGTGCTCCTCGCCCCACGCAGTTCGGACAAAGTCTCGGAAGCGGTTGGTGGCGTCGTCAGGGAACCACTCTTGGTCGGTAAGCGGGATAATGGCGTTTTTATCTGGCGTGAAGCTGGGCTCGGGGATCTGGTCGAGGTAATCGCGGACGGTATCGCCCTGGCTGGCGAGCATCAGCCCGGGCTTGTCCAGTGAGTAGCGCCCCATCATGCAGCCGATGGCATAGCTTACTAGTTCCTTCAGGGTGTCGCATTGGAGCAGGGTTTCCAGCTCTTCTTCTCTGCGATTTCCGCCATAGCGGTAATGGGGGTTGCAGGTTAGCGTGATTTCATAAAGTGGGACTGCAGACGTCATTTCACCTTGTAGATTATATGAGTTAATGAAAATTCGGTTATTTTTTTCTTCTAGTTCTTTTGTCTCATTTTTTAATATGTGGAAATAATCGCAAAGCTTATTAAAGCTCTTTATAATCCTGACATCAAACACATCACTCATTAGCAAGTGTAGATAGCTAAAGCCCCATGAAACTTCGAATAAATCCCAATCTATTCTCGACAGTTCAACTAGACGCTCAGAGTTTTCAGCAACCTCACAGACATCCCAAACAGGAAACTTCCTTACATCACCAGTCGTAAAGTTTAGTGTAGGGCATAACATGCCAGCAATTTTAGCGACAATATTTGAATTCAGACTTCCTAAAATGGAATACTCTGACATTGGTTCATTTTCACAAAATATCGCAGAGCCTCCTTGATCAAAAAGGAAGCCTTTGGGCAAATATCTTACGGCAAAACCACCGCTAGACACCACAGTCCACGTACAGCCTTCATAAAAATATTTCGATTTATTTCTTAGATTTGCTTTATTATAAACCAAGCGCTCGCCATTATTATGATAATTGATTAAATAATTATTATTGCCATACCACTTCCTATATTCTCCGCCTTTTGCCAATGGGTACCACTTGGAATCCGCTCCTTCTTGAACGCTAGTTTTTAATAAAGATACTTCATGCCAAAGCCTCAAAAACTCATTGATATTACCATTTGTATCCAACCCTTTAACAGCTCGATCACCAAGCAGCATTGCATCTTGCATCAAATCAATAAAGCCTTCACTTGCCCAATACGCCAACGGGCTCCCCGGAATCTTCTTGAGATCACCCGGCTTGGCGAAATAGAACCAGCCGCAATCGCGATTCTGAATGGCTTCTAGCAATGAGCCCTTCTTCTCGGCCTCGGATTTACCATCCACCAGCCGTAAATATGCGCCTTGATAATCCGGTTTGGCGATCTTATCCATAACAAAGGCAGTGGCTGAGACAACTTCGCCGCTGATGCTATCGAATGCCCTACCGCCCAAGTGTGCCATGGTAATGAGAGTAGTATTTTTCAGTAGCCAGTGGCGGAAGTTTTCATAGCTAGAAAGAAACATCCATGCCTGCATATTGATCTGCGCATTTTTTCCCTGCGGGGTCAATAAGCTAAAGGCATGCTCCATAAATATCGCAAAAAGATCCGACTTACTGTCTGGGTAGGCTTTTTTGGCATAATCTTTCAGCGCTTTATTCATACCTCCAGACCCCATGTAGGGCGGATTAGCAATCACCGCATCGTAACGCTGCGCCAGTACCCATGCTTGCTGAACAATATGAATCAACTGCCTAGCAGCGCTCTTTTGCATGGTATCGCCACTCTCGTCTAGCTTAGTGAGCTCCTCCAGCAGAGTGTTGGACGGGGCTTCGAGGCTATTGGGAACTTCGATCAGCGAGCCGAAGGTCTTGGCATCCTGGAAACGCTCTATCAGGTCGACGATGGCCTTGTAGGTGCTGTCGTTGCTGGAGAGCGATTTCTGCTCGCTCTCGAACAAGCTTTGGGACTGGCCCTGGTGCCAGTCGCCGGTCAGGTTGAGGTCGCGCCACAAGGTGCTGGCATCGAGGTGCTGAGTGCTCTGCAGGGCCATGACGTTGAGACGAACGCCTCTTGTGAAGATCCGGCGGTCGTCTTCCCGGGCCTTCATCAGCAGCGCGAAGCCGGAGAGCTGGGCGGCACGGTCGTCGATATCCAGGCCGAACAGGTTGTTCTCCAGGATCAACTTGGGGATGTCTCGGGAGCGGTAGCCGCGCTCCTCGTAGATGGCCTTCAGCACGTTGTAGGCCTCGACCAGGATATGGCCGGAGCCACAGGCGGGGTCGAGTACCTTGATGGTCTCGGGGTCGATGCTGGCCGGATTGATGGCGTCCAGCTGGGCCTGCACCTCGGGCTCCTGCTCGGCGGGCTCGATGTAGTAAGGCATCTGGCCCCTGAGGAGGGAGTCCGGGTAGGTCTGCAGCCACTGGCGGCCGACAGAGTTCTGCACCAGGTACTGGACGATCCAGTTGGGAGTGAACAGCTGGGTGGCGGCGGGGATATCCTCGCTCTTCACTACCTTGCCGATCACCTGGTCTTTCTTCTCGGCGATGTAGAACTGGTAGAGCCAGCCGATCACCTCGACGTCCTGCCAGTCCTCTTCGGGAATCGCCTCCACCAGCTCGCGGATCAGCGAGTCGGTCTTGGTCAGGTTGTCGGGTAGCAGCAGCTCGCTGGCGTCGTCCAGCGGCTCGAACAGAAATGGCATGGCCTCATGTAGGGCGTGACACTGGGCTAGCAGAAGCTCGCGGTAGAGCGCCTCATCCTGGGTGCCGTCCAGCTTGAGCTCGCGCACGCGGGCGGAATCCAGCCCGGGAAGATCGATCTCCAGGCAATCATCGAGGATCTGGAAGCCGCCCTCATGGTCCGGATGAGAGAGCACCCTCCGACCATGATCCAGATAGCCCTTGAGCTCCATGAAGCGGATCGCGCACAGGCGGTTGAACCAGCTGTAGGCGGCCTGCTCCATGGCCTGCTCGAAGCCCAGCTGGGTCACCCACTTGGCCAGTGCCTCGCGGGGGCCGCGCAGCCCCTTGGGGAAGCTATGGGTCTGGCCATCCAGGCCGCTGATCAGCATCACGTCGCCACGCACCTCGGCGGGCGCTACGTGGCCCTCGCCCTTGTGACCAGAGCTGATCCCATAGCGGGCGGCTTGACGGGTCATGGCCTCGATGAAACGGCTGCGCGCCTTGGGGGCGTACTTCTTGATGTTCCCTGTGTTCATGCTGAATTCCTGATCGTGCGGGTTGCCATTGGCGAGCAAAGTGTTCTCGGCTGCCCCGTGTCCAGAGACACGGGGTAGGCGGGAGTCGCTTGGGGTCTAGTGGATACGGATGCGCTTGTTGGCCTGGAGAGCGTCTTCCAGCTCACGCTTGAGGGCGTCGAGGAAGGCATCGACCTCTTGCTGGCTCTCCAGGTAGACCCCCTCATGGGTGCGGCTTAGCACCTGGGTGACGCTGACGTTGGCCACCGGCTTGGGCGCGGCCACCGGGGCACGCTCGCGCACTTCGTTGGCAGACTTCCCGGCCCCGGAGTTACCGGTGTCAGGTGTGGGAGCATTGCCGCTGGGTGTGGCGTTACTGTCTGGCTTGCCGGCGTTATCCGCTGCTTTGCTGACAGCCCGCTGGCGTTCGGCTTCGGCTTGCTGTTGGCGATGGAGCTGGTCGAGACTGTCTTGCTCGCGCTCGCTCGCGGTATCGCCCTGCAGCAGGTAGATCTGAGCGATGCTGGTAGCAGCTTCAATATCCTGCTTGAGCAGCTGCAGTGGGCGCAGCAGTTGGTTGCTGAGTTCCGGTGTGCCAATGCCACTCTTGACTACTTCAGCACTGACGCGGGCGATGCGCTTGTCGACCAGACCGCTGGCGTGTTCGCGCTTTTGTTCCAGCAGCTTCCGGTTGACCTCATCCACCGTGTGGATCAGCCCGGCGACTTTCTGCAACATGCTGTAGGGGGCTTCAGATGCATAGATGCGGTCCAGCTCCGCCAGTGCTGTCTTCGCCTCGGGCTCCCTTTCCAGCGCCGTGCGGTTGGGCTTGAAGCGGGTCAGCGCCTGGTCGAGCTGTTTCCAGGTAGTGAGCTGCTTGGTGAAGAACTCATGGAGGTCGCGGTACTCCTCTTCGAGATCCAGCAGTGCTTCCTGTTGATCGGCTACCGCCTTGAAGAAGTCGAAGCTGTCGTCGATGCACAGCAGACGCTCGACCTCCTTTAGCGTGTTGTCGATGGCAGTACGACCGGGGAAATGGCCCACTTCGGTCTTGCTGCGATAGGCCTCGAGATCCTTGCGCCACTCGTGGAACTGCTCGACGTAGAAGTCGTAGAGCTCCTTCTCACTGGAGGGCCCCAACTTGGGGAACAGGTCCTTGGTGAGGTTGCGTACCTTGCGCAGTACGGCGTCATCGGTCTGACGTTTCTTCTGAATCGTGACCTCACCGCGACGCCGTGAGTTGTTGAGCAGCTCGAAGGCTTCCTTGCCAGGCAGGGCCGGACCGGCAGTGTGGAAGGTGAGGCGCCCCACGGCATACAGGCGCCCGAGGATCAGCAGGGTCTCCTCTACCGGCCAACCGTAAGGGCGATTACTGAAGCGTTCCAGGAGTGGGTTGAGCGACACCGGCTCGCCACCATGCAGGCCGATGATCTGTTCTACCTCGCGCACTGCCTGGGGATTGCCTTCCTCACCGTCGAGCTCGATACCCAGCTGGCCGACGTCATCGGCAGTCATCACGGCAAGCAACTCACGCATGGGATCAGGAGTGAGCACCTGCAGGTGGCCGAGCTTGCTAAAGGTATTCTGCAGCAGGTATTCACAGGCGTCATCGAGGCGAGTGCTGAGTTGGTTGCGGTTGAGATCGAGCTTCTGGCCCAAGGCGAAAATATCGGCATCCAGCAGCATCTCTTCCAGGCGCACCAGCAGATGCTTTCGCCGCTCCCGATTCTCTCGGGCACGGTCATCGAGGATGCGCTTCACGCTGTTGTCACCCGGCACAGGGTTCAGGCGGATAAAATTATCGGTCTTGAGGTAGGTGCGCAGGTCGTCGAAGAAGGCCTTGTTGTCGTCGAGACGGATGAGGACCTGGCCCTGATTCTCGTTGCTGCGGAGAATGCAGGCCGCTTCGCCATTCTGGGCGGCATAACTCTGGAAATAGTCGATATCCAGCGGAGAAACCACCTCGACACGCAGCTGGCTCTGGAATCGACCATCGATGGTATGGCCATCCAGGTAACGGCCGATGATGTAGTCGGTCTTGTTGAGCGGATAGCGGTACTTGTTGCGGTCGCGCAGCCGCTCCTTGTAGATCATCTTGGCAAGCAGCGTGTTCTCGTCGCCGCTGGTGATTTCGGTGGCCTTGATCTTGCGCGTGATATCGCGTTCCTCGTTGGTGAGGAACAGGTACTCTTCGCCGTTACGGGAAACCAGGCTCTCCTTCTCCAGGCGAGCCAAGGTGCCTTCCAGTCGCTCGCGAATCGCCAGGCGGTCATCATCGATACGGGATATGGAGAGCGTCACGAGATTATCGAGGGTGCCCTTGACCAGATCCACATAACGGATCATGAACAAGGTGCGCAGGATCTCCACGTCGAACTCATCCAGAGCGCTGTTCTCGCTGGCCTGATCGATGGTGCGCTTGACCGCGGTATCCAGGAAGCCCTCGACGGCACGGTAAAAACTGTGCATCGGTACCAGAGCGCCGACCTCTCGTTCGGCTACCGACTTGGCGGCCATCTGGAAGGCATCGAGCATGGAGCGCTCGCCGTAGGCGAGGTGCGCTCCGGTGGCGCCAACCTTGCGGATCTCCTCGAAGACCTTCTGGACGAGCTGGAAGTGGTACGGCACGAAGGGGTAGTTGGCGATGAAGCTTTCTACGCCGTCGACGTTTCTGAGCGTGGGCCCGGAGCGATCGAAGGTGAGCTGGTTGCGCAGGATTGAGCCTTTGGCCTCGAAGACCCCGGCCAGCTCATCGCTGGCTTCTGGCGTCTTGGCCAACAAGCGCTTGCGGATCACCTCGTCGGAGTTGGAGCTGGAGAGCGACAGGCGGGTCTTGAAACGCCCGGCGATCTTGGAGAAGTCGTTGGCCTTGGCAGCGGTCATCTCGCCGAGCACGGCATCCATATCGGCCTGAGACGTGACCAGAATCCAGGCGCGGCCACCGCAGATGGTGCCGAGGTTCTCGGTCAGCGTCTGCAGGGTGAGCATCAGTCGGGTATCGCTGCCGATAAACTGTCCCACCTCATCGACCATGAAGACGATGCGTTGGGTCGAGGACTTGGCATCGAGATATTCCTTCACCCAGCGGCAGAAATTATCCACCGAGACGCTGAAGGCCTCTTCAGACTCCTCGAACCACTTGTGCGCCGCATCGGGTGACAGGTCCAGGGATTGGCTGATCGCCGTTTCAATGTCGTCCTGGTAGAACTGGTAGCCATCACGCTCTTCCTCCCAAACCATGCCACTGGCTTCTTGGAAGGCCTCCTTGAAGCGCTCGAAGACACCACGCTGTTCCAGGTGGCGCTCCATATGGGCGATATGCGGGTGGTCGCCACTAAACCCCTGATACTCATTGAAAACCCGTAGGAACACGTTGAGGATCGGGTTGCCGGCATCATTGGAGCTGGCCTTGCTGTCGATGTTGAACAGGATAACGTCCGCCGGTTCCTGCACCGCCTTGCCGATGTCGGCCCGGATCATCGGGTCATGAAGCTTCTGTTCGTCGAAGAAATCGGCGGCATGCCGAATGTTGCCGGCATCATCTCTGGCCTCGATATTGGCCAGCAGGTAGGAGAGTGCTTTCAGGAAATGCGACTTACCTGAGCCAAAGAACCCCGATACCCACACGCCCACGCGATTAGCTATGGAGGGATCATTAAGCGGGGTGGCGTAAGACTCGAAAAACGCGCGGAAATGCTTCTCCAGCTCGTTGGTCACCACATACTCATCAAGCTCCTGGTAAACGGTCTCACGGTCCTTCTGGTCGGCCTTCACCACACCGTTTATGGAGCGAGACAACGGCTTCTGAAAGAGATCTTGAATATTCATGCCCTATATTCCTTAACGAACAGCGCCTTGCCGCAAACAATGGGCAAGGCGTTTAGTAATTTGGGTCTCGGGGAGAAAAAATCGCGGCGCTATCAGGCAGACATCAAGGCACCAGCGCGAAAGCGCGGTAGTAGTGATTGCTGGCGATCTGATTGAAGAGGGTCAGCGTCTGGCCGTCGTAATAGCCTGGATAGAACAGCACCAGCGGCTTATGCCCTAAGGGACCGTGCAGCGCATTGAGCAGGCTATGGGCACGCATCACGGGCCATACACTACCGACGCCCGACATCAGTACGATATCTGGATCATGTGAGAGGAAGTGATCGATCAGGAAGGGAGCGAACTTGTCCATGTGCAGCGGGCCGCGCAGCGCCTTGAGCAGCGCCTCGTCGCCCTTTTTCTGCTGCATGCTGATGGCCTTGTCGAGAAAACCGCGCTCGTTCAGGTAATCTCGCATGACGCGCAGCAGATTGACGTGATCGACGGTCAGATCACTGTGCTGACGGGCGAGCACCCCCTTCAGAAAGGTGAGGTACTCGCGGACTTGCAGCTCGTGCTCGGGGGGATAATCGAATACCCAGAAGCCAATCTCGTTGCCAATCCCCTGTCCGGAGAGGAATTCTGGGCTGGTGATCTTTTCGGCGATCTGGTTAAGGCGATCCTTCAGTTGAGGATCTTCGCTGTGGGTCGGACCCTGCGAAGGTGGTGACATACGGCTCTCATCCCTGCGTCTGACTTCCTTATTATGATACCTGCGATTCTACGTGCCTCGGCCTATACAGGCGATGCCAGACAATCAGGCACGCTACCGCCACCCGGCGCCCTTGCGGATCACCGCGGGCCCAGGGCTCTCAGGCAGTCCAACAGCCGCTCCAAGTGATGCTGCTCCAGCAGCTCCACCACCTCTGGACGTAGCAAAAGCGGTCGTAACTTTCGGTTACGGTTGTTAGTCATTAATCCTACTTCGCATAGCATGCGAAAGGCTACCTGCCCCATCTTTCGTCTCGAGGAAGCGGTCCAGCCGGTAATAGCCGGATCGCGGTAGGCGCGGTCGGCAAGGAAGTCGTCCCACTGATAGGGCTCAAGCGTTTCAGACTGAATAACGAAGGCATCGGCCACCACCGTCTCCAGGAACTCCACCAGCAGCAGGTTGCGAGCCAAGGCCGCGCAGAATGCTACCTGGGTGGCCAACTGGTCGTCGCCATCGCGAAGTGCCAGCCAGAATGGCTGAGGAAGACGCTCAAGGCGTTTGCGGATCGCCTGCGCCATGCGCTTGGCCGAAGCAGGGCGCGTCTTCTGGAGGCAATTCTCATCGAGGATGGAAGCCTTCCAGGCAGCATCGTCGGCACCAGCTAGTAGCAGATCCGCCACGATGCGGCTCTCGCGGACCATCAGCGAGCCGCCGATGAGGTCGGAGTCGTAGTGGAAGTCATGGGTGTTAGTATTCACAAGGCTTTAGCTCGTTGAAAAATTGCCTGAATCTATGGAGATTTATCTTCCCCATCCAATGGCGGAAAACTCGTCAAGCTCATACATATAATGAGATTATCACATGACAAGTTAGGCAGCGCCAATGACAAGCCAGAATACCAGCGCCCGGCACTCTTAGGCTTACAAGCAAACAAGTCGCCAAGGCGCCTTCCAAGCTACTTCCTGAACTGAACCAGCGGTCGATCCAACTTCGCTTGAGATACGCCATGCATATCTGCATTGGCCTGCCATATAATGAAGCGCTCAAGAAGTTTCTTATTAACCATTTTTAGCTGCTGGTTAGCTTCAGTCAGCTTTTCAATACGCTCATTTGCTTGCTGAATATCCTTAACCCAGCCCGGCTTCGAAGTTTTTGCTTTAAGCGCAGCTTTGCGATCCTTCATTGCCATATCTACCGCTGGCAGCTTCATCAGAGACTGGCGAGCACGACTAATATTGAGCTTGGCTTTGCAAGCTTCGACCAGAAGAGGCCAAGTCAGCTTGGGCCCAGACCACTCTTCAATCAGCTTGATAATATTGGCTTCATCTTTCTTAGTTAAGTGCCCCACAGTTATACCTCAATATCGTCTAACATTGCTGATAACTCATCCAACGACGGCAGCTGCTCATTTTTCGCTTCGATGACATCGTCATCCATCAGCCCTGCCATTGCTGCAGCATTGTTTGTCAGTGTCCAACCATTATCGACGTTCCACACGATGTCGCCGTTTTCGAGTTCGGGATTCTCCAGGGTTCGGATCAGCGCGTTACACTTATAGAGATCCACACCCACTTTTTTGACCCACTCCGAGGCCCCAAAGATATCGCGAGACTTCGCATCAAGCGCTTTGTCATAGCGGCGTTTAAGGTCCGCGCGCTCTTCTTTGAGATTTGCGAGCTTCACATCATCCCCCTTCACACAACCGAGCTTCCCACATGTCAAGCAGGCCCCCATTTTCGGGCAGGGTTCGGAGGCAAAGTTGTGTACACAAAACCCAACGTGTGTCTGATGGATGACTAGGTCCTGATCACCCTCATGGAGATCTCTCACATCACTGAGACTCAAAGGTTGATTTGTTTTGATCTTTCCCAACCGCTGAGCGGCGTTACTGAGCTTCGTTTTTGGATGATATTGCGCAACTCTTTGGGTACGTTCCTCGACGGTCTCATGGTTGTAGACCGAGCCCATAGTTGTGCGTCCAGAAAACGCATCGATCAACAGCTGTGAAAGTCCTGCTCTGTGCATCTCAGTATTCAATTCGTGACGAAAGGCGTGCGTTTTCACCTTCACGCCCATGTACCCATGTCGCTCGAAAATACTTTGAATTCTCTTAGAGCCTCCTAGTTGCCCCGTCATTCGGAAAGGATTGGCAGCGATCTCCACTCCAAAATCATGGAGCATTCCGGATCTAGGCTTTTTCTCATTAGGAAGACTGCCCGTTCGCACCGTAAACAACGCATTACGGTATTTTACGCGATTTTTACCGTCTTCGGCAGGTGTGGTATACGGAAAATCCCTCGATAAATATTTTTCTCTCAACAGTATATTTAGCTTGCGCAGTGTGATAACCGCTCTATCGCTAAACTCAAAGTGATCAAGCTTTCCGTTCACATAAACTCGCTCCCCATTACTAGTATCCCACCCCGCTCGTATCTCATCGAGTAATATCTGTGCCTGAGGACTTAATGCTTTATTTTTTCCCATAGAGTCTAGGAACTTTATTTTAAAAGCCATTCGCGGTGATTTAAGAAAAACACTCTGCAACTTCAGCGCTGCACAGGCTTCATCATACGAGAGCGGATCATCTGGGCCTTTCAGGGGCACACCTTCATGCGGAGGAAATTCATCAGGATGATCTTCGAGCCATGCAGCATACGTTCGCGCCTCCTCAGTGATCGGTGTAAGCAGCTTAACAACACGTTCCACTGAAGACTCCATGCCGGTCACAACTGGTTTAATTGTCGCTCCAAAACCCTTCTCAGAAAACCATCTTAGGAACATGCGCTGACCGCCACCAGCATCCTCTTTAAATACCACACAGTCACGCTCAACATCGGCTAATTCACCAACACGACTAGGCTGACTGAGCAAGAGGGCGCACGCTGAGACGGTTATAATGTCCAGTGGACTGGTCAGGTCGTTATTAAATAGCTCACCCAAGGCAAGAATGGATTCACGGCTCGGCATTTTTTTTTCTCGATTAATCTTCTGCTCCTTCAGTGTACCTGAGTTCTTCAGTCGCAGCGGTGAAGTCCATCGAATAGGTTTCGCGAGCAACCCTTTATCCTTCATTAGCTGGACTATCTGCTCGAGACTCTTGCTCCTTCTGTATGCATGATCACCGTCAGGATAACTGACTTTGAGGTGTTCACAAGCCCTGTTGCAGATAGCAGCCGAAACTCTTGTCACGTCTCTTTTTCCAGTTAATTCGACTAGTGCAACCTCAAGTTTTCTAGCAGCGGTGAGCCAGGCCAGTACCGATTCACCACCTCGATATACCTTGTAGTATATGACTAGTGCTTTGACGAAATCCAAGAAAGGCGGCTGCATATATTTCCTGTGCTTCATCTTCGCGTATCTAGGTGACCCATGCGCAGTGAAGGCGCAATGTTTAATACCAAATGTATGCCAAGAGTCCATATCCCACCGAATCCCAGCATGGACCCGCTTATTAATAACAGCCTTTTCTAAAGTGGATTTCGCCCATTCGATAAAGGCATCCAATTGCGCAGCGGACTTAAGGTGGCGCTGGGGCTTAAAATCGATGACCTTACTCATGCGTCATTTCCGCCTACCTTGGCCGATTCACGAAGCTCGCTGCAATCGAGAATTACCTTACGACACGCTAGAATGGCACGGTCCCAGAGCACACCCGTGGTTTTATCGATGGCGATGGTTTGTGCACGACGATACTCCAGTCGCTCAAGTGCAGTGCTGTGATCCGCGTCCAGGAGAGGCTGAAATTTACTGCATCCATAACAAGTGAATGGGGCATCCAGATGGCAAACTGTATCGGCACCACAGATGGCCAAATCCTCAATCTGACGGTCTACACGATCTCCATTTTTGGCAGAAGCACGATCCGTCACGATGCTGCCCGTAAAAGCTTTCACGACCAGTGCGAGATGATCGCTCATCTTCTCGTCAATCAGCTTCATCAACTCAGCCGATACCGCTCGGTATTTACGGACGACCCGTGTATCAGAATGCATCAATGCGCTGGCGATTGACCATTCATCCAGCCCTGCGTTCGAGAGATCGGTACCGAGCGTATGCCTGAATCGATGGCCCCTGCTAATTTTCAAAGGCTGATGGGTGCGCGAAGAAATGGGGAAGTCAGGCATAGTCTCCATTTTCAAAAGCCAAGACCTTATAATACTACCGGAAGTATGAAACTTCGCCTGTGGTTTCTGCTCCAACGCATTTTGACCAGGCAGGTCAACTATAACGGGGATCAGCTTTCTATCACCTCCTTTCTTTTCCAGTTTGCGACGAAAGAGTGGCACATGTGCAATCGCCTTATCCCAATCAGCTCGACCAGGATATTCCTGCTCAAGTCGAGAGAGGACAATCGACCGATAGGCCTGAACGGTATTGTAAAGATCCTCATCCAAGCTGTAGGTCTCAGACTTTTCTCTCCATCCCGCATCATCATCTCTCTTCTTCGCCCAGAAGATTCGAATCTGGTAGCCACTCTCGGTTTTGATAAAGTCGTCAAAAACCATCATACGCAGTTGCGTACCACGCTGTCCGTAGATCATTGCCAGACGTAAATAGAGGTAGCGTTCAGGATCTAAGTTGCCATGACAGAACTGCTCATGCGCCCAATGGTGTAGGGCGTCTTGCTCCATCTGCGTGAACGGCCCCTGTTCAGGATCCAGGCGCAAGATGACATCGTTTACGCACAGCTTCTTCCTAGGTAGCGTATTATAAGCATCAATCAGAGCTTGCGAAGGTCGCTTTTCAAGCGATTCACACGTTTGCCAAAAATTCATAAAACTAAACAGCGAAGAAAAATCCCCAACACTAAAACGTTCTCTCAAATCTAGAAGATGATCCTCATTGAGAGGATTTAGCTCTGCCTGCGCAGCACGTGAAAAAATTGAAGCATTATGACAAATAGTACTATGCGCGACCTCTGCCATACGGTAGGCCAAGGCGGCGTGTAACCAGCGTTGCCAGTCAGACGGAATACAAGCGATTGCGGCTTGCCAGTTGACCGCATCGCGGGTTGAACTATCAGGACGCCAAAACGATTCAGAGGGAGTGAAAAATTCGCCACATTTGGCGAGTCGCGGTGTATTCAGCCAAGCATCGAGAGTGTCCTCCGTCGGCGTTTTAAGTGTAGCAGCTTCTATATTCATTCTGCGTTTCCCTTGAAAATTTCATCCTCAACACCCTTCCTGACTGCCTTGAACTTATCCGAACGTTTTTTCATTGCCTTATCTGCTTCTTCTTTCCAGAACTTTGCCCCGTAGAGCCCAGGCATGTTCGATTCAGGACTCCACCCAAACATCCAAGTTAGGACTTTTTGAACTTGAGTTGTGCGATCCTCTGGCGTAAGCTTATCAAGCTCTTCACGCATGCTTTCAAGCATCGTGAAGACCGAGTCATGCCTTAAAATATGAGGATGGATGTGAGCCAGCTCAGGCGCCACCTTTCCGACTCGGGTGAAAACGCCATCCAGCGCTTTTATGCTTAAAGGTTTACCTTCATTTCTTCTATGAGATATAAGCAGAAAAGGATGCTTTTTCGCTTCAGACGGCCCCTTCGTCATGATACGGTAAGTGTCTACATACTCCTTTAGTGCCCATATAAGGTCATCACTCATTTGCAGCATGCGTTCGTGGGTTTTGAATTGTGGTGCCAGAGCACGCGGTTCGATTCCCTCATCCTCAAGATTGACAACTGAGAGTTTCTCGCTGTGCCAATGAATATCGCTAAGCTTAATCAGAAGCATTTCGGAGCGACGCAACCCCGACTCAAGCCCCAGGAGAAGGATAATATAATTCCGCAGCCTCAGCGATTTATTTGCGAAGGGGCTCTTGGAACTTTCAGGATGCATGACCTCTAACAAGCGAGCACGCTCCTGATTATCCAGTCCTTTCATCTCTTCGTTTTTCTTCTTCCTCCAAGCAGGCTTGGCGGCCTTTATTTTTCGATTGAAACGTCGCTCAACATCATTAACAGCCGCATCACGTGTCGCTTCATCACCTAGCTTGTCATACAGAAACTTGAGGTAATCACGCACAGCTTCAAGACGTTGCTGTGCATGAGTTCTACCTACCGTTTCATAGCCCGCTGGTAGAAGACGCAACTCCGCGTACTTTTTATCCAGAGTTTTTTTATTTAATGCGGCATCCGCAACGAATCGTGAAATCTCACTATCAGTCAAATAGCGTGACTTAGGGCGGTCTTCCAAGCGCTTTATCAGATCAATTGACTCATACTCCAGAAAGTCTTCAAGCAATCCGATATGCTCTAAATATTTTTGCTGTGTATTTAATGCCCGACTCGACTGCTCAAGGGTCACATAAATATTCGGATAGTAAACAGGCATGTGCTCTTGCAATAGCACCTTTCTCCTAGCGCCGTTGCACGTTATTTCTACGACCTTGCAACCCATGACCACCCCACCCCAAAACTTGACTTTTATCAGTATAGTAAAGAATAATAGGGCGACCAACCAAAAAATAACTTTTTCCATTTTGCGCCACGCGCTCAAGAACCTTCTAAAGTCATGAATTCACAATCCTATAGGTGTTATTAAGATGGCAAAAGGCGACAAACACGGGCAAACAGGCTCTTACGTCTACACCATGAACCGGGTGGGCAAGGTCGTCCCTCCCAAGCGTCAGATCCTCAAGGATATTTCGCTTTCCTTCTTCCCGGGCGCCAAGATTGGCGTGCTCGGCCTGAACGGCGCCGGCAAGTCAACGCTGCTGCGCATCATGGCCGGGATCGACACCGAGTTCGAAGGCGAAGCGCGCCCCATGCCGGGCATCAACGTCGGCTACCTGCCCCAGGAACCGGAACTCGACGACGACAAAAGCGTGCGTGAAACCGTCGAGGAAGCGCTGTCCGGCATCAAGGAAGCCCAGGAGCAGCTCGAGGCCGTCTATACCGCCTATGCCGAGCCCGACGCCGACTTCGACGCCCTGGCCAGCGAGCAGGCGCGCCTGGAGAACATCATCGAGGCCGCCGACGCCCACAACCTTGAGCGCAAGCTGGAAGTGGCCGCCGAAGCGCTGCGCCTGCCGGCGTGGGACGCACGGGTCGGTCACCTGTCCGGTGGCGAGCGCCGCCGCGTGGCGCTGTGCCGTCTGCTGCTGTCGAGCCCCGACATGCTGCTGCTCGACGAGCCTACCAACCACCTGGACGCCGAATCCGTGGCCTGGCTCGAACGCTTCCTGCACGACTACAGTGGCACCGTGGTGGCGATCACCCACGACCGCTACTTCCTCGATAACGTGGCCGGCTGGATCCTCGAGCTCGACCGCGGCCAGGGCATTCCCTTCGAAGGCAACTACTCCGGCTGGCTGGAAGCCAAGGAGAAGCGCCTCGAGCAGGAGTCCAAGCAGGAAGCCTCGAAGAATAAGGCCATCAAGCAGGAACTCGAGTGGGTGCGCAGCAATGCCAAGGGCCGCCAGGCCAAGAGCAAGGCACGCCTCAACCGCTTCGAAGAAATGCAGTCCGGCGACTTCCAGAAGCGCAACGAGACCAACGAAATCTACATTCCGCCTGGCCCGCGGCTGGGTGACAAGGTCATCGAGTTCCACGATGTGGCCAAGGCCTTCGACGGCCGGCTGCTCTACGAGGACCTGTCCTTCAGCGTGCCCAAGGGCGCCATCGTCGGCATCGTCGGCGGCAACGGCGCGGGCAAGTCGACGCTGTTCAAGCTGATCACCGGCAAGGAACAGCCCGACGCCGGTGAGGTCGTGCTCGGCGATACCGTCGACATCGCCTACGTCGAACAGCTGCGCGATGCCCTAGACGACAAGCAGACGGTATGGGAAGCGGTATCCGACGGCCAGGACATGCTCAACATCAATGGCTACGAGGTGTCCTCGCGGGCCTACGTGGGTCGTTTCAACTTCAAGGGCAACGACCAGCAGAAGCGTCTGTCGGAGCTTTCCGGCGGCGAACGTGGTCGCCTGCAGCTGGCGCAGACCCTCAAGCAGGGCGCCAACGTGCTGCTGCTCGATGAGCCCTCGAACGATCTGGACATCGAGACGCTGCGTGCCCTGGAAGATGCCCTGCTGGCCTTCCCCGGCTGCGCCATGGTGATCTCTCACGACCGCTGGTTCCTCGACCGTATTGCCACCCACATTCTCGCCTACGAGGGCGATTCCAATGTGGTGTTCTTCGAAGGCAACTACACCGAGTACGAGGCCGACCACAAGAAGCGGGTCGGCAACGACACCCCGCATCGCATGAAGTACAAGCGCATCGACGCCTGAAGCAAAAGGCATTTGCGCGATGATCCGACGGGCGGTGGCGACACCGCCCGTTTTCATGCTGAGGTGACGGCTCCGCCGTCATCCTTAACGCCCCCTCGACCTAACGCCCTTTCGATCTAGCCCCCTACCGACCACCTGACGCGTCGCTCCCATGCTTGATGCCACGGGTCGCGTTGCCTCTTGGCGCCTTCGAACGCCTCACCGACCTTGCATGGCAGGCCCACACGGGGGATAAAGCAGGCATGATCTTCACAAGGATGTGCTCATGACGAACCCCATACGCTGGCTGATAAATCGCGTTCTGAGCTTTCGACAGAGCATTGCCTTCCTGCCTAGCCTGCTGGCCATGCTCTACCTGGTGCTAGGGCTCTTGGCCGTTCTCCCGCTGGGCGAGCGCCTGCCGCTGCCGGGCTTTCTGGCAGGCATTCGGTTCACAGATATAGAAACGCCGCGAACCCTGCTGTCGACGCTGATCGCCGCCATGATCTCACTGGCCGTGTTCAGTTTTTCCATGGTGATGTCGGTGCTGACCCAGGCCGGCGGCAACTTTTCCCATAAACTGGTCTTCGGGCTGATCACAGAGCGTCATCATCAGCGAGTCCTGGGCCACTACCTGGGTACCATCCTGTTCATCCTGATGCTGCTGATGGTCCCGGTGAGCGGTGAGGTACCCAGCACCTGGCGTTCGCTGAGCACCTACCTGGGCGTGGCCATGGTCACCCACTGTCTGGCGCTGTTTGTCTACTTCATTCACAACGCCTCCCAATCAGTGCAGATCAATGCCGTGAATCGCGGCCTGCACCAGGCCACCCGCAAGTCGCTTGCCAAGCTAGAGACCCGACAGCAACGCCCGGGATGGTGTCACCGGCCGACGTCACAGCCAGTACAGGCTCACTGGCCGCAGATCAAGGCACGCCGCAGCGGCTATATCCAGAATGCCGACATCGAGGCGCTGGGCCGCCTGGCCATTGAGGCCGATGTCGTGGTGCATATGAATTTCAGCTTCGGCGACTTCACGGTGGAAGGCTTTCCCTTGTTCACGATCGAGGCCGCCGAAGCCCCCGGAGAGCGCTTCGAAACATCGGCGCTGGGGCTGCTGGTCTATGTGGAGGGGGAAGTCGCGGAGGATCTCTACGTCAACGGGATGACGCAGCTAATGGAGGTCGCCGTCAAAGCGCTGTCGCCGGGCATCAATGACCCGGGCACGGCTCGACTCTGCCTGCACCAGCTGACCGAACTGCTGTGCCGGCGCCTGGAGTTTCATCCCTGTAACACCTTCACCGATCGGCAGGGAAAGCGGCGGGTGATCTGGAAGACCGAACGCTTCGACAGCCTGCTGTACCGGCTGGTCAATCCGATCCTGCACTACGGCAAGGATGATGTAAGCATCGGCCTTGCCCTGCTCAAGTCGCTGAAGACGCTTTCGCTGTTCGCCGAAGAAGCCGAGCTCACCACCATCCAACGTCATGCCGAGCGGGTGATTGCCACCCTCGCCGAGCGCGACACCCACGCCCTGGATCGGCAGTTCATCGGCGAGCGGCTGGCCAGCGGCGAGCACCGCCTGACGCTTCCCGCCGAGCTGCCGACGCCGGGGGCGAGACCGGTAACGGCGCCTTGAGGCGCTTTCTGGGTGGGCATCCGTCGATCTGCATAAGTCAGGCTCTGAATCACTTCCGCCACTAGGCGAGCCGCAAAGCACTCAGTAGAAGCCCGGCTCGCCCTGAGGGCGGGTCTTGAAGCGGCGATGCAGCCACAGATACTGCTCGGGATGGCGACGGATCGCCGCCTCGATGACCGCATTGACCTGAGCCGCATCGGCCACCTCGTCGCCGCTCGGGAAGTGCTCCAATGCCGGCAGGTATTCGAGGGTGTAAGTGCGGTTGTCGGGGTTGCGGTGGAAAATCAGCGGCATGACCGGCGCGCCGGTCATGCGCGCGATCTTGGCGGTCAGCTTGATGGTCGCGGCATTGATACCGAAGAACGGCGCGAAGACACTGACGTCACGCCCAAAATCCTGATCCGGAGAATACCAGACGTTGTTCCCGGCCTTGATCCGGCGCACCACGCCACGCAGGTCGTGTCGATCGATGGCTCGGCCGAAGATCCGGTTGCGAGCCTTGGTCATGAAGCGCTCGAAGAGCGGATTATCATGAGGGCGATAGACCACGTCTGCGGGGAAGAACAGCGAGTGCAGGGCCCCTCCCAGGTCGAGGGTCGAGAAGTGAACGCCGATGATCAGCACCCCCTTGCCCTGTGCCTGTGCACGCACCATGTGCTCCTGACCCTTGAAGGTGACCCGGTGGCGCAGATGTTCCGGGTCCCTGCACCAGCCGGTGGCGGTCTCAACCAACCCCATGCCATTGGCGATGAAGGCCTCGCGCACCAGCCGGGCCCGGGCCTTTTCATCCCGCTCGGGAAAGCACAGCCGGATGTTGGTCTCGGTGATGTGCCGGCGGCGCTTGGCAAAACGCCAGGCCAAGAGACCTATCAGGCGACCGATGCCGAGCTTGAGGCGCCAGGGCAGCCATGCAATAAGGCGCATCAGCCCAATCGATAGCCAGGTCGGCCAGTACCGAGGATGGGCGAAGGAAGTCTGGGTGTCAGTCTTGGTGTCGTCCTGTGACATGCATTTCTCTAGTTCAGGGTCGGATCAGCCACCATGATACCGCCTTGGCACCCGCGGCAGCACCCCGGTAAGCAGGGTATAGCTGATGGTGTCGCAGTAGCGGGCGACCTCATCGACCGACAGCACCTCGCCGTTGGCCGCTTGCCCCCATAGCACCACTTCGCTGCCGATATCGGCAGCCGGCAGCTCGGTAATATCCACGATCAGCATGTCCATCGACACCTTGCCGGCCAGCCCCGCACGCTGGCCGTCCACCAGTAGCGGCGTGCCATCCACCGCATGGCGGTCATAGCCATCCCCATAGCCACAGGCCACCACGCCGACGCGACTAGGGCGCGGCGCCTTGAAACGACCGCCATAGCCCACCGGCTCGCCGGCGGCGATCTCGCGCACGGCGATGATCTCGGAGCGCAGCGTCATCACCGGCACCAATGACCGGCTGGCGTCATTGGCGCCCTCCAGGGGGTCGCTTCCATAGAGCATCACCCCGGGGCGGTTCCAGGCACCATGGGCCTCGGGCCAGGCCAGGGTGGCCGGCGAATTGGCCAGACACGTTGGGGCGTCAAGGGATTGGGCAAGCTCATTGAGCAGCCCGAGCTGGCGGCGGAAGTAGCCCGGCTCGAGGGCGTCGGCGGTCGCGAAATGGCTCATCAGGTGGAGATCGGCGACGTGATCGGGCGCTGCCTGTAGACGCGCCCAGATATCGGCGGCCTGAGCCGGGGGAAAGCCCAGGCGGTGCATGCCGGAATCGACCTTTAACCAGGCGGGAATGGGGCGACGAGGCGTGAAAGACAGCAGCGCCTCGACCTGCCACTCGCTATGCACCGCCACCCACAGGCCGAGGGCCTCCACTCGCTCAAGCTCCGCGGCCTCGAAGATGCCCTCGAGCAGCACGACCGGCGCCTCGATGCCCGCCGCGCGCAGCGTTTCCGCCTCTTCGAGGCAGGCCACCGCAAAGGCTGGCGCCAGATCCTCGAGCGCCCGCGCACAGGCCACGGCGCCGTGCCCGTAGGCATCGGCCTTGAGCACCGCCACCGACTGGCTATGCGGCGCCAGGTCCCTTGCCAGGCAATAGTTGTGGCGCAAGGCATTGAGGTCGATGTCGGCGATCAGGGGACGAGCCATGGAGGTCTCCGGCCAGATTGGAGAGGACAAAAAAGAGCCTAAGATTATTTGTCATCTGGCGCGCTTTTTCACGAAACTTTTAACCGATTTTAGTTAAAAATACATTCTAAAAGACTATCAAGAATATTTATTTAAGATTATTCGACTACCAATCGCACGCTCGGGTCTTCCACCCTCCATAGCACCCTCGACCCGCACGCGATGATCGGCAGGGAGAGAGGTTTGAGAACGCACAGAGGGGCAATGCCAGCAGCAACGGCGATTATGCCGGCGCACAGCAGTCGCAAAAACGCCGCGATGCAGTCATCGCGGCGTATATGGGGTAGATCACTCGAAAATGGCGTCCAGCGATAGGCCCTGCTTCTCGAGGACGCGCCGCAGCTTCTTTAGTGCCTCTACTT
>Ga0209300_1000179_pt1 | contig 39468 bp, 34 predicted proteins | sample Shrwel_input2_RT_FD_187535 | JGI IMG/M metagenome (GOLD analysis project Ga0209300, IMG submission 187535) | Subsurface microbial communities from deep shales in Ohio, USA - Utica-3 well 1 S input2 RT (SPAdes) (version 2) ... | reverse complement strand
GGCACAACGCGAGGCATGGGTCATGGCGCTGCCACGCGATGCTGAGGCTTGGGCGGCACGCCAGGTGCTTTACCCCACGCTGGTGGCGGTCTGTGACGGGCGTTGCGTCGGGTTTTGCGAGCTCGATCCCAGCGCCGGGCGTATCGAGACGCTTTACGTGTGGCCTTCGCTGGCCGGACGGGGCGTGGGCAGCCGCTTGCTGGAGCTCGCCGAGAGCGAGCTCCAGCAACGCGGTGTGATGTGCATGCGAATCGAGGCCAGCCTGGTGCTGGCGGATGCCTTGGTGCGTCGCGATTGGGCGCATCAGGGCGAGGATTGGGTGGCACGAGGTGGCGAGCGTCTGCCGCGCGTCAGGCTCAGCAAGTCGCTTTAGCGCTTGTTATGCCTTGCGGGCCAGCAGGGCACGAAACAGCGAGCCCATCATCACCGGTGTATCGTGCTCGATGACGAACCCGTTGCCTTCCAGAAGCGGCCGTGCCTGACGTGTGATGTCGGTGGCCAGAAATGAGGTCACCACGTTCACTAGGCGTCTACACCACCCGGCGGGGCGGGCATCGCTCTGGAACTTGTCCATCACGCATAACTGACCGTCTTCCACCAGCACGCGGTGCGCCTCGCGCAGCCCGGCTTCAGGATCAGGCATGACGGCGACGACCAAGTGCATCACCACCACGTCGAAATGCGCATCGGGATAAGTCAGCCGTGCAGCATCCATCGCCGCGGCGATGACGTCCAGCCCGTGACGCTCGGCACGCGCCTCGAGACGCGTAATCATCATCGGCGAGATATCGATGGCGTGCACTTCGATATCGCGTGGCAGACATGGCAGGTCGAGCCCCGTGCCGGCGCCGATCAGCAGCACGCGCTGGCCCTGGCGCCAATGCACGGTCTCCAGCGCGAGGCGGCGCGCGCGTCGGAACGCCCGCGCGACCACCAAGTCGTAGACCGGTGCGTAAAGCGAATAGCGCAGACGGTTCCAGGCGGTCGTGTTGAGCATGACGCGGCGCTCCGGCAAGGGGGATAACGCCGTCTTAGCACGTTGCCGGCGGGGCGTCCATGTGACATTGCGGCAAGAGACACACGATGGCCCGGCATCGTGCCGGGCCATGGAGACATGTCATGAATGGCCCGCATCAGGCCATGCTATCGACGATGCCGCCTTCCACGCGCAGCGGCGCGCCGGTGGTGGCGCTGGCTTGCGGCGAGGCGGCGTAGACGCTCATGTTGGCGACTTCCTCGGGGGTGGCGAGACGGCCGATGATCGAGCTGGGGCGGTTCTCCTTGACGAAGCGTTCTTCCATTTCCTCCTGAGACACGCCCTCTTGTTCGGCCAGTTGAGCGATCATGCCGACCACGCCTTCGGAGCGCGTCGGCCCGGGCAGCACCGCGTTGACGGTAACCCCGGTACCGGCCAGCACCTTGGCCAGCCCGCGCGAGGTCGACTGCACGGCGGATTTGGTCATGCCGTAGTGGACCATTTCGGAGGGGATGTTCAGTGCCGATTCGCTGGACAGGAACTGGATACGGCCCCAGCCGCGCGATTTCATGCCCTGGGCGTAATGGCGCGATAGCCGCACGCCGCTCATCACATTGACCTGAAAGAACTGCTCCCAGGTATCGTCGTCGATCTCGAAGAAATCCTGCGGACCGAAGATGCCCACATTGTTGATCAGAATATCGGTATCCGCGCGGGCGTCGATCAGCGCCTGGCAGCCTTCGGCGCTGCCCAAGTCGGCGGCGACGCCGGACACCCGCGCACCCGAGACCGCAGCTTTCAGGTCGCTCACCGCCGCGTCGACGCGCGCTTGAGTGCGGCCGGTCAGGGTAACCTCGGCGCCGGCCTCGGCCAGACCTCGGGCGATGGCGAAGCCGATGCCGGCGGTGGAACCGGTGACGATGGCGGACTTGCCGCTGAGATCGATCTGCATGGTGCGTCTCCTTGTAGCGCCTCGTGTGTCCGATGTGGCTCTTCGCGTCATGATGGCGCGACCATGAGCCTGCAAATCAATGAGTCGGGGCGTCGATGCCAAAACTCAACCTCTTTTCATAATTCGTCGTCACATCGCTGAAAGACCCGAGACCGCTCACCCTCGTATACTCAATGCAACCTACCGTATTCGTTGACCCACCCAGGAGGACCGACACGATGTCCCAGTCACCGACCCGCGACGATTTCGACCGCTACATGGTGCCCAATTACTCCCCGCAGCGGACGATCCCGGTGCGCGGCGAGGGTAGCCGTCTGTGGGACCAGGACGGGCGTGAATACATCGATTTCGCCGGCGGCATCGCGGTCAACGCGCTGGGGCATTGTCATCCCGCGCTGGTCTCGGCGCTCAAGGAACAGGCCGACAAGGTCTGGCATCTGTCCAACGTCTATACCAACGAGCCGGCGCTGGCCCTGGCCAAGTCGCTCGTCGAGCGCACCTTCGCCGACAAGGCGTACTTCTGTTCCTCCGGCGGTGAAGCCAATGAGGCGGCCTTCAAACTGGCGCGGCGCTGGGCGTACGACAACGTCGGCGCACACAAGGACAAGATCATCTCCTTCCGCCAGTCGTTTCACGGGCGGACGCTTTTCACCGTCAGCGTCGGCGGTCAACCCAAGTATTCCGAAGGTTTCGGGCCGATTCCCGGGCGCATCGAGCATGCCGTGTACAACGATCTTGACAGCGTGCGCGCGTTGATCGACGACGAGACCTGTGCCGTAGTGGTCGAGCCGATGCAGGGCGAGGGCGGCGTGGTGCCGGCCGACCCCGACTTCCTGAACGGCTTGCGCACATTGTGCGACGAGCATCAGGCGCTGTTGGTGTTCGATGAAGTGCAATCGGGCGTGGGCCGCAGCGGGCATCTCTATGCGTACATGCATTACGGCGTAACCCCCGACATCCTGACCACGGCCAAGGCACTGGGCGGCGGCTTCCCGGTCGGCGCGATGCTGACCACCGATCGTGTGGCACCGTCGTTGGCGGTGGGCACCCACGGTTCTACCTACGGCGGCAATCCGCTGGCCTGCGCGGTGGCCCTGGCGGCGGTGGAAACCATCGATACCCCGGAAGTCCTGGAAGGTGTGATGCATCGTCATGCGCTGTTCAAGGAGCACCTCGAAGCGATCAATCGCGAGTACGGCATCTTCAAGGAAGTGCGTGGCCTGGGCCTGTTGCTCGGGGCCGAGATGGCACCGGCCTACGCAGGGCGTGCCAAGGAAATCCTGCCGCTGGCCATGGACGAAGGCCTGATGGCGCTGGTCGCCGGCCCCAACGTGCTGCGCATGGCGCCGTCGCTAGTGATCTCCGAGACGGAAGTGCGTGAAGGGATGGCCCGTCTGGAACGCGCCGTGGCGCGCTTCGTGCAGGACGCATGAACCCGCAACCGAGAGACATTGCCATGCTTGTCGTTCGCCCCGTTCAACCCCGCGACTTGCCGGCACTGGAGCGCCTGGCGGGCAGTGCCACGCCGCGTTTGACTAATCTGCCGGCGCATCGCGACCGCCTCGAGGAGCGTATTGCACGCTCGACGCGGGCCCTGGCGCGCGAGGTCGATTTTCCCGATGACGAGGCCTATACCTTCGTGCTCGAGGATCTCGAGCTTGGCGAAGTAGTGGGGACCGCCAGCATTCGCGCCCAGGCGGGCGCCATGGATGCCTACTACACCTACCGTCAGGAAACGCTGATTCACGCCTCGCAGCAGCTCAACGTGCGCCGCGAGGTGCAGACGCTGTCGTTGTCGCACGAGACCTCCGAGACCACGTTGTTATGCGCGCTGTCGTTGGACGCCCGTTACAAGGGCACCAGCGCGGAGAGTCTGTTGCGGCGCGCGAGGTTGATGTTCATCGCGCAGTATCCCGAGCGCTTTGCGTCGATTCTGGCCGTGGCCTTCCCGGGCTATCTCGACGCCCACGGCGAGTCGCCGTTCTGGAACAGCGTCGGGCGGCACTTCTTCGCGCGTGGCTTTCAGGAGATCAACCTGTTGGCCGGGGTACGCTCGAAGAGCTTCATCGCCGAGGTGATGCCGCAATTCCCGCTCTACCTGCCCTTGCTCACGCCCCAGGCGCGCGCCGCCATCGGCCGCGAGCATCCTGATCACGAGGGTGCGCTCGAGGAAATGCTTGGTGAAGGCTTCGTACGCTCGCGGCACGTGGATATCTTCGATGGTGGGCCGGTGGTGCGCGGCGAGCGCGACCGTCTGCAGAGCGTGCGTCAGGCCAGCTGGCATCCGGTGCGCTTGCGCCCGGGCAACGTGCTCCCGGATGCCGAACCGGCGTTGATCGCCAATCAGCAACTGGGTGGCTTTCGTTGTCTGGTGGCGCGCTATGCGCTGTCGCCCACCGGGCAGTTGATGCTCACGCCCGAGCATGCCGAATTGCTGGGCGTCGAGGAAGGCCGCGCGGTCCTGGCCGCGCCCTTGGCATTGCCCACCGTTCTGGATGAGTTCGACGAGGGAGAAACCTGATGCGCATTCGACCCATCGAACGCCGCGATATCGACGAGCTGCAAGCCCTGGCTTGGCAGACCGGCGTGGGGTTCACCTCGTTGCCCGACAATCGCGACTTCCTCGCTGCCAAGATCGAGCACGCGGTCAGCGCCTTCGAGGAGCGCAGCGCCATCGACGACCGACTGTATTTCTTCGTACTCGAAGACGATATCAACGGCGAGTTGGCCGGATGTTGCGCCATCGAGGCGCAGGTCGGCCGCGAAGTGCCGTTCTACAACTATCGCCTGGGCACTCTGGCGCATTCATCGGTGCAGCTCGACTTGCATCGCACCATCGATACGCTGTTTCTCAGCTCCGATCATACCGGCGACGCCGAAGTCTGCTCGCTGTATCTGCGCCCCGAATACCGGCGCGATCGCAACGGCGCCTTGCTGTCCAAGGCGCGCTGGTTGTTTATCGCCGAGTTCCGCGATCGCTTCCCCGACAAGGTGCTCGCCGAGATGCGCGGGCGTTTCGACGAGAACGGCACCAGTGCGTTCTGGGAGTGCCTGGGCAGCCACTTCTTCCCCATGAATTTCAATGAAGCCGACCGTTTGACCGGCCTCGGACAGAAGAGCTTCATCGGCGAGCTGATGCCCAAGTTCCCGATCTACACGCCGTTTCTTTCCGAAGAAGCGCGGGCCTGCATCGGTGCGGTTCACGAGCACACCCGTCCGGCGCTGGAAATGCTCAAGAAGGAAGGGCTGCGCTGGGAAGGCTACATCGACATCTTCGATGGTGGTCCCACGGTGGAGGCCTATATCGATGATGTACGCGCGGTGCGCGACTCGGCGTCCTATCCCGTGGAAATCGTGGACGAGGCCGCCAGTGTCGAACGCCCGACCTGGCTGGTAGCGACATCGAACATTAGCGAATTTCGGGCCGCCTGGATCGGGCGCGGGCCCAGCGCGGATGGCGTGCTTACGTTGAGCGTGGATGAGGCTCGGCGTCTCGACGTCGGTGCGGGCGACCGCTTGCGCCTGCTCGAGACCTGAGTCGGCGCCTTCATATGAGTTGCATCGCGGGCGTGGCGCGCGGTGCCAAGGAGAGCATTATGCAAGCCAAACAGCAGTTGCTGATCGACGGCGCCTGGGTCGAGGGTGATGCCGCGCGTTTCGACAAGACCGATCCCGTCTCCGGCGAGACGCTATGGAGTGCCAGCGCGGCCAGCGCGGCCCAGGTCGAGGCGGCGGTCGCCGGCGCACGGAAGGCGTTTCCCGCCTGGGCGCGTCACAGTTTCGAAGAACGTCAGGCCGTGGTCGAGCGCTTCCGCGAGCGTCTGGAAGCCAATCGCGAGGCGCTGGCGACGAGCATCGCGCATGAAACCGGCAAGCCACTGTGGGAAGCGCGTACCGAGATCGGCGCGATGATCGGCAAGGTGGCAATTTCGATCACCGCCTATCACGAGCGCACCGGCGAACGCGCGCGGGATGTCGGCGGCAGCCGTGCGGTGCTGCGCCACCGCCCGCATGGTGTGCTGGCGGTATACGGTCCATACAACTTCCCCGGGCATCTGCCCAACGGGCATATCGTCCCGGCGCTTTTGGCCGGCAACGCGGTGGTCTTCAAGCCCAGCGAGCAGACGCCGATGACCGCCGATCTGACGTTGCAGTGTTGGCTCGAGGCGGGCCTGCCCGACGGCGTGATCAACCTGGTGCAGGGCGCGGCCGAGGTCGGCCAGGCGCTGGCCGGCAGCGCCGATATCGACGGTCTGCTGTTCACCGGCAGCGCCAAGATCGGCGGGCTGCTGCATCGCCAGTTCGGCGGCCAGGTCGACAAGATCCTGGCGCTGGAGCTGGGCGGCAACAACCCACTGGTGGTCAAGGACGTGCCGGACCAGGACGCGGCGGTATTGTCGATCCTGCAGTCGGCGTTCGCCTCCGGCGGACAGCGTTGCACTTGCGCGCGACGCTTGATCGTGCCCCACGGCGCGGCGGGTGATGCGTTGCTCGAAGCGCTGGTACGTGCCATTGGCGCGCTGCGCGTGGCGGGGCCATTCAGCGAGCCGGCGCCGTTCTATGCGGGATTGGCCAGTGTCGAGGCGGCGGATGGCCTGCTGGCAGCCCAAGACGATTTCGTCGCACGCGGCGGCCGAGTACTGGCGCCACTGCGCCGTCTGGAAGAGGGCACCAGCCTGTTGTCGCCGGGACTGATCGATGTCACCGGTTGCGAGGTGCCTGACGAAGAGCACTTCGGGCCGCTGCTCAAGGTGCATCGTTACCACGACTGGGACGAGGCCATTGCTCTGGCCAACGATACCCGTTATGGCCTGTCGGCAGGCCTGATTGGCGGTGAGCAAGCCGACTGGGATGACTTCCTGCTGCGCATTCGCGCCGGCATCGTCAACTGGAACCGCCAGACCACCGGCGCCTCCAGCGATGCGCCGTTCGGCGGTATCGGCGATAGCGGCAACCACCGCCCGAGTGCCTATTACGCCGCCGATTACTGCGCCTATCCGGTCGCTTCGATGGAAACCGAGACGCTTAGCCTGCCCGATACCCTGCCGCCGGGGGTGGTGCTATGAGCGAAGGTTCTATGAGTGAAGAGGTACGCGAGGTCAATTTCGACGGGCTTGTGGGGCCGACCCACAACTACGCCGGATTGGCGCATGGCAACGTGGCCTCGATGCGCCATGGCGGGCTCACGGCCAACCCGCGTGAGGCGGCGTTGCAGGGGCTCGACAAGATGAAGTCGCTGATGGAGGCCGGCTACGCGCAGGGCGTGTTGCCGCCCCAGCAACGCCCCGACCTGGGCGCGCTGCGCGATCTCGGGTTCACCGGTGACGACGCGAGCGTGCTGGCGCGAGCGGCCCAGGAAGCCCCACAATTGCTGCGCGCGGTGTGCTCGGCCTCGTCGATGTGGACGGCCAACGCGGCGACCGTCACGCCCAGCGCGGATGTCTCGGATGGCCGCGTTCATTTCACCGCCGCGAACCTGCAATCGAGCTTTCACCGCTATCTCGAACCGCGCACCACCGCGCGCGTGCTGGCGGCGATGTTTCGCGACGAGACGCACTTCGCGCATCACCCGGTGCTGCCGGCGACGCCGGCCTTCTCCGACGAAGGCGCGGCCAATCATACCCGGTTGAGCGGCGCGCATGGCGAGCCCGGCGTGCATCTTTTCGTCTACGGCCGCCAGGCATTCGGCGGGCAACACGGCCCCACGCGTTATCCCGCGCGCCAGACCCTGGAGGCCAGTCAGGCGATCGCGCGGCAGCATGGCTTGAGCGACGCGCAGACGGTGTTCGCCCAGCAAAACCCCGAGGCCATCGACGCCGGTGTCTTCCATAACGACGTCATCGCCGTCGGCAATGGTCCGGTGCTGCTCTATCACGACATGGCGTTTCGGGATGAAGACGCCACGCTGGACGCGCTGCGCGCGCGGATGGCATCGCCGTTGATTCCGGTGCGAGTGCCGAGCGAGGCGGTCAGCCTCGAGGATGCGGTGTCGACGTACCTGTTCAACTCGCAGCTGCTCTCCAACCCCGACGGCAGCATGACGCTGGTCGTGCCCGGCGAGTGTCAGGAGAACGAAACTGTGTGGCGGACGATTCAGGACCTGCTGCTGGCGGGGTACAACCCGATCAGCGAGGTGCTGGTCAAGGACGTCAAGCAGAGCATGCGCAACGGTGGCGGCCCGGCGTGCCTGCGCCTGCGCGTCGCGCTCTCGTCGGCCGAACGCCAGGCGCTGGGTGGCCGGGTGTTGCTCGACGAGGCCCTGCATGGCGACCTCACGGCCTGGGTCGAGCGGCATTATCGTGACCGGCTGGCGCCCGAGGACCTCGCCGACCCGCAACTCGTCCAAGAATCGCTGACCGCCCTGGACGAGCTGACGCAGCTACTGGGCATCGGCAACGTTTATTCGTTTCAGCTGGAATAACTGCCCTCGTGGCCGCATATGAATCGATAGCGCGGCCACGGAACTCCACTGAATCGGCGATGCGGTATTTTCATTGCGATCGAATCAAACGTGACTCTAAGCCAATGGCAGTTGCGGTTCACTGCTGTTCCACTTCAAAGACCCAGCTATCCGCGGATACGCGATTGTCGAGCAGGCCTGCAATCCTTGGCGCGACGGCTTCTGGGCACATCAGACCACATTCCCTAAGCGCGCGTCGCGTGTCGACATTCTCGCCAAGATATTGCAGTACAACCCTGGATGCTGCCGGCATTCTGCCACGCTTGATTGGCCCGCCGGTCTGAAGCCCAAGCAGGTAGTCAATCCCGGCTTGATACGAAGGGTAGAGGATCATCTGGGTGATGGAACTGGCCAGCAGGGTTTCGTATTCCATGATATTGATCCGCTCGCCGAGAAAAAGGGCGACTCCCTCGTATTTTGCTATCTCAGCCGTACCTGTATCGGGATTGAGCTCCCGTTCGATGTTTTTCCACAGATAGGCCTCATCTTTACGCTCAAGGCGTGCAAAAGAGCGCATGACGTAACCTGGATTGCTGAACGAATAGAAGTAGCGGAAATAGCTACCGCAGTAGCGATCTAGCGGTGCGGAAAGTCGTGATAGTCGTTGGTAACTCGGTACGACGATATCGTCTTGGTGGGCAGGCTTCGGTATGCGGCGTAGAGAGAACAGTTCGGTGAAGCCTGTGGGTTCGCTCAATAGCTCGGCTTCGGTGACGCCGAAGAAGTCACTGATGCGTCGCATGTTGTAGCGCGATGGGCGAACCGTGCCGGCCAGATATTTGTTGAATTGCTGCCTGTTGATGCCAATTCGGCGGCAAACGTAAGCGATCGATGGGTAGAAACCGCAAGCGTAGCCAAGATTAGCTGAAAAAGTATTATTAGTCATGGTTATAAGCTAAACGAAGCGGGGAGAGTGTCAAGTAGCGAAGGGGGCGAAATTGAAGCGAAAGTCCTGACAGTGACACTCTGCATTGGAACCCGTAGTCAGGACTGGCAAGTCATGGATCCAAGTTCTTCATCTCTTTTCGAGGTCGCAGAAACCCTCCATCTGGAAATTCCTATGCCGGATGGTTGTAGGCTTGCCGCACGCATGTGGCGACCGCTGCATGGAAAGTCTGTTCCTGCAATTCTGGAATATCTGCCCTATCGCAAGGGTGACAACACGCTGTCCCGGGACGCCGTTCGGGCACCCTTCATCGCTGCTCGCGGTTATGCCTACGTACGTGTGGACATCCGCGGCTCCGGCGAATCCGAAGGTGTGATGGAAGACGAGTACACCGCACAGGAGATTCAGGATGGCTGTGATGTCATCGCCTGGCTGGCCGCGCAGCCGTGGTGCGACGGTAACGTTGGCATGGTGGGCATCTCATGGGGCGGCTTCAATGGTCTCCAGATTGCTGCTGAACGCCCTCCGGCGTTGAAAGCCGTGGTATCGCTGTCGTCCACGGATGATCGCTACGCTGATGATGTCCACTACATGGGGGGGACCCTGCTGATCGATCAGATTTCGTGGGCATCTCACATGTTCGCGATCAATACCTTGCCTCCCGACCCTGAGCTCGTGGGCGATAAATGGCGTCGGCTATGGATGGATCGACTCACGGGCTCCGGAATGTGGCTTCAGAACTGGACCGAGCACCAACGGCGCGATGCTTTCTGGAAACATGGTTCGGTCTGTGAGGATATCAGTCGTATCGATGTGCCGGTCTACGCGGTCAGCGGCTGGGCTGACGGCTATTGTCGGACAGTCTTCCGGCTCATGGAAACACTGCAAGGACCCAAAAAAGGGCTCATTGGACCCTGGGCGCACAAATATCCTCACCTAGGGAGCCCCGGGCCGGCGATCGACTGGAACAACGAAGAGCTGCGCTGGTGGGATCATTGGCTCAAGGGGCGTGAGACCGGCATCATGGACGAGCCTGCCTTGCGATTCTATCTGCAGGACCATGCGGAGCCCGCCAGCCACTACGAGACGCGTGCCGGACGTTGGATAGAAGAGCCCGCTTGGCCGTCGGCTAACATCGTGTCGAAAGTTTTCGCGCTAAGCGCCAATGGTGACTTGGTGGCCGACGGCGCGCCACGTCAGTCGGAGACGGTCACCCATTCATCGCCGCCTTGGGTTGGGCTCATGGGGGGAAAGTGGTGCTCCTATGCCAATCCCGGTGATCAGCCGGTCGATCAGCGTCGTGATGATGCGGGCAGCCTCACGTTCGAGACCGCGCCGCTCGAGACGTCACTCGACATCGTTGGCGATGCCGCGCTGGAACTCACGTTCTCGGTGGACAAGCCGGTGGCGCAGGTCGCTGTCAGGCTGAGTGATGTAGCACCCTCTGGTAGTGCTACTCGAGTCAGCTACGGACTGCTTAACCTGACGCATCGTAACAGCCACGAGTATCCCGAAGCGTTGGTGCCGGGAGAAAGCTACCGCGTCAGCGTGCCTTTCAAACACGTCGCCCAATCGTTTCGCACTGGACATCGACTGCGTCTGGCGATCTCCACCAGCTATTTCCCCATGGCGTGGCCATCTCCCGAGCCGGTCACATTGGCGCTGAATCTGCAGACGACAAGATTGGTATTGCCGGTTCGCCGCGATAATCCCACAGAGCCGACACCCCGTGATCTGGGCGACCCTATAGGCGCGCCGCCGATGGCGGCGGATACGTTGTCGGGGCCACACTGCGATTGGCGGATAATCGATGATCTTGCTAATGGAAGCGTGCGCGTGGAAATTACCGATGACGCTGGCGTCATACGAATCGAGGACAATGATTTGACGATCGCTTCGAGTACGCGGGAAACCTACGCCTTCGAAGAAAAAGATTGGTCATCCTTTCGCGCCTGTATCGTCTCCGATCAGCTAATGTCGCGCGACGCTTGGTGTGTCGAAAGCAGAACCGAAACCGAATTTACTGCAACGCCGAGTCATTTCTACATCCGCGCCAGACTGGTCGCTCGAGAGCGTGGCGAGATAGCTCACGAACAGACTTGGGACTGTGAAATCCCGCGAGACTTTGCATGATTTCGGCAGTTTGAAGTGAAACCTCGCCCAGCCACGAGTCGTGCGTATAAAGTCGCCGTCTCTCATTGGGCGCAGATGATAAAGCCACTCGCCGTTCGTGTGGCATGGTGGGACAGGGAGAATCGATCATGACAAAGACAAAGACCGTATCAATGGCTTCAGCCGCTTTGGGGAGGCGCACCTTTCTGAAGGGCGCCGCTTCGACCTGCCTGTTTGCGGCGACGATGCCGCTGGGCTCCCGAATCTGGGCACAAAGCGGGCAGACACTCCGCCTCAGCGCCTACGCCGATATCGATGCGCTGGACCCGGCTTTCTATCAGAATGGCTACAACGTGGATGTCATGAACTGCATCTACACCAAGCTCATCCGCTACAAGGAGGGGCGGGAATGGGACTGGGAGCTGGAATCGGCGGAGGAAATCGAGCAGGTCGACGATACCCATATCCGCTTCAAGTTGAAGCAGGGGCTGCAGTTCTCGGGAGGTTACGGCGAGATCACTGCCGAGGACGTGAAATTCTCTTTCGAACGCGCGATATTGCATGACAGCCCGGTCAAGAGCGATTGGGGACCACTCGATCATGTCGAGGTGACCGGTCGCTACGAGGGGGTCATTGTGCTCAAGGAGCCTTTTCAACCCATCTGGACCATCGCGCTACCCTATGGGACCGGGCATATCGTCTCCAAGAAAGCGGTGCTGGATGCCACCGACGATGGGGGCAACTTCGGCATGACGCCGCCGGTATTCTCCGGCGCCTACGTGCTGGCGGAATGGAAGCCCAATCAGTACGTCCGTTTGACGCGCAATCCGGCATGGACCGGCCCGGCTCCGGGGTTCGATGAGATTCGTATCTTGCCGATGGATGATACCAAGACCGCCGAGCGTGCCTACGAAGCGGGGGGGTTGGACTTTACTCAGATTACACTTTCTTCTCTTGCTCAGTATCGGCAGGATCCGCCCGCAAATACAACGATCAAAGAGTATCCGTCCCTTTCCTACGTGTGGCTGGGTATGAACCTCGATAATCCCGCGCTTCAGGACAAAAATCTGCGCCAGGCGATCCAGTATGCGATCAACGTCAAGCAGATAGTCGACGCTGCCTACTTCGGTGAAGCAGAGCCTGCCACCGGGTTGATCGCCCCGGGGCTACCCGGTCATCGCGATCACTCGGCCATTCCGGTCGAGGGAGATCTGGACAAGGCCCGGGCGTTTCTGGAAGCCGCTGGCGGGCCGCCGAGTCAGCCATTGACCATCGATGCGCTCAACGCAACCGTATGGACCACCATGGCGCAGATCATTCAGGCCCAATTGGGCCAAGTCGGGATTCCCACGCAGATCAACGTGCAGGATTCGGGGTCGTTCTGGACCTTGGGGATGGAAAGCGAGGGTGATCGCTGGAAAAACATGCAACTGGTGCTCAACCGTTTCTCGATGCTGCCCGACCCGTATTACGCCACCAGTTGGTTCGTCTCGGATCAGGTCGGCGTGTGGAACTGGGAACGCTTCTCGAACCCGGAATTCGACAAACTGCACGAGCAGGCGCTCCGCGAGACCGATCCCGACAAGCGAGCGGCCCTTTACCGTCAGATGCAGGGCATCATGGAGCAATCCGGTGCTTATCGCTTCCTCACCCATGAAGGCAATCCGGTGATGTATCGCGACTCGCTCGAGCCAGCGCTTCGGCCGGACGGCCTTCCGCTGCTGCCGCGCTTTTCCGGTTCGGTCTGAGCTGCCCTATGATCTATTACGCGATGCAGCGGTTTCTGCTGTCTGTGTTGATCGTCATCGTGGCGATTTCAGCGCTGACGCTCATGCTTCACGTCGTGCCGGGCGATCCGGCGACGATGATGCTGGGGGCGCGTGCCACTCCCGAATTGATCGAGCAGACACGGGTGGCGATGGGGTTAGATCAGCCGTTGCCTGTGCAGATCGTGACGTTCTTCGGCCGTATACTGCAGGGGAATTTAGGCACCGATGTTTTCACCGGTCGTGACGTCAGCGATATCGTTTTCGAGCAACTGCCTTACACGCTGGTGCTGATCGCGGTATCGATTCTGTGGTCCGCGACATTGGGCATCGTGCTCGGCTGTTATTCGGCGCTACGGGCGGGTACCTGGCTTGACACGCTGCTGGGCATTCTGTCGGTGGGAACGATTTCGATCCCTGCCTTCGTGATGGCGCTCTATGCCGTGCTCATCTTCGCTGTCTCTCTGGACTGGCTGCCGGCGATCGGCGCGGGGCAGGGTTTTTTCGGCGGGGCCGTGCATCTGATCCTGCCGGCATTCGCTATTGGCATCTCTTGGGTGGGCTACGTCGCGCGAATGGTGCGTGCCTCGATGCTCGAGGTCATGGGGGCACCGCACGTGCGTATGGCGCGCTCTTTCGGTCTTACCGAGGCGCGCATCGTGCGTGTCTATATCCTGAAAATTGCCGTGCAACCGGCGGTGACGCTGCTAGGAACCGGCGTTGCCCATCTCTTTTCCGCCGCCGTGTTTGTCGAGGTGATCTTCGCGCGTCCGGGCATCGGCGCACTGATCGTCTCCTCGGTCAACGAACGCAACTATCCGGTCGTGCTGGGGGCGGTACTGGTCACCACGGCGATCATCGTGCTCGCCACGCTGGTGTCGGATCTGGTCGTGGCGTTGCTCGATCCGCGTCAGCGGGAGGCGTTATAAGATGCAGGGGCGCTATTCATGAGTCAGGTTCAGACTGCTGTTTCGTTACCGCAGCCGACGCTACTCGCTCGGACCTTGCAAGGGCTGGCGGGCAATCGCACAGGCACCATTGGGTTTTTTCTGGTCGCGTTGATCCTCGCCGCCGCGATCTTCGCACCCTGGATATCTCCCTACGATCCTGCCGCCATCATGACCGGGCCGCGCATGGCCCCGCCGTCTTTCGACCACTGGCTGGGTACCGACCATATCGGCCGCGATCTCTTCAGCCGCGTACTTGCTGGTGGGCAAGTGGCGATGCTGGTGGCCGCCGCTGCGCTCGGCGCGGCGCTGAGCCTGGGTCTCGCGTTGGGGCTGATGGCTGGCCTGGGGCCTCGCTGGCTCGACAACCTGCTGCTGCTTCTCTTCGATGCCCTGCGCTCGTTCCCTACTATCGTATTCGGTCTGGCGGTAGTGGCCTTAGTCGGGCCTAGCCTGTTGACGGTCATCATGGTTGTCGCAATCACTTCTGTGCCCATCTACGCCCGGATCATTCGTACTCAGGCGCAGGCGCTGCGCAACGCCGAGTTCGTCATGGCCGAACGGGCGATGGGTGCAAGTCTGCCGCGGGTTCTGTTCGTTCACGTGTTGCCCAACGTGCTGGGGCCGCTGTTGATTCTGGCGAGCATGGACGTGCCGCTGGTGATCGCCACCGAAGCGGGACTGAGCTTTCTCGGGATGGGGGTACGCCCACCCACGCCCTCTTGGGGCGTGATACTCAATGACGGCTACAACTTCATCCGCAATTCCCCTTGGCCGGTGATCGCGGGTTCGGTTCCGATCGTGCTGGTCACGCTGGGTTTCACCTTCATGGGTGAAGCGCTGCGCGATATCTTCGATCCCAGACTGCAAAAGGCCAACTGATGTCCGAGCAGAAGCTGATGCACTCATCCGATGCCATGCGTGGCGATGGCCACGTGCCGCTGATGCGTATCGAGGAGCTTTCGGTGGATTTTTCCACCGCACGCGGTCCGATTCATGCGCTGCGCCATATCTCGCTCGATGTGGCGGCGGGGCGAATCTTGGGGCTGGTTGGAGAGTCGGGATGCGGCAAATCCTCCTTGGCCTACAGCTTGATCGGCCTGTTGGCAGGCAATGCGCGCATCACGCACGGCGTGATTCGGCTGGGTGACGACGACCTGGCGCATCTTTCTGCAGGACGCTGGCGGGCGCTGCGTGGCAAGCGAATCGCGATGATCTTCCAGGATCCTATGACCTCGCTCAATCCGGTGCGCACCATCGGCCAGCAGATGATGGACATCCAATACCGTGAGCGAATCACTCGCGCCGAGAAACGCAAGCTTGCCGTGGACTTTCTCGCCCAGGTTCGCATTCCGGATCCTGAGGCGCGGTTGGATAGCTATCCTCACGAACTTTCCGGTGGGATGCGTCAGCGGGTATGTATCGCCATGGCGCTGCTGACTCGGCCTGACCTGTTGATTGCCGATGAGCCGACGACCGCGTTGGACGCGACGCTGGAAGTACAGATCATTCATCTGCTGCGCGATCTTCAGCAGCAGTTCGGCTGCTCGGTTATCTTCGTTTCACATCATCTGGGAACGGTGGCGGAACTCTGCGATGACGTGGCGGTGATGTATGCCGGCGAGGTAGTCGAGCAGGGTAGTGTCGATGAGATCTTTCGCCAGCCCGCGCATCCGTATACCCAGGCACTGCTCGAGTGCGATCCCGGCAGCATTCGCGAGGCGACGCGCATTCTGCCGACGATCCCCGGTAGCTTGCCGGACCTGCGCCAGGTTCCCTCGGGCTGCATCTTCCAGGATCGGTGCCCGCATGTATTCGAGCGTTGCCGCCGGGAGCACCCCGGCTTTTATTCCGGCGAACGCACGCAACTGACGCGCTGTTACCGGGTCGCGGGAGAAGGGGAAATGACGTCATGAGCCTGCTCGAAGTCAATCATCTCGAAGTGCGCTATCGACGACTGGGTCGCGTGAAGGCAGCACTGCGACGCGAGGAAGCAACGTTTCCGGCGGTCGTCGACGTCTCCTTTACGCTGGAGGCCGGGCGAACGCTGGGGATCGTTGGCGAAAGCGGCTCCGGCAAGTCTACCGTGGCAAAGAGTCTGATTGGATTGCAGCCCGCCAGAGGCAGTATTCGCTATGGTGGTCGCGAAATCGGCTCTGCCAGCCACTCCGAATGGCAGCGGTTGCGGCGAGAAATTTCGATGATGTGGCAGGACCCGGTCGGTTCGCTCTCACCCCGGCTAAGCATCGCCAGCCTGGTTACCGAGCCACTGAAGATTCAAGGAGGTAAACGTTCGCCTGATGACGCGGATCGGTTGTTGTCCATGGTGGGGTTGTCGACCGATCTCGGGAGTCGTTACCCGCATCAGCTTTCGGGAGGACAGGCACGTCGGGTCGGGGTGGCTCGCGCATTGGCGCTGGATCCGAAATTACTGATTGCCGATGAGCCGACGGCAGGACTGGATATGTCTGTTCAGGGCGAAATTCTCAATCTACTCAACGAGATTCAGTCTCGTACCGGCGTTGCCATCCTGGTCATTACCCACAACCTGAATCTGGTTCGCCACGTTACCGATGAGGTGGCTGTCATGTATCTCGGGCGTTTCGTGGAACAAGGGCCGACGGACGCCATTTTTCGGCATCCTCGCCATCCCTATACCGAGGCACTGCTTTCCGCCAATCCCTCCCCCAATCCGGATGAGCGACATGGGCGCATCGAACTATCGGGCGAGATGCCAAGCCCTTTTTGGAGACCGGCTGGCTGTGAGTTTCACGGTCGCTGCCCCCATGCACGCCCCGACTGTGCTGACATCGTTCCCGATTGGGCCGGCGAGGGCGAACGCGGGTATGCCTGCCGCTATCCGTTATGAACGAGCCGCGAGCGTAAATCCCAGCTTGACCGCCCTGGACGAGCTGACGCAGCTACTGGGCATCGGCAACGTTTATTCGTTTCAGCTAGAGAGCTGAAGCAACGCGGGCGACGCCAAGCAGGGCTGAGTCTCGCTGACAGCGACCAGGAGCATGTGCGTGATCGAGAGTATCGCTATCGTCAGGCTGCAGGCCGACTCACCCCATGTCGGCACCGTGGCGGGCTGGGTCCATGATGCCTGGGGTCACCTGCACCCCGAGACCCCGGCCGTGGCGTATCGCCGTGAGTTCTATGCGCAGTGCGGCGAGGGCGGCGTGCCCTCGGTGTTCGTGGCGATGCACGAGGCGTCGCCGGTGGGCACGGCGAGCCTGGTGGCTGACGACATGAGCATTCGCCGCGAACTGACGCCTTGGCTGGCGTCGGTATTCGTGCCGCCTGAATGGCGCGGTTACGGTATCGCTTCGCGTCTGGTGCAACGGGTCGAGGCGGAAGCGCTGGCCCACGGCATCCGCCACTTCCATCTCTACACGCCCGATCAGCAGGCGCTGTATCGCCGCCTGGGATGGGAAGACCGTGAGGCGCTGACCTACCGTGGCGAGTCCGTGACGATCATGAGTCGGCGGCTGGATGCCTCCACGGCCTGAGTCAGCTACTGCTGCCGGCACCGCCGACCATTCCGCTACGCAGGTCGGTGCCATCCTGGCGATTCTTGACGTGCTGGCTCACGACATCTTCCGGTGAGCCGGCCATTTCCCGGAACATGCCCATGCTGCCGAGCAAGGCGGAAGATTCGTAAGGCACGAACACGCGCTCGCCATCCTTGGCCATGTTCGGCAGCACCTTGATATAGCTTTGGCCGAGCAGGTAGCCCACGACGGTACGCTTGTCGTCCTCACTGTCGCCGATGGCGTTAAGGACCAGCTTGATCGACTCCTGTTCGCCCTCGGCACGTAGAATGGCGGATTGCTTGTCGCCTTCGGCATTGAGAATCGATGACTCACGCTGGCCCTGGGCCATGGCGATGGCGGCGGATTTTTCGCCCTCGGCTTCGGTTACCGTTGCGCGGCGTTTACGCTCGGCCGCCATCTGCAGACGCATGGCACCTTCGACTTCCTCGGGCATGGCGATGTCCTGCACTTCGACGCGGGAGATCTTGACGCCCCACTTGGACGCGGGCTCCTCCATGGCGGATTGGATCGCGTTGTTGACCTCGGCGCGGGATTCGAACAGCTTGTCCAGCTCCATCTTGCCCACCACCGAGCGCAGCGTGGTCTTGGCGAGCACCTCGACGGCCTGACTCATGTTGGCGACTTCGTAGACGGCGCGCTTGGGGTCGATGATCTGGTAGTAAAGGGCGCCGTTGATGGTCACCGTGACGTTATCGGTTGTCACCACCGGCTGGCCGGGAAAATCCATCACCGTCTCGCGGCGGTCGATACGGGTCTCGTCGGTGGCGATCGGGTAGTACTCCTCGCCCTGCTTGCGATAACGGATCATGCTGATGGCGCGAGGCTGCTCGATGAACGGGATGATGATGTTGATGCCGCTCTCCAGCAGTCGGTTGAACGAGCCAAGTCGCTCGATCACCATCACCTCGGACTGTCGAACGATCACCAGCCCCTTGACGATGATCACAATGCCGATCACAACGACGATCAGACTGAGAATTAGCCCCGGTGTTAGAAATGAATCCATATTTACTGCTCCTGTGGCGATGCTGGCGTGACGATGGCGATGGTGCCGTCGAAGCGCTGAAAAACGACCCGGCTGTCTAAAGGCAGTTCGGTCGTGTGGGTATCGGCGACTCTCAATCGATAAAAATCGCCGTTGATCTTGATACCGGTCGCGCCATCGAAATCGCGCTTGAGGGTACGATATTCATTGCCTTTCTCGACGCCCGTGCCGGTCGTTCCGTAGGCGACGCCGCGGGGCGAGAACCAGGGGCGGATCACTTTGATGGTTATTGGCAACAGCAGCCCGGCGAGGACGCCGAACCCCAGTAGTTGCCAGGCGAGGCTGACGCCTAGCCAAGCCAGGAGCGCCGTCAGCGCGGCGGCGACGGCCAGAGCGAGCAGCACCAACGCGCCTGAGGTGAGTTCCGCAAGGCCCAATAGCAGGGCAATGGCCAGCCAGGTGTAGGCGATATTCCAGTCCAAGGGCATTCCTCAAGAGCGGTAGTGAAATGAAGCCTTTAATGGGTAGAGTCGTTCAGGAAGTTCGATGCCATATCGCCGCGTGATTGGATACGCCGCAGCTTGGCAATGTTATCGAGGATATGCTGAGCATAGGATTGCCAAGGCTTGTTCATAGTTCTACCGCCTCGTTCAGTATCTGCTGGCGGAAATGACGGTTCAGTTCATGCTCGGGTACAAGATCGACCCGGCGCCCGACCAAGGTCGCCAAGCGTTCCGCCAAAGGCAAACGCTGGGTGAACAGATCGTATCCCGGCGGAAAGTCGACGAGGAAGTCGACATCACTTTCCGGTTTTTCCTGCTTGCGGGCGACCGATCCGAATACCCGAATACGGCGAGCTCCGTACTGACGGGCCATGTTATCGATGGCTGCCTTCTGATGATGTAGGTCCTCAAGTAACATGGCGCCTCCCAAGGGCTAACTACCGGGTCCCGTATAATCGATGCCTTTCTTCTTGAAGAGCAAGTATAGGCTGCTATAGACGCGGATTAGTCACAAGCCTAGCGGCTCAACCTTCGCGCACCGTGACGAGCTTGGGCCGGCCGATCATCACTCCGGCGACGGTTTGCACGCTGAGCAGGGCCATCAGTAGCCACAGCGAGAATCGCTAGGCCCAGGAGAGCCAGGTGTAGGCGATGTTCCAGTCCAAGAGCATTCCTCAAGAGCGGTAGTGAAATGAAGCCTTTAATGGGTAAGATCGTCCAGAAATTCCGATGCCATATCGCCGCTTGTGACAAGAAGGTAATCCCTGGCACGGGTGCAAGCGACATATAAAAGATGTCTCTCAGTGTTATAAATCTCTTCCAGATCGGCAGCATCGGCAACCGCTTCGATGCGATTCTGGGACGGGATCACTTCATCATCGCAGGCCATAACCGCAACAGCTCGAAACTCAAGGCCCTTGGCTAGATGCATGGTGCTAAGCGTGACTTTATTTTCCACCGATAGCATACGCTCATCCAGCTTCTGGTAGGGTAGTTTGGTTAATTCTAGTACTGTACGAGCACGTTCAAGCTCTGCAGGAGAACGTACAAAAACTGCCATTTCTCCGACCTCAACGCCTTGTGTTTGGCAATGCAATAGCCAGTCGGCCACCGTCTTGGCTTCTTCATCCTTACTATTCAGAGCTCGAATAGTCGGGGGCGCGCCGTTAAATACGGAGATTGTGCCGTGCCTTTCCTCGGTATTGCCGTCTACGTCCGTGAGTTCTGGATCCAATAGTAGATCAGCCTGCCGACGAATCTGGTGAGAGGTCCGGTAATTGATATACAGGACACGTGAGCGCCCTTGGATATTGACACCCAATGCTTTCCAGGAAAACGGTTGCTGAAAAATACGCTGACCGAGGTCGCCGGCAAAGAACAGGCTATTCGGTCGATTGCCCCCAAGTGCAGCAAGGAATCGTAACTGAGGGACACGGATATCCTGGGCTTCATCGATGATGGCAAAGTCATAAAGCAGTGAGGAGCGCTGCGCGATAGCCCCTGCCAACATATTGAACATTCCCGCATGAGTAGCAAGTCCGCGTTGTTCTAAGTCTGAACGAACCTGGTCGAAAATTGCCCACAAGACGGAGCGCTGAGACTCGGGAAGACGCGTCTTCCTGCCTAGTCTGCGCACATCGCGATAGGCTTCCCAAGTGTCGAGTTGCCAGGCATCAACAACATCCTCCCACTCAGTAAGCAGAAATTGTCGACTGAATCTACAACTCTCATTATTGCTTGATGCTTCCAGCAGTAAAGTCTCAATCACATCGCGACTTGCCAGCCGAACCGGTCCGTATTGCAACTCATATAGCCGCTGTCCCAGAGCATTCATTGAATACACATCAATCCGCTCACCTAGGCTGGGCTGCTTACCGATCAAACGCACTAGCTTGACTCTCAGCATGTTAGCTAAGGTGTCGGAAAAGGTGGCAAGCAAAACGCGTGCTTCGGGGTTGGTCTTAGCTAAGTGGACGGCACGATGCAGAGCAACGACCGTCTTACCGGTACCGGCCGAGCCTGAGACACGTGCCGGGCCGCTATAATCATGCTCGACCAATTGGCGCTGGGCTGGGTGGAGAAAAATACTCCACTTCTCCCAAGGATATTCTAGTGCCCGCTCCAGCTCGTCAACATCCGCCATTACTCTAAATCGGCGCTGGGCATCGGGGTGGTTAAAGGGATCCGCGCCGCGATATTGCTGGGCCATCTGTGGCGTACCACCTGTCGCCAACTCAAGCAGGGCTTCTGCTGCTTCGTCTGGCAAATGTTCTGACAATTCTAACAGGCTATCCTCGTCCGCTTGACGTACCTCCTCTAGCCATTCGGTCGGCACTCCGTAGCTCAGCAGAGCCTCCTCAGCAACGCCATCGAAGAGCGGGGGCTTGGCAGATGAGGAAAGTTCAGTTTCCACATAGGTGGGAACCATGATTTCTTGAATTGTCTCCCGGACTTGAACTAACTGTGCCGCGCCAGTTGTAGGGTGAATCTCCAGCTTGCGGCGCTCGGCCCACTGGTATGCCTTGTCGTGATGGTCTACGTAGCACAACAATAGGCTGTTATCGCTGCGATGGACTATAAGGCGAATATCGTTACTTACGCGTACCGACCAGAAACGCTTATCCTTAACCTTGTCCAGCTTATGGAAATTCATGCCCGGATTGGCTGGGTTCATCTGCAGGTCGAAGGCTGTGGTTTTCACTGATTTTTGTTCATCACCGGTGAGTCTGGCGAGGCTGGCAGTGAAAGTATCAGCGATGCGGAAGTTCATCAGGTGTTCACCATGGTTGGGGTGGCAACTTTATTGGCAACCGCCGTGTAGAGGTCGACATCCACATCCGGGGCCTTGATCGAGACGATAAGAGCATAGCGAGCCTGGCTGTCATATCGCTCCAGCTTTGGTCGAGTTCTCCACCAGCCCATGGCAGGATAGATACCAATGATGCCGCGGCTGGCGAGATCAGCGGCGCTTCCCCGCCAGATATCCGAGTGTAGAGAGCCCTTATGGCGATTCTGCTTACCGATTAGCCAATTGTTATCTTGTCCTCCGGTGGGGATGCTTTCTTCTTCGTCACGCGCGGCCGCGTTGATACGTGCTCGAAAGTCATCTACTGATTCGTGTGGGCGCCTCACATCGAAACGCAGGCCATGGGACTGGTAGCGATAACGTGATGAGAATCCGCGGGCTGAGGGGTTCGGCTCGATGAAGTAAGAGAGCGTGACGCGCATTTCCACTTCCGCTTCGCCAAGGGCTTCCAGCTCATCCAAGGGCCAGGGAAGTTCATGCAGGTGCATCTCACGCATCCCAGTATCTTTGCCCTTATCCTTCTTGAAAGGACGTAGCATCTCCTGGCACACCAGAGTCAAAGAGTTATTGAAGCTCCACATCGCCTGCTCAAGATTCGGGATACCGAAACCACAATGGCGAATGAGCCCTGCAATATCTTTCTTGCTTGGACGGCCGGTAGCGGGAAGAAACATATCACGCATTGCATTGCTCCATTCGGCGGAATGCACGATCAGAGCACGGACCGACTCTGGCCACAGGTGTGGATATTCCGCCATCAACTGAGCAGCCATGCGAGCAGCAAGCGACGTCGCGGCACTGGTCGCGTTGGCGGTCGTGAATAGCCGTTCAGTAGGCGAGGCATTTGCCGTCAGCAGACTCAGGCTAGTCATCCATGCCGCGCCGAACGAATCCATTGCAGCGTTGCCACCCTCGAAGACGATATCCGGCTTAAGCGGCCAGTGGGCCTGCCAAGTGAGCGAGGTCGTACTGAATGGGCTGAGCCCACCAAGCGGTGCGATTGGTTGATAGTCATTGGTATCTGGCTCGGTGATGTGGACCAGCTCCGTGGCTGCTCCCACGGTCAACGCATTCCAAGCTTGTCCCGGATCATGGATGCTGTCGCTGGCGTTGCTGCTTGGATATTCGCTCCAAGCGTTAGGATCGGAAACATTTCCCGCAGACAAGATAAATAGTCTGGGCGTTTCCGCCTGACTATCGGCATCGGCGGCTAGTCGGTCTATGGTGGCGGACCAAGCGGAGGGCCGCCCTCGATCACGATTATCGCGTGCCGTTACTGTCATGCTGAAGACCCGCGCTCGCTCTGGCGCCAATATCTCGGGTCGAAAGACGGCTTCAGACGTCAGATAGCCGTGGTGTCTGGCATCTTGCCCATTCGAGCTGCCGTGGGGTAATAGCTTGACCGATTCTAGGCGGTGACCAATGTTCAGTGGCTCTTGTGAAGCCAGCCATGGCGTCCAGTCACCGGCCAGTGCCAGCCCGGCCATGGAGGTGCCATGACCATCATTGTCGTCGACCCCCCAACCAGGTTCTACCGTGTGCAGGTCGGTGGGGGAGAGCGCAGGAGCGAGAAAAGGGTGGCCACGAGTGACGCCGGTATCGAACAAGCAGACATGCGGAACGTGCTCATCCGTTTCAGGAAAATGCGTGCGGGCTAGCAGTTCCTCCAGCCAATCTGGTTGCTCTTGTGGTGCCATAGCATCGAAGAACTCCGCCGTCTCCTTGGCACGGCGGAGTTCGGCGATCGTATTGAGGGTTAGAAGCGATCGCTTCATTTGCTCTGCCGACCCGTGAACCATCAGCACGCTGCGTTCGGGAAAGATGACTTCGCCCTGGGCAATGATGAAACCTAATTCTTTGGCCAGTTCCTTGAACTGACGAATCACACCAGCACGGTCCTTCTTGGTGGGTAGCCAAACTTCCCACCAGAGTGTTTCTTCATCCGATTTGGGCAATGCCTCGGGAGTGTCGGTCCAGAGGGCTTCAAGGGTGGCACTGCGAATCTGCGCGATGGCATTAAGCAGTCGGCTGTGTTTTGGAACTCTATTTTTATCCTTGGATTCATCGAGGTAGGTGTGAACCAACTTTTCCAAGATATCCAGCTTGCCATCCGGTATGAAAATGGTCGCTAAGGTTTGATGTTCATCATGTCGGACATTGAGGAGTTCGATGCCTGAGCGTTCACGCGCTAAGGATTCGAAGGCCAGCTCGATATCCGGAAAGCTCTCGAATTCTACCTGTAGCCCGAATCCCTCCTCGATCCCTGCCTCTTCCTGCTCTTTCCTGGCTTCGGACAAGGTGGGTTGTAATGTCTGAAGTTGATTCAGCAGAGCATTACCATGCTGTTTTCGGTCGCGATCCGGAATTTTATTGTCATCTCCACCGCCTGCTGGTGGTGAACGATATGGGTCGCTAAAGGCATTGTCGGTCAGAAGGAAATGCGGCTTGCGCGAATTGTCTTGCCCTGCCATGAAACATCCCTGCGTCTCTGGGTTATGTTACTCGTTCTTGTTGGCCAATCGATGCGAGATCTGTCGCCGCTCTTCCAGCATGCGCCTAATATCCGCCTCAGATACGCTATCCGCCTCTTCGATCAAGGCTTCCTTGAGCGTTTCTTCGGCAGCACGCACGATTTCCGCATAGCTCAGTCCCTCTGTGGCCTCTGCCAGTCGTTCCCATGACACACCCTTCACTGCTAAGCGACCCAGCCGTGATTTGAGGACCATCGCGACGTGACTTATGTCCGGCAGATCGTAGTGGAGCAGGTCATCGAAGCGCCGAAACAGAGCGCGGTCGAGAATCTCTGGATGATTGGTGGCGGCAACGATCAGGCTATGGGACTGATCCTGTTCAATCATCTGCAGGAAGCTGTTCAATATGCGGCGAATTTCACCGACATCATTGGCCAAGCCACGCTGGGAACCGATGGCGTCGAACTCATCGAAGAAGTAGACGCCACGGGTCTGGCTGGTGGCATCGAAGATCTGCCTGAGTTTCGCGGCCGTTTCACCCATGTATTTGGTAATCAGGCCATCCAAGCGTACCTGGAATAAGGGCAGGCCCAACTCGCCGGCGAGCACAGAGCCGGTCATGGTCTTGCCGTTACCTGGCGGCCCCATCAGCAGCAGTTTGCGGCGCGGGGATAGGTCATGTTCAAGAATGCGAGCCGCATGGCGCTGTTCGCGAATGATGCGCTGGAGCTGCTTCCTGAGAGCGTCATCCAGCACCATATCGCCAAGACGTGCCTCGGGGAAAGAAACGCTCAGCAGATCGGCGAGTTCGCCCCTGGGTTTGCCGATGGGCACCGGCTGACTGGTGCCTCGACGCTGTTTGGCCTTATCGACGAGCATGCGAAGCTCCTCGGCCAGCTTGCCATGGCCGAGTTTTGCCTCATGGGCAGCCAGTTGCATGGCCACCGAGTAGAAACGCTGGTCGTCACCCTCAAGATGAGAGTTCAACAGGGCCTTGATGTGGTCAGCACTGGCCATGGGGATACCTCCACGACATGGGAACCTTAATCATACCCTGAACACCTTCATCACTTCATCGCCGAGGTGGTTGATCACCTTCACTGCAATTCGCCCCGATGTGGGCTTATCGAACGCTCGCGAGGTATCGCTGTTGAGTGTTTCCCAAGCTTCAGCGCTGATCTCAGCCTTGAGGGTGTTCTTGAGTGCCTTGTACGGTTCATTGGCGCCGAGGAAGTAGGCCTGACGGACGAAGAAACTCTCTTCGTTATAGTCGGTGTCAATAAACCAGCAGGCGATACCGTCGGGGCCGTCCGAGCGGACTTCGCCGGTGTTGGGATGGAACACGTCGATACCGTTGACCTTGACCTGGATCTGGTCGCCATCGGTTTCCAGAATATCGATGTCGGGTTCGCCGAAGATAACGAACAGGTTGCCTTTGCCGGTGTTCTTGAGATCGGCGGCCATGTGCAGATCGGCATTCATGCGTGCCTTGAGCACGGGAATGCGGCCGAGCTTGTCGAACTCCGACGAGCGGGCATCAAAATTGAAGGCGCAGGTAATTAGTACGTCGAAGTCCGCATCGCCGGCTTCGCGGGCGGCGGCGACTAGGTCGGGGCGGGAGACGGTTCCGAACTCGGGGCCAATAAAGATGGCGGCGCGTTTCTCCATGCCTGCCTGCTCATCGCTTCCAGGCTCTCCACCTTCAACATAACGGCCCTCGGCGCAGACCAGGTCACCGGGCCAGGGGGTAAGTGAGGTGAATGTGATCTTGTCATCCTTATGCGCTTGCTGAATGCCAGAGGTCTTGAGATTTTCCAGGATCATCTGCACGAAGTCGCGTTCTTCGTTGTACTCGCCCTGGCCTTCGCCAACAGCATCGATTAGCTCATCGTTTTCATCCACGCCCAGCACACGATGAGGGGATAGGCTCTCGACGGTGAAAGGGCCGGCGACACGAACTTTCTTGTTGTCTTGATAGGGCTTGTCATACAGGAATTCACTATCGGCCTTGGCGGCAATCGAAGCGTCGATTTCCTGCTGGCGAGCGATGCGCTGTTCCCACCATTTGGCGTGAAGTGCCTTGGCCTCTTCGGGCCACTCTTCGCCGGTCTCGCGGGGAATCTGCCACTCCTCCCAGCTTGCCGCGACAGCCTCGTTAAGCGCTTTGCGCAGCGGCTCCAGCGTTTGCTGGAACCTGTCCCAGATAACGTCTATCTCGGCGTTATTGGCAATAGATTTAAGCGTGATATGCGGTACCCGCTCATAAACAAAGCCGTGCGTGATATTGCCACGCGTGGGTGTACTGGAAGGCGCGCTGCGCGTTAGCTCGGCTTCCTTCAACTGGCCGTCGCGGGAATCGGCCAGCAGATAGAAAGGATAGCGTGCGCCCATGACGCGGGCGCGAGCCAAGGCCAATGCTACGCGCGAAGTATCGATCGTGATCCAGCGACGGCCCCATTGTTCGGCGACGGTGGCGGTGGTGCCGGAGCCGCAGGTAGGGTCGAGGACGAGATCGCCGGGGTCGGTGGCCATAAGAACACATCGCTCAATAACCCTTGTGGCCGTTTGGACAACATATAATCTTCCTGAAACTCCAGTATCGTCCCAAAAGTTAGCGATATGGGCCCCGGGGAAGTCATCTAAATACCTACGATAACGAAGTGTTTTGTCTCCTTGCCTTAAACGTCTTGCTTTGCTAAGGCGGCTCAAGCCTGTTGCGTTCGTTTTCCAGTTTGTACGTCTGAAAGACTTTCCTTGGAATCCAAATTCTATTGTTGTGGCATTGCTTGAACTTTCAGAGTTGAGAGAAGTTAATTGAAAGAATTTAGCGCCTGACTCCTCAAGTTCTTTTAAAATGTTTTTGCTTTCTTTTTCTGATTTTTTAAGAGGTCTTTCTTGTAAGTCATGAAATATGACTTGGTCATATCTCATTCCTGTTCCTTGGCCTTCACCAATAATTTTTCTTGTTATCAATCCTCTATATTTAGATTTTTCCGCAGACTTTCCAAACCATACAATGTAGTCAAATACAGAATCTAAGTATTTTGAACCCATTCCTCCTGTTTTTTTTACGCATATAAGAGAGATAAAGTTATCTTCGCCAAAAACTTCCTCCATCAAAGACCTAACTCGGTGTACATTCTCATCGCCAATTTGCACAAATATCGAGCCGGAGTCATTGAGTAAATCCCGTGCTACGGTCAGCCGATCACGCAGATAAGTCAGATAGGAATGAATACCATCGCGCCAAGTATCACGAAAGGCCTTGACCTGTTCCGGTTCGCGGGTGATGTGATCAGTATTTCCGTCTTTTACCTGAGTGCTGGTAGTCGACCACTGGAAGTTGGAGTTGAATTTGATCCCGTAGGGCGGATCGAAATAGATGCACTGTACCTTGCCACGCAGGCCTTCGCGCTCGGACAGCGAGGCCATCACCTGCAGGCTGTCGCCGAGAATCATGCGATTGGCCCAGTGGGCGTCGTGCTGGTAGAACTCGGTTTTGGCATCCTCGCTGGGCAAGCCATTGAAGTCGTCAAACAGGTCGGCCATGTCTCCCGCATGCTCACGTGCATCGGCAGCCTGCTTGCGCTCGGATTCGCGCTTCAGGTCATCGATCAGTACCTTGGGTTTGATTTTCTCCTGGATATACAGCGGCGGGGCGTTGACGACCAGATCGCTCCAGTCCTGCTGATCCTTGCCGCGCCAGACCAACTGCGGGTCAAGATCGCGGTTGCGCTCACGCTTTTCATCATCTAATCCATTGTCGCCACGTGCATAGGTAACGCGCACCGAGGCGCTGTCCTCCTTCTGCATCAGCGACTGATGTTCGGCGGTGGGGATGTTCTTGCGCGTGGCGTCTTCGTGCTTGAGCGCTTCGACGCTGAGCGGGGTCTTGGGTGTTCTGGCCATATCAGTTGCCTTTCGCCTTGGGCTCGACAGTCGCGGCGTCGATCATCTTGTTGAATTCGGCTTCGACCTTTTTGGCGAAGTCGTCCTGCATCTGGAATACATCGGTGAACTCGGCAAAGGCCCAGCGGCCATAGCTGCCCAGATTGTTCACCCCCGGCACCCAGTAGGTGTCCATGGTGGATTTCTTTTCCTTGGCATCTTCGCCACGGTAGCCCTTGATCTCGACGATCAGGTTGAGCGGATCGTCATGGCCGTCATACACCTGAACGATAAAGTCGGGACGGTACGTACGAGTTTCCGAAGCGTAGCGGTAAGGCACATCCAGCCCCAGGTTATGGTTCTTGACGTAGACCAGCACCTTGGGGTGGGCCTCGGCTACGCGGCAGAACTCCGCCTCCCAATCACTATCGAGGATTACCCAGTTGAGTTGGCAGCGCTGGGCATCGGTTTCCCACCGGTCGGTCTTGGACGTATTGAAGTTGACATGGGCCGTGCTGCCTGTGGGGTTGTAGGGATCGAGTACAGCCTTGATGGGGCGTTTGCCCTGTTCTGCACGGGTAATCGCCGCGGTAATGCGGTCGCAGGCAACATCGGCAAGCGACTGATACATCAGCAGGCCCGGATAGGTATCGCCCTTGCAGACCAGGCAGGTATCTAGCCATTGCTTGGTGATGCGCTTGAGCTGACCGAACAGATGCAACTTGGGCTGTTCGCCAGGATCGCGCCACTTGGTGGTGAGCAGGCGCTGGGTAATGTTGAACAGCAGGGTAGAGTGACGCATGTCGCGGATGTGCGCCAGGCTGAGGTCAGCAGTCTCGCCGATGATGCCCGAATTCTTGGTGATGGACGGCCCGACAATGGCGGGAGTTAGCTCATATATGGAGTCTTCATTGAACTGGGCATTGAGGCGTTCTTCGGGTAGCTCGACACGGTAGCCTTCTACACGCGGGAACCTGATCTCCAGTGAGTCGCGTTCCGGCCTCATGGCCTTGACCTGGATGGTTTCGCGCGGCGGCTGCGGCGGCGCGATTACCGGCTTGGCGGTGAAATCAAATGGGATACCCAGTACATCGGCATACTCGACGTTGAACAGGCCATCTTCGTTGAGATCGTAGGATTGACGGCGCAAGGCGCGGCCAATTACCTGTTCGCACAATAGCTGGGTGCCGAAGGCACGTACGCCCAGCACATGCGTCACAGTGCTGGCATCCCAACCCTCGGTGAGCATCGATACTGAAACCACGCAGCGGATCGACTCACCCAGAGTGCCGGCCTTGCCGACCGTATTCATTACCTCGCGCAGCAGGGTGGCATCGTCGATCTCCTTGCCGGCGCGCAGGTCATTGGCCAGGTCGTCACCGCGTTCGAGCGCCTCACGCTTGAATCGCTCGATCTCGTCGCTGGCCATGGAGCGGAAGTTCTTGTCCAGTGCTTCGCCGGATTCGAGCTGTTCGCTATCGACTAACAGAGTATTGGGGCGCGGTAGTGGATTATCGTGCTCGTCGTAATTACGAAACAACTCCAGGCGCCCATTAACGACATTGGACGAACCGTCTTCATTTTCGCGGATAAAGCCGGAGATATAGTCGTAGACCAGCTTGGAAGTGGCCGTGTTGTTACACACCACGATGAAGCAGGGCGGCACTTTTTTACCGGCCTGCTGCCAGAGTGCATAAGTTTTTTCATAATGGCCGTATAGCGCCTGCAGGGCCGTCTGCAACTCCACGGGAATACTGAGTGGATCGAGTGTCTTGCTGTTGCCTCGGCCTTTCTTGGGCATTTTTTTGCCGATGTGCTTCCACAACTCGCGAAACATCGGCATTTCTTCACCGGGGATGTTCTCGGCTACCGGTACGCGCGGCAGCTTGACAATGCCGCATTCGATGGCATCCATCAGTGAGAAGTCGCTCATGGTCCACGGAAACAGGGTACCTTCGACGTAGCCCGAGCCGCTGAGGAAGAACGGCGTCGCAGACAGATCGAATACGCGCGCCACGCCGAGCTTGCGATTGATGGCTTCGAGGCCGGAAATCCACAGGCGGGCCGCTTCCTTGTTCTTCTCGGCCTCTTTTTTTTCGTCGCCCTTCAATGCTTCTTCTTCGCCAGTCGCGGGCTTTTCACGGTAGCAGTGATGGGCTTCGTCATTGATGACTACGATATTCTTCAGCCCCATCAACTCCGGCATGACCCGCTGTAACATCTGGCCTTCTGTCTCCAGGGTTTCTAGCGGTGAACCGTCGCGACCCTGCAGTAATAGACGCCCGCCCTTGGAAAGCTCCATGCGTTCACGCCGTTTGAAGGCGTGGTAGTTGGTGATGACGACCTTGGCTTTATTTAGATCTTCCAGCATTTCGCTGGGCACTAGCTCACGGCTGGCGTAATAGCTGTTCGGATCGTTGGGCCGCAATACGCGTAGACGATCCCTGATAGTGATACCTGGCGCGACCAATACAAAACCACGGGTAAACTTCCTGCTGTTGGGGTGGCGCACGGCATTGACGGTTTGCCAGGCGATTAGCATCGCCATGACAGTCGTCTTGCCGGCACCGGTGGCCAGCTTGAGCGCCAAGCGCATGAGTTCGGGGTTGGCATCGTTATTCGCGTTGTCGAGGTGTTCCAGAAAACTCTCGCCAGCTTTGCCCATCTTCGGGGCGACTTCAGTCAGCCAGATAGCGGTTTCAGCAGCTTCTATCTGGCAGAAAAATGGCCGGATGCCGCTAAAATCATGGTGTCGCCAGTGCTGAAGCAAGCGAGCAGTCTCTGGGGTAACGCGCCAATCGTTGGGATTGGGCAGTTGTCGCCACTTGTCGACCGCATGGCGCACGGCATTGATAACGGCGGTGTGATCGTATTGCTGATCGGCGGTCGAGAGGCCTATGCCTTCATCGAATAGCAGATCCGTCTGTTCCTTGACCCCTTTGCGTTTCTTGGGCTTGGGGATCGGAGTGACGAATTCGGCGCGACGGCGCTTTTCAACAATCTGTTGAGTGGGCTGTCCCTGATCGTCAAGCTCCCAATGACGGGAGGGGTATTCATAGGGCGAATTGAGGATCGGCCGCTCAAAGAATTGGTTTTCCATGCTCGTTTTCCCTGGCAGCAGACAGACAGCAGCAAAGTCCAGGGCTTATGCCTGTGAGCGTCACGATTCTGCCTGCGTTGTATTCTGAGTAATGCGCTGCTGGATTCTAAGATTTATCGGTCATTCTAAAGAACAGCAATTTTTTATCGAGCGTATCAGATGCATCAACCTTCGCGCACCGTGACGAGCTTGGGCCGGCCGATCATCACTCCGGCGACGGTTTGTACGCTGAGCAGGGCCATCAGTAGCCACAGCGAGAGTCGCCAGTCGCCGGTGACGCCGTGCAGGGCGCCGAATAACAGTGGGCCGCCGGCGGCCATGAGGTAGCCGAGGCTCTGGGCCATGCCGGAGAGCATGGCGGCGTGGTTGGCACGCCGGGTGCGCATTACGATCATGGTCAGGGCGAAGCTGAAGCAGCCGCCCTGGCCGGCGCCGAGCAGGATCGCCCATAGCGTGGGCGACGCCGTGGGTGCCAGCCACAATCCTACCAGCCCCAGCGCGATCAACATGCAAAGCCCCAGTACCAGCAGGCTATGGTGGTGCAGGCGAGCGGCGAGGCGCGCGATCACGTAACTCGCGGGGATGGTGGTCAGGTTGATGATCGACAGCATGCCACCCGCCGTTGCACTGGGCACGCCCGCGGCCGAGGCCACGGCGGGCACCCAGGTCTGCAGGGTGTAGAAGCCCAGCGACTGCATACCCATGAACAGCGTCAACGTCCAGGCGGTGCGGCTCTGGAACAGCCGCGTGATATTGGTCGATTGGCCGTCGTCGCTTGCCTTGGGTCGCCGCCAAGCCATCCAGATCCAGAGTGCCGTGGTGGCTGCGCCGATGCCCGCCCACATCAGGATGGGCACCGACCAGGCACCGCTTAGATTCATCAACGGCACTGCGGTCCCCGCGCCGAGGGTCGCGCCGATCCCCATCACCACCGTGTAGAGCCCCATGGTCTGGCCGATGCGCTCGGGGCGGTCGCGTTTGACCAGACTGGGCATGAAGACGTTGCCGAAGGCGATGCCCAGGCCGGCGAAGAATGTCCCGACGAGCATCACCGGTAGGCTCTCGATGCCACGCAGCAGTCCGCCCAGCGCGATGGCGCCGAGTGCCAGGGCGAGCGCGCGATCCAGTCCCAGACGCGCGGCGACACCGGGCGCCAGCGGCGAGAGCACGCCGAAGCACAGGATCATGCCGGTGGTGAACAAACTGGCGACGCCGGCGCCGATGGCCAGTGTCTGCATGATCGATTCCAGTACCGGCCCCACCACTACGATGGGGGCACGCAAATTGATGGCCGCCAGCGCGAAGGCGACGAGCCATAGCGCAGCGGGCAGGGGAACGGCTGGAGAATCGGAACGCGCGGACATGGACAAAGCCTTCCTCTCGAACGGGCGCGCTATCTTAGCATTTCGTTGAAACGCTTGCCGTGGGCCGAAAGGTGAAAGCGCAGGAGGAGGAGGGAGGCAAGAGAAGTGCGGGCCGACGCCGTGAGGCGACGGCCCGGAGGCCGATTCAGGCTTAGCGTTCAGGCGTTGGCAAAGTGTGCGCGCAGATGCGCGCGATAGGCGTCGACATGGCCTTCTACATCGGGCGCCTTGATGACATCGTTGGCGATGAAGGTCGGCATGGCGTCCAAGCCAATGAACGCCTGCGACTTGTGGAACGGGAAGTAGACGCCGTCGACGCCGCGGCCCTCGAAGAAGTTGTCGGCTTCATCGAAGGCTTCGGCGGGCGCGTTCCAGGTCAGCGAGAGCATGTAGCGCCGTCCTTGGAGCAAGCCGCCGCTGCCGTACTGAAGGCTGGGGTCCTTGCGTGAGCGGCCGTCGCTGGCGTAGAGCGATCCGTGGCCGGCGGTGAAGACCTCGTCGATATAGCGCTTGACCGTCCATGGCGTACCCATCCACCAGCCGGGCATCTGATAGACGATGACATTGGCCCACAGGAATTTCTCGACTTCGGCGTCGGTATCGTAGCCGTCGTCGATGCGGGTCTCGCGGATCTCGTGGCCCATTTCGGCGAGTTCGCCGCGTGCCACGTCGTGCAGGGTGTCGTTGTAACGGCCACCGGAATGCGCGAAGGCCTTGGCGCCGTTGATCAGCAGAATCTTCATGGTGTCGTTCCCACTTGGTAGGCATGTGAATGCAAAAGGTGGGGCAGTCTGCCGAGTCGCGGTCTTGCAATAAAGGCGCCTAATTGCAAAACATTCTTGCGGTAATCGCAAAGATAGCTGCGCACATGGTGTGGCATGACGGGATCAGAGTGTCAGGCGGTCGGCGAAGAAATCCAGGAAGGCATTGATGCGGCCGTGAAGCGCCGTATTGCGGTAGTAGACCGCTTGAATGGGTTCGTGGCGCACGTGGGTGGCGGCGTCGAGTACCACTGTCAGGCGTCCTGCTTGGCGGGCGCCGCGCGTCAGGAAATCCGCCAGGCAGGCGATGCCCACGTCGGCTTCGGCCATTTGCAGCAACGCTTCGCCGCTGCTCGAGGCGAGGGTGGGCTGGATGGTACGGCCGTCGCCGATTGGCCAGCGGTTGAGCTGGGTCAGATGCGTGAAGCCCAGCAGCACATGATGCGCCAGATCCTCGACATGGCGCGGCGTGCCATAGCGTGCCAGGTAAGCAGGGCTCGCCACCAGGCGGCGCCGGCTATGGCCGAGCGGGCGAGCATGCAGGGTGGAGTCTTCCAGGCGGCCGATGCGGATGGCGACATCGGTGCGTTGCTCGATCAGGTCGATGTTGGTCTCGTGGGTGGTCAACTCCAGGCGCACCTTGGGGTAGGCGGCATGGAATTCGGCGAGGTGAGGCACGATCTGATGCAGTAGAAACGGCGTAGCGGCGTCGACGCGCAGGCGCCCTGCGGGCTCGCGACGGCGCACCGTAAGCGCTTCCTCGGCGGTCTCCAGGGTACCCAGCGCCTGGCGGGCCTGGGCGATGAACGCCTCGCCTTCCTCGGTGATATCCAGGCGCCGTGTGGTGCGGTGCACGAGGGTCGTCTCGAGCCGCTTCTCCAGGCGAGAAACGGCCCGCGAGAGCCGCGCGGTGCTGGTGCTCAGGCGCTCGGCGGCGGCAGTGAAGCCACCGGCGTCGACCACGGCAAGCAGCGCTTCCAGATCGTCCCAGCGGCTTTTCATGCTATCTCGCGATGTGCAGGGGCAACGACCGGGACGATCATCCGTCGGCGCGGCGCGTTACAGTTTGGGGGCGTCGAAATCGGCCGGCTCATCGGTATACACGCAGACGTTGGCGTCTTCGACATCGCCGTCCTCGGCTTCGACGTAGTTGGCGAAGAAGGCTTGCACTTCGCGACGCTGGCAATGCGCTTCGAAGGAGGCGCGGTCGGCCCAGATCTCGTGGAAGACGATGGGGTAGCTGGTGCCATCGGCGAACGGGTTGTCGATCTTCCGGGTCACGGTGTACTGGATGCAGGCGTCTTCGCGGTGCGCATTGGGCTCGAGCGCCTGGAGTGCCTGAAAGACGCTCTCTTCCTTGCCGGGCTTGGGCTTGAACTGGGCGGTGCAATAGACCTTGCTGGACATGATGACCTCTTGAATGGATGCGAATGAACGCGTAGACGATATCATCTTGGTATCTGGTGTCGGTAGCGTAGGGCCGCGTCGCGGGCATCGAGCCCGCGACGCTTGCCATCTTAATCCAAAGGCGTATTGAGTGACCCGGCGCAATTGCTTATTAAGGAGGCACAAGTCACTGTCACGCGAGGTTGCCCCCATGCGCATCTTGAAGCTGGATACCCTGCGCCATGCCCTCATCGTCTCCGCGATGGGCTCCGCCACCTTGCTGGTATCGGCGTTGAGCTACCAACTGCTGATCTGATGACGATGGCGCTCCGGTCGCCGAGCGGTTAGGGTCTGGGCATTGTCCCGGGAGCTTTCGTCATGTCGCTGTCTTCTCGCATGCCCCACCGCCGTTGGGCGGTGGCGGCGTTACTGATCTTGGCGCTGGTGTCGTGGCTCGGCGTCATGCACGACGTGGCGATGGCCACGCTGGATGACGCTCTATCCACGGCGTTCAAGAGCTTTGCCCTGGCCAAGGCGCTCAACGCGGCCATTTCGGTGATGCAGAGCATCACGGCCGACGCCATGGTCTTTCAGGTGCAGTTCGGCCAGGCGCTGGACCCCGCCAACGATCTCGTCGAGCGTTTCTCGTGGATCATGTTCGCCTCCACGGCCTCGCTGGCGATGCAGAAGGTCTTGATCCAGATGGCCGGCCACGCGGTCATCAAGACGCTTTTCTCGTTGAGTTGCCTGTTGCTGGCGGTGTCGCTCGTCTGGGGGCGTGGCGTCTGGCAAGAATGGGCCCGTCGGGCATTCTTGCTGATGGCGTTTTTACGTTTCGCGGTACTCATCGCGGCGCTGGCCAGTACCTGGATGGGCGATGCGCTGATCGGTGACCAACGCGAGGGGCTTTACACGGCGCTGGACCAAGATCGCGCGGTGTTCCAGGACGTCGCCGAGACGCAGGCCGGCATTCGTGAGGAAGACGACGGCGTGTGGCAACAGCTCAAGGATAAATGGGAAAGCGCCGTGGGCCATCCGGTGCGCGATCTGCTGACACGTCTGGATAGCATGACCGAGAACGTGGTGGCCTTGGCGGCGGTGTTCATCGTCCAGACGATTCTCTTCCCCCTCGGCTTTCTCTATTTGAGCTGGCGCTTGCTCGGCACGCTGACGGCCCCGTTGGCGGCGTTACCCCGTTCCTCGCGGCGCCTGATGGCCAGTCAGATTACCCAATCTTAGAAAGATGAGCCTGGCTGGCGTAAGAAGTCGTGTTCTTCCGGCGTCGATTCCCGACCCAGAATCGCATTGCGATGCGGATAACGGCCGAATCGCTCGATAATCGCCCAATGGCGCTGTTCGAAGTCCAGATTGCGCTCCAGCCCCGGCTGATCGAAAAGCCGCAGGGCCTCTTGGTGGATCAAGGGCGACTCGCTGTGCATGTACGGCATATAGACAAACGCCTGCTGTTCGGGCGGTAGTTCCTGATCGCCGCCTTGAGCAACCATGTGCTGGGCGAGGCTCAGCGCTAACGGGTCCTGAGCGAAGGCGAGGGCCTGATCGCGGTAGATGTTGCGCGAGAACTGATCCAGCAGCAGTATTTCCGCCAAGGCGCCGCGGCTACTTTGCCGCCAGGCGTAAAGCTCGCAGCGACACGCCGCGTCGTGGAGTGCCCCGAAGCGTTCGGCGAGCGCCTGGTCGAACGCTGCGTCCTTGCTGAACCACTGCTTGGGGCCCGCCTCAACGAACCAGAAATCTAGCACTTGCCGCGCTTGTTCAAGATCTTGCGTCATGGCTCACCTCCGCTGATTGATGTGCGTGCGCTCGAACTCCAGCAACCAAGCCTTGCGCTCGAGCCCGCCAGCGTACCCGGTGAGCGTACCATTACGCCCGATCACACGGTGACAAGGCACGACGATGGGCAACGGATTGCGCCCGTTGGCGGCGCCGACCGCGCGCATTGCCTTGAGGTTGTCGATATCCCGGGCGATTTCCGCGTAGCTGCGCGTCTCCCCGAAAGGAATGCGAGCCAATGCCGCCCATACGCGTTGCTGAAAGGGCGTACCTTGAGGGTCGAGCGGCACGTCGAAGTCACGCAATGCTCCCTCGAGGTAGGCACTTAGCTGCTCGCGGCAGGTCTCGGTGAGCGGCGAGGGCGACGCCGGTGTCTCGGCGCTGTCGACGAAGGCGATCTCGCGAATCCCGTGCTCGCTGGCGAGGATGCGTAGCATGCCCAGCGGCGAGGTCGGTTCAGGCGTGAAGTAATCGATAGCGTAAGCGGGGGATGCCATATCAGCGACTCCAGAGTTGCAGGGTGAGATAACTGCGCCACGGCGCGGCAAGATCCGGCTCGAGTGTGTCCAGCGCCGCCAGGGCCCGTTTGACGCCCAGGTCGCCGCCCAGCCAGATATCGGGATGACTGGTACCGCGCAGGGCGGCGTAATCGGCACTCCAGGCGCCGATGCCCTTTAGCGTGGTCCAGTAGCGGGGGTCGTCATCAAGGCGCTGCTCGCATTCGGTTTGCGCCAGGCCGCGCAGACAGTCACGGCGCGCCTGAGGCATGCGCAGAAACGTCAGGTCGCTGGCGGCGATGCGTGCGGGCGTGGGGAAGTGGCGCCCGCCCTCGGCGGTGGATTCGCCGAGCGCTTCGACCAGACGGGTCGTATGCCCGCGCGCCGCCGAGACGGAGACTTGCTGCCCTAAAACCGCACGAATGCCGGCCTCAAAAGGGCTCCACAGGCCGGGAAGGCGCAGCCCTTCGACGAGGGGAAATTCCTCCGGAAGCATCTTCTGCAGTTGGGCCTCGATGAGCGCCGTGTCGGCGTCCAGATCGAGCACTCGGCGGATGTTACGCACCACCGGCGAGAGCGCCCCGAGGTCATCGAGTGTCAGCGTGACACGAAAACAAGACCGCTCGGGTAGGTGCTCGGCGGTGAAATGGCCACGCGCCGGTCCCCACTGAATGTAGCGTCCGTAGTGACGCTCGTCCCCCCATTCCAGTTTGTCGATGCGGCGCTCGGCGAGGAAGTCGCGCAGCCATTCCCAGGCGTAAGGCGGGCGATAGGCCAGCGTCAGCGTGAGGTCTTCGCTGGGTGCTCGAGGCGTACGTCGCAACTCACGCGGTGCGTGCCCCACTTGGCGACGGAACGCATCGTTGAAGCGCCGCAGGCTGGTGAAGCCGCTGGCGTAGGCGATATCGGCCACCGGCAGCGCGCTTTGGTGCAGCAACTGCTTGGCGAACAGGCACTGGCGATGCAGGGCGTAGGCCTTGGGTGAGACGCCCAGATGGTGCTGGAACAGCAGGCGCAGGTAGCGCTCGCCGATGCCGAGGCGCTCGCAGAGCGCGCCCAGGGAGGCTTGGCTCAAGGCACCTTCATCGATCAGCCGCAAGGCGCGGCGTAGCGTGGTGTGGTTGCCATGCCAGGCGGGCGATTCGGGGGCGCTATCCGGGCGGCAGCGCAGGCAAGGACGAAAACCCGCCTGGGCGGCGGCCACAGCGCTGGGGAAATAGCGCACATTGTCGTCACGCGGCGGCCGGGCAGGGCAGATCGGCCGGCAGTAGATGCCGGTCGTGGTCACGCCGACGAAGAAGCGCCCATCGAAGCGAGCATCCCGCGATAGACGGGCCACGCGGCAGCGGTCGGGATCGAGCATGGTGGGGCTCCTCGTGGGCATGACGATCCTAGTGTAACGCGTCGCCTGCGCCGAACTCGCCGGATTCGGCAGTGATATGCGCGGCGGCGCTCTCGCGGAAAGTGCTTAGCTTGCTATAATGCGTCTCTTTTGTGGAGCATCCCCTTGGCCCCTTCCCCGCGCCCTGCGTCTTCTCGACCGTCATCTTCCCGCATACACCGTGCCGGGCTGTGGCTGGCCTTGTTCGTGGCGTGCTGCGCGGCGAGTGGCGTGCTCAATTACTGGCGCATGCCGGCGGGTGGCTTCATCGGCCCGATGCTGGTGGGCATCGCTTTCGGCATCGGCGGTAGCGGTCTGCGTCTGCCGAGACGTTGCTTCAAGCTCGGCCAGGGCACGGTCGGCGTGCTGATCGCGCACACTATGACGATGGGCGTGCTGATGACGATCCTCGATGGCTGGCTGGTGATGCTGCTGGCCACGGCCATTACGTTACTGCTCAGCCTGCTGGTGGGTATCGTTCTGGTACGTTATGGCGGTCTTCCCGGGAGCACGGCGGCCTGGGGCACCACGCCGGGTGCAGCGGCGGCGATGGTGGCGATGGCCGAGGAGCGCGAAGATACCGACCCGCGCATCGTGGCGGCGATGCAATACGTGCGAGTGGTGTGCGTGGTGCTCGTGGGAGCCCTGGTGAGCCATTGGCTGGGGGTGAGCGGTGCGCCATCGCGCGGTGGGGGCGGCTTTCCCGAGGATCTAGCGGGGACGGTCGATCTGGCGATCACCTTGGCGGTCGTCGGCGGCGGGGTATGGCTGTGTGATCGCCGCCTGCCTGCAGGTGCCTTGCTGGGGCCGATGCTCATCGGCACAGTGCTGCATCTCGGCGGCTGGGCGACGCTGTCCATGCCTGCGCCCTTGCTGATG